>Ga0302320_10026285_pt1 | contig 11280 bp, 11 predicted proteins | sample Bog_T0_3_FD_202130 | JGI IMG/M metagenome (GOLD analysis project Ga0302320, IMG submission 202130) | Peat permafrost microbial communities from Stordalen Mire near Abisko, Sweden - Bog_T0_3 | ecosystem: Environmental > Terrestrial > Soil > Wetlands > Peat | place: Sweden: Abisko, Stordalen Mire... | reverse complement strand
CGATCAGCGCGCACAGGATATTAACGATGCGCTCAAGAAGCTCGACGAACTGGCGCGCCGGCAGGAAGAGCTGGCGCAGCAGCCGCCTGCGGATAGCGCTAACGAGGCCGAGCAGCGCTGGCAGCAGGAGATGCTGCAGCGCGAAGCGCAGCAGCTGCAGCAGCAGATGGAGCAGCTCGCGCAGTCCCGTCGACAAGGCGCGGCGCAGGGGGCTGCCGCCGATGCACGCGAGCGCTCGGCACAGCAAGCAACCGAGCAGGCGCTGGGGCAATTGCGCCAAGCGCAGGAGGACATGCGGCGTGCCAGCGCGAATGGACGCGGTGCGGCGGAGGCGCGACTTGCCGCGCAACGCCTGCGCGAAGCCGGCAGCGCGTTGAGCGGCCTGCAATCGCAACAAGCTGCGCGGCGCCTGGATGCGATTGCGAGCGAGACGCAACGCCTGATTGCGGCAGACACGCAGCAAAGCGAACGCATGAGGCACGCCAAAGAGCAAGCCGGCAACTCACGGCAATCGGGCCGCGACACCGATCAACTCATCAATGATCGGCAGCGCATGGCCGACGACCTGGCCAGTCTCGAGCAGAACATGCGCAACGCCGAGCGCGAGCTGGATTCCAGTCAGCCCGCTGCCGCCGACAAGCTGCGCAGTGCGCTCAAAGAAATGGATGACTCGAATCTCGAGCCGCTCGTCCAGCGCAGCGCCGATTGGCTGCGCACCGGTGTCAACCCCAACGCGCGCGACACCGAGGCGATTGCTTCAGGCCTGCAGCGTCTTGCCGAGCAGACGCAGGACGCGCGGCAAGCGCTGAATGCGGGCGGCCAGCACCCCGAGGGGGCGGAAGAAGCGCTGAACGGCGTGGCGCGTCTGCGCCGGCAGATCGAGGGCCTCGGCGCCGCGAGTTCCAATCAAGCAAGCACGACTCAGCCCGGCGGCGGCGTGATCTCCAGTGGCTATGCCGACAACAATATCGACACGGGAGACAATGCCCGCCCCGGATATCGCCCCGCAGCGCCCGCCCAAGTAGCGTCGCTGCGTGATGGGGAAGAGTTGATTCAGCAGGGCCTGGGCGAGCTACGGGGGCTGAGCCAGCAGACGACCAACGATGCCGAAGCGCAGCGTCAGATTCGGCAATTGATCACCGACATGCAGCACCTGGATGTTCGTCGCTTTCCGGGCAATCCGACGATGGTCGAGCACATCCGTCAGCAGCTGCTCAGCGACGTCGACACGCTGGAACTGCAGTTGCGCCGCAATTTGGATGACCAGCAGCCCGGTCAGATCCACAGTGCGGATCCGCTCGCCGTGCCGCGAGGCTATGAGGATGCGGTGGCGGATTATTTCCGACGTCTCAGCAGTGATCCATCGGGTGCTGCTCGACCCTGAGGCTCGGTATTTCCTACAGTGTGTCTCTGCAAGGAATAATGAGGCGACCCAGGGGTGCTTACAGAAACGTGCTGAAACGGGCGGTTTCCTGTGGATAAGTTCGTTTTTGGTGTTGGGAGCGACATCGATAGGCTTGCTGTCGGTATCCCTTAAATCCGTCAATTCCGCCCTTTTCCGGCAACCAGATCGCGGCCCGGAGCGTCGAGCGTAGCAGACTGAGAACGTTGGTGTTTTTCTGCGAATGCACTGCCAACGTTGTGCACCGCGAGTGACAGGCGCATTGTGGTGTTCTGTACTGTCATAAATGTCACCAAGCGTTCGATGAACCATTATAGGTGTCAGCGCGTTTTTGGAGGCTCTGATGCCGCAGAGCGCCGGTCCGGTACCGGTCAGGCTCGAGATCCGCGCCGGCGAAATCGCCGTGTGCGGGACGCGAAGACCGTCAGTCTTGCGGTTGATGGGGCTCCAGACACTTAGCGTTCTCAGCATCAATCTTCGCCCCTGGCCTTTGTCATGGCCTCCCGACCATGCCATTATCAATTCACTTCGGCCTCTTCTTCACCTGCTCCTGTGCCCGTATTCCTGTCCCCCGTATTCGGGGGCAAAAGCCCGAGGCCCGCTGCGAGGATCAGCCTAAGCTTCTCTAAGTCCAGACTTGAGGTATGGTGCTCCTGTCCCCCTGGCCTAGTAGGAAACGAAAGCCAATGCGCAAACTGAGTTCAAAGGTCTTCGCCGTGGCCGCGGTTGCCGCCGCGGTCTTGCTGAGTGCGTCGGCGCAAGCCGGCGAGCCCAACCGAGCAGAGGCCAACAAGAAACTGGTGCGTGAGTTCTTTGCCGCCATCGACGAAGCCCAAGCGAGCGGCGCGATGAAGGCCAAGGGCCGCAGCATAGTGGAAAGGTTCATGGCTCCGGACTACATTCAGCACCGCCCGGGCGAACAGAACGGGCGCGAAGCCATGGTTCGCCGCACGCAGTCCGCGCAGTTTCTGCCCGTCGGCGGCATGCCGCCGATGAAGCTGGTGGCTCTCGTAGCGGACGGCGATATGGTCGTCAGGGTCGTCAGCTTCGACCTTCCCGATCGGGCGACCGGCGCCACGTCGCAGGGCCTGATATGGAACATGTTCAAGGTCCGGGACGGTAGGTTGGCTGAACATTGGGACGCTGTGCCCACTGCGAACACAGGTCCGCCCCCCGCCTCGGTTACCCAGCCGCCACGGTAATTATAAGTGGTGGCACGCACCACCTAAAATCTACAGGCCGAGCGCAGACCGCCGTTCTGAACCTGGTGTGCGCCCCCGCTTTGTCTGTCCCCGTATTCCGTGGGTGATCCACAGGCTCTAATCGAGTCCTCGCTACTTGAGTTGAAAAGGTCCACTTCGAGCGTATCGAAGTTACTGAATACGCCGAAGTCCTCACGGCGTTTTGCAAATTCGCCTCCGTCTTCCATCGCGCCCAGCTCGGCAATCAATTTCTTTGGCACTTTGCCGGTTCTGATCTCTTCGATCGTCGACACGATACCGAGGGAGCGATTGAAGCCGAGGGGCGTATTGTCGCCTCGCGGGTCCCAATCAGTAACGACAGCAAACGGAATGCCGAGGCCTCTCAGCGGCTTTCCATACGGCGTGAAGTTGGTTCCGGCGACGGAGCAAACCGTTATCCCCAGGTGGTCGAGGGGCGTTTTGAGAGTTCCAGCGGCCACCGGCACCAGAAAGCGCTCGGCGTCGCCCTCCACGAGAATGACTGGGAACGGAAGGAAATGCTCGACAGGATCTCTGCGCACCGTATCAGCACTGATCGGCAGCGTGACCGGATCATTGGCGCGCCTTCACAACCGTGAGATCGTCATTTGTTATCAATGCAGCCAGTGCATCCGGATCGATCGGCTTCGTCAGATGATGGTCGAACCCCGCCTCGTGGGCCCGTCGCCGGTCATCGGTTTGCCCCCAGCCCGTTAGAGCAATCAAACGGATGCCTGCTCCCCACGGCTCGCGACGTAGCTGCCGAGCGACTTCATATCCGCTCAAATCCGGCATGCCGATGTCTAGAAGGGCCGTATCTGGCCGAAATACTTGTGCCAACGAGAGCGCAGTTTGTCCTGAATGAGCGATGCGCACCTCGTGCCCTGCTAACCCTAGTAACATTCCCAAGCTGTCAGCGGCATCTCTGTTGTCGTCGGCGATGAGCACTCGCCGCGTTTCTGTTATGGCGGGTGGATCTACACTGCTCCCGACGGGCCGCGAGGCTGAGTCGGTGACGGCTACGGGGAGGTGCAATATGAATTCGCTGCCGTGCCCTAAGCCGTCGCTTCTGACCTCTACCGTGCCACCGTGCAACTCTGTAAGCCCCTTCACAAGCGCCAGACCGATCCCGAGGCCACCCTCGGAGCGGCCCGAAATAACTTCAATTTGAGAAAACATCTCGAAAATTCGGTCTATCGACCCCGGAGCGATTCCGATCCCGTCATCCTTGACCGACAGGCTTAGAGCGCCGTCTTGACTGACTACGCGCAGGTCAATGTGACCACCGGGGTCCGTATACTTCGCGGCGTTCGTCAGCAGGTTTGAAATCACCTGCGATAAGCGCAGCGGGTCCCCTTTAATTGTGAGCGCCTCCGGTGGCAGCGTTACCGTCAGGTGATGATTCTTGCCATCGATGAGCGGCCGCGCGCCTTCGACGGCAGAATCGACGATGCCATTGATGGTAACCCGCTCCATCCGAATGTCGAGTTTGCCTTGCGTAATCCTTGCGATGTCGAGGAGGTCATCGAGTAGCAAGGCCATGTGCCCAACCTGCCGTTGGAGCACATTCTGAGCCCACTGGAGCTGCTGAGAGGTAATTTCAGGTAATGCAATAATCCGCGCAGCCATTCGAATAGGCGCCAGAGGATTGCGCAGCTCATGTGACAAGGTGGCAAGGAACTCGTCTTTGCGACGATCGGCTTCCTCAAGCGCCGCTTGACTGCGGCGAAGCATCTCTTCGGCTTCCTTGCGATCAGTGATGTCTGTCACTGTGGCGACGAGGGAGCGAGCTTCCTCGTCCTCACTTCGGTGGACCGGTGCGTAGATGCAGCGCATCCAGCGAGTTCCAAGCGGGGCCTGATACGGTATTTCGCTCTCAAATTCCACTGTCTGCCCGGCCAGCACTGCTTCGATATGCGGGCGGACGCTCCGATAGGCCAACTCGCCCGCTACTTCCCGAATGTGTTTACCCGCGCATTGTTCCGGGGTGAGGCCGAAACGCTCGGCGTAAGCCCGATTGACGAAAATATAATGATGCCGTCGATCCAGATGCACGATCGGAAAGCGCGCATGGTCGTTTATGATCTGCAGTTCCGCATCCCGCAGTTGCAGATTACGCTCCGCAGCTCGCTCCGCCGACGCATCGCGAAACACCAGCACCATTCCCAGTACTCGCCCCGCGTCGTCCAGGATGGGAGCACCGGAGTCCGCAATCGCTCGTTCAGTACCACCGCGAGCGACGAGAATCTTATGGTTTGCGAGTTGAACCTTGCTGCATTTCTGCAGTACTTGGATTGCGGGGCTATCGACCGGGGCTCGCGTGTGCTCCCCGATGATCCGAAATACTTCGGCCAGCGGCTTACCTCGACCGCTCGCCTGCTGCCAGCCCGTGAGCCGTTCGGCCTCTGGGTTCATGAATCGAATCGAGCCCTCAGTGTCGGTTGAGATCACCGCATCGCCGATACTATGAAGCGTCGTTGCGAGTTCTCGTTCGGTCCGCCGCAGAATTGCCTCATCGCGCCGGGTGAAGTAGAAGACTAGGACAATCAGAAGCACCCCGAGGCCGCCCGTGGCCCAAACCGCAACTTTGACGCCAAGGCGCGAGTGATCTTCGGATCGTTGCCGCAGTTGTAGCAGTCGATCCTCTTCCGATTGCATTTCGGAAACGGCGGAGAGGGCATCGGCCGTAAGTTGTTGCACCTGATCATCCGCGCTCAACGTGCCAACTCGAGTGCTGTCGCTGTCCGAGGCCTTCTGCACGAGCGCCTTATTGGATGTCGCTACCTCCCGAACCATACCCGCAAGCTGCGCCGCCAGAGAACGCTGTTTGGGATTGTCGGAAACCAGCTGCTGCAGACGCACTAAAGCGAGCCCCAATGATCCGGTCGCCTCCTGGTACGAATTCAAAATGCTGGGCTTACGAGTCAGCGCGTAGCCCCTGGCGCCGGTATGCGCATCCACGAACAGCCGTGCGATCTGCGATAGCTGGTAGCGTACCTGTTCGGTATGCATCATCCACCCGACATTTAACGCATCGGTACGCAGGGTCCAGGTGGCGAGCGCGCTCATTACCAGGAGAAGCACACTCGAGAGGGCTACAAAGGAACTCAGCCGCCATGACCAACGGGGCGCTCTAGCCTTGGCGGCCGCGGATCCAATTCCCGTGGTTACAGGCATCGCTCCTGCGTCGTCTTGCATCGTCGCGACCCAATGGCGCGTTCGCTTTATGTAAGGCTTAAGGGCAGAGCACAAATATGGTAAACACAATGGCCAATCGCCGACAACTCCCTAGCCCGCTGTACAGTTTTTTTGTGTTGTGGTAGCGCGTTTTATGTGTGTTACGCACATGGAACGCGCGCTTATGATAACGCGTCCCTCACGACCCGCACCGCGGGGTCAATTGTTCTCTTCTGTCGATTTATTACGGTTCTCTTGAAAAGTCTCCAGCAGCGGGCACAGCTGAGCGCTGCAATCGGCTGTACAGGTTGTCAGGGTCTACCAGATGACGCACCAGCCATTGCTCGAACCGATCAAACCGCCGCGCACCTTTTTCTGAGACCGTTTCGCGTTCATCCGCCGTGGTCGGTTCGGGGAGAAAACGCACATCCAACTCAATGTGATACGCCAGCATCGCAGTGAGCATCTTGGCGTTCCAATCGACCGACTCGACGGCGCGGCCGAAGCGGTTAAGAGGTCGCGACAACATCGCATCGCTCTGGTCCTGCGCGGCAGCGCTTACATACGCGCGTAGCGTGGTCCCATAAATGGCCGCGAACGGCGCTGATCTGCCAGACATCGCAGCAGGAGGAGTACGGGCGGCGATTTAACACCGCACTGACGCCGCGAACCGGTTTCGCCAATAAATTATGGTGTATTTGGATCTCTGTCGAAGTTGGAACTGATCGCAATAGGTGCTCCCCTGAGCCCAGCGAACGGCTACGCCTTCCGTGTGAGGGCTTTGTTCATCCCGCCGCAGTTTCTCAACCTGTGTGGCGGCTAATTCCGAAGCCCTCACGCCGAATCGTCATCTACGACGCTCGGATCTCGGCATGTGAGTACGAAGCGCCGGACGCCGGCATGTTCGATCGGTCGCTGACAGTGTGTCGCTACGTGCCTCCAGTGATGACCTGCGCCGTTTCATTGTCGGTTGGCGGGTTGGCGAGGGGCCCACGCCACATGATGTGCAGTATGCTGAGCTATATCCGACAGCGTGGGTTGACCCGGATTCGGGCCCAGGAGGCAGGTCATGAAAGCAGTGCGATTCGACAGCTACGGCGGAATCGAGGTTCTGCAGGTCGCAGATGTGCCGATGCCTGAACCGTCTCGCGGCGAAGCGCTGGTGAAGGTCAAGGCCGCGTCGATCAACCCCGGCGAGGCGAAGATCCGCGAGGGGCTGATGCACGCCATGTGGCCGGCGACATTTCCTTCAGGCGAGGGCAGCGACTTGGCCGGCATCGTGACCAAGGTCGGCCCCGGGGTCGACGGCTTCAAGCTCGGCGACGAAGTGATCGGCTTCACTGATCGACGCGCCAGCCACGCCGAATACGCGCTCGCGGAGGCGCAGAATTTGACTATCAAGCCAGCGAAGGTGTCCTGGGAGGTCGCCGGATCGTTGGCAGTTGCCGGTAGCACGGCTTATGCGTCAGTGCGTGCAGTGTCGCTGAAGAAAGGTGACACGGTAGCGGTGTCCGGCGCCGCGGGCGGGGTGGGGTCGATCACCGCGCAGCTCGCCGCGCGCGCGGGCGCGCAAGTGATTGGCATCGCCAGCCCGGCCAACCACCCGTGGCTCGCCGCGCACGGGGTCAAGTCAGAGTCCTACGGCGCGGACCTCGCCGACAGGCTGCGCAAGACGCGGATCGATGCGTTCATCGATACGCACGGGGGAGGCTACGTGAAGCTAGCGGTCGAGCTCGGCGTCCCACGGGACCGGATCCAGACGATCATCGACTTTGCCGCGGTGCGCGAGTACGGAGTGAAGGCCGAGGGCAGCAACGCGGCGAGAAACGCTTCGGTGGTCGCGGAATTGGCTGCGCTGATCGGCTCAGGCGATCTGGAAGTGCCGATCGCAGCGACATTCCCTATAGATCAGGTTCGAGCGGCCTTCTCGCTGCTCGAGCAGGGACATATCCGCGGCAAGATCGTGCTGCTGCCCTGAACGGTGTCCGCTGTGCAGAGCCGGCTTTAGACCGGAACCGGTCCGAGAGAGGGATTTCCAGTGACAGCTCCAGTGACAGCTATGGGGTTTTGAGGGGATCCCCGGGGGCCGAATTGTTTTCTGAATCCGTAACTTGCTGATCTGACAAGCAGCCTGAATCCGGTTCAGATGCTGAAAAGTGGTCGTGTAAGCGTGCCGTGCTTGTCCGCCACGCTCTTCACAGCGTGGCGCACCGGTGCATCGCTGAAGCCCATCGCGCCCCTGATCGTCTCGATGTCCGATTCGACTGCCCCGTCTGCCCACGCCGCGTAGATCTCGAGCATGGTTCGCACACTGTGGCCGTGCTGCCTTGCGACCCAAAGAGGGTTCTTGCCGATCATGAGGTTCCAGCTCACCGAGCTATGGCGAGCGCAATAGGGTCTTCGGTGGCGGAGCGCTAGCCTAGCAAGCGTCTCGCGCCATCGGCGGCCGGGCTCCTCGATGTCTCGGATCGGCTCGCCCTGCTGCATGAAGAACAACTGATCGTGGCCGATCATTCCGGCACGCTGCAGCTTCTCGCGCAAGCTCAGCTGTCGCTGCACAACGAGGAGAGCCCGCGGACAGAGCTCAAACAGTCGATCCTCACCGGTCTTGGTCGTGTTTTTGTCGATTCCGTCTACACGCGCCTTGGTAACGCTGAGTGTGCCGCGACTGGCGTGGAGATCGGACACGGTAAGTGCGATCTGCTCGGATGGCCGAAGACCGGTGAAGAAGCGAAACTCATCATAGTTCCCCTGAGCCTCGCCCCAATCCGCATGAATCTGCGCGATCAACGCCTCGGCATCCTGGATCCGGAATGGGTCGGGCCGCACACGATCCTTGCGAGCCATCCGAGCGCACTTGAGACCCAGTGCCGGATTTAGTTGCTGTGGATGATTTCGATACCCAAATGCAAACGCGCGGCGCAGCACGCTGATCGCATTGTTGTATCTTTTCTTCCTCCACTGGTTGTCATCTGCGATCCGGGCGAGCATCACATAGTCCAATTTCAAGAACAGCTTTCCTCCAATCTTCGAACGCCAGGCCGTATCCAGTATTCGTCGATACTCAGAGAGCGTCACGGGCGCAATATCGTGTCTGTGCAGTCGCGCCTCGCAGTGTTTGATGAACTGGTCGAAGACTTGATTGCACGTTCTGGTCTGCGATGGATCGGCGACCTTCTCTAGATAGCGAAAGCTTGGAAATTCATTCTCGAAACAAAACGTGCCAGCACGGATGCGCTCTCGAAGTTCTTCGAGCTGCTCACGTGCCCGTTGCAGATTGGCGTCCGTGGGCCGCCTTTTTATCGAGGGCCGATACCGAATGCCGTCCAAGACGAAATCGAATTGAATCCTTTCGTAACCCTTCGCCGTGACCCCACCAGCATTCAGTCTCCTTCTTCGCACACGTGCTCCGCATATCCGGCCATAAACGAATCAGCATAGTCGAGGGACATAACAAGCTTCAGCTGCATGGGTGCACACTGCTGGTCGCTGTGAAGCGCCACGTTCGCGAATCTGGGGCGAACCGCATTGTTCGGGGTCTATTGGCCAAGAGGGTACTGTCATTACCGCAGCAGAGAGGATTCCTGGGGAAGTGCGAAAGATGAACGAGAGGGGCGCGCGGCGGGCACTAGGATTTACCGCGGACGTCGGCTTATCTCTTGGCGATAATGGGGGGCACACGTCGGGTCCAGTGGCTCATTGAAAATGCCCAATATGGGCATTAGAATGCCCAATATGGGCATGCCTAAAAAGCCGTCAAAAGTGACGCCTCGTCGCCGCACTCGCGTGGCGGCCGAAAAGACATCTGAAACTCCGGCAGGTCTGGCAGGCGCGCTGTTCTCGTCGACCCAGCGACGAACGCTTGGATTGCTGTTTGGTCAGCCTGAGCGGCGTTTCTTTGCAAACGAACTGATTGGGCTTACCGGCTCAGGCTCTGGCGCAGTTCAGAGGGAACTCCAGCGCCTCACCGACAGCGGTCTCGTTATTGCCACGAAAGTAGACGGTAGGAAGTACTTTCAGGCCAATCCCACGACGCCCCTATTCGACGAGCTGCACAGTATTGTGCTCAAGACCACCGGGGCCGCGGAGCCAGTCAAGGCCGCGCTAGCGCCGCTGGCCTCGCGCATCCACCTAGCCGTCATTTATGGATCTGTGGCGAAGCGGCAGGAAAGGGCGTCCAGCGATTTGGATTTGCTGATCGTGTCTGATGCCCTCACGCTCGAGCAGCTGTATGCGGCCCTTGCTTCTGCGGAACGCCGGCTTTCCAGGAAAGTGAGTGTGACGCTATACAGCGTCAATGAATTCCAGAGCCGGCTCGAGTCAAAACAGCCGTTCCTGACGAAGGTGCTCTCGGGCGAACATATGGTGCTGATCGGGAGTACGCGTGAGCTTGCCCCCACTGGATAGGCTCGTTCGGATCCGGCAACTGAAGGCAGAAGCTGGGGCACAGCCAGAAATAGACGGCCTGCTGCGTTCGGGAAATGCTCGGCTCAAGGATGCACAGCTAAAGAACCTGAGCCTCGATAGCCGTTTTGATTTGGCCTACAACGCCGCGCACGCGTTTTCAGTTGCCGCGCTCAGATGGCACGGCTATCGATCCGAGAATCGATATCTGGCTTTTCAGACCCTCGAACATACGATAAACCTTCCGCCTGAGCAGTGGCGGGTACTGGATCAAGCGCATCGGAAGCGCAATCTTGCCGAGTACGAGGGCCACTTGGATGTGGATCAATCGTTGGTGGACGCTTTGATTCGGGTGGCGCAGGAAGTTCTGTCGCGCGTGGTCGGATTAGGACCGATCCCACCCGTCAGCACAGATGCGAAGAAGTGGGGCTGATCATTCGAGTAAGGCAAACGCCGGGCGGCGAAGGAGGGGACTGTGCGTGGCCACTTGCGTCCCGACTTTCCTGTGATACGGGCGGCCCCGCTATGCCAAGCCTAGTCCACGAACTCCAGCAAGCAGCGCTCGAGGAGAAGTCGTCGGTCAGCTTCCTGCTGAGAAAAGCGCTAGTCGTGGCAACAAAACTCAGCGTATCCGACTTTGAGTTATGGGCTGGTAGCGAGCTGGAGGGTTATCAGGACGGCCAACTGCCGCTTCCCGAATACCGCAAGGTTCACGGTGCGCCAAAGGTATGGAATCCCTATCACGGCTACCAAGATCTCCAGTGCGCGTCGGCAAAGCTCAAACGCGTGAGCTGCGCCACCCCTGGCCGTCGCGCATCGTCGGTGCGTATCTCACCGATTGCGAACTCGAAGCCACCGCCCTCGTGGAGATGCCGATTTGAGTCGATGCTGCATACACCCAGCCGGACGCAATGATCAGCGTGATTGCAGCCCGAACCAAGCATGAGTTGATCTTCATTCGAGACCTGGCCCGGCTGTCAGGCCACCTAGAGTGATCGGGACGCGGCAATCGTAACACCCGACTGGCGGCTTTGTGGCAGACAATGTCGACCGCCGAATGCCCGCTCATGTTAAAGG
>Ga0302320_10026284_pt1 | contig 11280 bp, 7 predicted proteins | sample Bog_T0_3_FD_202130 | JGI IMG/M metagenome (GOLD analysis project Ga0302320, IMG submission 202130) | Peat permafrost microbial communities from Stordalen Mire near Abisko, Sweden - Bog_T0_3 | ecosystem: Environmental > Terrestrial > Soil > Wetlands > Peat | place: Sweden: Abisko, Stordalen Mire... | reverse complement strand
CCAATGCACGCACCGCCAGGGCGGAGAGAAGGAGTGGCACAATGCAAAGCAGGAGGCGTTTCACAACATGGGAGTCCAACCTCACCGGGGACGGAGGACAAGAACGAAAAAACACCTCGCACACGGCGGCTGCAAATTTCCGGAAAAAATGCCGGTTGGTGGCGCTGGAATTTATCAGATCCCGTACATAAGATGAAATTCCATACATGCTGCCAGCGCAGACCGCCTGGACGGTGTTATCTTGAACACTTACTCCGAAGCCACGCGAGCGGGTTTGCGATAAGTGGCTGCCTGGATGAATATCCCCACCAGGGCCAGTCCCGCCATGACAATGACAAAGTACTGCTGACGCTGCGGCATGAGTTGCTTGAGGATGATATGCGCCCCTTCCGTGGATGAGAGGATGATCAGGGCCCAGTTAAAAAAGAAATTCATCAGGAGGCCGCCAATGATGCCGCCGACGAGAAAACATATCCATGCGGCGGGTTGATGCACAGAAGGGGTTCCGAGCATTGGTTCGCAAATGACCATGGTGAGATAACCGCCCGCGGCAAAACCGGCGATGGCTATCGCGATCTTCTGGAGAAAGAAGGCCAGCAGAGCGCCGAGCAAGCCAAATGCAATGCCGACAACCAGTGTAAAAAGCTCGGCCTGATGAGGAAGAACGTATGGGACAGCCTCAACACCGGCGACAAAGCCGGCGACCGCGACAAAGAGCCAGAAAAGCCTGCGCCCAGCCAGCAGAAGAAGCAAACCTACTATGAGGAAAGCCAGCGGGTAATGAAGGTCTGAATGAAGCATTGCTTGATGCATGTACGGAAATCAAAACGATTCCAGCCGCCTATTTCGAGTGAAATAATATATCAAACCTGTTTGACATTAGTGACAACATCGCTTAACCGCCATTGATGAATCAATCCCGCACATTGTCGGACCTTTCAGTGACAGAACTAAGAAAGGTCCTTCAAATCAAAGAAGAGATAGCAATCCTTGAGAGTCAATTGGCCGCCGTGTTAGGCGCGCCCGCCGCAGCCGCTCCCGCGGCGCCCACCGGCAAGAAGCGCGGCCCGAAGCCCGGCAGCAAGCGTGGTGGCCGTCGCAAGCTTAGTCCGGAAGCGCGCGAGCGTATTGCAGCCGCACAGCGCGCCCGCTGGGCCGCACAACGCGGTACCAAGCCTGAAGTAGTTGCCGCTCCCGCGGCGCCCACCGGCAAGAAGCGGGGCCCGAAGCCCGGCAGCAAGCGCGGTGGCCGTCGCAAGCTTAGTCCGGAAGCGCGCGAGCGCATTGCAGCCGCACAGCGCGCCCGCTGGGCCGCACAGCGTGGTGGCAAGCCCGCAAAGGCGGAATCCGCTCCCAAGGCCGCAAAGGCCGGCAAGCGTGGTGGCCGCCGGCAGCTTAGTCCGGAAGCCCGCGAGCGCATCGCCGCTGCGCAACGCGCCCGCTGGGCTGCGGTTCGCAAGGCGAAGTAATCAAGCATTAACAATAAACCTATCAAAAAGGGGGCCGGCCTCAACTGACATGAGGCCGGCTGTGGGTGCGAGGGGGGAGAACGAAGGGCTTTGTTCAATTGCGGATAAACTTTCGCAATGCTCTACTGGTTGCCTTCCTGGTCCGGGCTATCGGATTCGTTATCCGTGCCATCGGAATCAGAAAGACTCCGTTCCGGAGCTTGTAGATTGAACTCGATCTTCGCGAAGGCGTCCGGGGAGAAGGTTGCTGTTCCAAAGTTGGGGCTTGTGCCGGTGCAGGTTTTCGCGTTCCACGCTGTTAGTTGCATGGTCACACTGCCGCCGTCGGGCAGCCATGCGCGAACATCCGTGGGTGCGGGCTTTGGTTTAACCGCCTGTGCATTGGCAAGATCGAGTTCGTCAATGCGTTCCAACGGAATGGTCAGCTCCGCATAGTCCGACGCGAACTTTGCCTTTCCATCCTGGATCGATTCCAGATGCCCAGTGACCTTGTCTTCGTTGGCAAGAGCGACGGTGTCGGTGCTTGTCCTGTCTGACGGAGAGACGGACTCGTCGAATTTACCGTCCCATTTCGAGACCTTGATATCGGATATTCTGACTACGCTTCCCGGTTGCGAGGCGAAGATGATACATCCGCCGCCGCCATTAAATTCCGCCGGGTCGGTCCATTGCTTGACCATCTTCCCATCGAGCAAAAGCCAGATCGATTTCTTATCCTTGCTGGTTCGCAATTCCACCTGCGTCTTGTCATGACGGATTGCATTTTGCATTTGCGCATTCCCGATGACCGTGGAGCCGGTGTTGCGGGAGAAACGCTGAAGCTCAGCGTAACCGTTGCTGAGCTGGAGCATGTAGCAGTTTCCCGTATTATCCGGATGATCGGCGTAAATGCCGATGCCGATCTGCTGGTTGCCCTGGAGGGTCAGGGCGAATGCGACGCTGGAGGTATCCGGAAGTTTTACATCGCGGCCGATGGTGCCGTAGCTGCTGCCGATGAGTTCGCCGTCCTTGAAGGACCAGCTCCCGGGGTTGTCCATGCGTCCAACGGTCCATCCGTCGAGGCTGGTGGGACCGGTGTATTCGAGATTGGCGGCATCGGACATCGGCATGATGCTGCGCAGCATCGCGCGCGGGAGGGATAGGCGGCCTGCGTACCATGTATCGAGCGCCAGCGTCTGGGCATCCAATGAGACGATATTACCGGGCAGAATATCCCCGTTGGTCAAAGCAATGCGCGCTTCCGAAGTGGTCGCGGCCGGCTTGTGGGAGTCGAGTTTGATTTGAGCCACCTCGCCGCTCTTGAAGACAATGGGATCGCGCGCCTCCGGACTTTGCCAGTGCAAGGATCCATCGGCGTCAATGGCCAGGAGGAAGCCGTGGAGTTGATCCTTGTTCAGGAAGGCGAGGCTGTCCTCCTGCGGCGGCGTTTGGCTGTCCGATCCATTAGCCGGGGCGGGGACATGAATCCCAGGCTCCGGGCCCGGCTCCGGGGCGGAATCATCCACGATGATCCGCGCCCACGCGGGAGTTGCGGCGAGAAGGACCAGGATGGTGAATGCGCGGGTTTTCATGGGTTATCTTTCGTAGATGGGAAGCAGCTTGTAATTAAGGGCCAGCGATAGCAGCGATGCGGCGGTGGAAAAGGTGGGACCAAGCTGACTGGACCAACTCCCGTCATCCAATTGGGTGTTCTCGAGCGACTTTACATTCGCGGCGTTCCAATCGTCAAATGCCCGCGGTGAAGCGCGGAAGTAAGCCTGGGCGGCATAATAGAGATAGTATTGGAGATAAAGCTCCTGGCCGGTTTGGTTCGCCACCAAATAATCCATTGCGGAGCGATAGACCGCGGATTTCTGTTGTTTCGCAAGCGAGAAGACCAGAGCGGTAATCGCCGTGCGGGCGCCGTCAGGATTGCCCTGTGCGGTATAACCGACTCCTCCATCGGGGGACTGGCATTGGATGAAAAATTGCAGCGCCTTCTGGATCGATGCCTCGGGGACGCCGATGCCGGCATTGCGCGCGGCGAATAATGCCACCAATTGCGCGCCGCTGACGGTGGTATCCGCATCGGAACTATCCGGCGAGTAACGCCACGCGCCCTGCGGATTGCGGGACTGGGAGTTGAGGATCAAGTCCACCGCCTTGCGCAGCGCGGGGCCGATCCGCTCATCATGCACCTGCCCATAAGCCTCCGCGAGCGCGAGCGTGGCGAAACCATGGTTGTACATCGAGGTGCCGATGTAACCGGTATTCGGGTCCTGGTCGGTGAGGATGGAATCGATGGCCCTGTGGATGGTATCATGGTACGGACCGTAATTCGGGTCATCGCCATGGGCGAGGATGCTCAGGAGCGAAAGGCCGATCACACCCGGTTCATTGCCGAAGGGGCCATCCCAGCCGCCGTCGTCGTTTTGTTTCCCGGCCAGATAGCGCATGCCTTTGACATACATGGCGTCGATGGAGGGAGGGATGGCCTGCTGATCCTCGGAGAATAGCTCCTGGGCGCGGGCTGCAACCGCGCCGGCGAATATGCAGAGTATCACAATCAGTCGCAGAAGCGAACGCGTGGTGTTGGAGCTCATGGCGTTTTCTCCATGGCACGATGGTAGCTCTCGATGGCGTCGCGATACTCGCCCGGCAGTGCGGCGCTGTCCATGCCGCTGGCCTGCGTGACACGGCGTTGGTCGGGCGCGGCGTCATCCGTGGAACCGAGGATGGGCACATTCGCATGGTTGGTGGTTCCACCGGCGGTGGACCCTTTGCCGGAATTCCCCATGCCCATCATTTGCGTCAGGGCGGTCGCGTCCTGGCCGGTCTTTTGTGCCAGGGCGGCGATCACGCCATCGAGGATATTGACGGCGTCCGTCTGCGCGGCGGTTGTGGGGCTGCCCGTATCGGGTTTGGCGAGCAGGGTTGTGGCGTCATTCATTGCCTTGCTGGCAGGGGCAAGGTCGGCGGGCTGAACGGGGAACGTGGGATCCTGCCGCATCCCCTGCAAGGTATCGTTCAATGCCGATTGCTGCCGGCCGGCATCGGCGGCACCGTCCTTGTATTGGCCGCTCTGCTTTTGTGCATCCAGCGCGGCGGTTTGCTGGCGGAGTTGATCCTGCTGCTGGCGGAGCCTCATTAGATTGAGCAGGGCCTGCATTTGCGCGGCATTCGGCTGGCTGCTGCTCGCGCTGCTGCCGGTGCTTTTGGTCTGGTCGCCACTGCCAAGCATCTTAGCCCAGCGGTCGAATTGATCGCCCCAATACCGCGTGCCGATGATCGACTGGACGCCGACGTTCTTTTGAAGGAGATCGCCAAGTGACGTGACCTCGTCCTGCGCCTTGAGTCCCGTCATTTCGCGGGATACGTCACCGTAGCGCTTGAGCGAGGTGCGGGCGAAGAGGCGCGCGGTTTCCTCGGTGAGCCGTGCCGCTTCCCCGGCGACTTTCGCATTTGCGGCAACGTGGGTTTGCACTTGCTGGCGGGCGTTGTCGCCGAGTTGATCCGCCGTCAGCCCGATGCTCTGGGGCAGCGTGTCCGCAATATCGTCCGCGATCTTGCGCTCGTCGGCAGCGGCTTTGCTGAGGCGGGCGGCGAGTGTCTGTCCCATCATCGTGTCGAGATCGGCTGCGGCCTGCTCTTCCATCTCGTGCATTGCCTTGAGGATATCCGCTTGCTGTGCCTGGGCCTTGTCGAGATTCGCGGCGCGGCTCTGCGAATCGGCCGTCGCGGAGTCGAGGGATTGCGCCGCGGCGGGCATCGAGGCGTCGGCAAGCTGGTTCATCGCCTCGGCGCGCGAGGCCCACTGCTTGAGGGTGTCCGCGGGGATCTGAGGATTGCGCAGGGCCTCGGCAACGGTTGCCGCAGTTTGGGCGGCGAGAGATTTGAGCTCCGCGGCGGTTTCGCGCTGGTCCTGGGATTGTTGCGAGAGTTTGCTGGTGGAATCGGCATTGGCCAGTTGCTTCTGCGGCTGCGCGCGAACGGATTTGCCGGCCTGCTGGATGGACTCCTGCTGGCGGCTCAAGTCATCGAGATGGTCCATCAGTTTCTCGAATTGATCGTGGATAAGGCGCGCATGCGCCTCGCGGCTGAGGACATGGATGCGATAGACCGCCGTGCTCGACGGCTCCCGTCCCGGGAAGTAATCCACCGCCAGCCCGCGCACGAGCAACGTGGTATCCGGCTGCGCATGGAGCAGCGCGGGACTCAGGTCATAATGGCCCGTCAGCGTTGTGGCTTGCGGTTTGCCGGCGGCAACAGGGATTTCGTGCGAAGCACCGGGTGGCTGATCGGGGGATGCCTGGCCGGTTTGCCATGCAAGGCTGAGGCTGCGGACACCGTAATCGTCCGCGGAATTGAGATCGATGGGCACGGTCTCCTCCGGCAGCACGGCAATGGCGGCCTCGAGGCCGCGCAATTCCACCTGCGGCGGCTCGTCGTCGTGCGGCGCCACGTGGATGGTGATTGGCTCCGCAGCATTGAGCCCGAGAGCATCGCGCCACGAGAAAGTGAAATCCCGTTCCGTTTGCAGCACGATGGGCGCGGAGGTGAAATGCGAGCCCTGCACGGGGAGGGGTTTCCCATCCAGCGTTGCGGTTGCTAGATCGCGCGTGGCCTCGCCGGCAAAGACCGCCTTCGTCCCTGGAAGGAAATCGAGCCTGCCGGAGGTGATTGTCTGATTCTGTCGCGGATAATGGAGGTAAGCGGGGAGATCGAGCGATACGGTGGTCGAACGCAGATCGGGCCGCACGGCGGGCTGGATGCGGATGGCATGTGACACATCGCCGGCGGCGATCCAGAGGAGCCGCTCCTCAGTCTGTCCTGGCAAATGGAATGCTGCGCTGCCATCCACCATCGGTACATCGGCGGTCTGGCCCTCTTCAAAATGGGCATGGGCCGTGCCCGGCCGCCACGCGGATGCAGGCGCGAGGCAGAGATCAATTTGAAACGGCTCCCCTTGTGCAACGAACAAGTGATCCGGCAGCGGCTCGATGCTGACAAAAGTATATCGCGGGGTCGCGCCCAACGGCCAGAACCAGCGCGCGATGGCATTCCAGCTTGCATCCGGCGCGACGCACGCCGCAATCGCCAGCAGGGCCGCCAGCACGCCGCAAGCCGGCAGATAGCGCCGCAGCCGCCGCGCCTCGGCCGCCTCCTGGAAATCAAACGCCGACGCCTCGCCGGCCACCTGCGCAATCGCCGCATTGCAGAGCTCTGGCGAATAATTTGACGGGCGCGCGGTGGGGTCCGCGAGTTCCACGATGCCGAGCAACCGATCGCCGAGCCGCCGGTGGCGCTGCTGGACGAGCACCGCAAGCGCGCGAGTGGAGAGCCGTCCCCATATCCACCGGTTGCCATAGGTCCACGCGAACCAACCGAAGCCGCCCCAACCGCACAGGGCGATGATGGCGCGCATCCATCCCGGCGTGTCCCATATCCGGTCCGAGACAAACACCACCAAACACGCCAGCAACAGCGAGCCGATGCCGCCGCTGAGCGCCAGGAGCGCGTCATTGCGCCAGAGCCGGCGTTCGAGTGAATCGAACTGCCGGTTTAGCGAGGCTGGGAGTGCGAGGGCGGCTTGCATCGGTTGGATTACATCATGCCCGAAAGCTTCCGCGCACTCCAGTAAGCTGCAAGGAGGATCAGCACCGCGCATGCGGTGTACCACTGGCTCCAGAGCTCGATGCGCTGCTCAATGGGCTGCGGCTCGGGCAGCAGCGCGATCTTGCGCACAATGGCATCGAGGTCGCCGGCGCCGCCGCTCGCGCCGCCGGTCAGCGAAGCAATGTCGCGCAGGATCGCGAGATTCGCCGGGTCGCCGACGCGTTCCCGGCTGGAGCCGGTGACGTTGAGATCGGTTTCCAGTCGCTTGGCATCGGTCTCGCTCTTCACGATGACGTGATAGTGCCCGCCCTTGCGCGGGGTGTAGTCGCCCTTGAAGACGCCCCAGCCGCCGGACAGGGGACTCAACTCCACGTGCTCGCTCGCGCCGGTCCCGGAGGCGATGGTCGCGGAGACGCTGCCCTTTGTAACCGGGTATCCCGATTGATCAAAGACTGTCGCGAGCAGCGAGACATCGTCGCCCGCGCGCGGCGTCTCCGGCGAGAAGCTGAGGCGGATGCGCTCGCCCTGTGCGAGGTGGCGCTGGTGGGCCATCCAGCGGATGACCTGACCCCAGAAACGGTAATGATATTTGTCCTCCACGCCGAGCCGCCACTTCCATGCGCCATCGGTTCCCATGAAGAGTACCTTGCCATTGCCAAAGGGGCGAGTGACCAGCAGCGGGATGAGGCCCTCCGCATTGCGAAGGCTGGAGTGAACGGCCAGCGTCTCGGAGCCGGGCCGCGTATCGGCCACGGCGGCGCACCAATTGAATCCCGGCAGGTTTTTCCAGATTTCCGCGTTGGTCGCGTCGTCTGCGGCCAGCATGGTGAGGAGGTGCCCGCGGCCTTCGCTGGTGAGCAGGATGTGCGAATCATCCTGCGTGCTCAGGCCTTCGGGCACAGAGTCGTCCAGGTCCACTGGCATCAAGTCATCCAGTGGCGTGCCGTGGAATGTGTTCTCACGGCCCCGGTATCCCGGGAGGAAGACCAACCCGCTGCCCTGCTGCTCCACCAGCGCGCGGATCGCCGTTGCATCCTGCTGTGTGAGTTCGCCCTCGCCGATGCCGACATCTCCCAGGAAGACTACGTCGTATTGAGAAAGCTCCGCCTTGTCCTGCGGAAAATTGGCGAGGTAATTGAGCCCGGAGCCACGGTCCATGCCGGGCTGGTAGAGGAGCGTCCGCACTTCGATCCCGGGGTCGCGCATTAATGCGTTGCGCAAGTAGCGGTACTCCCAGCGGGGGAGGGAATCGACGACGAGCACCTTCAGTTTTTCAGTGCGTATGGCGATGCGGAAACGCTGGTCATTGTTGTCTTTGATCGCCTCATCCGGCTCGACGGGGAGTTGGAGGTCCATATCGTAATCGCCCGGCTGTGACGGCGTCCAGACCACAGAGTCCGTGACTTCGCCGAACGCGGGAATGGTGAGCGGCTTGCGGGCGACCTCACCGGCGGGACCATTGAGAAGGATGTTGGTCTGGACCTCGCGCGGGAGATGGCTGCGGATGTGGAAGGGGATGGTGATTTGATCGCCGAGAAGGCCGTATGCAGGGACGTCGGAGTGATCCAGGATCAAGTCGGGGAGCGGCTTCTCGCTGCCGACGCCGATGGTGTAGAGTGGGATCCCTCGTGCGCTGTATTTCGCGGCGGAGACGATTGGAGACTGGCCGAGATTCCAGTCGCCGTCAGAGAGGACCAGCACGGCCTTGAGGTTCTCAGTCTGCTCCAGCGCGTGCGAGAGGGCGCCGTCCAGATCGGTGCCATCTTCATCCGAAGAATCCGCCGGCGGGGGCGCGCCGAAGTCGGCCACGGTCACGTGGGCATTGGCGGCGAGCGGCTGCCAATGCTTGGGAAGGGCATTGGCGGATATCCATTCGGCGCGCGATTGCACGGCGCCGCCGGCGGGTTGGACATCGCGTGTGGCCATGCTGCCGGAGACATCGCGCAGGATGGCCACGGCGGGTTTCTCCGTGTGCGGAATCTCCTGCGCCAGCTCGGGTTTCAAGAGCGCCACGCAGACGACAGACACCGCCAGCATGCGCAAACCCTCCATCATCGCGAGCCGCGAGCCGCCGCCGCGCCGCTGCCATTGCAGCACCGCCAGCCATGCGCATATAGCCCAGCCTGCCAGTGCCGCCATCGTCACGGCTGGCGGGGCCGAGAATAACCAGTGGCCGGTCATGAGATTGCAACCACGGGGATGGCCGGACGCGGCTGGGAGGCTGTCTTTTGCGGGAGCGAGAGAAGACTTTCGCCAATCAGGAAGATCAGCATTGCGAAGAGCACGGCGCGCCAGACTTCGCCCTGCAGTGCCGCGCTATTGGCGCCGCGATCCTCCCACAGCGCGGCGCTGAGTGGATTGAAAAGCTGGCGCACGTAGCCCGGCGCGACGGTCGCCGGCTCATCCTCGGACGCGGGTCGATTCACAGCCACGAGCCGTTCGCCTTTGCGGTAGATGCCCGCCTGCGAGCGGATATCGCGCGGCGCTGTCCCATCCAGGTTTACCCAGCCTGCGGCATCCTGGAGGAGCGCAGTGTCTCCGGCCTCGAGGAACGAGGAAGCGGAGAAGCGGGTCGCGCCTTGCGCGATGATTCGCTGGAGCATCGGCACCAGCACGTCTCCATCGCCCAGCGAGGACCAATCTGCGCGCGGCAGCGTTCCACAAAAATAAACGCGACCGCGGCCGATGATGCGCTCGGTGAGCAAAGCCTCGTCGTCGCCGATCGCCGCGCGGACGTCCCCACCAGACACCACGGGCTGGGCCCGGAGGATTTGCAATGCTGGCAGCGCCAGGGGAGTTCCCGCCTCGGCGTCAGCAAGCGGGCCATCGTGCTGGTCCCAATGCGTCACGTGGAGCGCAGCACCGGCGCCTGCATCGATGCGTTGAGACCAGCCCGCGCCAAGGAAGGAGTTCGCATCGGGAGTGCCAGCCGGAAGGAAAATGACTGCGCCGCCTGTCCTTGCGAATGCCTCAAGCTGGCCCGCGATTACACCGGTGGGCAAAGGGTTCGCCCAGATGACCGCCGCGTATTTCTCCCAGTCCGTGGCGTCCGTAGCCTGATCCATTGTCTCGCAGGAGATGCTTGCATCGGATGGAAACGGGTCTGCGGCGGCGGCCAGACTGGCCCGGCTCGGGTCATCCGGGCCGACCACGGCGATGTGCTCCGGGGGCGGCGGGGTATATATGAAGTACGCGGTGTTGTCCTGGTCATTGCCATCTGGGGGCAGATCGATGCGGCCATAGCCGGAGTCGCGGCCCGGCGCGATGGGCATCGATTGATGCACCCGCGTCGATGCCCCGCTGACGGCAAGGTCGAGGTGCGTCCTGGCGCCATCCATCCAGACGGTGACCGGAAGCGTGGCCGGCGCGGGATTACTCCGGTGGATGTCGAATGTCAGCGCGAGGGAGGGATTCGCCGCATGGGCATTGCGAGTGGCGCTCACGAGGGTGACAGAGGCGTTGGGAGGGACATTGCCATCCATGATCAGCAGCCGCACACGGACGTGCTGGGGGAGCGCTGCAATGCGCGCGGCGATCTCATGCCAGCGTGGGCTGTCCGGCTGCCAGTTGCTCCGCTGGAGATCGGATGCGATCCAGATTTCCGCGACTGCCGTGCGATTGCGCGCCAGCCACTCCGCCGCTGCGTCGAACATCGCCGGCAAATTCGCCGCCGTGTCCGTCGGTCCGACTTCGGGTAATTTCGGCAGCAGCGCCGGCTGCGCGACTTCCTCCGGCTGCGTGAAGACATTCTCGATCAACACGATTCGCGTTCTGGCGGCATATGCGGCGGCTGCCTGCGCCACCTGCGCCAGAGAGCGTTCGCGCCGCGTGATGCCGGTCGCGGCATCGCGCATCTCCATGCTCGCGGAGTGATCCATCAGGACGAGCACCACGTCTGGAGCAGGGGAGAACATCCATCCCGCCCAGCCACCCGCCAGCGGGCGCGCCACGGCCAGCACCAGAGCCAGCAGCGCCAGTACGCGGCATGCAAGCAGCAACCATTGCCGGACGCGCGCGTGGCGTGTGGAAGCGCGGCTCTTTGCGTAAAGGAAACGGCTTGCCGCCCATTCCACCGTCCGGAAGCGCATCCGGTTGAGCAGATGGATAATGACCGGCAGCGCGGCGAACGGCAGCAGCCAGAGCAGCCATGGCTGTAGAAAAATCATCTTACTGAGCTGCAGCGTGCGCCGCTTTCATCGCGTCGTCGAATTTCTTC
>Ga0302320_10026278_pt1 | contig 11282 bp, 11 predicted proteins | sample Bog_T0_3_FD_202130 | JGI IMG/M metagenome (GOLD analysis project Ga0302320, IMG submission 202130) | Peat permafrost microbial communities from Stordalen Mire near Abisko, Sweden - Bog_T0_3 | ecosystem: Environmental > Terrestrial > Soil > Wetlands > Peat | place: Sweden: Abisko, Stordalen Mire... | reverse complement strand
ACGCCGAACAGTCCCACACCGATGCCGATGATCAGCGCGGCCTGGATGAACCCGACCAGCACGTAAGGGATGATCTTGCCGAGCATGATCTCGACCGGCTTGATCGGCATCGACAACAGGCTTTCCATGGTGCCGCGCTCGATCTCGCGGGTGACCGACAATGCCGTGAAGATCAGCATGGTCATGGTCAGGATGGTGCCGACCAGGCCGGGCACGATGTTCAGCCGCGAGGAGCCGGCCGGATTGTAACGGGCATGGGCGCGAATCTCGAACGGCAGGGTCGGCGGATCGCCGGCGAACAGGTCGTGCGCCAGCGCGGTCTGCACGATGACCGCGAGCGACGACATCGCCGAGCCCGCCGCCACCGGATCGGTCGCGTCGGCCGCTACCAAAAGCGCCGGATAGTCGCCGCGCCGCACCGCGCGCTCGAAGCCGCGCGGAATTTCCACGCCGAACAGCACCTTGCCCGACAGCAGCAGATTGTCGAATTCCGCGACGTCATGCACTTCGCGGGTAAAGTCGAAATAGCTGGTGTTTTGCAACGCCTTCAGGATCGAGCGCGCGAGGTCGCTGTCCTCCTGCAGCAACACGGCGGTCGGCAGATGGCGCGGCGTGGTATTGATGGCGTAGCCGAACAACAACAATTGCATCACCGGGATCATCACGATCATCGCGAACGAGACGCGGTCGCGGCGCAGCTGGATGAACTCCTTGATCACCATCGCAAAACTGCGCCGCCAGAAGCCGAATGGCGGCTCCCTGACGTCGCGGCTGTGATCGGGCGCGCTGGCGACGCTCACTGGAAATTATCCTTGGCGCGGGTCATCAGTTCGATGAAGACGTCCTCCAGCGACGGCTCGCTGTGCTGCCAGTGCAATCCCGCCGCCTCGCGCCACGGCGCGATCGTGGCATCGAGCGCGGCCTCGTCGCGGCCGGACACATGCAGGCTGGTGCCGAACGGCGCCACCATGTCGACGCCGGGCTTGCCGTCGAGTTCGGTGGACAGCGTGTGGAGATCCTCGCCGGTCACGGTCCAGGTCGTCAGCGCCGATTTCGCGATCACCGCTTCCACGGTGCCATGAACCAGCAGGTGGCCATAGGCGATATAGGCGATCTCGTGGCAGCGCTCGGCCTCGTCCATGTAATGGGTCGAGACCAGCACCGTCAGTCCTTCCGCAGCCATTCCGTGGATCTCGTTCCAGAAATCCCGCCGCGCCTTCGGATCGACGCCGGCGGTCGGCTCGTCCAGCAGCAGCAATTGCGGATTGGGCAGCGTGCAGGCGCCGAGCGCGAGGCGCTGCTTCCAGCCGCCGGAGAGCTCGCCGGCGAGTTGTTCTTCACGGCCCGAAAGCCCGAGCCGCTTGATCATCTCGCGTGCGGCACCGCGCGGATCGGGCACGCCAAAGAGTCTCGCGACAAATTCCAGATTTTCGCGCACCGAAAGGTCCTGGTACAGCGAAAAGCGTTGCGTCATGTAGCCGACCTGGCGCTTGATCTTGTCGGCCTCGCGGCGGATGTCGTAGCCCAGACAAGTCCCCTCGCCGCTGTCGGGCGTCAGCAGACCGCAGAGCATACGGATGGTCGTGGTCTTGCCGGAGCCGTTGGGACCGAGGAAGCCGTAGATGGTGCCGCGCTTCACCTGCATTGAGAGGTCATGCACCACCTCGCGGCCGTCGAACGATTTCGACAGGCCACGCACGTCGATCGCGATATCGGAGGCCAATGCCCCGGTCATCGCTTGTCCGCAACCGGCGTCTTGGCGCCCGGAAACACGCTGATCGGCTGGCCGACACGCAGGGCGTCCGGCCTCGAGGGCCGTGCCTGGATCAAATAGACGAGCTTGTTGCGCTCATCGAGGCTGTAGATCACCGGCGGGGTATATTCGGCCGATGTCGAGATGAAATAGATTCTGGCGGTGAGGTCGGCGGCGCAGTTGTCGCAGGTCACCCGCACCTCGTCGCCGATCGCAAGCTTCGGCAAATCCGGCTCCGGCACGTAAAACCTGATCTTCATGTTGCCGGGCGGCATGATCGACAGCACCGGTCGCTGCGCGGCCACCATCTCGCCCTCGCGGAAATAGATCTGCTGGATGGTGCCGCTGACCGGCGCAAAGCCGATGCGGCGCGCCAGCCGGGTCTGCGAAGTCACGACATGCGCCTCGGCGACCCGCAATGCCGATACCGCGGCGTCGAGATTGGCCTGCGTCCCGGAGCCGGTCTTGCTCAGGGAGGACGCGCGATCATAGCTTTGCTGGGCGTTGGCAAGCGTCGCATTATTCTGGTTGAGATCGGCCTGCTGCAGATCGTCGTCCACCGCATAAAGCTGGACGCCGGTCTTGACCTCATCGCCCTCACGCACATTGAGTTTGGTGACGCGCCCGGATTCATCCGGGCTGACAAAGATCATGTCGGCTTCGACCCAGCCCTGATAGCCGGGATTCTTCTGTTCGTTGCAGCCGGCGAGCGCGACCGTCAGCGCGATCGCCACCACGGCCTGCAACATCTTCGGCGAGGAGATCATGCCGGCCTCCGTTCGCCGAAGATCAAATCGAGATGGACGCGAAACATCGCGATGGCGTCCAGCGGCGAATGCCTTTCGAACAGGCTCTTCCAGATCACGGCGATGATCGCGGGGGCGACAATGATCTGCGGGAAGCGCGCCAGCTCGGGCTGCCTGACCTCGCCGCGCGCGACCGCGAGCTCGATCATGGCGCGCATCGCGGCCAGACCGCGCGAAACCACCTCGCGATAATAGAAGTCGGCGATGGCGGGAAAGCGCGGACCCTCGGCCACGATCAGGCGCACGATGTCGCCGCGCCGCGTGGTCGCCACCTCGTGCACGAAGATCTGGGCAAATGTTTCAAGCGCGTCGCGAACCGAGCCACCGGGCAGCGGCGGCGTGGCAAGGCGGCCGATCAGGGGCACGATCGCGGTGCGGATCAGCTCTTCAAACATCGACTCCTTGTCCTTGAAGTGCAGGTAGATCGTGCCCTTGGCAACGCCGGCGCGTTTGGCGACATCGTCGAGCCTCGTCGCGGCGTAGCCGCGCGCGATGAATTCATCCATCGCCGCATCGATGATGGCGGCCCGCCGCTCCGCCGCGCGGGCGGCACGGCTGGATGGCGGTCCGGGTGAAGCGATGGCTGGCAAGGGCGGCTTTGGTGCCTTGACCGGGGCAGTCGCCTCGCCACGCCGGCGATTGGCCGGTTTTGAGGGGGTTCCCTCCGGGGATCCTTTGCGCGAAATGGCCATGCGTATTATATGACTGACTAGTCAGTCATTGTCAACCGAATTGAAGGTGATGCTGGTTGGTCACTTTGCCGTCATCCGAGTTGGCGGCGCTGACGCGGATGCAGTCGACGCGGTCGGCACACCAATGCCCTACTTGATCCCGGCCCGCGCTTTCAGCCGCTCCATCAGGCTGCCCAAAATGCCCTTGGGCAGGAAGATGATGAAAATCACCAGCAGCATGCCGTAGACGAGATTGTCCCAGCCCACCGCCTTGGTGCCGAAGCCGATCCGCAGCACTTCCGCCAGCAGGATGGTGATGACGGCGCCGACGGTCGGGCCGAGCGACACATAGAGCCCGCCAACGATGACGGCGAAAACCATCTGCAGCGATACCGAGATGCCGCTCACCGTGTCCGGCGAGATGAACATCTGGTACTGGCAGTAGAGCGCGCCGGCGAGCGAGGTCATCAGCGCGCTGATCAGCGTGATCTTGAGTTTTTCCCAGGTCACGTTGACCCCGGCGGCGGCGGCGGCATCCTCGTCCTCGGAGATGGCCTCGAGCGCATAGCGATCCATGCTGCCGTCGACCCGGTGCCAGACCGCCAGCCCAAGCGCCCAGACCGCGAGCGCGATCAGATACCACGTCACCTTGTCGTCGAACTGCAGCGCCAGCAGATGGCTGCCTTTGGTGCGGTCCGGCGTGTATCCAAGCGAGCCGCCGGTGTAATCGCGTGTCGCGGTGATGACCTGCAGCACGATTCCCGACAGCGCCAGCGTCACCAGCACGAAATAGTGGCCGGTGATGCGGAAGCGAAAGCACGGATAGGCCACGATCACCGCCAGCACCGCGGCAGCCACCATCGCGACGGGAATGCCGAGCCACGGCGAGACGCCGAGATGGTTCCACAACAGCGCGGTCACATAGGCACCGACGCCCATGAAGCCGCCATGCCCCAGCGAAACCAGGCCGAAACGGCCCATCATCGACCACGATGTATAGGCAAACGACCAGATCAGGATCAGGATCAACAGATGCAGGTGGTAGGTGTCGCGATAGACAAACGGCAGCGCGATCAGCACGGCGCCGGCGATCCAGGGAAGAAGCCCGCGTGCGCTCACGAGCGCCGCCTTGCCAACAGCCCGGCCGGCCGGATGAACATCATGGCGATGAAGAAGGCGAACGCCAGCACATAGCCCCATTCGAGATCGGAGAACAGTCCGCCCAGCGAGATGATCTCGGCGAACACGAACGCGGCGACGAAGCCGCCGACGAAATTGCCGAGCCCGCCCAGCACGCAGATCAGGAAGGTAATCGGCCCGAATGACAGGCCGACAAAGGGATGCACATCGTACTGCAGCACCAGCAGGCAGGACGCCAGCCCCGCCAGCGCGCCACCCAGCGCCGAGGTGATGAGATAGAGGCGGCGCGTGTCGACGCCCATCAGCGCCATGATCTGGCGATCCTGGGAGATGGCGCGGATCGCGGTGCCGACAAAGGTCCGCGTCATGAACAGATAGACCAGCACCATGCCGATCAAGGCCGCGGCGAAAGCCAGCAGGCGGGCGTAGCTGAGATGCATGTCGGCGAACTGCAGTACCGGCAGCCGGATGCCGAGGTTGCGGAAGTCGATGCCGAACGCGACGGTGGCGAAGCTCTGCAGCACGAACAGCACGCCACCGGTGGCGAGCAGCTGGTTGATCGGCGGCGCCGAAAGCAGCGGCGCGATCACCAGGAGGTGCAGCAGCGCCCCAAGCGCTGCGACCAAGAGGATCGTGAGGGGTGCCGCGGCGTAATAGGGCAGTCCAAAGTACTGGACCAGATAGTACATGCCGTACATGCCGATCATGACAAGTTCGGCGTAACAGATCCAGGTCACATCGATGACGCCGAAAATCAGGTTCAACCCCAGCGCCAGCAACGCCAGCACGCCGCCGAGCAGAATGCCGTTCACCATGGCTTCGAGCAGGTAGATGTCGAAAATGTCCATCATGGTTTCGCCTGCCCCTCCAAACTCTCACACGCCCAGATACGCCTGCCGGATGGTGTCGTTCGCCTGCATCTCGCTCGATGTGCCGGAGGCGCGGATCGTGCCTGCCTCCAGCAGATAGGCCCGATCGACCACGCGCAGCACCTGCTGCACGTTCTGCTCGACGATCAGCACGGTCAGCCCCAGCTCGCGGATTCGCTTCACCAGTTCGAACACCTGCTGGACCACGACCGGCGCCAGGCCCGCCGAAGGCTCGTCCAGCAGCAGCAATTTCGGATCGGACATCAGCGCACGGCCGATCGCGCACATCTGCTGCTCGCCTCCCGACATGGTGCCGGCAAGCTGATCGCGGCGTTCCTTCATGCGCGGAAACAGATCGAACACGAATGCCAGCCGCTCGGCATAGCGCGCCCGCGCTTCCGGCATGAAGGCGCCCATCTTGAGGTTGTCTTCGACGCTCAAGCGGGGAAACAGCCGGCGGTTCTCCGGCACATGGGCGATGCCGAGGCTGACGATGCGATGCTCCGGCGTCTTCACGACGTCGATGCCCTCCATCGAGATCGCACCAGTTCGGGGCCGGATCAGGCCGGAGATCACCCGCATCAGCGTGGTCTTGCCGGCGCCATTGGGACCGATCACGCCCACCGCCTCGCCCGCGTGTACCTCGAGACTGACGCCGAACAGCGCCTGGAAGGTGCCGTAACCCGCATCGACCGATTTCATTTCCAGCATGCGTGCCCCGCTTACCGCCGCGCTTCGGCCGCAGCGGCCTGGGTCGCATCGGCGTCGGTGCCGAGATAGACCTCGACGACGCGCGGATCGCGCGACACATCACTCGGCAGCCCCTCGGAAATCTTCTCGCCGTGATCCAGCACCATGACGCGATCGACCACGCGCATCAGCACACCCATGATATGCTCGACCCAGATGATGGTGATGCCGAGCTCGTCGCGGATCTTGCGCAGCATGTCGGCGGCCTGGTCCATCTCGGTCTCATCGAGCCCGCCCAGGCTTTCGTCGGCCAAGAGCAGCTTCGGCCCTGTCGCCAGCGCCTTGGCCAGCTCCAGCTTCTTCAGGCCGGCCGCGCCCAGCCCGTCGACGCTGACCGTGCGGTCGGTCGAAAGACCGACCATACGAAGCGCGCGCTCCGCCGCCTCCTCGGCCTTCTTGCGGCTGTGCCGGCCCTGTCCGAAGTAGCCGGCCAACGTCACGTTCTCGAACATTGTGAGACGGTGGAACGGACGCGGAATCTGGAAGGTGCGGCCGATGCCGCGATTGATGATCCGGTAGGGCGCGAGACCCGAAATCTCGGTGCCGCCGAATTTGATCGAACCGGCCGACGGCGCCAGCGTACCGGAAAGCATGTTGAAGATCGTGCTCTTGCCCGAGCCGTTGGGGCCGATCAGGCCGAGAATCTCGCCCTGATCGACCTTGAACGACACCTTGTTGACGGCCGTGAAGCCGCCAAACCGTTTGACCAAGCCATCAACGACCAGCACGGCGGTCCCTCTTGGTTCTGGCCGCCTATTTGTAGCTGTAGGTCGTGCCGGCCGGCAGCGGCAGCACGGTCTCGCGCTGCATCTGGCTCTTCGGCCACACCACATACGACTTGTCGTCGATGTACTGCAGGATTACCGGGAACGAACGTTCGTTCTGGCCGGAGAACTGGTCGCCGTCCCGGTAGAACCTGACGCCATAGCCGAGCATGGTGCCGCCTTCGGGGATGTCGGTATCGAGCGCCGCCTTGCGCAGCGCTTCGGAGTCCACGCCGCCATACTTCTTGATGGCCCGCGGCAACACATCGTCGAGGAAGACGTAGGCGTTGGAGGCGCCGATGCCGACATGGGCGGAGCGAATGGCGACCCCCGGCTTGAGCTTGTCGAACTCCTCGCCCACCATCTTGATGATCGGCGGCAGCTTGGGGTCCATGGTCTTCTGGTTGGCGAGCCAGATCGAGATCGGATCGGTATTGAAGAGATAGTTGGCGTCGGGGCCGAGCCCTTCCTTCAGCTTCTCGTAAACGCCATAGCCCGCGCCATGACCGATGATGGCGCCGAACTTCAGCCCCTGCTCGCGCGCCTGCCGGAACAACAGCGTAATGTCGGGATTGTAGCCGGTGTGAAAAATCACGTCGGGCCGCGCCCGCTTCAGTTTGGTCACCAGCGCGGAGAGATCCGGCGCGGTGGCCGAATAGCCTTCCTTCAGCACGATGTTGAAGCCGGCCTTTTTTGCGCCGGCCTCGTTGCCCTTCGACACGTCGACGCCATAGGCGCCATCCTCGTGGATGATGGCGACGCGCAGATCCTTCGGCTCCTTGCCGAACTTGGACAGCGAGTTCTGGGCGATGAAGTCCGTCGTCATCATGCCGTATTGATCGCCGGCGGCCTGCGGACGGAAGATATATTTGTAATTCTTGCCGTCGAACACGCCAGAGGAAACGCAGGTCGTGATCCACATGAAGCTTTTCATCTGCTCGACGCGCGCGGCCACCGGCACGCACTGCGCCGACGAGAAGAAGCCCATCAGCATGTCGACCTTTTCCTGCTCGAGCAGGCGCACCGCCTCGTTGATGGCGACATCGGGTTTGCTCTGGGCGTCGGCATAGATCGCCTCGACCTTGTAGCCCTCGACGCCGATCTTGGCGTAGTGATCGAGCATGATCTTGACGCCGGTGTATTGCAGCTCAGAGCCGCCGCCGGCGAGCGGGCCGGTCAGGTCGAAAATCACGCCGATCTTGATCTTCTTTTCCTGGGCATGGGCGGAAACCGCCAGCCCCAGCGCCGCGACCGCGGCAATCACCCCCGCAAGCAGGCGGGCAGCCCTACGCACCGGCATTGAAACCTCCCTGGAAAATTGTGCATTGCGTTTTTGATTGTTGTTGGCCCCATCACACGGGGAGAGTGCAACGATGTCAAGCGGCTAACGTCGCTCGACACTCGCCGGGTTGCCGAACATTCGAGCAGCAGGCGAGAAGGCTTCCGTGAATGCGGGCGGGCGCTGCACGCAGACGTGCGCGTTGCCAGGCCCGCTCAAACTACCAAGGCGCGATGCATGAGATGTTTCCGTCGTCATTCCGGGGCACGCCTCAGCGTGAACCCGGAATCTCGAGATTCCGGGTTCGCTGCGCGCCCCGGAATGACAGTAGTCTCAGCCCTTGGCGTCGCAGGCCCAGGCGCGGATCACGCATTCCCTGCCGCCGAATTCGTAGCATTTTTTGGTGGCCGCGTTGAGCGAACTCGAAATCCGCGGCCGCACCGCATAACCATGGGCGCCGCAGGGGTTGGCCATGTCGACTGCCAGCGCCGCGCAGGCGCGCTTCATCGCCACCGCGGTGCAGTCGCCCTTGCACTGCTTGAGCGCTGCGGTGCGCGCGGCGTGCTCGCCCGCATAGTCGTAGGCCTGGCCATAGGCGCCGCATTTGCCGATCGCGAACGCTCCCGCCGCCCGGGATTCCGTCGCGAAGCGCGACGCGCCAACCAGCAGGGTCAGCGCAAGAACGAAAAGCGCGCGGCGTTGCGCGACAGCGGTCGAAACGATCAAAATCCCCTCCCCCGAGGCCGGTCCGGCCCGAATCTACGGCAGAGGTCGTTTCAACTTGGTGAACAGGAAGTTGAAATCAGCGTTTTCTGAAATGGGTACGGGCTAAGCCCGCTGCGCGGCCGCCAGCGCCTGCGGCGTGTCGATGTCGAGAAAGGCGCCAAAACCCTCGACCGGGACTTCCGCCACGGCCTCGCTGTGCCTTGCGATCAGATGACGGGCGCCGATATCGCCGTCGAGCGTCATCAGTTCCTGGAAGAAGCGGCGCGACCACAGCACCGGATTGCCGCGCCTGCCGTCGCTGACGGGCACCGCGATCAGATGGCCGCGGTCGGGTGCAAAGGCCTCGATCAGCCGGTCGATCAGATGCGCCGAGATCAGCGGCATGTCGCCCAGACAGATCACCGCGCCGTCGGCGTCTTCGGGCACCGCCGCGATGCCGGCCTTGACCGAACTGGCCAGCCCTTCGGCGAAATCGGGATTACGCACGAATTTTACCTTGAGGCCCTGCAGCGCTTTTTCCACCTGCTCGGCCTGATGACCGGTGACGACGATGACGCCCTGTGCTTTTGAGGCCAGCACCTGCTCGGCGACGATCCGCACCAGGGTCTTGCCGCCGAGTTCGGCCAGGAGCTTGTTGGGACCGCCCATCCGGGTGGAGCGCCCGGCGGCCAGGATGATCGCCGCCACATTGCGGTTGCCGTCGGTGTCGAGCTTTTCGCGCGGCTGCGGCCGCGTCACGATTTCCATCAGCAGCCCTCCGACGCCCATGCCGGTGAGCTCGGCGCGGGTGACCTTGAGGCCCGCCAAGAGCCGCATCAGCACCCAGTCGAAGCCGTTTTCCACCGGCGAGCGGGCGCAGCCGGGCGCGCCCAGCACCGGCACGCCGCCGGCGCTGCCGATCAGAAGCAGGTTTCCGGGATCAACCGGCATGCCGAAATGCTCGATGGCGCCGCCGATGCCGGAGATCGCCGCCGGAATCACGTCGCGGCGGTCGGCGATGGCGGATGCCCCGAACACGATCACAAGTTCGGCGCCGAGGCCGAGCAATTCCTTGATCGAAGCCGAAAGCGCCGCCTCGTCATGGGGCACGCGGCGCTCGGCCATGATGGTGGCGCCGGCCGGCGCCAGCCGCTCCGCGGTCACCCGCAGGGTTTTCTCGATCACTTTTGGCGCCAGTCCCGGCAGCAAGGTCGAGACCACGCCGACGCGCTTGATGACGTAAGGCGCGATCCGCAGCGCGGCGCCACCGGCCGCCGTCAGCGCGGCATCGCGCAACCTGGCCTCGACCCCGAACGGAATCAACTTGACGGTTGCGACCATCTCGCCTTCGACCACCGGCTTGTAGGCGGCAAGCGTGGCAAACGTAATGGCTTCGTCGACCGCATTGATGCGATCGACCGCCGCGCGATCCACCACCAGCACGCCGGCTTTGGCCGCGAACAAATTGGCGCGGCCGGTGAAAGCGCGCTCGACATGGATACCGTCGCCGGCGACGGCCTGCGCGATGCCGGCGGCGGCGACGTCTTCGGAGACGTCACCCGCTTCGAGCCGGACCACGACGATTTCCTTGACGCCCGCGCGGGTCAAGGCCTCGACCTCGGCGGCTCCGATCGTGGTGCCTTTCTTCAGCACCAGCGATCCCTGACGCAGGGTGTGGACGGTGACGCCGCCCAGGGCGTCCGCCGGACTGGCAGGGCCGAATTTCATGCGGCGATTTCTTTTTCTTTCGGCAACCGCAGTTGCGCGGTGATCTCGGCCATGATCGCGACCGCGATTTCGGACGGCGACACCGCGCCGATCGGCAGGCCGATCGGCGCATGGATGCGCGCGATGTCGGTATCGCGCGCGCCCTGCGACCTCAACCGCTCGCCGCGTTTGGCGTGGGTCTTTCGCGAACCGAGCGCGCCGATGTAGAAGCAGTCGCGCGCAAAGGCGTGCAGCAAGGCCGGATCGTCGATCTTGGGATCGTGCGTCAGCGCCACGAACGCCGTGTAGTGATCGACGTTGAGCGGCGGTAGCGCCACGTCGGGCCATTCCGCGATCAAGGGCACATCGGGAAATCGCTCGGGGCTCGCAAAGGCGGTGCGCGGATCCACCACCGTCACATCATAGTCCAGCGCGCGCGCCAGCGGCGCCAGGGCCTGGCTGATATGGACCGCGCCGACGATGACCAGTTTGGCGGTCGGCGCATACACATTGAGAAACAGCTTCTTGCCGGCGGCCTCAACCATGCCGCTCTTGCCCATGCGTAACTGTTTTGCGAGATCGGCGCGCAAGGGATCGGCGGCGATGTCGGCCGCCTTGACCAGCCGTTGCTCGCCATTGCCGACATCGGTCACCACGATCACCGGTCGCCGCGCGGCGCGTTCGGTATTGAGCTGGTTGAGCGTCTCGAGTTTCACGACTGGCCGACTTTCTCGACGAACACCCGGATGGTGCCGCCACAGGACAGGCCAACATTCCACGCGGTCTCGTCGGCAACGCCGAATTCGAGCATTTTGGGCTGGCCACTGGCGATCACGTC
>Ga0302320_10026277_pt1 | contig 11282 bp, 11 predicted proteins | sample Bog_T0_3_FD_202130 | JGI IMG/M metagenome (GOLD analysis project Ga0302320, IMG submission 202130) | Peat permafrost microbial communities from Stordalen Mire near Abisko, Sweden - Bog_T0_3 | ecosystem: Environmental > Terrestrial > Soil > Wetlands > Peat | place: Sweden: Abisko, Stordalen Mire... | reverse complement strand
CGCCAAAGCGAACAGGCTTGCCGAGAAACGTGTTCCGGCGTGGGACGTGATAGGCGTCGAATTTTGGATCAACCAGGGTTTCACGCACTTCGGCGGCAAATTCAGGGGTGGCGCGCTCGTCGGTGTCAATGCTCACGACCCAATCGTGCGAGAGCAATTCGAGCGCCTGATTGCGAATCCGTCCGAACCGGGTGAACGGCACGTTGACATGGCGCACGCCGAATTCCGCGCAAACGGCCGCCGACCGGTCCGTGCTGAAGGAATCCACATAAAGAATTTCGTCCGCCCATTTGACCGTGGGCAGCAGCTCGCGGAGGTTGGCTTCCTCGTTGAAGCCGATGATGTAGAGTGAAACGGGCCGGCTCATTCAAGATTTTGTTTTTTGGCCACCACAAATAATTGTTCGCTAAACAGGAGCGCGGGTTTCGTCAACCAACGATTCAAATCCTTTTCCCCGTCCAGAAATTTCCCCGTCCCGTCCAGATTTCGGTCCAAAGTCATCCGGCAGCTCAACCAAATCAAGGGATAAAAAATCCCCAGCAGCGCGGTCTTGACGGGTTTGACGCGAGTGGAGCGCAGTTCCTGGACGCGCAATCCCGCCTGATGCAGCAGCGCGTGGGCCAGCGGGAAATCCACCGGCGTGATATGGTAGGCGTAGCGTTCATCGTAGTTCATATCCCATCCCAGCCGCCGCCGGATCAATTTGTGCTTGCCGGTGAGAAAGAACTGGAGGCGCGAATGGAGCCGGAAAATATTCGGCGTGGTGAAGAGCAAATGGCCGCCCGGCTTAAGGATGCGTCCCGCCTCGCGAATCACCGTTCCGTGCCATTCCAAATGCTCCAGCACTTCCGAAAGGATGACCACCTGAAAACTCGCGTCTTCAAACGGCAGCGGCTTGTGCAGATCAACGCCCGAAACGACGGGCACGTTCGCCAGCTCCTTCCGGTCTTCCACGATGTAATCGTCAGACCGGTAATGTGTGCCTTGAACTTCGCATCCCAGCGATTTGAGATGGTTGAGGATTTCCGCTTCACCGCAACTCAAGTCCAGCACGCGCAAGCGGGGAAAGTCCGGCAGCTCTTTGACTGCGGCCACGACGGCATCCACAACATATGACTGCGGCATAAAAGGGCGGCCAGCCTGACACAGAAACTCCGGCGAGTCAAAGTCACACTTAAATGACTAATGCGAATGGGCATATGCCCGTTTTTAAAGCGCGCGTTGTTCGCGGCGACGGCGCAAAAACAACTGCAACTTGCGGAATGGCAGGCCAAGATACATTTTCCGAACCAACCCCAGCCGCTCGCGCCACGAACTCATTTTGAAGGGATGTTCCTTCGGCACATACCAGTTGTTGAGCGTTGTGCGTTTGACTAATTTGTAGCCCCGGCGCTTGAGGAAGCGGTGTTTGACCAGGTCTCGCACACCATCTTCGATCAAGATCAACGAAGGTTTATATTTCTCGAAATTAAAGCCGTGCATGACTTCAACTTCATGCCCTTCCACGTCCAACGAAATAAAGTCTATGCGCGAAACGCCGGCGGCTTGCAACACCGAATCCAAAGTAGTAATCCGCACGCGTTCGGAACCGACATAATTAATTCCATGCGAATCACGCTGTGGTTTCAGAGTGGCGTTACCGTCGTATTCGGTGAGGATGAGATCAGCTTCCCCCTCACTGCCCGGAGAACTGCAAGCCACCTGAAAGACCTGCGACCGGCGTCGCGCGGGCCGTAATTTTTCGCAAAGCGAGGCCTGTGGTTCCACCAAGACGCCTCGCCATCCGTTTTGCTCCAACAGCCAGGTCTGCGAACCTGCCACGGGGTCATTTGCGCCGACTTCAACAAAAATACCGTCGCGCTTCTGGCCAAAAAATTTGCAGACCAGTTCCTTTTCCTCGGCTTCCGGGTTGACGCGCGCTCTCATGAATATTTGGATTCTATTTCAAGTTCCCACAGATTTCAAAATGGATTGCGCGGCTGTAATCAGGTCATCCGTGGGAATTTTTCCGAGATATGTTGCGCCGTGTTCATTCGTGCCGGTGACGACGTGATATTTATCACCGGCGGGAACCCATTCGCGCCAACCGGGGTTCGGCCAGAACCACGCGACGACCGGCGTCTGCGTCATCACCGCGAGGTGGAGCGTGCCGGTGTCGCCGCAGAAATGTAGCGCGCTGTGCCGGATAACGGCGGCGACTTGTGTGAGGTTCAAATTCCCGGCGAAGACACGCCACGGCTTTTGCGGCAGCAACGCGAGCAATTCCGCCATTTTATTTTGTTCGCGTTCCGTCGGGGCGCAGGACAGCACCAGTTTTTTTTCAGGAAAATTTTCACCGAGCGCGGTGATGAGCTCCGCAAGTTGTTCTGGCGGCAGTTCCTTGTAATCGGCGGTCGTGAACGGGCTGATATGGAAATACGTTCCGGCGTCCTCCTCGGCAATTTCCGCCGCGCGCAGATTTTCAGCAGGGATTTCGACGTGAAATTCCGGCTGTGTGAAAGGGAACCCGGCCTTCGCAAGGCCGCGGCATTTTAGAAAATAAACCGGCTCTGCCGCGCGCGGACATTCGACATGCGCAGTGAACATACGCCGCCAGAACAGGGGGCCGCCGTCGTCCGGCACACGGCCCAGGCGTTCGCGCGCGCCGCTCAAAAATGTAAGCCAGCTTGAGCGGTCGGAGCCGTTGAGGTTGATGAGCACGTCGAATTTTTCCCGGCGGAGGCGCGAAACCATCTGGAAATTTTCGCACAACGTCGCATGGCGCGGGTAGCGCATATAACCCCAGACACGGTTCACCCACGGCACACAGTCCATGAATGATGTGACGTTCGCTGCGACGGCGACATGCAACTCCGCTTGAGGATACGCCTGCCGCATCATCCACAGCGCTGGCAGCAGATGGACCGTGTCGCCCAAAAAGCCGAGGTCGAGGACCATGACTTTCTTTGCACCGCTTGTGCGCTGGAAAAAGTTTACCGGGTCGGAAGCTGCCATTGGAAAAAGTCTAGCGGAAACGTTGGGGCCAACAAGTTTGAACCGCCGTTTTTCCCACAGGAATTGCCTCTATTCCAACGGGGATGAATCCGATGCCAGAAGGAATTATTTTGCTTCCAGCCGGAAGTGACATCTTTCCGACCGGGCTGGCATCACTTCGGAAGGTTGGGGACATCGGCATAGTTGTGCCAATCCCCTGCGAAATCTTCCACTCTCCATTCTCTTGGAATAATTAATTGTGAATTGAAGAGGCTTTTGGCCGGATTCAGTTTTTTTGTCTGAACACCGCAAAGGTCCAGAAAGGAATGCAAGACGTAATCAGTCGTGACCGGTGCGCCAGCGTGTTGATGTCCCAAATCGAAACGTGCGCGGCGCGTTTCGTCATCAAGAAAACTATCCGAAGCCCAGACAACGCAGGCGGGTCTGTATTCGGCTTTGAAGAAAGCCACTCCGTGCGTGTTCAGCAAAGCCTTGGCCTTGAAAAACGACTCTTTGTTCGTGTTCTCGCCGTTGTCATACACAGCCAGACCGTGGTCGGATACATAAAATAAAACAGACCTGCTTCCGCGCAACTGGGCGATGATGGAAGCGAGGAAGCTGTCGGTCATGCGGATGGTGTCGTCGTAGCCGTTGATATAGGTTTCCGGACTCTCCTTTTCCGTAAGAACACTTGGCTGAAAAACGTCATATTCCAATGGCAGGGTGCGTTCAAATCCCGGGTGCGACCCCTGTGTGCTGATGACAATGAGTTTGGGGCCATTTGCGGCCAGGACGCTGCGGATTGCAGGCAGCATGGCCACATCCGTCGGTCTGTCCCTGCGTGCCGCACAACCGTTGATGACTGTGTCCGCCTCAAAGGCCATCATTGCAAGTTGATCTTTTCTGGCGTAATAACCTTGATCCATATACCATGATATGAAGTAGGTGTCGTAGCCCGCTTCTTTAAAGGCCGATATGAATGATTTGGTTCTGGGCCAAACTGCGGAGTCGCCGGGTTCCTTGAGCGTCAAAAGAAACGGCCAGGACAACCAAGTATTTGGTGCCAGGGAAATAATATTGGAAAAACTGATTAGGTTCGACATTGCATCCAGCGCGGGGGTTGTAGGCCTGGAGTATCCGTTGATTGACCAATGATCCGCGCGAGAGGATTCCCCAATCACGAAAACTACATTGTCTAATGTGGGGTTGCGCACGGCGTTAAAATCAAACGCCGCGCGTTCCTGTAGAGCCTCTTTGCCGCCGCCGAAATTGAAAGCGGCGAGTGTCAAAGAAATGGGAAGACCCAAAGGTTGATAACTGCCCAGACGTTCGACCAATACCTGCCGAAAGAAGTATTGTCTGTAATAAACAGCGCGATGCACCCAATACAGCACGATTAGCATCGAGGCTAAAAGCAGAATAATTCGCACAGTCCCTGGCGTCCGTTTCCTTTGTTGCCTGGTAAAAAACCAGATTGCACCGACGGGGATGGCCATAAAGAGAAACAGCCAGTAATAATTTAACGGAATGACCTCCAGAAAAGCACGCCGCTCGTTGAAAAGGCTGTCGCGGACAGGAATCAATAGACCCAAAGAGGGAGGACCAAAATGCTGGCTAACAAAGACCAGCAAGGGCATGACCAGGTAAAAGGGGATCAATATCAAAACCGCAAGGCGGCGGTTGCCGAAGACGGCAATCCACAGCAGCAATTGCATCACTGAATGCCGCCAACTGCTCGTCCAAAAATTCGGCAGGGTCACGGGTAAAAAGGCCACCACCAGGACCGCATAAGCCATCAATTCACTTCTGCCGACCTTCTCAATCCATCCGCAAGGTTGTGATTCAGATTGTCTACTGCGATTCATTGCCAACCAATTCAAGCTCATCCCGCGGTTATGTAAAGATGTTTTAGTTTCTCGATTCAGCAAGGTGCTTTCAAATGCCGATTCAAACCCTGTTCGCGACGAATGTGTTTGCACCCGCTTCCAGGAAAAAGCAATTCGTCCTGGCTCCGAAGTATTCCTACAAAAGCAAGTCTTCGCCGGACTGAGAATAGGAATTCATTCTGTTGAACGGAGCAGTAGAAATATCAATTGCCTTCCGCAAGGCGAAACCAAAACCTCCATTTTTTGCGCCCATTTCTGATGTAAAAGCTTGTATAAAGTCGCATTTTGGCTAGATTCGGTTTCGTGACGAACGGTCGTCTTCATTTACTCTCCCTGACTTACGCCTTTCCGCCGGGCGTAAGTGGCCGATTTCCTACATTGAATCAGGCGGGGCATCCAAATGAGACCCGTCTGGCACAGGCGCTTTCCGGGCTGGCCAAAGTTTCGACAGTTGGAATGTTGGCGCGCGAAATATTTGACAAATTGGAACCAAGGGATGAATCCATCGGCCTTGAACATGAACTTCTGCTTTGGGATAGAAGACCTGAACTTTGGCATCGCTGGAACTCATGGCGGCAGTTGCGCCGCTTCTACCTTGAAAAAACAGTCCGGGATGGCATTCCCGACGTTCTGTTGGTGAAAAACATGGGGTGGGTTTTCTGCCATTTTGTCCGTTGGCTGCGGCGGCAACGCCCCCGTCCGTTGATTGTGTTAATACTTGCCGACGCCGGGACTCTGGGACAAAAAATTCCCCCCGCCAAGCGGTTGCGCTATGCATTTAAACCGATGGTTACGTTAGACGAGGCCAAGTCCATCCCCTTGTTCGACGCCTGCATTTCTTATGGGATTGGCACACGCCGCTATTTCGAACCGCGCGGTGTGCCATGGATGTGGATGCCTTCGGCCTTCAATTTCCGCTACGACCCGCCGCCTGCAAGCCCCGCACAAACCGGGCCGATCCGGTTTGGTTACTTTGGACAGCTGGCGGAGCGCACCTCCGTTCTTCCAATGGTTCAGGGATTCCTCAATGCCAACGTGCCCGGAACGCTGCACGTTTGCGGCTATGGCAAATTGTCAAATGTTCTGAAGGAACTCGCCAGGCGCCATCCGAATTTTCATTTTGATGGTCTTATGCCAAAGCAGTCCGATTGTCTGACTTGGGCGCAGAAGGTTGATGTTCTCATCAACCCGCGGCTTCCCATTCAGGGGCTTGAAAACAGTTTCCCGTCGAAAATTTTCGAATTTGGCATGACGGGCAAGGCCATCCTTTCCACCCGCACCTGCGGCGTGGACGAGGTTCTCGGAGCGGGAGGCCTTTACCTCGAAACTGAAAACTTTGAGGACTCGCTGCGCCAAAACCTGCGAGCGGTGGCAGCGATGAACCGCGCCGAACTCCAGCGCCGGGGAAAAGCCATTCGCGACCGGATTCTCCGGGAATTCAATTGGGATGCGCAGGCGCGGAGGATCATTGATTTTTTGGATGGCATCGTAAAGTCCCCGGAACATTCCCGGCCGCGCGATTGTGCGGCGGAAATGCGTTGAGGATTGTGACGCTCATCAGACAAACGACATCACTTAACTTGCGGTCCAGATTGAATTTACCGATACCTGCGTTCGAAACTGGTAGCCATTTTTTTTGAGTAATTCCGACTTGGCTGGAAACTTTGGTGGATAATCTTCCGTGATGATCATTCGTGGACGATGACGGGAGAAATCCAGCCCTTGCAGGACTTCCAGATCCATGCCCTCTACATCCACGGTCAGCAGGCCGAAGTCCGGCTGAATTTGTTGAGTGGCCAGAACATCAGTCAAACGCTCAACCTGCACCATGATCGTGCCCTTGGTGCGCAATTTCAGAAGTTCCGGATCGACCGACAGCGTGGAAGTGCTGGGTGCCTCACCATCGTTGCCGACATACAACGGAAAAGCCCCGGATTTTTCGGCGCATGCGAGATTCAGGCAGGTTGCGTTGGGTCTGGCGTGATGAAGTTTTTGCAGCTTGGCAAAAACTTTCGGGTGTGGTTCCACGAGGATCGCACGCCAGCCGCGCACGACGAACGGGAATGAATTTGAGCCGTAAAAGCCGTCGTTGGCACCGACATCCACCACGACGCGGGGGAAATCCGGCGTCATCAGCCGGCGCAGGGCGGCAAATTCTCCTTGATGGGTGGTGTCGCGCCACAGCCAGTATTTCACGAATTGCCGCAAGTTCATGCGGCCAGTCTTGGACGCTGGCGGGGCAGTGTCAAGGTCAACTCCCTCATCTGATTTGTTTCGATGGATGCCTTTAATTAACCTTGTTGGCGGAGCCATTTCTGTCTTTAATGTCCGCAAACTAACTATTCAAAAATGCCAAAAACTGGCGGGACCACAGACGATTCCCAAAAAATTCCTCAAGCATCCGGTCCACTCATCACGGTGGCCATTTGCACGCGCAATCGTGCGGCTCTGTTAGAAAGGGCCGTTCGCAGTGTCCTGCCGCAAATGAACGGCTACGCGGAACTATTGATCGTAGACAATGCTTCGACTGATGACACACCGACGGTGGCCGCGCAACTGGCAGCGGCCAATCCAAGAGTGAAGGTTGTGCGGGTGGAGGAATTGGGAATAAGCTTAGCACGCAATGCGGCATTGAAAATGGCGTGCGGTCAATTTGTGTTATTTTTTGATGACGATGAGACGGCGGAACCGGACTGGCTGGCGACCTATCAGCGCTTTCTGGCCGCGCCGCCTTCGGAAAAAATCGCGGTGGTTGGTGGAGCGGTGTTTAATGAATTTGAAGTTCCTCCGCCAAAATGGGCCAACGCCGGCGCAACGTTTGATCACGGCGATGCACCGAAGTGTCTTCCCCATCGTGGCAGTCTGTATGGTGGCAACGCAGCTTATCGTCGTGAAGCGGCGCTTGCGGTCGGGATGTTTGACACGCAGTTGGGGCGCGGCGAAGACAGTGATTTGATGTTGCGTTTGCAGGACGCAGGCCACGAAATCTGGTGGCTGCCCGGCGCGGCCATCTGGCATTTCGTGCCAGTCAGCCGCATGAAATTCCGTGGGATGATACGCGGGCGATTTAACGATGGGCGATTCATTGCCATCCAGCGGCTAAAATCACGGCGTGTCGGTTGGGATCGTGGATTTTACAGGATCGCGCGAATTGTTGGCGCACCGTTTCATGCACTGGCTCAATTGCTGGCCGCATTGGTGGCGCTGCCGCGAAATTATCCAAAGGCCGCCGAACATTTGTTGCAGGCCTGCCGCATTTGCGGGATTGCCTGGGGAATGCTCGTGAATTGGACGACCACCAAGAATTGAAAGCCATCTAGCAAGACAGAGCATCATCCACGGCCAGTTTTGCCGTCCGCAGGCCGGCAAGTGTTCAATTTTTGAACATGGTGTTCATTTTCTGAACATCTGAACGCTTTCCCGCTCCGGGCTGGCTGTTTTTATACAGGCCAAACAACTGATTCTGTTCCAGAAGCGGTTTGTTTTGTCTCACAATCAATTCGTTCCGCCGCAAAAGCACTTCGTTTTGCGGGCGAATCACTTCGATCCGGCGCGTAAGCAGTTCGTTTTGCAGCGGAATCAATTCGTGCCGCAACGGGAGCATTTCCAGTCGCTTGGAAGCAATTCGTTTCATGAGGCAAACACTTCGATCCGTCGGAGAATCACTTCGTTTTGCGGCGGAATCAGTTGTTTGCGGAGGGCTGGACAACTCGGTGTCCACGCAGTTGGGGGTGCATTTGCAGCCGGTGGCCAATGCCAGGGCGTATCAGGTGCAATTCAGCATGGATGGTGAAAAGACGTGGCAGGAGGCGGGCATCTTTCCCAGCACGCGCGGAATCATCATCACGGGCCTCACTTCGGGGACGGTTTACACGGTGCATGTGCGGGCCGTGGGCGGTTCCACGCAATACAGTCCGTGGAGCGCCACCATCTCGCTCATGGTGACCTAGACCTCGCGGCTGGCCAGTCCTTGCGGCCGGCCACAATGCCCTCACCCCTGCCCCCTCCCATCGGATGGGAGAGGGTGTCCGCAGGACGGGTGAGGGAAACATTTGCGGAGGGCAACAACCGACGCAAACCGGGCGATGGATGATTCGGTCAACGCACAAATCTCTCAAAAGGGATGACCGACCACCGCCCGGTCATTGTTTTTTAGAAGCAATAATCTTGCCGAATCTCAGTGAACTGGATCGTGGATTTTACAAGGCATTGCGCATCGTTAGCAGATCGCTTTATGCACTGGCCCAATTGCTGGCCGCATTGATGGCACTGCCCCGAAGTCATTCAAAAGCCGCCGAAAATTTGTTGCAAGCCTACCGCAATTGCGGGATCGCTCAGGGAATACTGGCGAATTGAAGCAACCCCAATAATCGAAAGCCAATCCAGCAGGACAGCGCTTCAACTGCGTGGAAGCGCTGGATCTTCTCAAAGGCACTGCAGTTATTTTGAGTTTGGTTGTCAGTTGACAAAAATTGCGTGGGAAGCCATTTTCCTCCCGGTGTCGCTTTCAATTCCCCAACAGCGCAGTCCGCCATCCAGCGCATGGCCGCCAGATGGGTTGGAATCCGTCGCACGGTGTCCGGTTTGTGGCAGCCAACAACGGGAGCCATTATATGAGAGTTTGCAAGACCGCGTTTTTTTTTGCGCGCCGGGGAAATGGACCTTGCAACGATGTTTAAGTTGTGGTTCCGGCTTTTTGGATCCACGCCCAAACGTGGCGACCATCAGCGAAGCCTACCGGGATTATTACACACACGGCCAAGTGCCTTCAGAACCGATGGTTCCGAGAGGACTGCGCCGGAAATTCCGTTTGGCATTGCGCAACGGCTACTTGAACGATCGTTTTGGCTGCCACTTTGCGCCAGCGTCGGCATTGGGGCCGGGTTTTTATTCCCTATATTCCGCGGCACGCCGGCATGAAGCTGATCGCTGGGTTCGCAATCTGTATTTTCCAAAAGGGTCGCCAAGATTGCTGGATTTAGGATGCGGCAACGGCCATTTTTTGGTGGAGATGCGCGCCTGCGGCTGGGAAGTGTATGGTTCGGAACCCGATATTCGAGCCGTGGAGGCCTGCCGGAAAGTCGGGTTGCAAGTGCGGTCTGGGATGCTCGCCGAAGACACTTTTTTGCCTGGATTTTTTGCGGCAATCACTCTCAACCACGTAATCGAACACCTGCACGACCCGCTGGCAACACTTCGATTATGTTTCAAATTTTTGCAGCCTGGTGGAACGCTTTGGATTGCCACACCCAATCTGAAGGCCTTGGGTCACACCAGGTTCGGGCGCAACTGGTTTGCGCTGGATCCGCCGCGTCACTTGATTCTGTTCACCCCGGCATCGCTACGGGCCGCGTTGGAGCAGGCAGGCTACGAAGTGGCGCCCCGCCTGCTCCGCGGCGGCGGCGCAAAATGGCATTTCCGGGTAAGCGAGGCGTTGGCAAAAGGCCGTGATCCGCTCAATGCGCCCGGCCACTCTTTTTTTCAAAAGTGGCGGTTGAAACGCGAGGCTCGCCGGGCGGACCGCCAAACCGCCATTCAACCGGAACTCACTGAAGAAATAGTGATGCTCGCCACCAAACCAAGCGCGCCGACCGGCCAATCAGACACATGAATGGCACTCCGGTCGTTTCCGTTCTGGTTCCGGTTTACAATGGCGCTGCCTTTCTACCAGAAGCTCTGAATTCAGTTCGACAACAGACTTTTCAAGATTTTGAAATCGTTGTTGTTGATGATGGTTCCAGCGACAACAGCCATGCGCTGGCGCAAAAATTTGCGGCGGCAGACGGCCGCATCAGAGTTCTGCGCCAAACCAACGGCGGCACCCAGGCCGCGCGCAATACCGCCTTACATCACGCCTCGGGTGAATGGATTGCCTTGCTGGATCAGGACGATGTCTGGCTGCCGAAAAAATTGGAAGTTCAAATGGCGCTGCTCGCGGAATCGCCGCGCGCCGATTTGCTTTTCACCAATTATGTTCATTGGGATGGCGCGCGTGATCTTGGCGCGCGTTACACAAAACGCCATAAGTTTCCCGATGGCGACGTGGGAACGAATTTGACGCGCTGGTGTTTGTTCGGCGCTTCAACGGTGATGATCCGACGCGCGGCGGCCGAAGAGCTTGGCGGGTTCGATTCGAAATTCCACTTGAGCGGTGATTGGGATTTATGGTTGCGCCTCGCCGAAAAGGGCCTGCTGGCCAAAGGAGTATGGGAACCCCAGGTGCGTTACCGAATCTGGTCCGGCAACGAGAGCAAAAGGACGCTCAATTTGACATTGGAAATTGTGAACATCCTGGAGAAAGCACTGACGAGGCCGCAGCGCGCGAAGTGGCGACGCGCTTACAAACGCTCCCTGCAAATCGCTCGCGGCAACTTGGAGTTGGTCAGGATCCGCCCGCTGATTGAAACGCAACCCCAAGCCGTG
>Ga0302320_10026272_pt1 | contig 11284 bp, 13 predicted proteins | sample Bog_T0_3_FD_202130 | JGI IMG/M metagenome (GOLD analysis project Ga0302320, IMG submission 202130) | Peat permafrost microbial communities from Stordalen Mire near Abisko, Sweden - Bog_T0_3 | ecosystem: Environmental > Terrestrial > Soil > Wetlands > Peat | place: Sweden: Abisko, Stordalen Mire... | reverse complement strand
CACACCAGCCGAATTCCGAAAGAATTTCAGCCAGTAGCGCGGACGACCTCGTATTTTGGGGATGGACACGCGGGTAGCTTTCTCTGGGTGTCTTTCTGCCCGGTGGGTTCTTGGGTAATGCAGGTAGGAAGTTGAAGAGCAGGATCCGCCCGCCATCCAAATGAAGGATCAAGCTTGATCGTCTTATCGTAGAGGTACGGCTGCGCTGAGCCGTCCGTCCGAAGAAACCATGCACGAGTAAAAGTCCCCGCGATCTCGTATACCTGTTATCGGCAGCACATAGCTTCCGGACTGCGTGATGGTCACAGCGTTCTCACTTGGCAAGTCGCACCTCGTGTCAACCCACACACTCGCGCTCACGCCAGGCGACAACCTCACTTTTAGCAGCATATCGCTTCCCCGCTGCACCAGCTCATGCTGCTCCCGCACCACCACGATGACACTACTTGTGGCGCTGGCCATCGCCGCATGGGCTGCAGTGGCCAAAACCAATAGGATCAGAATCGTCAGTTTATGTGCAATTCGCATCGCCTGAACCTGAAGACCTGGAGCATTTGCAATCCGCTCCTTAGGATTTCATTCAGTACATCGGCAACTACCGACTGTTTCATTAGATGCAATTGTGTGGCCGGAAGCTAAATGCTGGCACGATCTTTTCTTGCAGTGATTTACGGGGATAAGCGAATGTGCCCGCCGGCACGTCTGTGTCTGGATTCCAGACACTGCATTGAGATTGTCGATATCGGAGATGCCAAATTAAGGGAAGGCTGCGGTTCATCCAACGCTGAGACTGCACTACTGATTTCCACCGCCGCCACCACGAACCGGCTTGTTGGCATTGTTCAAATCGATTTTCTGATCGATCATGATGCGTACCGGCTTCTCTATTACTCGGATGCCGATCTCGAAGGAAACAGAATCGGCCGTTGAATCCAGTCTTACGGCAATTGACTTCTTGGCGGGCGATCGCAACATGCAGCCTTCAGGAAGCGTCTGTTCGTCGATCGTCAATTCGTAATCACCCTCACGTAGATTGTAGAAGGTGAAATCGCCATCGGCATTTGGTGTTGTATAGCGCTTTGACGGAGATAGCCAAACCACGACACTGTCGGCGGGTATTCCGAACGGTGTATTGATCTTCCCCGACAGCGAAGTCAGTCGAACCACATTCAGGTCAGCCCGAATGTTGGACCGCGGCGCAACGCTAACGTGCTCTCCAATCGCTTTTCCGCTTTCAAAGTCTGCGGGGAGCGTCTGCATATCGAGATCAATGCGATGGGCACCCTCTGGGACATCGGAGAAGCGGTAGTGCCCGTCAGCCTGCGTCATTGCGATACGAGCCCCGTCGAGGCTTATGGGGATACCTTGCACGCCGCGGTTTCCGGCCATAATCTGTTCCATTACGAAGCCCTCCACCACTCCCACCAGCGGATTCTGGATCGCCGCGTACTGTTCCCAGCCGCCACCCCCTTGAGCCGCACCCCAATGCAGGTGTTTGGCAAGCCGGAAATACGTGCTCCATTGGTTGAATGCAGAGAGGGTGTTTGAGACAGCGACACCTTGGCTCTGCATAACGAAGATGTTCTCCGGATTCAGCGCCGTATTCAGTTGGTTGCGAAAGACCTCCGCTTGTAAACTCCAGCCATGGGCGATGGGAGCTGTCAGGCCAACAACCGTGGATCGGTAGCTGTTGGTCGCAAATAGCGTGCTATTGAGCAGGTCGTTGCCTGCCTCCATGTATCCATAAGCGCTCAGGCGCCGCAAATTAACCTGTGCCGAACCACGAAAATAGAGAGTGCTGCGCGACTGTGTACTGTCCGCACTCTGCAAGCGCACGGCTCCGCCCAATACAATCCCTTTCAATAGAAATGTGTCTTCAATCTCCGTAGAGTGCTGCGTGCTGCTGATGGGGTTCTGGTCAAGTTTTAGGTCCATGAAAGAGAATCGCAGGCTGTGGCGCTGGATCGTCCGGCTCAGACTCAGAATTAGCTGCTTGTCGGTCGAGTTCTGTGCCAATGCCCCACCACCATCAGCCGGGCTCGATACCGCCGGTAAAGACAGAAACTTGATCATGGAGAAGTCTACGCTGGCACTCAGCTTCCAGGGCAGGGCAAGTGAAGTTCCAGCCGAATAACCCGAGCTGCGAAAGTCGGAAACCGCCGGGTCATTCGCGAGATTGTTCGAGTACTGGTTCGCGGAGGCACTGAACTCAATACCTGGCTTCAATCGGTAACGGGCTTCGGCAAAGCCACCCTTCCGGTCGCCAGCGAAATAGCCGAGCAACGGGAAATAGGAGGCCGTCTGGTAGGCATAATTGCTTCGCAGGGTGAGTTTGCTGAACTCCAATGCAGGACCGAACAGCACCGAGGCCGGGCCTCCGGCTTTGCCACCCCCGGACGCTTCCTCTGCGTGGGAGAATGTCGCTTCGCTGTAGAACTTCATTTGCTTTGTGAAAGAGTAGGTCGATTGCGCCTGGAGAGTATCGACCGAAAGAAATTGCCGACCAATCGGAAACAGGAATAAGTTACTTGCAATATCGCTCTCACTACTTCCAAAGTGGAGATATCGAACCCCAAGCTCTAGGTGTTCACCAATCTGTTGCTTCGCAAATACGCCAAGCACGTTTTGAGGCGCAAGCACGCGAAACGTTATCCGTGGCCCCTCTTGCAGCGTCTCCTCACCTATGAAGAAGCCATAACTTCGCGTGTCGCGCGACATCTCCATTCGGAAACCGCGAGCGGCAATTTCTGGGTTGTAGATGTTGTTGAACGGGTTTTCAACCATGTTGGAGGGGATGCGACAATCGCCCCCCGTAAACCGCCAGTGCTGTCCGAAGGCAGACAACTCCTGAAGGTCTAGGAAATTCTCGCCCATTTGCAGTGAGCCCTGACTACCGTACCCCTGGAAGCTGCCACTGATCAGGCCAAAACCTCCTTTAAACTCACGGAAGTTGACTGCCACGCCGGAAGTGTCCACCAGAGCCTGACCGCTGCCCCCCAGGTAATAGCCTTGGATCGCAATGTCGGCCTCGCCCGCGTTGGGCGGTACCGGTGGGCGTTCGGCGGACTGCTGCGCGTGCAGCCCCGGAAGCCACAGTATGAGTGCGACGATCGCTACCGCGAACCCCAGCAGAGGACGCGGCAGCCGATCATTTCTTGGAGAGATCCGCACTCACTACCGCCTTGCCCTCTTGAATCTCGCCGTTTCCGATATCTACTCTCGCTCGTAGTGTGTAGGTGCCCATCCCAAGCGGGACTTTCAACGGGAACAAGAACCGCTGTTCGCGATTCGGGAGTACAGGAAGAGACTGGAAATCGGCAGACTCGATTACCTTGCCTTCGGCGTCCATCAATTCGAGCTTGCCCGTGGGGCGGAAGTACATTCTCCCGCGGTTTGCCATCACTACCACCGCGCGCCAGATACCTTTGGGGTTGTCCTTATCTGGTACGTTCTCCAGCATGAACTCTTTTAGTCCGCCATCGATCGCTGGGTTGCCCACGACAACGTAAAAAGCAGACACCACCCGCACGGCCATTCTCATGCCGGTGCCGGCCAGAGCCTCGGCCGATGGCAAGGTCGTAAATCCGGCAGCGCAATGATAACTGCCCTCGTGCGCATCCGCTGGCACATGAATGGTGTAGCGCACCGGCATTTGCGCGGGAGCTTCCATTTCAGCTTCCATCGGGTTCACGCTTAACCACTGGCGGCATGAGTAGGCCGCTTCGGCTTTGTTTTCGCGCTCGAATTGCGGCGTGTCTTCGCTATCGATGAAGAAATCAAGCAGTTCGGCGCGGATGCGCATCTTGCCGCCCGAATTGTTCGTCAGGTTTACCGAGCCGGAGTGTTGATCCCCCGGTGCCATGCGAATTTCCAGGCGCATGGGAGCAAGTCCGAGCCCTACCTGCGCGCAGAGAGGAAGTGAGAACAACGCCACCGCAAATAAAACTGCGGCAGCTAAGGGCTTACGACGCTGTATGTGACTGATAGTGTGCATGCTTCCGCCGTGTATTTCCAATCGTCTGCAAAGTTGTAGTTTAGAGTAACAGTGAAATTACTAAAACAGAGGAGGGCACCCTCAGAGCCGCTAGCTACCTGTACCCCGGAGGAAATCAAAGGACGTGATCCCGCAGTACAACTCGCCGAAGCGCAACTGCCGCTGGAAACAGCGCTCGCACAGCTCACGGTCATCGCCGAAACCGGAATCGTGTTACATCCCCCGCCTCCGGTGAAACCTGTTGCGCTAACACTCATAGTCCAGTTTTGCGCCCCGAGAGAGGCATTGCTCCAGGTAATCGTTGCGGCGGGGCTCCCTGCCACGCTAGGAACTATGCTCGGGCTGGTGGCGGAAAAACTTACTGTAGCTGGAGAAACAGTTGGCCCGGAATACACCAATGCCGGTCGCGGTCTCGTCTTCGAGTTTGCAATGTTGGCTGGAGAAACTGGTTGGCGTAGGGCTTTTGTCTGCCCCCACGCCAAACCCACCGTCAGGATTGCCGAAGTCAACACTGCGAGTTTTCGAGAGCAGTACATTCCGCGTTCCTATTACCTCTCTTACGCTGCCGAAATAGTCCAAGTTATGACCGCAGCATAGGAACCGGTAAAGTATTGCGGGTCATTGACCAGCGTCCAGTTAACCGTATTGCCGCTGTTCCCGCCTTTGGCGGAATGGGCGTTAGAACCGAATAATGCAACAGTGGTCGCAGCCGACGTTGAAGCGGTCTGTGCGGTGCTTGGGGCAGTAGCTGGCGAGGTCGGAGCCGAGACATAGGTCAGCGTATCACCGGTAGTTCCCGAAGAAGCCACGGACGGGCCGTTTGCCGGAGAGAAGTCCGTACTGACCTTTAGCTGAATGTTTCCGTTACCACTCGATCCCGAGCTAGTACGGATGTAGTAGGTGAACGTATTGCTACCGGTGTAGTTAGCGAATAAAGTACCGGTCGATGTCAGGTTGGCATCGGTCGGAACAGTTAATCCTGCTTCCGCTGCTACAGTGACATTTACATTCGATGTGACAGGGGTGGATTGTGCGAACGCGCAAGGCACCAGGAGCGCCGCCAGGGTTGCAAGTAGAACAAGTTTCTTCGTCATTTTGTTGTCTCTTTCTGATTAGGTTGCACTGATAGTGAAAGTTACAGTTGATGTGTAGGACCCCGTCTTATATTTGGGATCGTTGACCAGAGTCCAATTGACCGCGCCGCTGTCCCCCGGCGATGTGGAATGTTTGTCAGTCGCCAGCGTAAGCACCGGCGTACTGCTGATGGTTGAAGCGGTCTGCGCCGAACTGCAGGGCGTAGGGCTCGACCCGCCGCTGCCGGTACAGGTGTAAGTAAGCGTGTCCCCCGCAGTTGGCGGAGTAGCCACCGACGGGCCGTTGGCCGGAGAGAAATCGGATGTCACCTTGAGCGTTACACTGCCCGATCCGCTTGCCTGCGAAGTACGGACCTGGTAGGTAAAGTTGGTGAGGCCCGTGAAGTTTGTGAAACTCGTTCCCGTTTCGGTAAGAGGAGTGGAACCATTCGTAATGCTGATCGTGGCCTCTGCCCCAATAGTGACAGTGATGGCCGTCGTCCCCGTGGCAGTCGCTTGTGCGAATGCCGCCGGGGAGAGAACCATCGTTACCAATATCAACATCAACGAAAACTTTCGCATTCCATTGTTCCTTGAGCTAGGCAGCTGCAACAGTGAACGTCACGGTGGAGCTGTATGAGGCAACCTTGTAATTGGGATCATTCGTCAAGGTCCAGTTCACCGTACCGGTGTCACCAGCCAAGGTGGAGTGCTTATCCGCGCCAACGGTCAGCACGTTGGTATACGCAGTCGTTAAGGCCGTAATCGGACCAGAACACGCGGCCGGCGTTGAAGTGCCAGTGGCAGTGCAGCTGTAGGTCAGGCTGTCTCCCGTTGCTGGTGTAGCCACCGAAGGACCGCCGGTCGGCGCGAAGTCAGTCGTTACCTTGAGCGTGACGCTACCCGTTCCGGTGCTCGGCGTGGTGCGGATCAGATACGTGAAGGTGGTCGCGCCGGTGTAGTTTGCAAAGTTTCCAGCTTCGGTGAGCGGTGTCGCCGCGCTAACCGTAAGGGATGCCTCTGCGCCTACCGCGACGGTAACACTGGTGGTGGAAGCGGCGAATGCAGCTGGCGCAAGCCCCAGGGCGAGGAAAAGAAGTAACACTAGAGACTTTTTCATTTCACACCTTTCGACGTCACGTCGCGCTGACCGTGAACGTTAATGTTGCGGAATATGTACCTGTTTTGTACTGCGAACTATTTGCCAACGTGAAAAGGAGCCGAACCGATTGCGGGCTGGTACCCGTGCACCCCGTACCGGTGCAGGAAGCAGGGCCGAAGGTGACGACCGGGGTTGTTGCGGTGGTGCTGAGCGTCTGCGTACCGGAGCAGGCGGTTCCCACCGACGCCGCGCTGCAAACGTAAGTCACATTCCCGCTCGCGATCTTAGGTCCGGTGGTCGGAGTAAACTCTGCAGCTTTGACCGTGATGCTCCCGCCCCCTGAGACCTGACTGTTGCGTATATAGGACTGAATACTTACGCTGGGACTGATGAAGCTCCCAAAAGTCGTCCCGCTTGAGCTGAGGCTGACGCTTGCCGGGGTTGTAATGCTGGCCGCTGGAGAAAGCACAATGCTCAACGTCTGTGTCTGGGCGGATGCGAATGGCAGAGCCACCAGAAACAGGACAACCGGAGTCAATCTCTTGATCAATCTCGGGGGATTTCGTGGAGGCAACACCGCGAAGTCGGCCAAGTCATTGGGGCTTCCTTGGCACCAAATACCCCGAATCGTGTTGGCCGCGATTGGCGTGAACTCCTTTTTCTTAGTCCACCGGATTAGAAGCAAGGCTTCACCTCGTCCACTTCGACCAGTCCAACAGCAGATCAAGCTGAAGTGAAGTAACCCACCTAAAGGGTCTTGACTTTGGTTGTTCTCAATTAGGACAACACGAGGGAGCTCCCAATACAAAGGCAAATCAGCTCTGCTCCGGCACAATAGTACTCACCAAGTAACAATCTTCGTCGGAACTTTGGAACTAAGGTGTTATTTGTTTTAGCTCCGCTCAGGCGATCTTAAGCAATGTATCTTTGTAACGCGCTGCCGAATGATTGTCGTGCTGGCAAATCACGCCAGGGGAAGACCCTGTACCGCAGGCTCCGCGCACGCGGCATCGTTGTTCTTCACCAGATTCACCCGGCTGCTGACCTCGTGTTCGCCATATCGATGCCGGGTTGAGGCTTTGCGAGCAATTCTGAAGTGTCCCTGCCCCTGCATTCCACTCCGACGAACTTAGGTAGCGCGTCCCAAGTTCATTCTCCGCTCGTTTAGCTTTGTGGTTACCTTCGTGCATTGACCATATTACTCACTCTGGATAGCCTTTGCGTGTTGCTCGTCATCCACGAGGCTCCTCGTCGCAGATGACTCAGTGATGTACCGGACGATGTTGAAAGGCTTGATGGAGGTGCGCGTGGCTGATCAGGAAGTTGATGTGCCAAAGGGATTGGGATTGGGGATAGATGATCATCTGTGTAAGCCGTTGAAGGAATCCGAACTCAGAGCACAGCTTAAAGTCGGTGAACGAGTCATTCGCAGCCACGAAGAGTTAGCGGAGGGACGTGAAGCCCTGCAATTTCGGGCTCCCCATGACTCCGTGCCCCCGCCTTGGAATCGTAAAGCCATCATGGACCTGTTGCGCATGGAATTAAGTCGTGCGAAGCGGTCGCAGACACCGCTGAGTGTCTTTTTCATTGACTTGAATTTATTCGAACTCGTCAACGACCGCTGCGGCCATCTGGTCGGTGAAGACGTGCTCCTCAGGGTGGCGAATAAGGTTTCCCGAGCGGTTCGCGAGTACGACCACGTCGGCAGATGCGGCGTCGAAGAGTTCCTTGTGGTGCTGCCCGACTGCACCGCCGAAGCAGCACAGGAAGTGGCCGAAAGAGTTCGGCAGCGTGTTTACGACGAAGCTATTGCGATTCCTCCGTTACAGGTGAACATTACTGCCAGCATTGGCGTAGCCCAATGGCACCCTAGCCAAGAGATTCCCGAACTCCTCCACCAAGCAGATACTGCGCTTCGTTGAGCACAACGGAACGGGCGGAATCGTGTAGGAGTGGATAATGACTGCGATGCGGACGCCATCTGAAGTGTGGATGGACTTGCGATCTTGATATGGCCGCACCTCAGAGGAACCGTCCCCGGAATTGATTTTGGCTCTTTGAATTGCATCTGGCTATAGAAGCACGCAAGGTATGCGACAACGGGCCCTTTCGATTCGATGCAGCAAGTCAAAGGAGACGAAATGATCACAACGACACCACAATCGAAATTGGACAGCGTGGAACTGGACCTCGACCAGACTCAGGCCCGGCTGAATCAGTTGGAACGGCACGAATGGTGGCGATGGAGTATCGCTTTTTTCGTCATGCTTGTTCTCACCTTCGGACTGTTTGCCCTGTCGCTTTCGGTCAGGGGCGGCCTGACATGGCAGGAACAGGCGCAGTTGAACATCACGCTGCGCGGACTCTTAGCGCTGGTTCTGCTCTTCGATGTTTTCGTCGTCCACCAGCAGATGCTGATCACAAGGTTGCGCCGCGATCTCGCGACGCAATTGCGCGTGTTCACTACGCTGGATATCCTGAAGAAAGCCGACATGGACGCGACCAGCCCGCATAATGAACGTAGGCGCCTCCAGCGGGTAGGTATCGACCGTCGAGTGCGTGTCAATGTCTCTCATGAAGGCAAGCCAACCTGCGTGCATGGGCGGATACGGGACATCAGCGAAGAGGGCATGGGCGCGGTGATTCCGTGCTCACTATCCATCAACGAACAGGTGACCCTTGAATTCTCAATAGAAAACGGTCACGAAGAAACCGTATCCGCTGTTGTCCGCCATCGCCGAGGCTTTCTTTACGGCTTCGATTTTGTTTCCATCGAACCATCACTGCGAGAGGTCATCGCGCGCGTAACGGAGCCGACAGCAGCAGTTGTTGACCGTCCATTGCCCGATGCGGCAGTCCCTCGCCCAACGCCCTCTTCTCCACCCACTGCCGCTTCCCGTTTGAACTGACCCGATGGTCAGCGGCGGAGAATTGCCCGCACACCGGGGACTGTCGTTGGGGAGTTGGTATTGCCGCGCTCCATCATTTCATCTCCTGACCCACTACTAATTTGGAAGAGCCTTTAACAGTGCGGCAATTCCCTGTCCGCCGCCGATGCACATGGTTACTACCGCATACTGACCACCAGTCCGTTGCAATTCGTAGAGGGCTTTGACCGTAATGATCGCGCCAGTTGCCCCGAGGGGATGTCCCAAAGCAATGCCGCTGCCATTTGGGTTCGTCTTGTCTGGGGGCAGTCCGAGATCTCGGCTAACCGCAAGAGCAGGAGCCGCGAAGGCTTCGTTGACTTCGAAGATGTCGATGTCTGAAACCTTCAAACCGGATCGCTGCAGCAACTTCTGAACGGCAGGAACCGGACCCACACCCATGTATTTTGGATCGACGCCGACCACGACGTAATCGACGAGCGTTCCGAGCGCTTTCAGCCCTTTCTCGTCGGCAGCCTTCTTGTCCATGAGGACAACGGCAGCCGCGCCATCATTGACGCTTGATGCGTTGCCAACCGTGACCGTACCGTTCTTGTCGAAGGCGGGCTTCATTTTAGCGAGGGCCCCAAGCGTCGTGTCAGCACGCGGATTTTCATCCGCATCGAAGACCACGATGCCCTTTCTCGTCTTGATTTCAATGGGAACGATCTGAGACTTGAACAAGCCCTGATTGACGGCCTCCGAAGCGCGGCGATGGCTCTCACACGCCAGTGCATCCTGATCTTCGCGGGAGATGTTCCACTTCTTCGCGACGTTTTCGGCGGTGATCGCCATGTGAATTCCATCGAACGGATCGGTCAAGACGCCGACCATGGCGTCGATTACATGAGCATGATCCATCCGCTGCCCCCAACGCATGCCGGGAATCCAATACTGCGCTCGGCTCATGCTTTCCGCACCTCCGCCGATTGCAGTCGTCGTGTCTCCCAGCCAGATGGCTTGTGCCGCCGAGACGATGGCCTGAAGACCGCTGCCACAAAGCCGGTTCAGCGTCAGGGCCGGAGCCTCCTGAGAAACCCCTCCACGAATCGCTGCCACCCTGGAGAGGTACATGTCTGCCGGCTCGGTGTGGATAACGTTCCCAAACACCACCTGCCCAATTTCTTCCGGTGCGATGCCCGCACGTTTGATTGATTCGCGCACCACAGCCGCGCCCAAGTCACATGGAGAAACATCCTTCAAGGCGCCACCGTACTTGCCGATTGCAGTTCTGGCACCACTTAAAATGACAACTTCATTCTTGTGCATAGCAGTGTTCCTCCTCATGAGACGTTAAGCCAAGCTTCCAGTCTCGCTGAGAAGGTCGGTGGGTTGAATGGGTTTAGAGAGCAAGTGGAAGTCGTGCCCCTGCTCGCGAGAACTGCAGGACGAGAACACCTTCGCCTAAGAGTAAGTTGACACTTGTTCTAGCATTCGCGGACGACCAACGTTGAGTCCGTTCGGACCGGTTGGTTTGCCTATGTGGGGATGCCGTTGGCACTTGCTGAGGCTTGGCCAGGGCTGGCCGTCGCTCATGCCGTCTCGGATGCAAGGAAACAAGTGTCACACGAGTCGGCCGACAATGTAAGTGACACCCGTCACCCGTTCAGGAGTGGCAAACCTGAGGAAACTCTGACTGAGTTCACGTTCGCTAAACGTAAACACCAATAACGCTTATCGATACGAGTTCTGAGTGGTTCTGTTTGTGCCGCGGCCGCAACGGACTCTGTAACATGATGTTGGCACGGAAAGTACGGAAATAGTAAGCGCGAGTAAGAGCTATAACAATGGATACCTTTGAAGCTCCAAGAACCTGAAGAACGCACTCTTCCGAGAATCGCTGCCTGGCCACCTTGCTACGTACTCGTGTTCGGGCTGATTGGAGTACAGCGCGCCTTCCCGTATCCCGAGTTCAGGACAGAATCAGCCAGTTCTAAGAACTTGTTGAAATTGGGCTGATCGCAGCGTCATTCCTGGGGTATTGCGCCTTGGCCCGGTTGAATTCTGTTTGAAACGCGGCTTTCGTCGGTGTTTACAGGGGTTCGCGAGGCTCAGGGAAGCAGTCCGGAGCGCGCACCAAAGGTTCAGGCACACTGCTCCCTCAGCCTTACCGGTGGTTGAGCGATGAGTTTGGGAAGCCGGATCAGGTTGTGCGCGGCACAACTGAAGACGAACAGCCAGTCCACTT
>Ga0302320_10026271_pt1 | contig 11284 bp, 10 predicted proteins | sample Bog_T0_3_FD_202130 | JGI IMG/M metagenome (GOLD analysis project Ga0302320, IMG submission 202130) | Peat permafrost microbial communities from Stordalen Mire near Abisko, Sweden - Bog_T0_3 | ecosystem: Environmental > Terrestrial > Soil > Wetlands > Peat | place: Sweden: Abisko, Stordalen Mire... | reverse complement strand
CGCTACTACGAGCCTCTCCGACTCCCGGCCAGGGCCGCCCCTCGGTTATGTATTCCCTTGGGCCGTCGGGGTCAACTGCTTTCCCCGCCCTGCCGGGTCTCCCAGGTTCCTCGACTGATCTATTCCTACGCGCTGTCCCCAACCACCCCGGAAGGTCCGACAGGTGCTTGCTCATTGCTTCCCCGCCGGTATCAGGCTTCATCATCTTAGGCAGACTGGCCACCTCCATTAGCGTCACGAGGCCGAATCAGGTTCACTTGCGTTACGGCTCGCAGGTTTGCTTCCCCGGTTTCCACCAGCCGGATTGCTCCGACCCGCTCCGGTTCAGCTACATGCACGAATGAGCAATTTACATGGTGAACTCCTTTCAGTTCACAAGATCAGCCAGGCTTAGCCTGGTATTCCCAAGACGCAAAGACGAATAAGGGGGAGGCAATCGGCTGAGCGAAGGAGTATTTTGTGGGTCACAAGGAGGTCCCTGTGACCCAACTCAGAAAAAAGGTACTCGAGGAACTCGAGCGCCGTAATTACTCCCAAGCTACCGCACGTGCCTACGTCGGTGCCATCCGGCGGTTCGCCGAGCACTTCCACCGTTCCCCGGACCTGCTCGGGCCCGAGCAGGTCCGGCAATATCAACTGCACCTCGTCCAGGAACGCAAACTGCGGCCCCATAGCATCAGGGTCGAGATGTCCGCACTCCGCTTCCTGTACCTCAAAACCCTGCGACGCAACTATCGCCGCGATGACCTGCCACTACCCAAGGTGCCGGACAACTTGCCTCTCGTACTGAGCCAGGAGGAGGTCTCCCGCCTGATTCAGGCCGCCGCCAACCTGCATCACCGCACCATTCTCATGGTCCTTTACTCCACGGGAATCCGCCGCGCCGAGTTGGCTCGCCTGCGGCCCGAAGATATCGACAAGGAGCGCATGTTGCTCTACATTCGCCAGGGTAAGGGCGGCAAAGATCGGCAGATTCCCCTCAGCCGGAACCTGCTCGAACAACTGCGCACCTACTACCGCACTCTGAAACACAGGAATGGCTGGCTGTTCCCCAGTAACCAGGCTGGCCGTGCCGATCAACCCATCACAGATAAGGTCGTCTGGCAGGCCTGTTGGCTGGCCACACGCCTAGCCGGCATTCCCAAGGCCGTCCATCCGCACACCCTACGCCACAGTTTCGCTACCCACCTGCTCGAAGCCGGCGCCGATCTGCCGACCCTGCAGGTCTTACTCGGCCATTCCGACATTCGCCATACCGCCATCTACCTGCACCTATCGACCCGGCACACGCGCGTCACTACCAACCCACTCGACGCGCTCGGTCTCGCCGTCGACCGTAGCCCGGAGCCGCAGAAAAAATGAGCCGGCCCACCCTTGAGGTGGCCGACATCCTTCGTGCATTCGGTTCTCGATTTGTCGAGCGCAGCCGTGCGCGCATCTCCTGGCCCCAGCATAAAGTCATGCGGGCCATCGAGCGCTGCCGCACGGCCGCGCTCGGCGCGCACCGCGACCGATGCACCCAGTGCGGACATGATTTCGGCTACTCGTATAACTCCTGCCGCAACCGGCACTGCCCCAAGTGCCAGACACAGGCGCGCAACCAGTGGATCGCCGCGCGCACGCGGGATCTGGTACCGCTGAGCTACTTTCACATCGTCTTCACGGTGCCGCACCAACTTTCGGAATTGATGCTGCAGAACAAGCGCGTCCTCTACGACCTGCTGTTCCAGGCGGTGGCTGCCACGCTCAAGGAGGTGGCAGCCAACCCCAAACACCTGGGAGCGGAAATCGGCTTCCTCGGCGTGCTTCATACCTGGGGACAGACTTTAATGCACCACCCGCATATCCATTGCGTCGTGCCGGCCGGGGGATTCGCTCCCGGCCGCACCGCCTGGGTGCGGCCTCGCTACCCTCGCTTCTTCTTACCTGTGTTGGTGCTCAGCGAGGTCTTTCGCGGAAAGTTCATCGACGGATTGAGATGCCTCTTCCGCCGCAAGAAACTCGCCTTCTATGGCTCGCTCAAATGGCTGGAGGAGCCGCGTTCGTTCGCCCACTTCCTGCAAACCCTTCATCGCCATCGCTGGGTAGTTTACGCCAAGAAGCCTTTTGGCGGACCGGAGCACGTCTTGCACTATCTGGCGCGTTACACCCATCGGGTGGCCATCTCCAATCATCGACTCATTGCGATGGAGGATGGCAAGGTCACCTTCCGCTGGAAGGACTACGCCCATCGCTCTAAGAAACGCAAGATGACTTTGGCGGCCGAAGAGTTCATTCGCCGCTTTCTGTTGCACGTGCTGCCGAAGGACTTTGTGCGCATCCGGCACTTCGGTTGGATGGCCAATCGTTGCCGCCGCGACCGGGCTGCGCTCTGTCGAGCGCTGCTGAATGTCGATCCGCCACCGGCGCTGCCGCCGCCAACCGACACGGCCCCTGCGAGGCCGTGCCCGTTCTGCGGTGGCAGTATCGAAGTGGTCGAAGTCGTAGTCCCCCGCGAACTATCGCGTCATCGGTCGAGCCGAAGGCGTGATCCCGATACTTCGTAGGGCGATTCTTCTCCTGACCAGCCACGCGGGCCGGATGACCCGGATACTGGATGTGTGCCCGCACGACCCTCGGCGCCGACCGCACCACCCTTCTCCACCTCCGTCGGGTCCTTTTTACTTCGGAAATGGCTTTCCTGCCACTGACAGGTCGGCCTTCGAGCCTACGCTCGGGCCGCTGCAAAGGTACCAAAACCCCATTCGAAGCACATACGCTCCGGTGCCGCGTCCGCCGCAAACGCGAGCGGCTCACTTCAAACGGCTCTATCGAAAGTGACGCGGCCACGAAGCGTCGCGTCTTCACTCAGGCTAAGTGTGCCGCGTCACTTCCGATAGAGTGCTAACGTTTACCTGCCCCGGAGCATTGTCTTTTCAATGTTGGCACGGAGGAGGCTGGCAAAACTGGACAGCGGAACATTGTTGGGCAGCGAGATATAATGTCCGTTTCGATGAGCCAGGCGGAACGTGTGCTCCGGATCCAGCAGATGTTGCAGGTCAGAAGGGTAATTCCGCGGGAGGAGTTCCTGGGGGAGTTGGAGGTCTCGCTTGCGACCTTCAAGCGCGACCTGGAATTCCTGCGTAGCCGGTTTCAGGTCAACATCGAGTGGAGCCGGGAACGCGGTGGATACCACTGCGAAGACCTCCGTTCCGGCAGTGGGCAAGGGAATATCCCAGGCCCAATGTACAGCGCAAGTGAGATCCATGCGCTTCTGCTCATGCAGGACCTCCTCAACCAACTTCAGCCCGGTCTGCTCGAAATGGATCTCGCACCCCTCCGGCAACGGCTGCAACTGCTCCTTGGCGCCGGGCATTTCGACCCCGACCAGATTCGGCGTCGGATTCTCATCCTGCACATGACATCCCGTCCGGTCAATGCCAAATGTTTCCAGCGAGTAAGCATGGCGACCCTGTCTCGGCGGCGTTTGCATCTGACATACTTCGGTCGTTTCCACAACCAGGAAACCGTTCGCGAGGTCTCGCCACAACGTCTGGTTTACTATCGGGCAAACTGGTACCTGGATTCCTGGTGCCATTTGCGCAATGGCCTTCGCAGCTTCGCCTTGGACATGATTCGGGATGCCGCAATCAGCGATGCTCCAGCAGACGAGATTCCTGATGAGACGCTCGATGAGCACCTTGGCAGTGGGTATGGGATCTTCGCAGGTGCGCCGCAGAACACCGCGGTGTTGCGCTTCGAACCTCACGTCACGCCCTGGGTCTCCCGTGAGATCTGGCATTCCAAGCAGACCCAGTGCATCGAGCCCACCGGCCATCTGGTGCTGTCCGTGCCATACTCCGCGGATTACGAGATCACCATGGATATCCTTCGCTATGGCGCCAACGTTGAGGTCCTGGCGCCCGACGACCTCCGCCGCCGCGTGGAAGAGCAACTTCGAACTGCTATTAACCGGTATCAGGTAACTTCTGCATAGGGATCCGCCATCTGGCTCACGCCCTGAGCTACCCGCTGGCTTAGAATCGTTCTTACTGGTGCCCAAACGCGAGCGTTGCGCCGGGATATAAACCAAAGTAATCAGATCTAGCCAGGCGACTCGCAGCGACTTCTTCGGACGAAAGGGCGGTACGCAAATGATGCGACGAAATAGCGGTTTCCAAACGCCGGTGCGGTGCTTGGTTGCGGTGCGTCCCGGCGATCGGTTCACCATTACCGGACTTGCCGGAACTTTCCTGAAAATTGGCGTCGCCAGCTTCCTGGTTCGAGCGGTGCTCGCCGCCGGGGCTATGCTGCTCTTCCTGATTCTAGCGGCAATTGTATACGTGGCCAGGTAGCGCTATCGGAGACCCTACATGACCGTGAAACCAAGGGTAAAGATCGCTATTCAATATGATCCAAGGGGCCGAGGAGTCTACCTGGCCCTGGCGTACTGTCGAATCCGGCGCGGTTCTGAGCCGTTCTTTGACCTATACGGCACCTGTGTTGGCTACTGTGGCGGCGGAGCATATGCCGACTTCTACTTCCATGTCGGGGAGCAGGTTGGTGCAGGCTTCACCGGCTACACGCCTTCCTTTGACGGCTGGAGCTGGCACGATGACCGTATCGGGGTAAGCGGTCTTGCCGGAAAAGAGTTTGCCGAGGGCGTCCAGGCCCTTGTCTCTTATGTCCAAGGTCGCCTATGGCCGCGCTGGTGTTGCTCTACCGATGAGGGAACTCCAGACCTAAGCCCAGCCGCCAAGAGGCGTCTCAAGTGCGAGAAGCGAGAGGTTTTCTATACTTCTCCAGGCTTTGATGGGGACCTCTTGGCGTTCCTCTCGCCCGTATGGGGGATCTCAGTACACTTTGGTGAAGTGGCGGAAGAATGGGATCGCCATCACCAAGATATTCTGAAGTTCGGGCGCGCCAGACGGAGCGCGTTCATCACCGCTATTGTCAAGTACCCGCACCTAATTGAAGGTGATCTCCGGTTTCTGAGCAAGGAGGCTTTCGGGCGTTGCGGGAGGACCAAATTAGTGTTTGCCGACGGCCAGGGCGGCGAACTCGTGGTTCCATGCCAATGGGAGGCCGTCACGGAGAGCGACGTAGAACGGATCGCCGCCCTAAAGCGGGACCTCCTCTCTTCGGAGCACGACAAGGCCCGGCTGATGGTGGTAGCCGAAACGATTGACGCTGGCATCCGCCAGCTCCTGGATCGGGATGGTATTTCGTGGCGCGAGATCCCCCGGAACGAACTATGCCAGTTTCTTGACGAACAAGGCGCCCCGGATCTATCCGAGTTTATCTCGGCAAAAAACGGGCTCAACCCGCCGCCACCGTATCGGCCGGGATACTGACGGTACGGCCAACGTCACGATCTGGCCTAATGTGTTTTGAACGACGGCTGCTCCGCGGAAACCGCGGAGCAGGTCCGCATGCATAACTGGAGGTACTTAATGAGATCCATAAATAATGGCTCGTTCAAGGGAAGTCCCACTGCGGGGCCGCTACGCTCCGGAGGGTTGTTGTCTCGTGACGAACTGGCGCTGCCCGCGGTCTGTGGACAGACCGGCAAGCCCTTTGTGATGGTGGTTCGGCGGCAAGGGCGCGGGGTGCTCGAGCTCATTCGAGCGATTGCGATTGATCCCGCGCCTTCGGTCAGCGGTGTGCCGGTACACCTTGCGACACCCACCCACACACCTTGGAATTTCTGTAGCGGGTGTGGGCTTAAGCTGTTTCCCGCCTGGAATTTCTGTAGGGAGTGCGGCAAGAAGTTGTTGTCTCATCCGGACGCCCATGCAGCGCCGAGCGGCAGTGCAGGCGGAGGGATGCCAGAGGACCCGGCCGCGCCCTTCCAGGCACTCAATATGAGCGCTAGAATCCATATCGGCAGCCTGTACGATGGCTGTCCCTATTGCCATGCGGAGGGGTATTTCCGTTGCGGTTGTCGGACGTTCTCCTGTTGGGACAGCTACAACGAGAAACCACACTTGGATCACACAGATGTTTGGTGCGCCGGCTGCCAGTCGTGGAGGTGCACGTCGGACGAAGACGAGGGTGATGATTCGTTAAGCGAGCTAACGGCGTTCTCCGCGCGCGGGAGCACGGTTGACCTACAAAGCCGCATCGCCCCTGGACCAACAAGGCGCGACCAGATCAACCGCTCAATTCCGGTAAGAGGGTACTTGAAATAGTGATTATGCGTCCAGGTGTACCGGGGGAGTGGCGATGCCGACCCTTCGAAACGGGGTCGCGCTCGCCAAGAAGCGGCTCGAACGCAAGGAGAGGGAAATAGTCCGAACACGAACCAGCTCGCTCTGCCAAAATCCGTCGAGGCCGGTGAAGAACGGGGCCGTTTGGGCGGCGAAGTGGTGCCCTAAACTTTTCCCTAAACCTAAACTCTCCAGCGAATGTGCGAAAATCTACACGAGGCAGTTTATGAGCTACCGCTCGGAATCGATTGCCGTCGCCATTGGACGAATGAACAGGCAGTATTTCCTCCCCGCGATCCAACGGGAGTTCGTCTGGAAGCCTGAGCAGATCGTGCAACTTTTCGACTCGATAATGCGGGGATACCCAATCAGCTCATTTCTGTTCTGGGATCTAAATCCAGAAAACCGCGACAAATGGCAGGTCTACGAGTTTCTGGAGAATGCACAGCACGGTGGCTCGCATAACCAACTGGCGAGCACGGATGGTGTGATGAGTCTATCCCTCGTGCTGGACGGACAGCAGCGCCTCACATCCCTGATGATCGGGCTGCGTGGCACCTACAAGGCGAAGAAAAAATACAAGCGCTGGGACAACCCAGACGCTTGGAGCGCTCAGAAATTGCACCTTGATCTTTTTGCCGATCCTCGCCTCGACAACGAGGGGGAATCCGAAAGCGGAGTGTACTACAAGTTTGGGTTTATGGAGGAGACCCCAGCACCGACTTCTGAGCATTATTGGTTCAGGGCCGGGCGAATTCTGGACTTCGACGAGCGGCAGAAATTTGAGGCCTTCCTTGACGAGAGGGATGACGAGTTATCCAAGCAGGGGCTGTCCCGCAGCGAGCGGAGGACGTTCCAAAAGAATCTTGATCGGCTTTATCAAGCCGTGCACGAGGACGAGGTCATCGCGTACTACACCGAGACGGATCAAGACTATGATCGCGTTCTGGACATCTTCGTACGTGCGAACGAGGGCGGAACTAAACTGAGTAAGTCCGACCTCCTCCTCTCAATGGTAACGGCGAGTTGGGACGGCGTAGACGCACGCGACGAGATCTTCAGCTTCGTGGATCGCGTGAACACGCAACTGACCCGACGCAACGATTTCGACAAAGACTTCATAATGAAGTCGTGTCTTGTCCTCACTGACCTTCCCGTCGCCTACAAGGTGCAAAACTTCAACAACGAGAACCTGACCACCATCCGTCAACACTGGCCTAGAATCAAGAAGGCCGTCGAGGCGGGCACTGACCTCGCCAATTCGTTCGGAATAGACCGAGACAACTTAACAAGCGCGAACGCGCTGATCCCGGTCATCTACTATCTGTTTAAGAATCCCGGCGTGACCCTGCGGGGTTCTACACCGTTCGAAGCGCGCAACGCGGACCGGGTACGGCGCTGGCTCATTATGGCGCTTCTGAACGGGGTGTTCGGCGGAACATCCGATAACATGTTGCGGGACGTTCGCGCGAGCCTGCAGGGAATGTCAGGTCCCGGAGCCGACTTCCCTATCGATGCGATTAATACCACCATCCGGAAGGCAGGACGCTCGGCCGAATTCAATGATTTCGCATTGGACGAAGTGCTGGCCCGCGCTTACGGGCAGCAGCAGACCTTTCTCGCCCTTTCCCTACTGTATGAGGATGCGGGCTGGGGGACGATGCAGTTTCACCAGGACCACATCTTTGCTCGCAGCCTGTTCAAGCCTAGAGAGCTTTCAACCTCGGGGAGGCAAGACTGGATCAACAAGAAAGATCGTCTAGGAAACCTCTGTTTGCTGCTCGCAGCTGAGAACATAGGAAAACAGGATATGCCCGTGGATGAGTGGTTGGGATCGCGCGAACCGGGCTTCTTGAAACGTCACCTGATTCCTGCCGATCAGGCGCTTTGGAAATTCGAGCGATTTCCCGACTTTCTGGAGGCCCGCGAGGAGTTGGTGCGTCGTCGGCTCAAGGCTCTGTTCGGACCGACGGCCGCGCAGCACGAACACGTGAGTACAGCTCGAATCTCCGGGACACGCAACATTCTCCCCCTCGAATCGCCTCAAACAGTGACAAGAGCAGCACCGCCCAAACAGCCACGGGCCGAGTTGATTGCCGCGGTGAATGCATATGACCTGACTGCTGAAGGAGACATGTGCGTCCGTCTCGGCACGGCCCCGACCTACCGTCAGATCTATCCGCCGAAATGGAAGACATCGTGTCTACATTATGAGTTCTATCAGGCCCGCGGCCGTATCGGGGCGGAATTGCACCTCGCCTCCGGTCTCGCTCCCAGTAAGGTTGTCTCGATTGGTGGATTTCTCAAGCGATTTGTCGGTAGGGCCGTTGCGAATGGCGAGGGTACATTGGAATGGCGTCTGGACATTCACGGGGGTCGGGGATGTCTTGCTGCGCGTTTCCCGTTGACCAGTTCACCTCAAACTGTCGCGGCGGCGATGCGGGATTTAATTTCGATGACGAGATCGGGTGTGTCTGAGCGTCTATAACAACGCAATCGCACAGGCTTGTCGGTGACGGTGAAAAGGAGCTCTTTCACAATTGTGGTACTTCATGGTAATGCCTTTCACGCCGTCTGCTCCCGCAAATGGAGCGCTTCCAGCACGCCCTTCCATTTGCGCAGCACCAGCTCCGCCCGATTCAGAAGGAGGCCAGCGCCAGCAGCCCCGGCTAGATTTCCATAGTGGCGCGGATGCTTTGGCTTCGGGCACCGCGGTCCAGTAGTCCCCAAATTGGAGGCTGAACCGGATTTCCTCCCCCGTAACGCCGTAGTGTCTACAGATTCGGTCCCACTGGACAAAAAGTGGGCTTATCGTACTTTGTCTTTTCTTGCCGTTCAGAACGGACAATCGCGTGGTCGTCGCTTCCGTGGCGTCGGTAGTGCCTTCGGTGCCGGCTCAAGCTCGTCCGGCTCCCCGATCAGCATTCGATGGGGGACCGTCAACACCAAACGCTTCTCCACGGTGTAGTCTGCCAGAGAAATCACCCGACTCCGCCCTTTCAGAAACCGGAACGTCTCCAAGAACCAGCAGAATTGTTCTTCCAGGGAATTGCTAAAGCGATGCCCCAGGATCGCACGCTGCTCTACCCGCTCTGCATTCGCCTCTCGGAGACGCTCAAAATCGGGCTCCTTCGCAACTAGTTGAACCGCCAGGTCAACGTCGCTCAGCCGCTCCACCTCGGGTTTTAACATGCTGCCGTAGAGGGCCACCCGCACCACCCGGGCCAGAAAGTATGGATCGTCGTTGACCCGCGCTACCCGTTCCAGGAACTGCACCAGGGCTCTTTCCGCCGTTTGCCGCGATACCGGCCTCGCCGCCGTGGCGACCGCCAAGGTCTCGCCGGCTTGGGTAACGGTCCAGCCGCCGTATCGGGATACCTCGATCAGCCCTTCGGCTTTTAGAGCTTTGGCGAATGCGCGGCCCGCTCCCGGCGGGAGTTTGGCCGCATTCTCCAGTGCTTCCACTCCCCATTCGCAATCTCCCCGGAGACGGCGGAGAGTCTGGCGAATCAACAGCGTGGGGTAACCACGAACCGTCCCTTTGGGATCGATGCGCATTCCTCTATAAGAATACCCGCGATTGGCCGGAGGGTTAGCCCGCCGACGTTGGCCCGAAGTCGCGTTGGGGGCGGCGTCGGCCGGGGCACGCGCCACGCCGGGACCGATGCACCCCGAGGCCATCGCACACGATCCCGTCGTCTGCAAACATGCCCGCCAGCCTGGCTTCCCGATCATCAGGATTGTCTCGCCGTCTAAATCCGGATCAACCGGAGCGATGAGTCAAGCCGTTTAAGATCGGATCGCTTGTGATGATCGCATAGCCTGCCGTCCGCGCACATATTACGACGTGGGCATCGGTGATGTCCGATGTACTCGTTCGCGCAAGCAGCGCGCCGAGGGCTTGAGCCTGCGATCCGTCCAGCGGGATTACTTCGGTTTTGTCGAACTGGATCATCCGCCAAAGGCGTACCTGCCTGGCCGGGTTCCGAATGACCTGCGCGAGGGCGGTGGCCGGGACGATAATCCGATCCCCGTCCTCCAGAGCCGTATCGAGGATGGAGAAAACCCGGCGGTCATTTCGCTCCAGTGCAATCAACCCGCCAGCGTCGAAAACGATTCCGTTCACGCGGCCTTGCGCGGTTTGGTTCCGCGCTTTCGCGCCGCGAGCATCTTTCTTGCCCACGCGCGTTCCTTAGGCTTGAGCGGTCCGCCCGTCGTCTTCAGCGCTTCCTCCACGATCGCGCGGAACTCGGCGGCATTCTCAAGAGATTTTTGGACGGCCTGTTGAATGAAACCAGAGACGCTGGGGGAGTTCTGGGCTGCGACGCGCTTCCGGATCTCCTCCAACTGACGGTCCGGCAAGGTGATCGTGATCTTCGCAGTGGCCATACCATCGACCATACCATGAACGATTGGCAGGCGCGCCCACGCGGCATGGGGCGATGACAGCAGCTTTGTCCTGGAGAAAGTGCGCGAGGACCTGGTAAGGATGTGGGCGCCGTCGGTACCCGTAAATTCGGTGGCTCTCGGCTGATCCAATCTTCGGGTAACAATCCTTGATGCGCCGCCCGGACTACTCGACGCATACGCCAGCCGTCTTCCATACGGGGAGATCGCCACGCTGCCTTGGTAAGGAGGGGGCAAGACAACTTCGGGCCCCAGGTCCACACCCAGCCGGATCAGAGGCCGAGCGTCATGTTGAGTTGCCCGCCACGCCGCGCAACAGGGCGGGGACCAAACCGGCCTGCCAGTCATGGTAATGGAAGCTCTGGGTGCGGAAGAGGACGCGAGCCACGGTGAGCGCGGCGCGGGCGAAGACGGCGAAACGGATGTGGTTGTCGGGATAACCCATGCCGGATTCCCCATACAGGCCTTTGCGGTCGTAGACGGACGGGCAATCCACCAGACTGGCGCGGGGGCCCGGTAGATGGCGATCTCGTAGCGAGCCGGGCCCAGGTAAATGGCAATCCCGTCGTAGACGCGGCGTGCGCCGCGGGGAGCGCGCCGACCACATCGGCCAACCCGCCGGTTTTCGCCAGCGGCGCCGCTTCCGCCGAAACCATGAGAACTCGGGCCACACCGGAATTGTAGCAGTG
>Ga0302320_10026268_pt1 | contig 11286 bp, 11 predicted proteins | sample Bog_T0_3_FD_202130 | JGI IMG/M metagenome (GOLD analysis project Ga0302320, IMG submission 202130) | Peat permafrost microbial communities from Stordalen Mire near Abisko, Sweden - Bog_T0_3 | ecosystem: Environmental > Terrestrial > Soil > Wetlands > Peat | place: Sweden: Abisko, Stordalen Mire... | reverse complement strand
GAATGCCCGCTGCGCCAATCACCAGAAAGTAGAAAGGAAGAAACGTCCCGAGATGCGGCCGTTCGGGCACGCCCACGGCCGCAATCCAATACAACCCGTCGGCCGACCGGTGTGACCGGATGTAATGCCCATCCGCCCGCGTGCGCCATTGCGAGCGAGGAAAAGGAGCCAGCAGAGCGGCCCGATTTTCTCCGGATACCTGGTCGATTCCCGATGCGTCGAGCAGGTAATGGGACGATCCGCCAAACACTCGATTCAGCCTGTTCAGATACTCGCTCAGCGCCTTCGGGCCGCCGCTCTTGAAGGCGCCGCGCGCACTCTCCAGTTCCATCTCGTCAATCCGGTCGAAAGCCGGGTCAATCGTATTCTTTTGCATCCGGTCCGAGATGGATTGAAACACCAGAAACGAAAGCGACAGTGTGCTCACCATAGCCAGCAGCGCACCGTAATAGAGAGACTTCATGGGGATTTGTTCAAGCCGTTCCCGTAAATACATACCCAACTCCCCTAACGGCGCGGATCAAATTGCGCCCGCCTTCCAGCTTCTTCCGCAAATGGCTGATGTGCACATCCAGAAATCGGTCATAAGCTGTCGCCTCGCGTTCAAACAGAGCCACTGTGATCTCCTCGCGCGAGACCACGCGGCCGGCTGAGCGCATCAGCATTTCCAGAAGGTCGAACTCCACCGCTGTCAACTCCACCGCTGCGCCCTCCGCCCAAACCTGGCGTGTCGTCGAGTTCACCCGGATATCGCCGACTGTGAACTCCCTGCTGTCCTTCCAATGTGCTGTATCGCTCCGGCGCAGCACCGCTCTGATCCTTGCCAGCAGTTCGTCTGGATCGAATGGCTTGGGAAGATAGTCATCCGCGCCCGCATTCAGCCCCAGGATCCGGTCCTGCTGCTGCACACGCGCGGTCAACATGATCACCGGAAGATTCTTCCGCCTTCGCAACTGTTGCAGCAATGTCAGGCCGTCGAACACTGGCAGCATCACATCCAGAATTGCCAGATCGTAAGCGCCATTCAGCGCACTGGCCAATCCGCTCGGGCCATTGAAGACGCAATCCAGCCGATGACCGCCCTGCGCGAAGTATTCCTTCATCATCCCGCACAACTCTGCGTCGTCATCCACCAGCAAGAGGGATAGTTGCTTTTGCATCTCCGCAGTCTCCATCTCCGCTGCTCAGCACCTGGCGTGCATCAAGTATTTCATTTCGTCTCCCAAGTCTCGCACACAACCATGCAGCCGCAACACGCTTAACAATTCTTAAGATTAGACGCTCCGCATAACCTCAATCGCAGAAAAAACAGGCCGCGATTTCCCCTCCGCTCGCAGTGCATTCAAGGCGGAGAAACCGAACATCGCTCCATTCATCCTCACTTCCCCCTCTTCGCAGTCCACCCGAACCGCACTATAATCGCCCCATGCCGTTCTCAGGCGATTCCCGCAGGCGATCCGTTGCCCTCCTCGGGGGCGGTGTGCTGCTGTTCTTCATTCTGCTGGGCGCTCTGCAGGCATTCAACACTTCAAACGTCCGCTTTCTCAATCCCGAGACTTCCGGCGAAACCCTGGCATTCACTGGCCTCACTGTACTGGTCTTTCTCCTCCTCATCGTCCTGCTCATGCTCCTGCTCAGGAACATGGCCAAGATCTACGCCGACCAGAGCAGCAGCGCCTTGGGCGCTCGGCTACGCACGCGAATGGTCCTCGGCGCAGCCCTCATCGCGCTCACTCCCGCGGTCTTCATGTTCCTGTTCAGCTTCACCTTGATGAACCGTTCCATCGATCGCTGGTTCTCACAGCCGACTTCGGAACTCCGCGAAGACTCCACCCGCGTGGTGCTTGAACTCGCGCAATATGTCACCAGCAATGCGCGCGTTGAAGCCGAGTCGATTGCCGCCTCCGGCGCGCCCGACAAAGACTTGCCCCTGCTCCAGCAGGAATTCGGTTCGCATCGCATTACGCTGGCCGGTGGCTTTACCGTGATCTATGGCAAGAATCTGCAGCCGATAGCAAGTTTCCAGACCCCGCCTGAGTCCAGCTCCGCCAGCCTGATTCCATGGATGGACGAAGGCGAGCGCGGCGCAGCCACGCCGCTTCATGGCCCGCTTACTGCCAATCTGCTCTCCACCGCGCAGCGCACCGACGAGCCAGTCCTCAATGTAGCGGGCGAGGAGTACGCACTTGGCATGTCGGCTACCGCCTCCGGCAAGGTCGTCGTCGTGGCTCTGCCCATGCCCCAGGGCCTCAGCCAGACTACCGCGCGGATTCGTTCCGGCGCTGACGCTTATTGGCAGCTCTTTCGCTCCCGCAACAGCATTCGCACCACCTTCTTCCTACTTCTGTTGTTGATTACCGTCTTTGTCTTCTTCTCCAGCGTCTGGCTGGCGCTGTTCCTCTCCAAGCAAATCACCAGCCCTGTCGAAGCGCTCGGTGACGCCATGCAGGAAATCGCCACCGGCAAGTACGACCATCGCGTCGCCGTCATCGCTTCCGGCGAGATGGGCGACCTGGTCCGCGCATTCAATCACATGGCTGCCGATCTTGAGGCCAGCCGGCGGTTGGCCGAGAGCTCCTCCGCCCAGTTGACAACCGCCAACCAGGCCATTGAGGAGCGTCGCCGAGAGCTCGAGACGATTCTGGAAACCATCCCCAGTGGCGTGGTCACCCTTGATGCCGCCGGCCTCGTGCTCCAGGCCAATCGCGCTTTTGCCGCGCTCATGGGCCGGCGTGAAGATGCTTCCTTGCGTGGAGAAAGCATCGAGTCCTTCATGCCCGCCGATTGCGCCGTGGACCTGGCGGGTGTCATCCGCCGCGGCCAGCGCATGGGTGCGGCGTCCACTGAAATGGAGTTCCGCGCAGGGGGACACGTCATGCACCTCGCCATCACCAGCGCCCGCCTCGAGTTGGCTCGCGGTCAGCGTGGCACCGTCCTGGTCGTCGAAGACACAACCGAGCTGTTGCGCGCGCAGCGTCAACTCGCCTGGAAAGAGGTGGCGCAGCGCGTGGCCCACGAAATCAAGAATCCGCTCACGCCCATCGCGCTTTCCGCCGAACGCATTGCCCGCCATCTTGACCGCGGCCAGCCCGATTCCCCCAGCGTCATTCGCAAGTGCAGCGAGGTCATCCTCGGTTGCGTAGCCACATTGCGCACGCTGGTCGATCAGTTCTCCGCGCTCGCGCAGTTTCCCGCGCCGCAACCCCGCGCCTGCGACATGAATCAGGTTGCCGAACAGGCCCTGGCCATGTTCTCCGGAAGGCTCGAAGGCATTACAGTGCAGCGCGACCTTGACCCCGGGTTGCCCACCGTCCTCGCCGATCCTGAAGCCATCCGCCGCGCTCTCGCCAACCTTATCGACAACGCTGCTGAAGCCATGCAGGGCAGCCTGCTCCGCGTCCTGCGCATTCAGAGCTCTTTGAGTGAAGACGCCGGAGCCATCGAGATCTCAGTCTCCGACACCGGCCACGGGCTCACCGACGAAATCCGCGAGCGCCTCTTTTTGCCCTTCTACTCCACCAAGCATCGCGGCACGGGCCTCGGCCTGTCCATCGCCGCAAAAATCGTCCAGGAGCATGGCGGCTCCATCCGTGCCGAGGCCAACAGCCCCAAGGGTGCGCGCTTCCTGCTTCGCCTGCCTTTAATGGAGCCGGGAACCTCGCCTGCACTCGAAGGCGCAACTGCGTCAAGCGCGAAGGGCACGGAATGAACCACATCCTGATAGTGGACGACGAGGCGGAGATTCGCAGCTCGCTCGAAGAAATCCTGCGCGAAGAAGGCTACGGCGTCGCCAGCGCGGCGAACGCCAACGAGGCCATGGTACTCCTTCAGGACGCACCCTATGACGTGGTCCTGCTCGACATCTGGCTGCCCGATCGCGACGGCCTCGACGTCCTGGCCGACATGCACGCTCTCGCCGTCGAGATGCGTCCCGAGGTGGTCATCATCAGCGGCCACGGCACCATCGAAACCGCCGTCAAAGCCACCAAGCTCGGCGCATACGACTTCCTTGAAAAACCCCTTTCGCTCGACCGCACCCTCATCGTCCTCAAGAATGCCGTCGAAGCGCGCCGCCTGCGCGCGGAGAACCTCGAGTTCAAGCGCCAGTTCAGCGTCGGCTCGGTGCTCACCGGCGACAGCGTACCCGTCAAGGCCCTCCGCCAGCAGATTCGTCTCATGGCCCCCACCAACGGCCGCGTTCTCATCTACGGCGAATCGGGCACCGGCAAGGAACTCATCGCCCGCGCCATTCACGCCGAGAGTTTGCGCCGCGACCGCGTCTTCGTCGAGCTAAACTGCGCTGCAATCCCCGAGGCGCACATTGAAGCCGAGCTCTTCGGCTTCCGCTACAGCGCGCAGCCCGGCGGTCCCGTCGAGCAGCGCGGCACCCTCGAGCGCGCCGACGGCGGAACCCTCTTCCTCGACGAAGTCGGCGACATGAGCCTCAAAACCCAGGCCAAGGTGCTCAGCGCTCTCGACGACCAGCTCTTCACGCCCGTCGGCGGCACGCAGCCTTTGCGTGTCGACGTGCGCCTCATCGCCTCCACCAACAAGGACCTCGAAGAAGAGATCGCAAAGGGCAACTTCCGCGAGGATCTCTTTTACCGGCTCAACGTGGTTCCTTTCTTTGTGCCGCCCCTCCGCGAGCGCAAGCAGGACATCCCTCCGCTCGCCCGTGAATTCCTGAACGAGTTTGGCCGACAATACGGCCGCCCCCGCATGGAGATCGGCGACGAAGCCCTCGAAACCCTCGCCCAGTACAACTGGCCCGGCAACGTGCGCGAACTGAAAAATGTAATCGAGCGAATGTTGATCCTCAATCCCCGCGTCCTGCGCATCGAGCGCAAGCACCTGCCGCCTCTCACCCACAAAGCCGGCACGCGTTCCACCGAGGAGTTCTCCACGCTCCAGCAAGCCCGCGACGCCTACGAGCGCGAATACATCCAGAAAAAGGTAGAAGAGGCCCACAACAACATCAGCCACGCCGCCGACCTCTTAGGCTTGGAGCGCAGCCACCTCTACCGCAAAATGAAAGCCCTCGGCATTACCGTCCGCGAGTAGCAGGTTAAACAGTGAGAGGCACACGGGTTTGCATCTAAGGTGGGCGCATCCCACTTGATGTAAGTTCCTACAAATGCTACTCTCCCAATATGTCCACCAATCCCATCATCAAGAACTCCGAATTCGAGCTGGTCTCGGAGTTCGCCCAGCCCGATGCGAAAAAGCGCGTCTCGTTGGGAGGCGCTTTGAGCGGCGCAACCGCCTATAATATCTACCGCAACCCCCTCGGCCAACTCATCCTCGATCCGGTGAAAACCGTGCCCGCCTCCGAAGTGTGGCTCTACGAGAATCCGCAAGCCCTCGCCAGCGTGAAAAAAGGCCTGAGGGAGTCGGCCGAAGGCAAGAGCGTCTATCGTGGTTCGTTTGCCAAGCACGCCAAGGCGTAAGGCATGCAACGCAAGATCAAGTTCACGCCCACTGCGGATGAGCAGTACACCGCGCTGGAGACCTCGCCGTCAAAAACTGCACTCTTCGAACAGGTCCGCAAGGCCATCGGCTTCCTCGAGATAGACCCGCACCACCCCAGCCTTCACACCCACGAGTTCACCTCACTGTCCGGCGCAACCGGCGAAAAAGTCTTCGAGGCCTACGCCCAAAACAAGACTCCTGGCGCTTATCGAATCTTCTGGCATTACGGCCCCGACGAAATCAAAGGGAAGAAACGAATCCCCGTCATTACCATCCTGGCCATCACTCCCCATCCATAGCCGGGCGGATCACTCCAGCACCATCCAAGATGCGAAGGTGGATGGCCACAAATCACAACCCGTCCTCTGTCCAGTACCGAACACAGCGTTGCAAAAATGAACAGCCCGCACCATCGCATGGCGGAAGGAAACCCAGCAATCCACCCCTAACCGCCGCTAACTCGCTAACCTGCTGACTTGCTGACTCGCTCCCCGTTTTGGCCCGGAAATTGCTCACTCCACATCCAGCCCCATCGCCCACGGAGGCCCATATGGCATATTTCGAACGCATGCGCGAACAGATCGCCGGTCCCTTCAGCCCAGAAATCATCCGCCAACGCACCGCAGCCGGCTGGCAGATGGTCTCCATTGAATGGCGTCGCGAACTACCCGACTCTGAAACCCCTACCGAAGGCGCCTTCAGCGAAGAAATCCCCTATGGCCTGCGCATCTCTGACGACTGCAAGCGTCTCGAGCCCGATCCCACCGAGCATCAGGCCCTCATGCTGATGATGGAGTTGCTGGTCCAGGACTTCTCCTACTCCAGCATCGTGAGCGACCTGAATGAGAAGGGTTTTCGGATGCGCGACGGCCGCCCCTGGAGCCGCGTCGCGGTGTTCAATATGATCCCGCGCCTCATCGAGGTCGGCCCCCGCTTCTTCAACTCCAGCGAATGGGAAAAGCGCCGTCAGATATTCTCAAGGGCAAAATCGCCCGAGACTTTCTGAGACAGCAAGATTAGCTAATGCCCTAACCCTCAACCAAACGTAGCCGGGCGGGGACTCTCAGCCCTCGACCGCCGGCCTCCAGCGCAGAACCGGCTTCCGTGCCGCCTGCACCTCGTCCAGCCTTGAAACGCGCGTCGAGTGCGGCGCAGACTTCACCAATTCCGGCGTCTCGTCCACCTCGCGCGCAATCGAGCGCATCGCCGCGATAAACAAGTCCAGCTCTTCCAGCGACTCGCTCTCCGTCGGCTCAATCATCAGCGCGCCGTGCACGATCAGCGGAAAGCTCACCGTATACGGATGGAACCCATAGTCGATCAGCCGCTTGGCAATGTCGCCGGTCTTCACGCCCTTCGCCGCCTGCCGCTTGTCGCTGAACACCACCTCGTGCATCGATGCCGTCTTGTACGGCAGTTCGTACAGGTCCTCAAGCTTCTTGCGGATGTAGTTCGCGTTCAGCACAGCGTCTTCGGTCGTCTGCCGCAGCCCGTCCGGCCCGTTGGCCAGCGTATAAGCCAGTGCGCGGATGAACATGCCGGTATTGCCGTACCAGGCCCGCACCCGCCCCACCGATTGCGGCCGGTCGTAGTCCCAGTAAAACTGATCGGGTGCCCCCGGTCCCTCGCCCTTGGGGACCGGGGATTCTGACGACCGTCGCGCCAGCACCGGCGTCGGCAAAAACGGCTCAAGGAACGCCTTACACGCCACCGGCCCCGACCCTGGGCCACCACCGCCGTGCGGCGTCGAGAACGTCTTGTGCAGGTTCAGGTGCATCACGTCCACGCCAAAATCGCCCGGCCGCGCCTTGCCCACCAGCGCATTCATGTTCGCGCCGTCCATGTAGAGCAGCGCGCCCTTGGCGTGCAGAATATCGGCAATCTTGTGAATCTGGCTTTCAAACACTCCAATCGTCGAAGGGTTGGTCAGCATCAGCGCCGCGGTCTCTTCGTCCACCTGCCGCGCCAGCGCCTCCAGGTCGATCCCGCCCTCCGCATTCGACTTCAGGTTCTCCACCTGGTAGCCGCAGATCGCCGCCGTCGCCGGATTGGTCCCATGCGCCGAGTCCGGAATCAGAATCTTCTTGCGCGCATTCCCCTGCGACTCATGCCACGCGCGGACCAGCAGAATGCCGGTAAACTCCCCATGCGCCCCCGCCGCCGGCTGCAGGGTAATAGTGTCCATCCCGGTAATCTCGATCAGGCACCGCTGCAGCAGATCGATCACGTCCAGAATCCCCTGCGACAGCGACTCCGGCCGGTAGGGATGCGCCTCCGCCAACCCCTCGATCCGCGAAACAAACTCGTTCACCCGAGGGTTATATTTCATCGTGCACGACCCCAGCGGATACATCCCCAGGTCGATCGCATAGTTCCACGTCGACAGCCGCGTAAAGTGCCGGATGATCTCAATCTCGCTCAGCTCAGGCAGCAGCCCCGCAGTCTTGCGATGCGCCTTTCCCAACAAAGCCGAGGCGTCGAAAGCAGGCACATCGAGCGGCGGCAGCTTATAAGCGCGCTTCCCCGGCGACGACTTCTCAAAGACCAGCGCCTCATTCTGCGTCTGGTGCGGGCGGACTTTGCCGGTAGTGCGTGGGACAGTGGAATCAGTAGTTGTTGCCATTCAATGTGCCTCGCTGTGAACGATCAGACCCGATCAGGCCGGTTTCATTGATATGCTGCTGCTGCTGTGTGGCTATATAACGATCTTCGGTGGTGTGCCAATCCCAGAATCCAGTGAATAAGCCGGCCACAAACCCAATCGCAGTCGGCTCTATCGATTTCAGAAGCACCTCTTGCAACGAATGATGGTGAACGAACAGATCCGGACAGCTGTGAACTATGAACGGAATACTACCGACCCAAAAAGCGCTGCGGAGACAATATATGACTTCGCCGAGCTTGCGAGTTTGTTCCCACCGCAGGCGCTGTGCTTCGGACATTGCGGATTTCGTTCTGCCGAACATCTGGGAAGCTCCGTCAATTCAATCCGTCGTTCTCAAAAGCACTCTTAAAACTACGCTTCCACCGCCGCACCCGCCAATACCTTCGCCGCCGTATCAATCTGCTCCCGCGTAATCAGCTCCGTAGCGCACCACAACGTTGCATTCCCCAACTCCGGATACCACCGGCTCAAATCGAGGCCCCCGATGATCTTTTCATCCAGCAGCCGACTGCCCAGCGATGCCGGCGCCTCGTCGGTCTGAAGCACAAACTCATGGAACCGCGGAGCCCCCCTAAACAGCAGCCTCGCTCCCGGCTGCGCGGCCAGCGTCCTGGCCGCATAATCCGCCTTCGCCAAATTGTGCTCGGCCAGCTCGCGAATCCCCTCCTTGCCGTAGACCGTCAGGAAGATCGTCGCCATCAGCGCCACCAGCGCCTGGTTGGTGCAGATGTTCGAAGTCGCCTTCTCCCGCCGGATATGCTGCTCCCTCGTCGAAAGCGTCAGCACAAATCCCCTGAACCCGTTCGAGTCCACGGTCTGGCCCACTAGCCGTCCAGGCATCTGCCGCAGGAACTGTTCCTTCGCCGCAATCACCCCGCAGAACGGCCCACCGTAGCTCAGCGCCACGCCGAAGCTTTGCGCCTCCATCGAAACAATGTCGGCCTCAACCGGTGGCCGAACCACCCCCAGCGAAACCGCCTCCGCAATCGACACAATCAGCAGCGCTCCCTTCGCGTGCGCAATCGCCGCAATCGCCGGAATGTCTTCAATCACGCCAAAAAAGTTCGGGCTCTGCACCAGCACGGCAGCGGTCTCGCTCGTAACCTCGGCCTCAAGCGCGGCAAGATCAACGCGCCCCGTCTCGAGATCGTATCCAACCAGAGTGGACGGCAGCCCCTGATGCTTGGCGTAGGTGGCCAGCACCTCGCGATACTCCGGATGCACCGTCTTTGCCACCACAGCCTTGTGCCGCCCGGTCACGCGCACGGCCATCATCACCGCCTCCGCCGCGCCCGTCGACCCGTCATACATGCTGGCGTTGGCCACATCCATCCCGGTCAGTTCGGCAATCATCGTCTGGAACTCGAAGATGGCCTGCAGCGTTCCCTGCGTAATCTCCGCCTGGTAGGGCGTGTAGCTCGTCAGAAACTCTCCGCGCTGCACCAGCGAATCGATAATCACCGGCCGGTAGTGTCCATAAGCCCCCGCGCCCAGAAAGCTCGCATAGCCAGTTGAGTTCTTCGCCGCCGCAGCGCGAAAGTAGTCGATGATCTCGCTCTCCGCCTGTTGCCGCGGCACATCCAAATCGCGCGTAAAGCGATATTCGGCAGGAATCACTTCAAACAACGTGTCAATTGAAGCAGCGCCGATTTCATCAAGCATCTGGCGGCGTTCCGCGGGAGATTTAGGTAGGTAGCGCATGCGGGTCCCTCCGGGACCAGTTGTCAGTTCTCAGTTGTCAGTTTCCGAGGTGTATGGAGCCTTGTGGATTCACATCTACCTTGTTGCGAAAGGCTGAAATTGAAACGAGAAGACTCATTCCCAAGAAACTTGCTGACGGGCGACTGACAACTGATGACTGACAACTGATCACTGTTCTTCAGCGATAAACGCCTCATACGCTGCCGCATCCAGCAGTGCATCGACCTGTGCCGGATCGGCCAGCTCGACCTTGATGATCCACGCCCCATGCGGATCCTCGTTGATCTTGTCCGGCGAATTCTTCAGCTCCTCGTTCACCGCCGTCACCGTCCCGGTCACAGGCGAGTAGAGATCGCTGACGGCCTTCACGCTCTCCACAGAGCCGAACGTTGCATGGGCGGTCACCGCGTCGCCCACTTTCGGCACGTCCACATAAACAATGTCGCCCAGCGAGCCTTGCGCGTAGTCGGTGATGCCGATGGTGCCAATGCCGCCATCGACTGCAATCCATTCATGTTCACGGGTATAGCGATAATTTGCAGGGTATGCCATGGGGTCCTCGAATGAAAAGAATGAAACTCTAGTGTACGTCCTCGGCGACCTTGAGGAAAAATGCGGATCGCACAGGATGGGAAATGTCCGCGCTGATTTCAGAACAGGCTATTGTCCAGGCCCGAACCCAGGATAAGGTTCCAGCGGCACAACAGCCAGAATCTCCAGCATTCCAGCCTGAAAGATCGGCAAACTGGCAATAGCGGCGCGCACGTCGGCCTCGCTCGGGGCCTCCCAAATCAGCGCCGCGCCCGGCATATCGCCCCGCTTCCATATCTGGCGCAGAACCCCGGAGGCGTACAGTTCCTTGGCCCGGCGTGCCTCGAGAGCGGCCAATTCAGGCGTGAAGGCTTCGGGAGGAAATTGGTCGACCCGGCGGCGGGAAAGCGTAAGAAATTGCATGGAATCATTGTAAATTCTGCTTTCCGGGGGTGTCGTTTCCCTCAGAAAATGCCTGGAACCAGCGCCCACGTCTCGCGTCGATAGGCATCATAGTCCGCTCCAAAGCCCACGCTCAGATTCGTTTCTTCCAGCCGAATCTTTCGCCAGTACGCAAACACAGCCATCGCTAGACCAGCCAGCGCAAGCCAGGTGCCCGTCACCAGGGCCGTCCCGGCATACATCCCTAGAATCCCCGTGTAAATTGGGTGCCGCAGCAGTTTGTAAGGCCCTGTCCGGATCAGTTGATGCTCCATCTTGATGGTGATCTCTCCGCTCCAGTTGCGGCCCAGGTGACGTCGCGCCCAGATGGCCACAAACAAGCCCATCCCCTCCACGGCAACCCCCGCTCCAACCGACCGCAGAGATACCGTCAGGAACCGTGCGAGCCCGCGAATCTGCACAATCTCTAGCACCAGAGCCAGGTTTGCCAGAACCACGTGAACGCCCCGCGAACCGTT
>Ga0302320_10026266_pt1 | contig 11286 bp, 13 predicted proteins | sample Bog_T0_3_FD_202130 | JGI IMG/M metagenome (GOLD analysis project Ga0302320, IMG submission 202130) | Peat permafrost microbial communities from Stordalen Mire near Abisko, Sweden - Bog_T0_3 | ecosystem: Environmental > Terrestrial > Soil > Wetlands > Peat | place: Sweden: Abisko, Stordalen Mire... | reverse complement strand
TTCACTGGCAGGTGGGAACGCCTCCAAAGGGCTGGGCAGGACGAGCCGGATGAGGTGAGAGTCTCACGTCCGGTTCTGTGAGGGCGCGGGGGGGAGGCTCCCCCGCGCTACTCGACCCGGCTGACTAAAGACGATGGGTGCTTCGGCGCCTGAGAGCCTGTCCGTCCCAGACATTGACCTCGGCAACTTGCATCTCTTGATTTTGCCGGGGATAAAAGGGGAGGAACGGGGATTTAAAAAAATATTCAGTCATTCGATTATGCTGGCCGGGGCAGGATGTCCGGCGGGCACCCAACTGATCCCCTCCTCGGTGACCACCCCCTGCACCGGACGGTCCAGCGGGCTCGCCGGCAGCCGGTCGCACCGCTGCAGCCCGAACCCCGCCCCCAGGACGATGACGTCAGCCGGCAGCACCGCCAGCACGGCGTCGTAGAAGCCCTTGCCGTAGCCCAGCCGATGGCCGTCGGCGGCGAAGGCCAGGCCCGGCACCAGCAGCAGCTGCACCGGGGGCAGGGGGTGGGGGACGACGCCGGGCTCGCGCAGGCCCCAGGTGCCGGGCGCCAGGGGGCCGGGGCCCCAGGCGAGCCGGGGCGGGTCCAGGCCGGTCACGCGGGGGAAGAACAGTTCCAGCGACGTCCGCTCCAGCGGGCTCAGGTCCACTTCGGAACCGAACGGCCCGAAGCTGCCCACCCGGCGGATGCCGCGGTCCAGGCAGAACGCCTCCAGGTGGGCGCAGATCAGCAGGGACCAGGCGGCGCGCTCCCCGGCCGGACTGCCGTCCCGCAGGGCCTTGAAGCGCCGCCTCAGCTCCGCCTTGGCCGTGGGCTCAGGCATAGATCTTGTAGAGGTTGTCCCGTTCCAGCGGCTCGAAGCCGGCCTCGGTGATGAGGCGCTGGAGTTCGCCCTTGGAGAGGGCCTGGGGGGTGGTGGCGCCGGCGTCGTGGGCGATGCTCTCTTCGATGATGGTGCCGTCCAGGTCGTCGGCGCCGTAGCTGAGGCCGATCTGCGCCAGCCCTTCGCCGATCATCACCCAGTAGGCCTTGATGTGCTCCACGTTGTCCAGCAGGAGGCGGGCCACGGCCACTTCCCGCAGGTCCTGGTGGCCGGTGGTTTCAAAGATCTGGTGGGTGCGGCCCAGCTCGTTGTCTTCGATCTGGTAGGCCAGGGGGATGTAGGCCAGGAACCCGCCGGTGCGGTCCTGCAGGGCCCGCAGCCGCAGCAGGTGGTCCACCCGGTGCCGGGCCTCTTCAATGTGGCCGTAAAGCATGGTGCAGTTGGTGGGGATCCCCTTGCGGTGGCAGAGCTCGGCCACCTCCAGCCAGACGTTGGCGTCCTTCTTGCCGATGCAGATCTTGGCCCGGAGCTCCTCGTCGAAGATCTCCGCCCCGCCCCCCGGGCAGCTCTCCAGCCCGGCCGCCACGCAGCGGTCCAGGAACGCCTCCACGGTGATGCCCGAGGCCCGGGCGTAGTAGTCCATCTCCACCATGGTGAACACTTTGAGGTGAAGGTCAGGGAACCGCCGCTTGAGCGAGCGGAACAGGTCCTCGAAGTACTCGATCTTCAGCTTGGGGTAGTGCCCGGCCACCATGTGCAGCTCGCGCACCCCCAGGTTCTCCGGCTTCTCCATCTCCTTGACGATGGCCTCGGCGGTGAGCACGTAGGCCTTGGGATCGCCGGGCTTGGCCTGGAAGGCGCAGAACTGGCAGTGGGTGAAGCAGATGTTGGTGTAGGACAGGCGCCGGCTCACCACGTAGTAGGTCTTGAGGCCGTGCCGGCGCAGCCGCTCCCAGTGGGCCATGGCGCCGATGCCGGTGAGGTCCGGGCTTTCGTAGAGCAGCAGGCCGTCCTCGAAGCTGAGCCGCTCCCGGCGCAGAACCTTGTCCGCCAGGGGCAGAAGGCGGGGGTCACTGATGTAGCGGTCCAGGGGCAGGCTCAAGGCGGGCATGACGACTCCTGGACCCAGTATATCCAGCCTACATCCAGGCCCCGTCATCGTAGTCCAGGGGGTCCTTATCCGGGGCCAGCGCCCAGCCCGGTCTGGGCGCGGCGGGCCTGACGGCTTCTTGTTCCTGGCGCCCGGGGGGGCCGCCCGGGTTCCTGGGCGGCTGGGCGGAGGGAGGGGCGGTATCGGGATCGATGCGCATGACTCCTCCAGTGGGTGGTGAAGGGTGGATGCTCCGAACGGGATGATAGTTCCCGGTCTAAATTAAATTTTTCTGGTGTTTTAACACGTATCAATCGAGAAGGTGGTGTTCCCCGCAGGCCCAGTCCACGATGGCCATGACCCCGGGCCAGAGTTCCGGCAGGGCCGTGCGGATGGGGTCCATGCGCTGGAGCACCTGGGCCCGGCTGATGCCGTGGGTCCTCCAGGAGCCGCCGCCGCTTTCCGCGTTGAGGAGCAGCGGCTGCAGGCGGTCCAGGGCGTTGGCGTAGCGGGACTCGGGGGTGGTTCCGGCCTCGATCTGGTCCCACAGGGCCCGGAACTCGGTGTCCTGGCCCGGCGGCAGCATGCCGAAGAGCCGGTCCGCCGCCCGTTCTTCCCGTTCCTGCTTGGTGGCGTTCGCCCCCTGGTCGAAGGCGAAGGTGTCGCCGGCGTCGATCTCGATGACGTCGTGGATCAGCAGCATGCGCAGCACCCGGAGCAGGTCCACGGGCTCCGCGGCGTAGCTGGTCAGCACGCTGGCCATGAGCGCCAGGTGCCAGGAATGTTCGGCGCTGTTCTCCCGGCGGGCGCCGCTGGCGATGGGGGTCTGGCGGAGGATCTCCTTGAGCCGGTCGGCCTCCACCAGGAAGGCGAGCTGGCGCATCAGGGGCGGACGGTCCATGGGGTTCCTCCAGGGGCTCCACGGCCCGGTTTTGGTATCCGCAAATTAGGATTGGACATATTCGTGGTTTTGAGCAAGCATATAAAATAAATATCACATTCCGTCCTTGCGAAATACCGTCAGCCGGCAGGCGCATCCCGCTCTGCCCCTGGCTTTCTTTTCCTGGAGGAGATATGTCCAGACTAAGGTCTGCTTCCAACAAGCTCATCGCAATGAGCCTGTTCCTGGGGGTCGCCGCCCTGGGCTCGGCCTGGCCGTGGAGCGCCAGCAAGGAGATCAAGATCGGCTTCGTGGCCCAGCTGACCGGAGGCGATTCATATATCGGCCAGGCGGCCAAGCTCGCCCTGGAAGACCGGATCAAGGAGCTGAACAGCAGGGGCGGCCTGGCCGGGCGGCAGGTCCAGCTGATCACCTACGACAGCCGCACCCAGCCCACCGAGGTGGTGGCCGCCACCCGCCGGCTCATCGAGCACGACGACGTGGTCGCGGTGATCGGGCCCGAATGGACCGCCGCCTCCATCCCCCTCGGCCCCATCTCGGAACAGGCCAAGATCCCCGTCATCACCACCACCGCCTCCAACGTGAAGGTGACCCTGAACAACGACAACAGCGTGAAGCCCTTCATGTTCCGCACCTGCTTCATCGATCCCTACCAGGGCTTCGCCCTGGCCGACTTCGCCTACAAGGATCTCAAGAAGCGCAGGGCCGCCTTCATCTACGATGTGGGCTCGGCCTACTCCATGGGCATCATGCAGTACTTCGAGGATGCCTTCACCAAGCGCGGCGGCCAGGTGGTGGCCAAGGAGGGCTTCCAGGCCCTGGACACCGAGTTCCGGGCCCAGCTGTCCAAGGTCGCCAAGACCAACCCGGACGTCCTGGTGGTGCCGGTGGGGACCTACCGCGACATCGCCCTCATCGCCAAGCAGGCCGACGCCCTGGGCCTGAGGTTCCAGTACCTGGGCGTGGACGGCTGGGTCAACGACGAGCTGCTCACCCTGGCGGGCCGGGAGCTGGAGGGGGCCTACCTGTCCTCCGGTCTCTCCACCGCGGACCCGAAGTTCAAGGCCTACAACGAGAACTTCCTCAAGGCGCACAACGTCAAGGCCACCATCTTCGCCTACTACGCGCTGGATGCCATGTACATGCTGGAGTACGCCATCACCACGTCGGTGGCCAAGGTGCACAAGGTCGATCCGGTGGCCATCAAGAACGAGCTGGAGAACATGAAGGATGTCCCGGTCTTCACCAGCAACCTGACCATCGAGCCCAAGACCCACAATCCGCACAACAAGCCCATCGTGATCATGGCCATCAGGGGATCCAAGTGGAACATTTCCAAGACCTATGCCCCCGCTGACTGAAACCTGGGCCTGTTCCCGGAGGTGAGGCCGTGGTCTTCTTTCTGCAGCAGCTGGTGAGCGGCATCTCCATCGGCTCCATCTACGCCCTGCTGGCGGTGGGCTACGCCCTGGTCTACAGCGTCTACAACTTCACCAACTGGGCCTTCGACGCCTTCATGGTGACCGGCGCCTTCGCGGCCTTCTACGGGATCTCGCTGTACGCCATGCCGTTCCCGGTGGCCATCGCCTTCTCCATCGTCATGACCGTGGCCCTGGCCCTGGTCACGGAGACGGTGGCCTACCGGCCCCTGCGCGCGCACAACGCGCCGCGCCTGTTCATGATGATCTCGGCCATGGGGGCCAGCCTGGCGGTGGTGAACATCGCCAACCTGGCCTTCGGCGGCTCGTTCCGCAAGTTTCCGGAGATCACCGCCGGGGCCTACCGCCTGGGCGGGGTGTCGGTGGGCCGCATGGACCTGTTCGCCGCCGGGTTCGCCTGCGTCATGCTCTGCCTGCTCTGGCTGTTCCTGGAGCGCACCAAGTTCGGCCTGGGGGTCCGGGCCAGCGCCCTGGACACGGTCACCGCGGGCATCATGGGGGTCAACAACAACCAGGTGGCGCTGATCATCTTCGGCATCAGCGGGGTGCTTTCGGCGGTGGCCGGGGTGTTCTTCGGCGCCAAGTACGCGGTCTATCCCTACCTGGGGACGGTGACCATCAAGGCCATGATCGGCAGCATCATCGGCGGCATCGGCAGCCTGCCCGGGGCCGTGCTGGGCAGCCTGCTGCTGGGGATCCTGGAGACGATGATCTCGTCCTACATCTCATCGGTCTACCGTGACCTGTTCTCGTTCTCGATCCTGGTGGTCATGCTGCTGTTCTTCCCCAGCGGCCTCATGGGCGCCAAGCGCGTGGTGAAACTCTAGTGGGCTACCTCTCGACCATCTGCATCCTCTCCTGCATCAACATCACCGCCGTGCTGGGGCTGGCGGTGCTCACCGGCTACACCGGCCTGTTCTCCATCGGCCACGCCGGCTTCATGGCCATCGGCGCCTATTCGTCGGCGGTGCTGTTCCTGGAGCTCAACCTGCCGTTCTGGCTGGTGGTGCCCCTGGGCGGGCTGGCGGCGGGATGCTCCAGCGTCATCATCGGCTACCCGGCCTTCCGCGGCCTGGGCAAGCTGCGCGGCGACTACTTCGCCATCGCCACTCTGGGCTTCAGCGAAACGGTCCGGCTGCTGCTCAACAACACCTACCCGCATTTCGGCGGGGCCTACGGCCTGACCGGGATCCCCCCGCTGACCTCGCTGCCGGTGGCCGCGGGGGTCGCCGTGCTGGCCCTGCTGGGGGCGCACAACCTGATGACCTCGCAGCACGGCAAGAACTGTGTTGCGGTGGGCCAGGACGAGGTGGCGGCGCAGATGATGGGGGTCAACCTGTTCACCACCAAGCTCAAGGCGCTGTTCATAAGCGCGGCCTACGCCGGGGTGGCCGGCGCGCTGTTCGGGTTCTACATGACCTACCTTTCGCCGGGCAACTTCGGCATCGGCCTGTCCAGCGACCTGCTGGCCGCGGTGGTGTTCGGCGGCATGCAGTCGCTGATCGGGCCGGCCGTCACCGCCTTCCTGCTGGTGGCCATCCCCGAGTTCCTGCGCTTCCTGGTGGAGTGGCGGCTGATCATCTACGGCATCCTGTTCGTGGTGGTCATGGTCTACCGGCCCCAGGGCCTGCTGGGCTACCGGGACCTGGACTTCAGCCGATTCTGGCGGGCCGTGCACGGGCTGCGGGGGCGGGGCTGACCATGGACGCGCCCGTGCTCGAGCTCAAGGGATTGTCGGTGGCGTTCGGCGGGGTCCGGGCGGTCCACGGCGTGGACCTGACCCTGGCCCGGGGCGAGCTGCTGGGCCTCATCGGCCCCAACGGCGCCGGCAAGAGCACCCTGCTGAACCTCATCTCCGGGGCGATCGCGCCCACCAGCGGCCAGATCCTGTTCAACGGGCGCTCCATCGTCGGCATCGCCCCGGACCAGCTGTGCCACCTGGGCATCAGCCGCACCTTCCAGAACATCCGCCTGTTCCCCAGGATGACGGTGTTCGAAAACGTGGCCCTGGGGCTCCACGCCCGGCCGCACTACTCGCTGGCGGACGCCTTCTTCTGCACGCCGCGGGCGTGCCGCATGGACGCCGCCGCCCGGGAGCGGGCCAACGGCCTGCTGGAGCAGGTGGGGCTGGAAGGACTCGCCGGCAAGCGCGCCGGGGACCTGTCCTACGGTCTGCAGCGCCGGCTGGAGCTGGTGCGCGCCATGGCCACCGAGCCCGAGCTGCTGCTGCTGGACGAACCGGCGGCAGGCATGAACGAGGACGAATGCGAGCAGCTGACCCGGCTGATCCGGCGGATCCACGAGGAGTTCCACTACGGCGTCATCCTCATCGAGCACCACATCAAGGTGGTCATGGAGCTGTGCCGGGACTCCCGCATCTACGTCATGAACCTGGGAGAGATCCTTTCCAGCGGATCGCCCCGGGACATCCAGAGCGACCCCAAGGTGATCAGCGCCTACCTGGGCGAGAAGAGGACCAGCCATGGACAGACCCGGCGACAGCTATCTCGAAGTCGATAAGCTCGACGTCTGCTACGGCGGCATCCAGGCCCTGACCGGGGTCGATCTGCACGTGGACCTGGGCGAGATCGTGGCGGTCATCGGCGCCAACGGGGCCGGGAAGTCGACCTTGCTGCGGACCATCGCAGGGGTCAAGGGCTGCGCGCGGGGCCAGATCCGGTTCCGCGGGAGCGTGCTGCCCCGGCAGTCGCACCAGGTGGTGCGCAAAGGCGTGACCCTGGTGCCCGAGGGACGGCGGATCTTCGCCACCCTGTCGGTGCGGGAGAACCTGATGCTGGGCGCCTATTCCCAGAGCGACCGCGGGCGGGTGGAGCAGTCCCTGGACCGGGTCTTCAGCCTGTTCCCGGTGCTCAGGGAGCGCCACCGCCAGGTGGGCGGGACCCTGTCGGGCGGCGAGCAGCAGATGCTGGCCATCGGCCGGGCGCTCATGTCCGAGCCGCGGATGCTGCTGCTGGACGAGCCTTCCCTGGGGCTGGCGCCCATGATCGTCGACCGGGTGTTCGACACCGTGATCCGGCTCAACGAGGAGACCGGCCTGACCATCCTGCTGGTGGAGCAGAACGCGGCCATGACCCTGGAAATCTGCGACCGGGCCTATGTGCTGGAGACCGGCAAGGTCACCCTGGAGGGCCCGGGCTTCGAGCTGCTCCACGATCCCCGGGTGCAGGCCAGCTACCTGGGGGTGAGCGCGTGAGGGCCGGCCTGATCGTCAGGAACGCCAGGATCCGCACCGTGGACGAGGCCTTCGGCCAGGCCGAGTGCATGGTGGTGCGCGAGGGCCGGATCGCCGCCATCGGCGGGGCCGACATCCTCCGGGACTGGAGCCCGGACCGGGTGCTGGATGCGGAGGGCCGCTGGGTCTATCCGGGCTTCCTGGACCCCCACAGCCACCTGGTGGCCTACAGCAGCACCCTGGCCATGGCCGACCTCACCGGGGCCCGGTCCTGGGACGAGGCCATGGACCGGCTGCTGGCGCACCACCAGCGCCATCCGGACGGCTGGCTGCAGGGCCGGGGCTGGGACCAGAACCTGTGGCCGGGCCAGGCCTATCCCACCCGGGAGCGGCTGGACCAGGCCTTCCCGCGCCGGCCGGTCTACCTGACCCGGGTGGACGGCCACGCCGCCGTGGCCAACGGCGCGGCCCTGGCCCTGGCCGGCGCCGGCCCGCGCACCCGGGTGGCCGGCGGCGAGCTGGCCATGGCGGACGGCAGCCTCACCGGGCTGCTCATCGACAACGCCATCAACCTGGTCAAGCTGATCATCCCTCCGCCGGACCGGGCGGCCCGGGAGCGGGCGCTGCTGCAGGCCCAGGCCAACTGCCTGGCGGCGGGCCTCACCTCGGTCTGCGACGCGGGCACCGAGCGGGACGACGCCCTGCTGCTGGAGGCCATGCACCGGGACGGCCGGCTCAAGCTGCGGGTCTACGCCATGCTCCGGCCCACGGAGGAGAATTTCGCCCGGTTCGTGGCCGGCGGCATCCAGGTCACCGACCGCCTGGCCATCCGTTCCATCAAGGCCTTCGCCGACGGCGCGCTGGGCTCCCGGGGCGCCCTGATGCTTGCGCCCTACAGCGACGACCCCGGCAACCGGGGCCTCCAGCTGACCGGTTCGGAACGCCTGGAGGAGATCTGCAGGCGGGCCGCGGCCGCGGGCTACCAGGTGAACACCCACTGCATCGGCGACGGGGCGGTCCGACTGATGCTGGGCATCTACGGCCGGCACCTGGATGCGGGCAACGACCGGCGCTGGCGCATCGAGCACGCCCAGGTGGTGGCGGACGAGGACCTGCCCGCCTTCGGGGCCAGGGGGATCATCCCCTCGGTGCAGGCCAGCCACGCCACCTCGGACATGCGCTGGGCCGCGGAGCGCCTGGGCCCCCGGATCAGGCAGGCCTACCGCTATCAGGACCTGCTGCGCCAGAACGGCTGGCTGCCCAACGGCAGCGACTTCCCCATCGAGCCGGTGAACCCGCTGTTCGGGTTCTACGCGGCGGTGGCGCGCAAGGACCGGACCGGGTGGCCGGAGGGCGGGTTCCAGCCGGAGAACGCCCTGACCCGGGAACAGGCGCTGCGGGCCATGACCGTCTGGGCGGCCCGGGCCAACTTCGAGGAGCGCGACCGGGGCAGCCTGGAGGTGGGCAAGTGGGCCGATTTCGTGATCCTGGACCGGGACCTGATGACGTGCCCGGAAAGCGGGATCCTGTCGGCCCGGGTGCTGGCCACCCACATCGCCGGCGAGCGGGTCCATCCGGGCTGAAAAAAGCGGAAGCCCCCTTGGGGGCTTCCGCCTGAACCGATCGGCCTTGCCTACTCCACGGAGATGGGGATCTCGGTGGTGTAGTCCAGGGTGATGACTTCCGGCTCCTCGAAGGCGATGCGGCCCTCTTCCACTTCCTTGATGGCCACCTGGGCCCAGAAGGAAGCGAGGCGCGGCGCCTCCTGGGGCTGGCCCAGCTTGTTCATCGGGACCTGGACTTCCACTTTCGGGTATGCTCCGCGCTGCAGCTGCTCGCAGCGCTTGCCGGTGATCACCACGAAGCGGTACTTGTTCGCGATTTCTTCCGGGATGTGTACAACAGTGCGTTGGGTCATGGATTGCCCTCGAAGGAAGCAAGTGTATCAAGGAATCGATGCCATTTCCAGCGTTACCATAGCGGTGGAGGATTCATCATGCAGATCCTGGTCGGCATCACCGGCGGCATCGCCGCATACCGCGGCGCGGAGCTGGCCCGGACCCTCACCAAGCGGGGCCACGTGGTGCGCTGCTGCCTCACCGAAGCGGGCGCCCGGTTCATCACCCCGCTCACCCTGGCCTCCCTCACCGGCCAGCCCTGCTTCGGCGCCAGCCCGGAAAACCACGAGTGGCGGCCCAATCCCATCATCGAGCACGTGGACCTGGCCCGGTGGGCCGATGTGGTGGCGGTGGCGCCGGCCACCGCCGATATCATGGGCAAGACCGCCAACGGCCTGGCCAACGACCTGCTCTCCACCCTGCTGCTGGCCACCACGGCCAAGGTGCTCTGGGCCCCGGCCATGAACCGGGCCATGTGGGCGCACCCGGCGGTCCAGGCCAACGTTGCCAGGCTCAAGGGGTTCGGCCACACCGTGGTGGAGCCGGAGGAAGGCATGCTGGCCTGCGGCGAGGAGGGGGCCGGCCGGCTTGCGGAGGTGGCGGACATCGCCGATGCGGTGGACGCCCTGGCGGGGCCCGCCCATCCGGCCCTGCTGGGCCGGGCCATCCTCATCACCGCCGGCCCCACCCAGGAGGACCTGGACCCGGTACGGACCCTCACCAACCGGTCCTCGGGCGCCATGGGCATCGAGCTGGCCCGGGCCTTCCGCAATGCCGGGGCCCGGGTCAGCCTGGTCCTGGGCGGCGACCGGCCGGCGCCCTGGGGGGTGGCCACGGTCCGGGTGCGCAGCGCCCAGCAGATGCTGGAGGCCAGCCTGGCCCTGTGGCCGGCCCAGGACGGCCTGGTGGCCGCCGCGGCGGTGGCCGACCAGCGGCCCCAGACCTGCGCCGCCGAGAAGGTGAAGAAGGGCGAAGGCCCCGAGACCCTGGTGCTGGTGCGCACCCCGGACGTGCTGGCCACGCTCTCCGCCAAGCGCGGTCCCGCCCAATGGCTGCTGGGCTTCGCCGCCGAAAGCGAGGCCCATGTGCCCAACGCCACCGCCAAGCTGCACATGAAGCACCTGGACGGGATCCTGGTGAACGACATCGGCGGCGGCAAGGGCTTCGGGCTTCAGGCCAACGTCCTCATCCCCATCACCGCCGCGGGCCAGGCCGAGCCGCTGGGGCCCCTGCCCAAGGACAGGCTGGCCCAGGCGGTGGTGCGCTGGTGGGGCGACTGGCTGGCGGCCAAAGGGTGATCAGCGGCGCACCACCGGGCGCCTGCGGCCCTGGATGATCCGCACCAGGATGATGACGATGGCGAGCACCAGCAGGACATGGATGAACGGCCCCACCATATAGCCGCTCACCAGGCCCAGCGCCCAGAGAACAATCAGGATGCCTGCGATGGTCCACAACATGGGGTTCTCCTCAGGGTTGGCGCAAGGTCATCTTGTTGTTCACCTGGAGCACGCCCTCGGTGTCCAGGGCGATGGCGCTCACCAGGTTCTTCTCCGCCGCGTCGGCGGCTTCCCCGTGCAGGGTCACCACCCCGTTGCTGGTCTCCACCTGGGTGGAAAGGGCGTGGGTGGATTTCCGGAAGAGGAGGGTGGTCTTGATCTGGGCCGATATGGATGCGTCATCGACCATTTCCCCCAGGGTCTTGTTGCCCGGGGCGACGACCATGTTGTTGCGCACCTCCCGGACTCCGTCCACATCCATGGCGTATTCGCCGGTGAGCTTCTTCTTCGTTTCGGAATCGGCGTTGCCTGACAGGGTGACCACACCGTTCTCGGTATGCACCTCGGTGGCGCTGGCATTGACGAATTTATGGAACAACAGGGCGGTCTTCACCTTCATGGTGATCAGGATGTCCGAATGGGTCGAAGCGG
>Ga0302320_10026265_pt1 | contig 11286 bp, 8 predicted proteins | sample Bog_T0_3_FD_202130 | JGI IMG/M metagenome (GOLD analysis project Ga0302320, IMG submission 202130) | Peat permafrost microbial communities from Stordalen Mire near Abisko, Sweden - Bog_T0_3 | ecosystem: Environmental > Terrestrial > Soil > Wetlands > Peat | place: Sweden: Abisko, Stordalen Mire... | reverse complement strand
CTCGGCCTGGCGCTGCTGTTCATCAGCCACGATCTGGCGACCGTCGAGCACCTGACGCACCGGGTGGCGGTGATGTACCTGGGCAAGATCGTGGAGCTGGCCGACCGGCGGACCCTGTTCGCGGAGTCCCACCACCCCTACACGCGGGCACTGCTGTCCGCGGTGCCAGTGCCCGATCCGACCGCGAAACGCCAGCGCATCATCCTGACCGGCGACGTGCCGAGCCCGATCAACCCGCCATCGGGCTGCCGCTTCCATACCCGCTGCCCCTTCGTTTTCGACCGTTGCCGCAGCGAGGAGCCGCTGCTGCGTCCGGTGGGCGAGGGCCATGTCTCGGCCTGCCACCTCGATCATGTGCCAGGCGGCCAGGTGCTGCCCATTGCGGCCTAACAATTTTACCATGAAAACTAGCTTGGCCGAACCAAAAAGGGACGCCGGTTTGAGGCACGACTACGGCCGCCGGCCTTGCGCGGTCCCGCCATTTCCGAATGTGCAGCCTGTCCAGTTCGAGCCAAAGCGGCCGCTGCTGTGCGTGATCGTCGATGCCGAGGAGGAGTTCCGCTGGGAGCGGCCCGTGTCGTCCACCAGCAACCGCACGGCCTCGATCCGGTCCCAACAGCGCGCGCACGAGATATTCTCGCATTATCAGGTGCGGCCCACCTATCTTGTGACCTATCCAGTTGTGACTGACCCGGTGGCGGTTGGCGTTCTTGGCGAGTATCTGGCCCACGGCCTGTGCGAGGTTGGCGCACAGTTGCACCCGTGGGTGACACCGCCCCTGTTGCCGGACACGGACGAACGTCTGACGTTCCCCGGAAACCTGCCCGAGTCGCTGGAGCGGGAGAAAATTCGACACCTCTCCGCGGCGATCGAGTCCGCGTTCGGCAAATCCCCAACGGTCTACAAAGCCGGCCGTTACGGTTTCGGGCCCCATACCGCTCGGCTGATCGAGGAAGCGGGTTTCCTGGTTGATACCAGTCTGATTCCACGCACATCATACGCCCAAGCCGGAGGACCTGATTTCGCGCGATTCGACTACAAGCCGTTCTGGTTTGGTGACAACCGGCGGATGCTGGAATTGCCTGTCACACGGGCCCTCACGGGCCTTCTGTCGCGGCACGCGCCGGCCCTGTATCGCGTCGCGGAATCACGGCCACTCCGCCGGTTTCGCGCCGGCGGCTTGCTGTCACGCTCCGGAATGATCGAGCGAATCACCCTGTCGCCGGAAGGATCGGACACCGCGGCCATGTGCCGGCTGATGCTGACCTTGCTGGCGCGGGGCGAGCGGATTTTTACGCTGAGTTACCACAGCCCCTCGCTCGAACCAGGCAATACACCTTACGTCAGGAGCCCTCGCGACCTAGCCGTATTCCTCGACCGGCTCTCGGGAATTCTGGACTTTTTCAAGACCAGTTTGGGGGGTGAGTTCCTGACTGTCAGCGAGCTCCACGCACGGCTGTGTGCTGGACCGGCCACGAACGAACCGGATGCACCCGTACCGGCCGCGGTGGTGTCTGGCCCGCGCCGGCGGTGTCTGGTGGTCGCCAATACCTTCCCGCCGGTGCATGGCGGCTCGGCTGTCGTGTATGACAGCCTTGCGCGGTTCGGCCATGGCCGCGTCTCGGTTTTGGCGCCCCGCGAGGACTACCGTAATGGCTGGCCGATCCAGCAGTGGCGGGAACGTGATGCCAAGGCCCCGTTTCCGACGCACCGGATCCGGCTGTTGCGCACCCGTCTGTTGAGTGAAAATGCCGGTGCTTTGGAACGATTGCTGGTGCTTGCCCATGATCTGGCGATCCGGGTGAACCTGGTGCGCAAGATCGGTGCAATTGTCCGGTCGGAAGATATTGGCATCCTGTGCATCGGAGAACTGGTTGCCGGCGGTTGGCTGGCGGGTATCTGCCGCATCCTGTTTGGACTGAAGAGCGTCATCTACGTGCATGGCGAGGAGATCAGTACGCGCACGCCTTATGACCTGGACGGCCGCCGCCGGCTGCGTGCGCTGTCGGCGACTGACGGGATTGTGGCGGTCAGCCGCTTCACGCGTGACGCGTTGATCGCGGGATTCGCGGTTCCGCCCGGCAAGATCGAGCTGATTTCCAATGGGGTCGATCTGGCCCGCTTCACGCCGCGGCCAAGACGCCCGGATCTGGTCGCGCGCTATGGGCTGGCCGGCAAGCGGGTGTTGCTGACGGTGGGGCGGCTCTATGCCCGCAAAGGCATGGACCGGGTGATTGAAAGCCTGCCGCGGGTGCTGGAGGCCATCGACAACCTGACCTACCTGATTGTCGGAGACGGCACCTATCGTTCAGCGCTAGAGGCGCTGGTGCAGCGATTGCGCATGCAAGACCGTGTAATCTTCGCGGGCGCGGTCGCAGACGCCGAACTGGTCGATCATTATGCCCTGGCCGATGTCTTCATCATGGCCAACCGGGAAATGCCGGATGGCGATACCGAGGGGTTCGGCCTGGTGTTCCTGGAGGCGAATGCATGCGGGATACCGGTTATCGCCGGGCGAGCGGGCGGCAGCCTGGATGCGGTGACCGCGGGCGCGAATGGTTTGGTGGCTGACGGCGACGATCCTGCCGAGATTGCCGGCGTCATTCAGCGTATCTTCCTCGACGATACGCTGCGGGCGGGGCTGGCGCAGGTTGGTACCGAGGTGGCCCGCCGGTCGGGTTGGGATCGCCGGGTCGAGCAATTTCTGCTGTATTGCGATCGGTTGATGGGGGTGCGCGGGTGACTGCGGACCCGGCGGCGCGTGTTGCCGGCGCGCTGCGACGGTTGCGGTCGTGAGTCTAAGTACTTGCCATCAGTGGATAAGCTGACTATGGTTCTCGCGCAGCGTGTGATAATATTATGGAGCGCAAGACGCCGAATGCCGCCTGATCCGCATAGCGAAGCCTATCTTTCCGGCAAGAGCCAGGGCGAGGCTCGGCGTGCATTTCCGCGGCCTGTCTCGGCGCTGATAGCATCCTGGCGCGCCTCGCGTGGTGGCAGGTTGACGACCTTCCGGGATCGCTACTTGATTGCTGTGTTGCTGTCCTTTCTGCCGTTTCGTCTCGACTGGATATTGCGAACGTTCGGATCGGACAAGCAGAGGCCTGGCGGGCATTCTTATGGATCGACCTATCACGCATTGCTGAGCCGGTTTCGTTACCGGCCGGTAAAGCTGCTCGAGGTTGGTGTCTTGAGCGGCGATTCGCTTCTGAGCTGGCGGGCTTTTTTCCCGCGAGGTTCAATCGTCGGCTGCGACATTCAGCCGAAGACGGAATTCAATGTGGGCAGAATCAGGACGTACCTGACGGATCAGAGCTCGCATGCGGACCTGGCCAAATTATGCGAGCTGGAGGGGCCATTCGATATCATCATCGAAGATGGTTCGCATATCAACGAGCATCAGATTTTCTCGTTTTACGAGCTGTTTCCGAAGCTGAAGGATGGCGGGATTTATGTGGCCGAGGATGTGCAGACGTCATTTTGGCCCGGTGTTTTCGGTGGCGCGAATTTCGACGATCCTGCCTTTGCCGGAACCTGCGTTGGCGAACTGCTGGAGCTTTCGAAATATCTGAATCATAGCGAATTCCTGGTCAGGGATCAGGTTGATGAACGACGGCTGGCATTCGCAAAGCAAATCAAGCGCATTGCGTTCGAGCATAATCTGGTCATCGTCTGGAAGGGACCGAATAATGACAGCTCCAATTTGCCCGTCATACTGAACGCGTTCGCGAAATCAGGCCGGGATCCTGCTGCCATGATCTCCCCGGGTGGTGCGACCTAAGTGTTGCCGCAGCAACACGATAGCCGCATGACCAGCAGCCCTGCCGACGAAACTTCCCCCGCACGCGCCGCTACACCGCGCAAGTCGATCCTGGCACAAACCGCCAAGGGGGCGGGTTGGACGATCGGTTGGCGGTTTGCCACGCGTCTGGTGGGGTTTTGCAGCACCTTCATGCTGGTGCGGTTGCTGACGCCCGAGGATTTCGGGATTGTCTCGCTAGCCACAGGATTTTTTGAAGCCTTGGATGCCGTCACCGCATTTGGTGTGGAAGGTGCGATCATCCGGGTCGATCGGGCCGATCGCGCCATTTATGACGCGGGCTTTACCATCAACGTCTGTCGTGGAGCGGTTATCACCGTCATTCTGCTGGTGTCGGCGGTTCCTGTGGCGGGTTTTTTTGGCAATGCGCACCTCACGAACGTGATTTATGTGATGTCGGCCGGCTGGGCGATCTCCTCGCTGCAGAACGTCGGCATGATCGAGTTCCGCCGCTCGCTCGCGTTCGATAAGGAATTCAAGATCCAGATCATCCCGCGGCTGGCGGCTTTGGCCGTCACCATTCCAGCCGCGTTTGTGTGGCACAGCTATTGGGCACTGGCCGCCGGTATCGTATCGACCAAAACTCTGACGGTCATCCTCAGCTACGTGATGCACCCCTATCGCCCGCGCCTTGGTGTGGCCGGAATGGCGCAAATCTTCGGATTTTCATTCTGGGAATGGATGATTGGCCTGTTGAGTCTGCTGGGCGGGCGGGCCGACACGTTGATCATCGGCCGTCTGCTTGGCGCGGGGTCGGTCGGGGTTTACGGGGTGGGCGGCGAAATCGCGTCGCTGCCGAGCAGCGAGATTGTCGCGCCACTGTGCAGGGCGCTGTTTTCGGGCTTCGTCGCGGAGCGTCGCGAGGGGACCGATGGGTCCGCGACATTGCTGCGGGTCCTGGCTGTGATGGCTCTGCTGACATTTCCATTGAGCGTCGGACTTTCCCTGGTTGCATATCCGGTGATAAAAATCGGTTTCGGCGTGGACTGGCTGGCTGCGGTGCCGCTTGTTCAGGTACTGGGCGTCTCCTCGGCGATTGGCATGTTCAGCGCCGCGGGTGTGGCCCTGTTCTCGGCTCACGCCTGGCTGAGGACGATCCTGTGGATAACCGCGATTGCGACGACGCTGCGGATTACGCTTCTTCTGTTGCTGATTCCGAAGTACGGCTTGCTCGGTGGTGCTTGCGCAGCCGCGGTTGTGGGCGTGGTGCAGGAAACCGTTTATCTGGGAATCGCGATGCGTCGCCTGAGAATTCGCGTGCTGGCCGTGCTGGCCAGCGTGTTCCGGCCGTTGATGGCAGTGGCTTGTATGGCGGCCATTCTGGCCTGGTCCGGCCTGGGCTGGAGCAACTGGGACGGTGGGGGGGCCGAACTCGGTCTTAATCTCGCGAGCGCGGCCGGACTGGGTGCGATCGTCTATTGCGCGACATTGACAGGACTGTGGTTTGTCATGGGATGGCCCGCCGGCGCGGAGGCTGATCTTCTGTCGGTCATCAACCGTGTCCTGCGCCGCGCCTGACCGATATGGGTTTGTCGCTTCTGGTCATCGTGCTGCACTACAACGGTCTTGCCGACACGTTGGAGTGTGTCGCCAGCCTGGGGCGGCAAACATACCGCAACGTTCACACGATCGTTATTGACAATGGATCGGCGGAACGAGCGAATCCACGGCTGGCAGCGGACTATCCATGGGTCGAGGTCATTGAGCTTGGGGACAACCTTGGCTGGTCGGGCGGGAACAACACCGGGATCCGGTTGGCGATCGAACGGAATTATGACGTTGTTTGCCTGTTGAACAACGATACCGTGCTGCCGGCGCATGCGGCCGCGAAATTGATGGAATCGGCGGCGGTCCTGGGGCCTTGCATCCTGCATCCGGCCATTGATTCTTACGGCCGGGATGATGAGCCGCAACTTGATCCGACGATCCCGCAACCGCCCGAATTGGAGGTCGCACCGGTTGCCGGCCGCACGGACCTGTTTGAAATCAGCAGCGTGAACGGCGCGTGCCTGCTGGCACATTGCAGTGTATTCAAACGAATTGGGCTGATAGACGAACGGTTCTTCCTGCTGTGTGAAGATGGAGAGCTGGGCGCGCGCGCGGTTAGCGCTGGCTATCGCCTGTTCTGTGATGTCTCGGTGCGCATACAGCATAAGGAATCGCGGTCGTTTGGCGGCAAGCGGACACCGATCAAGACCTACTATGGCATCCGCAATATGCTGCTGTGTCTGGAAACACCACGCGGGTTTTGGCGCGCATTGCCGTCGTCGGGACGCCAACTTGTCTGGATGGTGTGGAGCACGGCGGAAGCTGCCGGGGATCGACCCCGCTCCTGGTGGCGGCTGCTCCGCTGGAGCATCTCGGCAAATATTTTTGCCCATGCCGTTCGAATGGGCGTGCGCGATTACCTGTTTCGCCGCTTTGGCCGCCTCAACAGCCGCGACGAGGCGATTCTGGTTACGAAAGCCAGCCCGCCCTGAGTCGTTGGCGACGATCGTCAGTGATGTCTGCAACCATGGTTGGCAGCCGGCCTTTGGGTCGGGCCTTCCCGCGGGATGGATATGGTGTTAGGGTGTCGATATTATGATCGTTCTGCACTTGGCAACGTTGGGTTGAGGCAGCCATGATTCCGCGCGTACTCGACCGCATGCTCCTGGACGCCCCCGGCGCGGTCGGCGCCTATTACAGTGCGTACAAGACCTACCGTTGGGGTGACCCCTATGTTCGCTTGATCGCGTCGCTGGCGGACCCTACGCGCCTTGCCATCGACGTCGGCGCTCATTTAGGCGACTATACATTTTTCATGCGGCGTCATTCGGCCGGCTGCATCGCGTTCGAGTGCAATCCGGAGCTGGCAAAGCATTTGCGGCGGCGCTTTGGTCAGTCCGTCGATATTCGCCCCGACGCGGTGTCTGACACGGAAGGCATGGCGGAACTGCGCATCCCGCAGTCGGACGCCGGGACCGGCCTTGGACGAGCGACGATCGAGGCTCGCAACCAGCTTAGCGGGTTTTCCGATTTCAACCTCGTGACTGTGCATACCGTCAGGCTTGACGACGTCATCGATCGACCGGTGGGGCTGATCAAGGTCGATGTTGAGGGGCATGAAATGGCCGTGCTTCGCGGCGCGACCCGGATATTGAAGCTTGACAGGCCCAATCTGATTTTGGAACTCGAAGACCGGCATGCGCCGGGTTGCGTGACCGCGGCATTCGAATTTCTGAGCGGGTTCGGGTACGGTGGGGCCTATCTTCAGGGTGGCACTCTGGTGCAGATCCAGCCGAGTGGTCCATTTGGCGAAGGCCTCTGGAACTATGTGTTCCAGTACGTCGGTTGACAGCGCATCCAGCTTGATTTCTATCACGGACTGAAATGCATTGTGGTGGTCCCGGGGATGTACCCACCCATGCTGACATCGTGCTCAATTGGTTTGGATTCGAAGACCGCATCGCCGCATGTCAGGCCATTTCGGCAGCCTGCTAGCCGCGGCTGCGCACAAAGCGGGTGGTGCGCTGGATCGATTGCCGCACGAGCTGTTTGGACAGCGGACGAAGCCCGATGTCACCGCGAGGGTCAATGGCGGGACTCGTCTGCTGTCCCGGTCGGTGTCTTGCCCAGCAGGCGAAGCCAGAACCCCGGATGTTGGCCGAACATCGTCCGCAACGGCTCCGGCATGCGCGCGGCAGGGTCGAAAGGACCGCCAATACCAAGCAACCCATGCCAGAGCCCTGCCAACGCCGCATCGATCCCCGCTGCGTAGTCTGGCATTCGCGCGATTTGACGCAGTTGGCGATGCAGGTTCCAAAGGGCAGATTTAATAAATGTCCGACGGGAGCAGAATTTCCGCCATAACAGCAACTCGTTACGACTCATAAAATAATAATAATGTGGCTTGATCGAGTCCGGTGCCGTCTGGGGCTGCTTAGATGCGTGATATATCACGGCTTCATCTATAACAACATTACGATATCCAGCCTTTGCGCTACGGATGGAGTAATCAATATCCTCCCAATACGCAAAGAAATGATCGCCCAGCCCGCCGATGGCTTGATACAGTGTACGCCTTATCAGCAGGGCTGTGCCATGAACGGCGATTTGGTCCGGGTGGCGGAGTTGCCAGTCCTCAGCCTGGCGGGCCCCCTCCGAGTGAATGTACTCTGGCCTCACGAGATCGAACATCCCGCATCCGTGTTGCATCGTGCCGAGGTCGGGTGATTCCATCACCAAGGGACTTGCGAGGCCGATGGCTGGATTTCTCTCAGTGGCTGCTACCAGTGTCGCCAGCGCCGACGGGGCTGCTGTCGCATCGTTGTTGAACAACCAGACATAGTCGGCCCCACGGCCGAACGCCTCCCGCATCGCGGCGTTATTGCCGCCGGTGTATCCGAGGTTCTGCGTCAGCCCCATCACCTTCACCCTGTCGCCGAGTGCCGCCAGTGCCCGGGCGGAACCATCGGTCGAGCCGTTGTCGACCACTACGATACGAAAATTCGGATAGGTCTGGTTCTCAAGAGATACGATACATCGGAGAGTGTCCGCGAGACCATTCCAGTTGAGCACGATAATTTCGACGAGTGGAGTCACGCCGAGACCACCGGTATCAGGCCCGTGGCGTCGCCAGGGACGGAAATGAGCCGCTCCGAGTTCGAACACCACACGGGTTCATACGCGGAATTCCCGGCCCCCGGGTTTGCCTGACCAGACTGCCCGCGCCGATCGGCTGGTCCTGGCGAACTCACTTCGTCGCGTCGAAATGGCATTGAGCGAGCGTCGCCAGCGCCACGGTTCCGTTGATCATCCGGCGTGCCGCGGAGAGGAACAATCTCCGGTCGATCGCGACGGCTGCGAGGTCTGTCGCCAGTGTGTCGGCCATGCCGCGGATTCCGATTGCGGCGACACAGTCGGGCAGGAAGAACGACCGGAATGAAATACCGGAATAGGTGAGAAATCGCTCGACGTTTTGAATTGCGTCGGGAATCAGATTCGCGTCGTGATAGGCAATCACCGCGTCATCGGCAAGCATCGTGAAGACACTCAGGAAATCGGAAAAGCATGCGACGTTCGTGTGCTCTCCATCAATCAGAGCGAGTTGGATGGTCCGGCCGACCCGGGAAGCCGGCACGGCGGCGGCGTCGAGGTCGAAGGTTTCAAGCTTGCACAGGTTTGCCTCGGAAAGATGCTTGCGCAAGCCCGCGATCATCCGTTCGGTGGAATTGTCGTCATACCGGAAAATCGTTCCGCGCTCGTCGGGCTGCGACGCAGGCCGCGGATCGATGGAGACCACTTTGGCGCAGCGAGGATCGGCCAGATGCGGCAGCAAAGATCCGCCAAGATGCGAGCCGGTCTCGAGATACCGGTAGCTGCCGGCCTGGTGCCGGACAAAACGTTGCAGTCGCAGAAGCGAGATGCGGTCGTTGACCGTGGTCTGCGATTCCAGTGCAAAAATGGCCGGATCAAGCGACTCGATCATGCGTTCGGCGTCCATGTCGCTTTTGCCTTTTTGAGAGAAGGTCTGAGGCAGACTAACGGGTGGCGGTCGGATGGTCAAGGTGAGGGAAGCGTGGCCATCAGTCAATTCGCCCCAATCCCGCCGACAAAACTAGCGATCGCACCGTCCTGGAGTCAACACCAAGTCAATGCGACGGGTTCCCGGTCGATAATTTGCCGAACAGTCCCGCCACCCGCGTCGCCGCCGGGTCCAGGGTCGCACTCCAGTCACGCGCCATGCGAATTGATGCAATCCGTGTGCGTCCACGATTCACCCGTTCGGCGGCGGCAATCAGGCCCGCCGCCATCGCCTCCACCGCCGGTTCAGTCGCGATGATATGATCGGACAATCCTTCCAACTCTGCGGCGGTCTTGGTTGCGAACGTGTTGGTCACCGACAATCCCCCGCTGGCAGCCATCTCCAGTACGGGATAGCTCGTGTGTGGCGACAACATGGGGCACAGCAAAACATCAGCCTCACGTAACGACTGGGCATAGCATTCGTAGTCCATCCAATCGTCCGGCCGCAGCACATGCCCGGCTGCAAGACGCAACGGCGGCACGCTGCCACGACTGCCGATGGCACGAAACTCCCAGCCGGCAAAAGCAGCGTTCGCCGCGGCTTGGCGCAACGCCATCAGCCCGAGGCCGAACATATTGCGGGTATTGGTGGGCCGGGCGTAAAACAGCAATCGCTTCGGCCGGTCGGGTTCCGCACCAACGGGTGGGTGAAAGACCCGCTCCTCGATCGCGGGCTCGAATATGGTCGCGCGTGCGCGCAGTACCGGATCGTTCAGCCGGCCGACATTTTGCCCTAACATGTAGTCGGCCAGCAGTCTTTCGTTGAAAATGGGCCAGAAATCCAACCCGTATGTCTCCAGCGCCAGGGCGTAGTTGCTCGACCACGCATAGAAGGCCGGCTCGAACTCCTGCAACATATAAAAGAACTGACGCACCGCCATGCGTGGCAATACGGACTTGAGCTGTTGCGCCGTCGTCCAATGGGTGGCCAGGAATATGTCACGCGGCCCCATCGCCAGCGGCCGATCCGGATCGGCGGCGGAGACGATCGGCACATCAGGCAGGGTCCGGTCGCCAACCAGTTGGACCGCATGCGTGCGGAACCAGGCCGGATCCATCGCGCTGGTGGCAAGCGTCGTCACCAGGCGCACGGGCACGCCCAGACGCGCAACACGCAGTGCCAGATTGATGATTGTGTTGGGGCCACCGGTCATGCCGCTGCGGGTCAGCGCGGAATTCAACACATTCAGATGCGGGCGTGCCGCCAGATCGGTATCGACCGAGACATGCATCGGGACCGCGTTCAGGACATCGATCAGTCGTTGCTCGAACAAACCCGCGTTCGTGAACTGCAGCAGATTGCGGCCAAATCGCTCTGGATCGCGCGTCAGAAGACGCCAATGTTCCAGCGCCTTGCGCGACAGAGCACGTAGGGACGGCAAACTGGATCGCATGGTTGTTGACGAGTCCCCTATCGTGGAACCGGCTGCACGACGGGGTGCGGCCGGCGAAGCCGCCAGACCACACGACAGGGTGGCGGCGCAACCCCCCAATGATCGCAAATGTCAGCCTGAGCTGTGATGCTGGTCCCGCCGGTCCGAATCTGCCAGCATCTTGCGGAAAAAATCGACGGTCATCCGCAACCCCCGGTCCAGCTCCACCGTGGGCTGCCAGCCCAGCACGGCCCGTGCCAGGGTGATGTCCGGGCAGCGCTGCAGCGGATCGTCCTGCGGCAAGGGCCGGTGGACCAGCCGGGACGACGAACCGGTCATATGGATCACCCGTTCGGCCAGTTCACGCACCGGGATTTCGTGCGGATTGCCGATGTTGATCGGGCCGGTCACGTCGTCGCCGGTCGCCATCAGCCGCACCAGCCCGTCGATCAGGTCCTCCACATAGCAAAATGCCCTTGTCTGGCTGCCGTCCCCGTACAGCGTGATATCCTCGCTCCGCAGCGC
>Ga0302320_10026264_pt1 | contig 11286 bp, 13 predicted proteins | sample Bog_T0_3_FD_202130 | JGI IMG/M metagenome (GOLD analysis project Ga0302320, IMG submission 202130) | Peat permafrost microbial communities from Stordalen Mire near Abisko, Sweden - Bog_T0_3 | ecosystem: Environmental > Terrestrial > Soil > Wetlands > Peat | place: Sweden: Abisko, Stordalen Mire... | reverse complement strand
CCGCAGAGTCCGGCCGGCATCCTGCTGCTCGTAGGTGTCGCGGCTTTCCGAGATGACCGGCGGCAGCAGGGTGGCGCCGCCGGGCTGGCGGATCAGGAACCGGTTGAAGTCGAAGACCTTGCTCAGGCTCTCCGCGCGCGACTCAAGCATTTCGTTGATTTGCTTGCTGGACCAGGAGAGGCCCCCGCGGGCGCCATAGGCAAGCGCCGCGTCGCGGAGCGCCGGGGCGCGGAGGCGGTCCTCGGACGATGCGACCTGGGCGTCACGGCCGGCCGGGACGATCTCCTGCATCTCGCGCAGTCCGGTGGTCTTCGGGCCTGTGGTTTCCAGGCGTCCGATGGCATAGCCCGGGTTGATGTCGGCCCTGGGTTCGGCGGCCGGACCGGCCTGGATGGCGCGGTCCTGGGTGCAGGCCGCAGTGCCCAGCAGGCACACGGCCGATGCGAGAAGCATGGCGCGGCGCATGTGCGTTCTCCTCACCGGGACGCTTCCGGGGTGACCGCCACCATCCCGGGAGGCAGCGCGGACGGGGCGCCGGCCGCCGCGGGCGCAGTGCCGGCCGCCGCGGGCGCAGTGCCGGCGGGCAGCCGCAGTCCGGGCCGCGAAGCCGGAAGCGGAATCTGTACCGCCGAGGGGCTGGGCGCGGGCCGGGACACGTCCGCATCCGGCACCGGAACGGCGGCTGGCGCCGGAGCGGCACGGGCGGGCGCGGAGGCGCGTGACGGCGCCGCTGCCGGCGAAGCGGAGGCGGCGGAGGCCGCTTCCGCGCAGGGAGAGCAGCCGCCGGAAACCACCACGCGGTGGCGGGTCACCGCGGCGCGGTGCTGCGCCCCGTGCGGGGCTGCCGCCACGGGATGTCCCGGGACATGCGCCGCCTTGGCGCCGGCGGTCTCGTTGCGGAACTCGATGCGGCGCTGGTTGGGGTCGACCACCACCGTCGCGAAGCGCTGCGCCTGCAGGCCGGTGTCCTCGAGCACCTTGGCCACCGTCGTGTCATGCGCGTCGACGGTCACGAGCCCGGGGTTGGCCGGCTGGTTGCCGGTCTCGATGAAGGCGTATCCCAGGTTCTGGGCCAGCTCGCGGACCAGCTCGATGGCCGGGCCGGTGAACTCCACTGTGGCCTTCCGGCGCAGCTCCGCCGGCAGGCTGGCGTCGTCCAGCACCGGGGCGGCCGGCTCGGTGCGGGTCCGCTGGATCATCGCCAGGGTCTCCAGGGCGTTCGCCGCGCGGGCCGACGTCTGGGCGAGCTGCTGGTCAACCTCGGTCCGGATCGCCGGGTCGTAGCTTCCCGGCGGTGCGGCTGGCACGGCGCAGGCCGCCAGGGAAATGGCGGCCGAGGCCAGCGCGGCGGCGCGGAGAGTGAAGGGTGAACGCATCTCGGTCTGTCTCCTCGGGGGGCCGCCGCCGCCGCAACCGCGGCGCCGCCAGCAAGGAAAATGTCTACTTTCCTTGATACGGCACGGCGGCCGCGTTGTCCAGCATGATCCTTCCCGCCCGCAAGATTTACCTGATGCGCGCCGTGCCCCCGCCGCCCCGGCACGGCAAGGCCACGCCCCGCGCACCGTGCGGCACGGGGCCGGTACGGTGCGGGGTTGCCCGCGGGCCAGTGACATGGAAGCAGGATATCGGGGGGATGGCAAATCTGTTTCCCATGCCGGACAAAAGTGTTTCACCGCCGCCCGCAATGTGATCCGCCATCAGGCTGGAGCCCGCCAGCATGGCTGGATTTGCCGCCTTGCAGGCTGCCAGGCGGTCAGCCATGGCGGTTTTTCCCGGGCAGGTGGGGGACCCCGCCGGGCGGGGGCAATCCAGGCTGGCCCCAGGCGCTCAGTCCTGACGCGGTATGTCAACATAATTGGTGTTTCCCCGTCCGTGGCCCGTGGGGCTGCCAGGCCCGCCGCGCGGGTGCTCTCCCCGGGACCCAGGGATGGCCGATCCGCGCTCCCGTTCCAGGAGGCAGTCCCCGCGCTGGCGTTCCCGTTCCCCCGTGCCGGCCACCGGCCAGGCAGCCCGTCCTCCGGTGCGTGCCCCGGACCGTCCCAGGTCCGGACGGCGCAGCCGGCATGCGCGCGTCCGCGGCGCGGGGGAACGGGAACGCCGCCGGGCCACCTCCTCCCGCGGCGGCCGTCCGGGATGCTCCCCAGCGTGCCCCGGCGCCCCGCCGGCGGCAGCGGTTCCGGCGGCTGTATCCCTGTGCCTGGATCACATTTCCATGGCTTGGCAACAGTTCCGGCGAAACCGCCGCGGCGCGCCCCGGAAAACTGCCCGCCGCCGCCCCGGATCCTTGTGCCTGGCATCGGGTCCGCACAAAATGTGTTGCATGGCCATGCAACGGCGATGCTGAACCTTGGAGTAACGGGGGGACGAAGTCACCCCAGAGGAAAACCCCAAAAACCCCGTGGCCGGCCCCGATCGCCGGAAGATGGCCTCCGGCAGGCCCCAGCGGCGGACCGCAGGTGCCAGAAGACGGCCAGATGGGACGGGGGACGGCACGGGAAGGCAGTGGGCGGCCACAGGACAGGGAGGGCGCCATGACGGACAGGACAGCAGGAGCGGTGGTGACGCCAGAAAAATGGAGGACACCATGACGGACAGGACGGCAGGAGCGGCGGTGACAGCGGAAAAATGGAGGACACCATGACCGGACAGGACAGCAGGAGCGGAGGGGACAGCCGGAGCACGCCAGGCACACCGGCGGGCACGGAAGGCAGCCGGGAGCGGGTCGGCCAGAAGCCCGGAACCGGGCTCACCCACCCCGCCTGGAGCGGACCGCGTCCGGGCGGACGGACGCCACCCACCGCCGGAAGCCAGCCTCCATCCGGCGCCGCGGGCACCGGGACGGGAAGCCGCCCAGCCGCCACCAATGTTGACATAGTTGACAATCTGGCAGCCCGCCGGACGGAGCGGCTGCCCCAGCCGGGCGCGGACCGCCAGCGCGGCGGCTGGCCGGATGCCGCCAGAGTTGACATAGTTGACATGGATGGCTTCCGTACCGGAGGGGCGCCGCCACGCACCGGAGCGCCGGGGGACGGCGGCGGGCGGGATGCCGCCAGAGTTGACATAGTTGACACCGCGGCGGCCCGCGGCCGGGGATATCAGCCCGGGGCTGTCCCGGTGCCGCCGCGGCCGTTTGCCAGCCCGGACGGGACACGCCCGGACGGCGGTGGCCTTCCCGGGACGGCGGCCGGCATGCGGGGGGCGGACGGCCTCGATATGGGAGACACCCTGGCCGAGCTTGACCGCCTCCGTGAGATGGGCGGCCCGATCACGTCACAGCCTCTTCCGCCGCGGCCGCCGCCGGATCCGACCGAACCGATGGTGCTGATTGATCCCGTCATGCGCCCGCGGCAGCCCTCCCGGGGGGATGGGCCCATGGGCCCGAGCCGTCAGGCACTCGATGCGGTCAGCCGGGCTGCCGATGCGCGGCTGACCGTGAAGGAGCGGCTCGCCGCCCGCGCCGCGGCAAAGGGGGTCGACCCGGGTGCCGGGGCGCAGCCATCGCGCCAGTCCGCTAGCGGACAGGCCAGGCACGGGACAACCGTCTCGCAGGCGACGCTCAGCCATTATCTCCACCGCGGCCATCTGCTGCTGGAGCGCTACCGGCGGGAGCTTGGCATGGAAGCGTCGGCAGAGACCGATCCGATCGCGTTCGTGAACTGGATGCTGTCGCTGAAGCCCACGGTAAAGTCGTCGACGTGGCGGATGTACCGGGCATGCCTCTACCACTTCCTGGAGGGCTTCCCCTCCTACGACGTGCCCATGGCACTCTCCCTGCTCGATGCCGATGTGGTGGATTACTCCAGGCCGGCGGCGAAGCCCGCGGCGGAGAAACCCGGGCGCCGCACCAGCGCCCTCAAGGAAAAACGGCTGCCGCCGGATGATTACGACCGCCTCATGGCCTACCTGCAGACCTTCAGCCGGTCGCGGCTGGCCCAGGTCCTGGCGGACTGGCTGCAGGCCGGGGTGGCCACCGGGCTCCGCCCCTCGGAGTGGCGGGCCACCGACCTCGAGGAGCGCGCCGATCCCAAGGCGGTCCATGGCCGGCGGGTGTACCTCTATGTGCTGAACGCCAAGGCGACCAACGGTCGCGGCACCGGCGTGGTGCGCACCCTGGACATCTCGGCATTCGCCGACCCTGATGTCGATGCTGTCCGCCGTATGGTGGACCGCTCGCGCGGATGGCTGGAGACCGGGCGGTTCGGCGATGTCCAGGGGCTGTGCGCCACGCTGCTCTACACCGCGGAGGACCGGATCTGGCCGGGGCGGCGCCAGCACTACAGCCTTTACAGCTGCCGTCACCAGGCGATCGCCAACTGGAAGACGGTCCTGCAGCCGGCCGAGATCGCCGCCATCGTCGGCCACGGGGTCACCGCCACCGCGGGCGAGCACTACGGCAAGCGGCGGTCATCCTGGCCGCCCGAAAGGATCCCGGCACCGCCGCGCCCGGTCGCCGAGGAACTGGCGGTGGTCCGCGACCGGATCCGGCTGTTCCAGCGGCGGCTGGAAATGGAGGTCCGCGCCGGGCTGCGCAAGCCAGGGGACTTGCCGGAGTTCCCGGTCGGGTGACGCGGACGGGGCCTGCGGTCGGGGAAGTCGGCGGTGCGGCCGGGGTTCCCCCGATCCCAGACCACCCACATCGGGTCCTGGTGTGCCCGTCGTCCTCCCCTCTCCGAACCCCCACATCCGGGGGCATGCCATAGCCCAGGCTTGACATCCTAGGCGGCCAGGATTCCTCTCCGAACCCCCACATCCGGGGGCATGCCATAGCCGAACGGATCCAACCGATTTGCATGCGTCGGTGAACCTTGCGCCCAGCGGGTTGGCGCGCATGCCGCTGGGGATGGTTTCGATGTCGCGCACCATGCCGACCCTATGCGATACCGGATCGTGCCATATCAGGGCTGCTGGCCAAGTACCAGCGCGTCACAGGCCGCATCGGCGACACGGCGGCTCCGATGCCGGTCGCTGCCGATCGGCGGCAACCGTCTGAAGCTGCTGGTTTCCACCAGCGTGCGCAGGAAGCCACCACGGCGGACATGGCCGCCGTCAACATCACCTTCCCTTTCCTTCGTTCGCTGAAAACCGCCATGCGCGAAAGCACGGCCAACTGCCAGTCGGCCCACGTGAGCGAGGGGCTGGCCGCGGCGTTCGGCTGGCGGACCCATGCCGCGATGCGGGCTGGCATTCTTCACGGCTCCGCCACCAGGACGGTGGATGCCCAGGCATATGTCAGCCGCTGTCGGCCCTGAGTGGCCACACCGTTGCCGCGCAGCCGCTGATCGATGCCGTGACGGCCATGTTCGGTCCGGACACGGACGGCTTGCCGACGCGGGATGAAGTTGCATCCCTGCTGGAAACGCGTCTCGTCGGGAACCCCGCCATCGTGTCGCCGGGGAGCCGCGTCCAGTGGATCGCGTCTCTCGGGCTCGCAGACGGCGCTTTCCGCGCCACCTGCGAGATGCGGGACACCGAATGGATCGAACAGCGGGGCGAATCGACGGCATTGGGCTCCGTCAACGTGGCCGTGGAATCCGACGCGCTGGACTGGGACGATTGGCACGCCGCCGATGGCACTGGGAGCCAGGAGACGGGCGCCAGGATGATCGGCGGGGAGCCGGTGACCTTCGATGACTACATGGGCCTGGCCTGGGAGGCCCATGTCCGGGATCGCGTTAGCCGTTGGGCGGACGATATCCTGGAGCAGGCACGGGCGGAGCGCGGATGATGGCGCCGTCCGACGCGCTGCGGGAAGCGGCCAGGCTGCTTGATCTGGCTGCTACGTGGGACGATCCCGCCGACGTGTACGAGACACCGGATCTCGTCAGGGAGGCCATCCCGTTCCTAGAGACGGCGATCAGGGAAGCGCGCCATGGCACCCGGACCCGAAAGTGTGCGCGGGAAGCGTTGCAGATGTGCCGCGAGGAGCTCCGCGGGGAGGCTGACAGGCGGAGCGCCTATTGCTTCAATTGGAACAGGATCAAGTCCCACTCAGACATCCTGGCTGTCATCCTCAGCTGGCGGCGGCTCCCGCGGCTGGCAACGTAGTCAGGACGCCGCCATGGGCGCGTGCGGGCGAAGCCACGATCAGCCTTGGAATCCGCCAGTGGAGTGAGCCAATGCCTGTCGGATCATTCGATTCATCAGGTCGAACTCGCCGAACCCCCACGTCTGGAGGCTTACCCCTGCGCCGTTCTCCTGGACCAAAAAGGAGATCCTGTTTTCGAACCCCCATATCGGGAGGCATCCCGCGCACCCTCGCCGTCCGGCGCCACCTCACGTCGGCTTTCCGCTGGCGGCCAGCTTCCGGCCACGCCGTGATCGCCGATTCTTTTTTGTAGCCGCAGAGTCAGTTGGACACAACTGCCGCCCGCCACCATGCCGAAGGCCACAACGAAGGGCAGCCGGGGCGGAGCCAGACACCCCGGCCATGGGGACAGGACGGCGGCCACCATGCCGCGCCCCCCCGGCGGCGGGATTCGCTTGCCGCCGGCGCCTGACCTGACGGTTTCGCAGAACCGCCTCTGGGGTTGCTACGAATCCCCAAATTTGGAGGCATGCTGCCGCCCTGACGAGTCGCTGTCTCCGAACCCCGAATTTGGCATGCCGCAGCCAGCACTGGGCCGACGACCGCAGCCATCAGCCGTGGCGCTCCCGCCTGACCTCGTCGGCAATGTCGAACACGGTCTTGCCGGAGAACCGGCCGGCGTCAGCGTCGGCAATGCCGAGACTGACCGCGCGCTTCAGGATGGCGAGCTTCCCGGCCTCAAGCTCTTTGTCGTGTCGCAGCAGGCGCAATGCCTCCCGCACCACCTCGCTCGAAGAGGTGTAGCCGCCGGAAGCCACTTCGCGCTCGACGAATTCGACCATTTCCTCCGGAAGGCTGATATTCATCGTTGCCATGTGAAAATCCCCCATCACTGATGGCTCACGAATGTGGCAAAGTCTGTCAATGAACCGTAGTCCGTCACGCGCGGATTTGCCATGGCGCACCGAAGCGGAAGCCATGCTACCCGGCGCCCACACCATCGCTGGCTCCCCAGCGTTCAGTTCCGGACCACCCCGTCGCCGAACCGTCCGAGCACTTCCTCGAGGTTTGCGTGTTCTTCCCGCCACCCAACTCCGGCAGCGTCACCACACGAAGTTGCGCGGCCATGGCTTGATAGCGGCCGACGGCTGGCGTAGCCGTTAACCCACAAAATTGGCGCAGGGCCGCTTGTGATTGGCGGGAGGACATACTGATGGGTTTTGTCGCGTACACCGGGGACGCCATCTGGAGCGTCGGCGTAACTGCGGATGCCGCGCTGGCGGAGGCCTATGATTTCCTCGAAAACCCGGCAATTTGGGGACCAGACTGCGAATACTGCGACGGGGTCGATGTTGGCATGGCCACGGACGCGCTGATCGCTGCCGTCAGGGAATGCACGGGACCGGCGCTCTATCGTCTCACTGACAAAACCTTGTGCACGTCCGAAGAGTGGGACGCGGAGCAGGAGGCACTGAGAGCTGCCGCAGAGCGGCGCCAGCCGGAAGCGGCGGGCGATCGCTGACATCTCTTTCTGGGCCGCCGGGTGAAGGAGGCTGGTCTGGTCCGATGCGACCAACCGATCGGACGACATCCGCCCGGAATAGTTGCCCGCAAAAGGTGCCTGTGATGTTGCGCTGATCGGCAGGATACGGCCGGAGGCCAGCATCGATTTCCTGCATGACAGCGGTCGCTGAGGTGAGTCGGCCTGCTGCGGCGGAATTCAGATTTCGTCGGCGGCGGACAAAGAGGCATGCCAGGCGACCGAACGGGCACCGACAATGAGAGTATGCCGGACAGTATTTGCGTCACAAAGCGCCGCTGGCGGCTAAAACGCGGCCAGCCCCGGCAAGCCGCGGTTCGCTGACGGTTTCCATATCCCGGTTTCGCCAGGACCGGCATACGAGGCGTCAGAAACCGTCAGACGGACGGATCCATTGTCGGCCAACGCGTCCTGAATTCCGCGGCCAACCGCAGCCACGCAGCCATTCTCCGGTTCCGCGTAAGCGCCCGTCAGCCTGATCTCGGGACGCTGTTCCAGTGCGAGGTTGGCCACCATCCATTGGACGGCAGTCTCCAGGTCGTCCCCATAGAGGATGGTCCCGCGCCTGTGCGCGGCGTCAAGCGCCTCGGCCAGGGCATCGGCGACGGGCCGCGTTCCGCGGTGAGTCGAAAACTGGCTGCAGGATCCCCTGTGCAGGACGACAGCATCCCATCGGCCAGCCATCAATCTCATGGCTTCAGAGCCCATGCGGTCCTGGCAGCCGCGGGATTGGACCAAGACGTCCACGCCAAGATCACGCCAGAAGCGCTCAATCGCATCGCCTGGATGCACGATGACCAGTATCGGCGCCCTGGAACCGATCATGGCCGGGGCGACGCGCAGGACTTCAAAATCGCCAGCCTCCCTCCCGTCGCGTTCGGCGATGGCGGACCAGATGTCCATGTCATGGAATCCTTCGGTTGTATCTGTTGATCCGCCGATCTTATGGCATGGTTTGCCGCAAGCCATCTCCGTTTGCACCTTGCCGCCAGAAATGCCGCCAACGCGCCACCACCAGCCGCGGCGTCCAAGCCAGGCTAGCGGTTGCCGCCCTCTGGTGCGGCCTGCAGGGCGGCAACGTCGAACAGGCGCTGGTCGAACGCGCCGCCCAATTCGGCGCTGTGGAGCGTGACCCGTGTCTCCCTCCGCTGCGCGTCGAAGACAGTCCATTGCCGTAGCGCCAGCGGGGAATCGGCGAACACCAGCGCCAGGCTGCCCTCCGATGGACTGGCTGTCCGCACCATGGTGACCTGAATCTGGCCGGGCTGGCGTTGGATCCCGGTGACAGTGACCTCGCCGATGAGAACCACGGGGTCCGCGAGCAGGATGCCGAGCGGCGTGCGGCCGACCGGGATATTCGTGGTCTGGTTCAGCGACGAATCGCGGAACACCACGAGCCCGTGTCCGGCGACCAGGAGCAGAGGGCTCGGCCGATCATACTGGAACCGCATGCGGCCTGGCCGATCGAGCCAGACCGTGCCTTCAGAGATCGCTCCGTCGGGGGAAACCTGGAGGAAATGGGCCTTCAGAGTGCGTATCCCGTTGAGGCATGCCTCCACCCGCTGGAGATCGGAGCGGTCCTGCTGTGTCGACTGGAAGGGCGTCTGCGCGCGGGCGCCAGTGGCTGCCAGCGGCAGAATCAGCGCGAGAAGCAGCGCGGTGCGGCGAGGGAACATGAGACGGAGTTGGCGCCGTGCTGCCGGGTTTGCAATCGGGGGTGCCACCTCCTGGACGGTGGTGAAGCCTGCGGCCGCGCGGGCCAAACCAGCCCGCAGACGGCGAGGGCCAAGATCTGCCGCCGGACGGACGCGACTGCCAGGCTGAGGTTTGCCGGCAGCGCACATGGCCACAATCCGCCGGGCTGGGACTCGCCTGTATGCGGCTTGCCGCTGCGGGAACCGCCGGCGAGCCGCGCGTGGATTGGCAGATCCACCGCGGCGGCGATTGGATTCACCAACGCCACCCGCCAGGCCGCCGCTTTCGCCCCGGCGTTGCGGGCAATGAATGGCGGGCTGACCATTTCCGGTGGCGAACCGCTTGCGCAGATGGAGTTCACGCGCAGGATTTTCCGCGGCGCCCGCGGGATGGGTGTGCACACGGCGCTCGATACATCCGGGTTCCTTGGCGCGGGCGGCTGGTCACCGGCCGCAGCGTGGCTCCCACGATTGCCTTCGCGGAGCGCCTCGCCGCCTTGGGCAAGCCGGTGTGGGTGCGCTATGTGCTGGTTCCTTGCCTGACGGACGATCCGCCGAATATCCGCGGCGTCGCCAGGTTCGTCGCGCAAATGCCGAATGTCGAATGGGTTGAGGTGCTGCCATTCCACCAGATGGGAAGCATCAAGTGGAAGGCGCTCGGCCTCGACTACAGGCTGGCCGGGACGCCGCCATGTCCTCACGGACTGCTGTCGCGCGCCATCGGACAGTTCCGGGACGCAGGCTGCCGGGCCAGATGACAGGCTGCGGTTGGCAGCGGATGGGCTCGCCGTCACTGCCAGCGCGGCGCTTTTTGCGGCACTCTCAGCCACGGCTTCCCCAGGCGGCTGTCCGCCGATGCCGGCAAGCGCCGCCGCGCCTGACGTCAGACAACGTTTGACATAGCGTCCCCAGCCAGCTACGGGCATCCGCATGAAACGGGACACCTCGGTCGCATTGCGGCTGTCGGGCGAACTGAAGTCGGCTCTGGCGCGTGCCGCCTCTGACGATCGCCGGAGCATGTCCGCCGTCGTCGAGATGATCCTGACCGACCGCCTCCGCGAAATGGGCTACCTCAGCCGGCCGACAGAAGACCTCGGCCTGGACCCATGCCTGCCGCCGCCCGGCTGAATGCTCCGCCATCCGGCAGGTTTGCAAAATGCCGCCACGCGCCCGGCTGCTGGCGGCCCCACCAACAGGGACATGCACATATGGACAAGAAAACTTTGATCGCCGGGTTTACGTCGGCCGAACGGGACTACATCCGAAGCGAGCTGGACATGTTCTTCTCGACGCTGCCGACCGCCGCGGAGGGATTTCAGCTCAGGACCTGGCGTGGCGGTCCAAAAGCCGGCAAGCCGAAGATTCCGCAGGCCGCCGAAGGGCTGCTGGAGCGGGGGCTGATGCGCCTCGACACTGACGGACGCCTTCCGGTGCTGTTCTTCACGGACGCGGGGCTGGACGCACTCCGCGTCTTCATGGCGGACGGGCGCCTGGCCGACCCGAAGAAATTCGCCCATATCAGGCGGGAACTCGGAATTGACCCGGCCGATTCCGCCGAGGCGGCAGATTGAACTGAACCGCAGGCAGGACCGCGTCGGCCAGCGGCGGCCCGTTCGGCCGTCGGCATGGGCTGGCGCTGTCTCCAGCGGCGGTTTGGGCGCCCGCAGGTCAGGATTTCAGTCGTCCATGATGCTGTCAATCATGTCCTGGCCGAGACCGGCGCCGCTTCCGGTCGGTTCGGACTGGTCTGGACAGGGTGACTGCAGCGGATCGGCTGACGCAATATTGTTGAGCATATTATCCACATGCTTGAGATGTCCGATAGCGCGGCGGATACGCTGCGACGTGAGGTCCTGGAAGCTGCAGGCCTCGAATATCGTCTGAACCTTGGCGACGATCTCGCCGGTCACGTCGATGCCAGGCCCCTTCCCGAGCCAGTCCAGAATCCCTTCGGCCGCCTCAAGAATGCGGTTGGCCGCGACTTCGGTCCCCTCGACGACGGCCTCAAGTTCGATCCCGCTGGTGCG
>Ga0302320_10026260_pt1 | contig 11287 bp, 6 predicted proteins | sample Bog_T0_3_FD_202130 | JGI IMG/M metagenome (GOLD analysis project Ga0302320, IMG submission 202130) | Peat permafrost microbial communities from Stordalen Mire near Abisko, Sweden - Bog_T0_3 | ecosystem: Environmental > Terrestrial > Soil > Wetlands > Peat | place: Sweden: Abisko, Stordalen Mire... | reverse complement strand
AATGGCCGTCGAGGGCATGCCGCAGCCGTTGAAAGTCTCCTGGCCCGGACATGCGGTGCTGGCCACAGCATCCAAAGCCGATCCCGGAAAAGTCGTCATCGCGGACTCCATGGTCATCGGCTTCACTCAGGCCAAGCCAGAGGAATACCAGGACCTGCGCACTTTCTTCCAGAAAGTGGCCTCAACCAATCAGCAGCAACTGGTGCTCACAACGGCTTCCGCGGCCTCGCCCGCAAAGGGCAACTGATGCCATCTCGCAAACTCACTACCGTGGCCCTGGTCTGCATCTCGTTTCTCTTCGGATCGTTGCCGGGATCCGCGAAAGAGAAGCAGCAGCCTGCTCCGCAATGGGCGCTTGACGCCGCCAAAACACCTACCCCGTCCAACGTCGGCGATGCTTCGGCAGTCGTGCTCTTCGACGAATATCTCATTACCGTCGACGATCAGAATCACGCCCTGGAGCGCGAGCGAATTGCGGTGCGGATCCTCAAGCCGCAGGGCCGCAAATACGCAAAATGCGAAGCGGAATACGACATCGATTCCAAGCTGAACTACTTCCATTCCTGGACCATTGCCGCGGATGGAAAGCAATTTGCCGCTCTCGACACCGACTACAAAGATGTCGGCGGCTCCAACTTTGCCGAACTCCAGGCAACCGATCGTTTTCGTATCGTCACTCCTCCCGGCAGTGATCCCGGCGCCGTAGTCGTATGCGAAACCGAGACCCATCTTCGCCCTTACATGGATTCTGAGAACTGGCAGATCCAGGCGCCGATCCCGGTGGTCGATGAAGCCCTCGAACTGGCACTGCCCCTCGGCGGCCATTACGCTGACTCGTGGAGCAAGTTCCCGCCCGTCAAGCCTGTCGAGCTTGAGGGCAATCACCTGCGCTGGGAACTCAAGAACGTTCCCGCGCTCGATCTCGAAAACCTCCACGCGACTCCCCCCTGGCAGGCGCTCGCTGCGCGTATGGCCGTCATGTGGGGCGATGCAGCCGTGAATGGCACCGCAAACCAGTGGCGCGCCATCGGCCTGTGGCAGGATCAGCTTGAGCAGCATCGTCCCGATCCCACACCGGAAATCACCGCCAAAACCCAGGAGCTCGTCGCCGGAGCACCCGATCTCTACACAAAGCTCAGCCGCATCACAGGCTACATCCAAAAGAACATCCGTTACTTTGTCGTCGAGAAAGGCATCGGCGGATGGCAAGCTCATCCTGCGGCAGACATCTTTCGCAATCGCTATGGAGATTGCAAAGACAAAACCACTTTGCTCATCTCCATGCTTCAGGTCATCGGCATCCACGCCCATTACCTCGCCGTCGACAGCGAGCGCGGCGTCATCGATCCAGCTACACCTTCGATCTACGGCAACCACATGATCACCGCCATCGAGTTGCCGGACGGGGAACACGACCCTCGCCTCATGGCAACGGTGAAAGCAGTCAACGGAAAAACTCTGCTCATCTTTGATCCCACCGACGAAGCCACCCCGGTCGGGCTCATCCGCGGCGAACTGCAGGGAGCCTACGGCTCCATCTCGAACGGCCCTGACAGCCAGGTGCTCGCAATGCCGGTCATCTCGCCGCAATCGGCCGGCCTCAGCCGCCAGGCTTCGTTTGTCCTGTCCGCTGACGGCTCTGTCTCCGGCGACATCACAAGCGTCTTCAGCGGGGTAGAAGCCGCTAACGAACGCATGGTCCTCAAGGAAACCGACCAGAAAGATATTCGCAATGGCCTTGAGGAATCCCTCGGCCGGGACCTGCCCAGCCTCAACTTCAAGGGCTACGAATTTCACCAGGCCGATGACCTCGACCAGCCCGTGACCCTCAATCTGCACCTTAGCGCCGAAGGATATGCGCACGCGTCCGGCCCACTCCTGCTGGTTCGTCCTCGTCTCATCGGAAGCAACGCCCGCGAAGTTCCTGACGTGATGGAAAGCAACGCCCGCAAGTACCCCATCGAAATCGGTCATCCCGGCCGTTGGCACGACAGCTTCGATATCACCCTTCCAGCCGGTTATGTCGTCGATGAAACCCCCGAGCCGGTCGACGTAGATGTCGACTTTGCGAGCTACCACGCATCCGTCACCGCAAGGGGAAGAGTCCTTCACTACGAGAGGGAATACGTGGTCCGCCAGGTGGAGATCGCTCCAGACAAGGCCGAGGACTTTCGTAAGCTGGAAGGCGCCATATTATTCGACGAAAAAGGTACCGCCATTCTGAAAAAGCAATAGCGACTCGCACGGCCATGCACACATCGGGGTCGGCCCTATAAGCCCAACGCGCGCCATTCCCGAAATGAGTTTCGCCCAAGTTTTGCTCAGCAGTTTGGTTCCAACCACTGTTTTGCGTCGGGGCGTGTGCAAATTGTGGCCTATACTTTCTGTAGACCGAGGTTTCGCCCTCATTTCGGGGTGCCCTCCTCTCTTTCACCATGGCCACGCAACTATCCCGGAAGCGCGCCTTCGAAGCACCCCAGATCCCCGACCGCCTCTACTTCAAGATTGGGGATGTGGCGCGCATCTGCGCTGTGGAAACCTACGTTTTGCGTTTCTGGGAATCTCAATTCCCCCAGCTCAAGCCCAATAAAAGCGGCACCGGCCAGCGCCTGTATCGCCGCCGCGATGTGGAGCTCGCACTTGAGATCAAGCAACTGGTGCATGCCCAGGGATACACCATCTCCGGCGCTCGTCAGGCTCTTGAACAAGGGAATCGTCGCGGGAATGCGCCAGCCGCGCAGCAGCCGGTAGCCGTCGATCAGGAACAACGCTCGGATTCCGTTGCCGCGGCCATCGGCCGCGCGCGGGCTGAGCTGCGAGAGATTGCCGGATTGCTGGCGACTCCTGTCACGCAGCAATTGCCGCGTCGCCGTCCCAAGGTGGCCACGTTTGCCAGCACGACGGGTTCCCTATTTCCATCCTGAACGAGCTTGCTGCCCCGCAGTAAAGGGCAACGGTTCAACGCGACAATCCGTCCCTACTGCAGGTTCGGCTTCGCCGCGTGAAAAAGCGTGTGATTGATGTCAGGCCAGAACTCCTTGAAGATGAAGCTCGCTCCATCAATCGCCACATTCAATCCCCACTCTTGACCTGTATTCTCAAAGCTTCGTTCCCGCGACGGATAGTAAAGGCTCGAGAGTCCCGATGACGCTCCCGCGCCAATCACTTCGCTCGCATTGAATACTTCTTTTCCTGAGTCCGAGCGCGTGATCACGGTCCTGCTCAACGCATAGACCGCTCGCTTCATTATGGTTCCCCTGCCGAGCGTGTAAAACCTCGTGTCTTCGTGCGTAATCGAAGGCACGATAAACTCCACCATGTAATTTTCACTGGTCTGATCGACTGCGTTATGCCAGAAGTATCGTCCAAACCCCGCCGCTCCCTGGTGGAATTCCGGCGTCGCATCGGTCCCCATATCGTAAGCCGTCAGCATGAGCGGAATAAACAACGACGAGTAGTCGAAAGAATCTTCAGTCGCCGTCACAAACTTCTCCTTTACGGACTGAGGCGGCAGCTCTTCATCTGTGCTCACTGAGCGAAAGTTCGGCATCAGCCCCAGGATACGCTTGGTCTGCGGCTGCCGCTCTTCCTGATTTTCTCTCTTTGTGATCGTAGTCGTTGAAGGATCCTTTGGCTCGTTAGCTGGCCCGCTCGCTTCGTCCCCGCTCGCCCGGTCATGGGTCGGCCTCGGCGCCTCCGGCAACAAATCTGCCGCCGACTGCACATCTGCTCTCGGCTCCGTTGCCGCAATTGTCGAAGCGGGGTGATTTTCGACCTGCGCACCCGCGTGGAATGGTTGCATCCCAATGCTGGCGGCTGGCACGCAACAAATCACAACGCGCCAACTCCACTTGGATAGAAGTCGCTGCGCTTTAGGAACGTTGTTTCCATGGAAGAGCCCATTATGGCGGAGGAAGGAATGAGTCATGACTCTTTAGATGTCCGAAACTCCTAAAAGGAATGGGTTTCGGGGAACGAGGAGCGGCTGCTCCGTCCAAGGCATCTTAAGACACTGATTATAAAGTGATATCGACGGTGCATAGCAAAATATGGAACGCTTTGGAAAATCGATTTTCCCAATTCCGCGAGGTCTCTCCCGCACCGCAGAGACCGGCCAAAAGGCAAAGACCCTCAATTGACACGAGATAACAGCGAATGCTATCTCCATAGGAGTGATTGAAGTCGGCGAAAGCGAATTCCTCTCCCAGGTCGAACGCATCCTGCACAGCGAGGAATTGCGCAGTTCAGACACGCAGCGCCGCCTTTTCAAATTTCTCGCTGACAAGTCCTTCGCAGGCGAAGCGGACGCCCTCAACGAATATGCTGTCGCTACCGATGGCCTGGGCAAGCCGCCCACTTACGATCCCCGCCACAACTCCGCCGTTCGAATCCAAGTCGGTCGCCTTCGTCAAAGCCTCGCCGAGTACTACCGCACGGAAGGTGTGCGTGACGAATGCATCATCGATCTGCCCAAGGGCCGCTTCAAGCTCACATGCGCGCAGCGCCCTACACCGGTCGAAGCTCCGCTGGCAAAACCGTCTCCCGTTGTTATTCAACCTGTCGTAACTAAACCCCCCGCGTTGCCTTTGTGGAGCCGTCTTGTATTCGCGGCTGCGGTCCTCCTAATCGTTGCCCTCAGCGCCTGGGTGTTCGTGCTGCAAAAGCGCGTGCAATCCGCCGCAGCCTCCGCAGTCCCCGGATGGAGTCCCGACCTGCAGCAGCTGTGGGGACCATTCGTCGACTCCAAGCTGCCCTTGATTCTCACCATTGAAGACCCGCTCTTTGCCGAGCTCCGTTCTCAGCCTGGAATCTACTTCCGCGATCGTTCGCTCAATCAATGGAGCGACGTCGTCTCCTCGCCTGCCGTAGCAGCCTTGCAACACTCCATCAAGACTTCAAGCCTTCAGCCGAGCCGCTACTACACAGCGTTTGGAGAAGTGGAAGTTGCTTACCACCTTGGCACCCTCCTCGGATCTCATCAGCAGAGTCTCTCGATCATCAAGACGAGCCAGGTTTCCTGGTCACAGCTTGCTGACAACAACGTGATCTTTGTCGGCGTCGAGGATCTGTTCTTCGATAGCCAGCTGCACAACATGCCGCTCGAACTCCCCTTCGTGCCGGTTCTCCAGGGCATTCGCGATGTGCATCCGCAGCCGGGGGAACCAGCGCTCTTTGCGGACGATTACTCCACCGCGCCCAGTGAAGAAGGCGTGGCCTATGCGCTCGTTACCCATCTGCCCGGCCCGCTGCGCAGTCACGACATCATCAGCTTTACCAGCAATCGCTCCGCTGGATATTTGGGCGCGATCCGCTGGTTCACGGATCCATCTTCTGCAAAGGAACTGGTCGCAAAATTGAAAGGCGCAAACGGCGACATGCCGCGCTTTTATCAGGTTCTCTTTAAAGTGCGCTTCAAAGACGATGTGCCACTGGAGACCACATACATCCTTAGTCGCAAGCTGCAGTAATCGCGCCCCGCGTCCATATATATGTAGGCCTCGCCAACCCTTCTACGACACTTCGGAATTCGCTGCATCAATCAGCGCCCGGATATAGCCATACCCAAACGCATACGCCTGCAGCTTTCCTGGATCGCCCGGGCTCGACGGCATGTGATCCGGCAAAATTCCACCCGAGAATCCTGAGTCCCTCAGGATGCGAATGATCTTCGCGAAATCCAGCACGCCGTCATCTGGATACACTTCGGCAAAGTTGTTCAGCCCTCCATGAATTGCGCGCATGTGAATCTGGTGAATCCTGCCGCGATCCGCCAGCCACTGCACCAGCGGAGGAATCTGCTTGTTGGCATCCATCGATCCTTCCGCCAAAACCCCCACATCCATCTGAAAGCCGTTGTGCGAATCATCCACGATCATCGCGTAGCGTTTGTAGGCGTCGAAGAGCGAAGGCGAGTCAAAGTTGTCCACGCCTTCGTAGCCGTAAGGCAACCCCGGCGGATCATACGGATGATTCGCCATCTTCACGTCGTATTCCTTGCACACAGGAATCACGCGCTCAAGAAAAGTCGTAATCCGCTCCCAGTATTCTTCGTAACTCACTTTGCCATACGTCGTCACCGGAAGATCTTTCCAGTTGGGCTCCAACTTGAACGTCATGTACGTAGAATCGCCGCGGCCCGGCTCCGACCCGTTGCGCCGAATCGGAATCGCCGTCCAGTGCTGGCTGATCAGCCCCACTCCCACCGCGCGCGCCTTGCGAATGTTTTCGCAAACCTGGTCCAGCTTCTTCTCGCGCGCCGGTCCCGGCTTCATCACAATGTAGCCAGAATCCATGCGGAAGCCTTCAATCGTCATGCCCAGGCTGTCACACATGTCGCGCATGCGCTTTAAACTGTCCAGATCGAATGCTCCGCCCTCCGGGCCCTCTTCCGAAATAAAATCGCCGCCACCGCTTTTTGCTTTTGGCGCCGAGCCCGACAACGGCACAGCCGTTCCTTCAATCACCATGATCGGATCGGGGCTGATATGCGTCACTCCGCATCGCAGGTTGTAATTGATGTTCTCCCGGGAGATGATGTTGTTGCCTTCAACTACGTGGTAGTCCGCGCCCACATGCATCTTGAGATTTTTCTTGTGCACGCGCACCGGCTCTTTCGTTTGAGCCTCCGCCAACGCCGACCCCATTGAACTCACGCCCGCAGCCGCTCCAAGCAACGCCTTGCCAAACTCTCGTCTTTGCATTCAGCTCTCTCCCGGTAGTTTCAAGTCGACGACGCTAAACCTTCTGGCATACTGATTCCAAGCTTCGTTTGGAAAATGTCCGCCAGGTTTGTATCAGGGCACGACTTCAGTCGTGCCGTAAGGTTCCCAGTACGAAAAGGGCTTTAGCCCCTGAGGAATGGTTTCACGCGCCGCATCTTAGCTCTTGCTGAAAATGGCCCGCGAAGCATCTCCGGCAGCCGTCAGGTTCGCAAGCCACATTTCGGTGTATTCGCGCGACAACACAATCCCGTCTGCGCCCGCGCCAAACGATGCTTCCACTTCTGCCTTCACGGCTTCCGGCGTCGTCTTCTTCCATCCCTCTTGAATCGGCACGTTGATGTCGACGCTTGGATACACCTGGATCGAGTGTCCCGTATCCGCGATCGCACGCTTGGTCTCGCGCGCAATGTAATCCACGGAAAGCCCCGCCTGCGCCATCTCGTCGTAAGGCTTTTCGTCGTAGCCCATCATCTTGTAATAGAACGGTGTCACGTCCTGCGGAGTTGCGTCCGCAAACACCGTCGAGCACAGCCTGTTGATAAAGCCCTGCATGCGCCCGCCCCCCGCGTTGTTGTAACTCGCAATCTTTACAAAGTCCGTATAGTGCTGGATCTTTGCGTAGTCATCCACAGCGCTGTAGAAAGGGCTGAACGTGACGTTCTGCACAATATGAAAACCGAACGGCTTTTGCGGGGCAATTGCTTTCGCCGTGCCGTAAAGTTCCGCGCGCACTTCATGGTAGCTGTCGTTCCACAAAGTCTGCCATGCAAGAATCTCCGGAAACTCCAGGAGCGTTCTCCAGAACGTCACAAAATATCCATCCGATGGCCTGCTATGTTTCTGCGCTGCGTGAAACAGTTCGTCCAGCCTGATAAACCCGCGTCGCGCTCGCTCCACTGAAATGTCGCGCTCCCGTGCCTTGGCCTGGCAAAAACTGCAGAAGCAAGAAATCCCGGTAGTCGCCCATCCACCGCCGATCATGTTGTCCAGAGGGCCCATCCGTTCGCAGCCCCAGATGATGCCATCCACTTCGCTCGGATAGCCAGAGAGATACGACTCAATTCGCCCCGTCAGTTGTGCGCGATAGTTCGGATGATTCCAGCACGCGCTGTCCGTACGCTTGCCGTAGACATCGATCTCTGAAACTTCAGCAAACCCCGGAATCAGCCGCGTCATGTTTGCGTTGGTGTTGTTGTAGTCCCATGCAAAAAAGCTCATGCCGCGCGCATGCATCTTCGGCGCAACTTCGCTGATCACGTTGAACTTGCTTGCGGCATGGAAATCCCGGAGCGTCGTGTTCTGGAAGTACTTGAGATCGTAGTCGTAAAACGCACCGCCAATCTCGGGATTCGCCTTCGAATAGGTACCGTGATCTGGCAGCGGAATTTTGCCGCTCGCATCCGTTGGCTCCGACAAAAACGTAAACGCAAAAATGGTATTGATATTTCCTTTTTGCTGACAGTTATCGAGCAGCTTGTCGATGCCTTCATCCTGCCAGGCGTACGCTTTCACTTGCGTCGCGACCAGGTTCTTGCGATTCACCGTTCCATTACTGGAAGAACGCGCGGCCTTTGTCTGCGCCGGTGCGCGCAATCCGGCGCTGGCTGAGAGAGCGGTAAGCAGTTGAACGAATCTCCGCCGCGTGAGTTCGATTTTCATAGAGACCTTTCCATTGGGGTGTCACAGAGAACGGAGAGATAAGTATCGGGCACGGACTTCAAGAGAGAGCCGTGCCCGATGAGTGGTTGGTCCCGTCGGGAAATTAGAAGCTGTACTTCGCCGCCAATTGAATTTGACGGGGAGTGCCTGACTGAGACTGAATTTGGCCGAATCCTGAAGAACTGTACGACGTCACTGGCAGGCCGAGATTCGGATGATTGAAGACGTTGAAGAACTCGAAGCGTAATTCGAGATTCTCTTCTCTGAAGGTTCTGATCAGCTTCCTAATGCTGACATCCGTGTCGACGAATTGAGGACCAAGGAGCGAGTTCATGCCGACGGTCCCGAAAGAATTGGGTGCCGTCACAACCGTATAGGCGGACTTGGTTACCCAGGGTAGCGTTCTGTTGAGTACGGTGGGATTGGTGGTCCTGACATACGGATTAACGCCGGAAACTGCATTGGGCCGATCGAGCCCGATCGCGGTAAGCGAGGAATCAGTACCAGTGAGCGGAGTGAACGGGAATCCATGGTTGTACTGCACGAGGAAGGAGGGCGACCATCCACCTGCGATCAGGTTAACCATTGGATTCGTAAAGCTGAAGCCCTGGTACACAAACGAAGCATTCATATTGTGGCGCAGATCGTAGTCGCACGGACCGTAGTCGAATCGCATATTGTTGGGATCTGTCTGTGTATTTCCCTGCAACTTGTTGCCGATCGTTTCCGTGTCCTGCAGGCAATGCGAATACGTGTAGTTGTACAACAGCGTGTAGCCATGGCTCAGGCGTTTCTTCACGTTCACCTGCAGAGCCTCGTAGCTGGTGTTGACGCCATCGTTCATCAAGTTGACTGTCGAGAAATATGCGCCTTTCGTCGGATTCATCAGGGTAAGGATTCTCCGCGAAGGCTCGTTCTTTGTGGTGGCCCCGGCGGCAGGCTGAGGTGCGTTTTGTTCAATTCCGGAGCGCAGGTGAGTGGCCTTGTTCCCAATGTAGCTGGCGGTGAGTGCCCAGTCTCCACCGAACTGTTTTTCAAGGCTCAGATCCCATTGCTGCATATAGGGGTGATGCAATCCGAGCGGAAGATTCTCGTAGGTCCCGTTCTGGTTGAACGCGGCATTCCTGGTGGGTGGAAACGGGTTGGGGAACGGGTTGCCGCCGGCTACACCCTGGAATGGGTTGGTGAACCCACCCGCAGGGGCGGTCAAAGTCAGCCCGTTAGCCCATGGAGGAGCAAGACTGAAAGCCGAATCTGTGAAGGTCTCAGGCTGGTCAAAGAAGATTCCGTAAGAAGCGCGGATGCTTTCCTGGCCTCTTCCGCGGGGGTCGTAGGCAAAGCCGAACCTGGGAGCAAAGTCGTCGTAGCTTCCGTTTGCATAGCCCTTGGGAATTCCCTTGTCGCCGTAGAAGAATACTCCCGGAGGTGCATTCGGAAATACCGTTGACACGGTGCCTGCCTGGAACGCCGGAATGTCGATATGGTCGCCCTCGTTGTACTGCTGCGTTTCCGGCAGGGATGGCTCCCAACGCACGCCACCGTGAACGTTGAGGTTCTTGTTGAGTTGAATATCGTCTTCAAAATAGGCGGCGATGTACTTGCCGTAGGAGTTGCTTACCTGCTGGCCTGTATCGGTGAAGGAATCTAGGCTGCCCGTCAGGAAGTCAGCGAGGGCATCTTTCGTCGCGTTCGCGTTGAACGTGAAGAGCCCGTTGGAGTCGTAGACATTGCTCTGATACATCTGACCGATGATGTTTTCCGCTCCGAAGCTGAAGTGCTGTTTGCCATGAATCCAGTCCATATCATCCGACCACTGATACTGATTGCGGATGAACTTCGCCGGAGCATTGGAACCGCCACCGATGGTGAAGTAGTTGGAGATGGTGAGGTATGTGAAGTTCGGTGCGGCATCGTAAATGTTGATGCCTTCCTGGGTCGGGCTCGGCATGTTCGCCGGGTCGGAGCGGTGGATCGCGAGGCGCCCGTAGGTAAAGTGGATCGAGTTGATGAGCGTGGGAGAAAGCGTCATCTGGTCGCCGATCACGTACGACTGCGAGCGATCGAGAAGCGAGGGACGCACCAATGTCAACAGGTTGGCTGCATACACCGCGGGATTCGCAAAATCCAGGATGAAGTAGCGTCCGAAGATTGTGTTCTTGGGCGTCCGCACCCAATCAATGCGGGAGACTGCCTGATATTCGCTGCTCGGATTCGAAGCCGCGAACGTCAGCTTTCCGCAGGGATCGGTCGAGAGCGGCACCAACTTCAGATAGTTAAGAGCCGCTTGACTATAAGACGAAGTCGGAATCTGGTTGTTCACATACGAAGTCTTCGTCCCCGGAAGAACGAGTTGTCGGCCGCCGATCTCGCAGGGTACGGGTTGAGGATGGATCGGGTCATTGGGTCCACCGCTCTCAATGGCGCCCCAATCGCCGTTCAATACTGCTTGCGTGGGCACATAAACGGTATTCGATCCCGTGACGTTGCGAATGATCGTTTTTTGATAGCCGCCGAAGCCGAAGAGCTTGTCTTTGAAAATGCGTCCGCCAATGGTGCCGCCGAACTGATTGCGATGATATGCATCTCTGCTGGTCGGTGTTACGAAGAGACTCTGAGCATTGAACGTAGGTGTCCGCACAAACTCAAACAGATCGCCGTGGTAGCTGCTACCGCCCTGCTTGGTGACCACGTTGACCACCGATCCGGGATGAAGTCCGTAGCGAGCCGAGATGCCGTTGGTCTGCACGTTGAACTCCTGCAGCGCGTCCGGGAAGGGGAATGGCATGTTGATGTTCGAGTGCGAGTCGTTGTTGTCGCCGCCGTCCAACAGATAGTTGTTACCGTTGATCTGTCCGCCTGAAACCGAGACGCCCACCGAGTTTACATAGTCATGCGTCGTCACCACG
>Ga0302320_10026259_pt1 | contig 11287 bp, 7 predicted proteins | sample Bog_T0_3_FD_202130 | JGI IMG/M metagenome (GOLD analysis project Ga0302320, IMG submission 202130) | Peat permafrost microbial communities from Stordalen Mire near Abisko, Sweden - Bog_T0_3 | ecosystem: Environmental > Terrestrial > Soil > Wetlands > Peat | place: Sweden: Abisko, Stordalen Mire... | reverse complement strand
GAGATGGCCTCGGAGCCCGAGGGCTCAAAGAGACAGTCGCTGATCGTGATGGCGTGGTAGCCGGCGGTGATCGCGTGCTTGCCGTCGAAGCGCTGCGTGCACTCCAGGTCCATGCGCGGCGAGCCCATGAAGTGGCAGCGCTGCCAGACGATGTCGTGATAGGTGGCGCCGCTCCACCCCAGGCTGTTCAGGCTCACGCCGTTGCCGTCGAAGGGGTCGGCGCCGATGGTGCAGTCGCGAAACGTGAGGTACGACGCGGCGCGCCCCGACTGGAGCGACACGACGCAGCCGTCACCGCTCATGGCGCCGCCGCCGGTGAAGGTGACCCGGTCGAAGGTCGTGTGGGCGGCGCCGTCGGCGAAGTGCAGGGCGGCGCCTTTGACGCCCAGCCTGAGGTCGCGCAGGCTGCTGCCGCCGGCGATCTCGAGACGGCCGGCCAGCCAGCTGCGAGCGGCGCCGGCGCCCACGAGCGTGGCCCCGCTTGGCAGGGCGAGGGAGTCGACCTTGTAGGTGCCGGCCGGGAAGTACAGTGCCTTGTGAGCTGCTGTGGCGGCGCTGAGCGCCCTCGTGACCGCTTTGGTGTCGTCTGTCGTGCCGTCGCCCCGAGCGCCGTAGGCGGTCACTGAGAGGGCTCCGGCGGGCACCCCGCCGCGGTGGGTGAGCACGACGGCCACGAGCGCCGCGCCCACGAGCACGGCGGCCAGGGCGGCGAGCACGGCCAGCCGGCGCTTGCGACGCGCCCGCGACGACCGATCCGGTGCTCGGCGCGCGGGCGGCGACGACGTTCCGCGCCCGCGCCCGGCGCCGGCGCTGTCGACCTTTGTGGATCGCGTCTCGCTCACCGGCCTCACGTTCGTCTGGTGTGTCCCCAAGTCGCATCGGCCCGGGCGTCGCTCGGGCCGGCCGGCGGCCGACACTCAAACGACCGGCGGTCGCCGGGAGAGTCTACCGCGACCCCTCAGGCTGAGCCGTTGGCGGCCCGCGCGACGGGCCGTTCATCGGCTGTGCGGAACGTGCCGATGATGGAGTAAGCACGAACGATCGCAGGCGCTCGAGGGGCGCCGCGGGGCCGCTCCGGCTATTCGTGAGTTGCAGCACAAACGACGAAATGACCTGCAAGCTGACGCTTTTGGTACTACCGGATGGGAGGGTTGACCGCAAGGCAAAGGGCCGGTAAGGTTCCCGGCGTTTACTGGCTAGGCAACGCGAAGAACCGACCAAAAACGAACGGCGCGCTTGTGACGGCGCCCACCCAAGGAAGTCCGCCAGACTTCTGATAGGAGGCAGGTCATGCACCGTAGACGATTGGCCCCGGCCCACTTGCAGTACGTCTCTTCCCCCTGCCGCCCCATCTCACTCCTCTTGCGAGATGATCGGGCGGTGACCCCCTTCGTTCGCTGATCTCAGACGGTATCGCCGACGGCCGCTCGCGGCCGCTTCGGCGTGGTCTCGACGCATCTCGAGACCGCCGGACCCGACGCTCGCTTGCTGCGCAGGCGGCGAGCTGTCGCTCCATCTGATGAGCCGGGCGAGGGGTGCGCAGCTCCTGTCGCCCGGGAGGCGCCGAGATCGCGAACAGAAAGGCGCGACACGGCAAGGAAGGACGGCCTCTATCGCGGCCCCCAGGGCCGCCGCCGACCTTCGAGTGGCAAGGAAACGGAGTTCTGGATGAAACGCAACGCCTTGGCCATAGCGGTCCTCGCGCTTCTCGTGAGCGCCCTGCTGGCCGTCGCACTCAGTCCGGCTACCGCGCAGGCGACCACCATCAGGAACAGGACCTTCACGACCTACAACGTGCCGGCAGGCGCTCACAACCGGGTGTACGACCACGTCACGTTCAAGGGCGGCAACAGCAGTACCGCCGTGCTCACCATCAACCGTGCCGCCCACAACATCATCTTTACGCACTGCACCATCGAGAGCGGGCCCTACAACGGCGTCACGATCAACGCCACCAACGGCAACATCCACGACATCACCATCACCCACTCCCGCATCCTCTCGGCGGGGCGTATGGGGATCGAGGTCACGCAGCGGCCGGCCTCGAACAGCACCGGCCCCAAGCGCATCAAGGTGATCGACACGGTGATCGAGCCCTCCGGCGAAGAGGCCATGTCGTACGACGGCGGCTACTTCGCGTCGTCCGACCTGATCTCGGGCGTGACCATCATGGGCTCCGACAACCAGGCTGATCCGGCCTGGTCGGGCGCGATCGAGATCAACGGCCCTACGCATTTCACCGTGCAGAACACGAAGATCTACGCCTGCCGCAAGAACGCTCTGAACCTTGAGGGTCCCAGCGGCAACGGCCACCTCGTGTTCCGGAACGTCACGATCGACTACGGTAAGCGCTACGAAAGCTACCCGACCGACTCCTCGACCGCACGCCTGACCGAGATGCAGAGCGTCAACGGCGCCGTCTTTACCGGCTGCAGGCTCGTCCTCGGCCAAGCTTGGAACGCCGGCTACTTGACCAACAGCTCCAACAACGACCTGTCGAAGAGCATCCTCACCGGCAAGTGCCCGACGGGCCGCAGCATGTGGTCGCCCGACGCGGCCAGCCGCGACAACAAGCTGCCGGTCCGCAAGTAGGTCCGACCGCGAGCGACGTTGGGACCGGACGCGCTCGCGGCGCTCCGGCCCTCAGCGACAAAGGCCGGGGGCGGCGCAGGGCGCCGCCCCCGGCCTTTGTCGTCTTCAGACCACCGGCACCGTGTCCTGCTCGCGGTACCAGGCGAAGGTACGCGCCAAGCCCTCGCGGAAGTCGACGACGGGGTGGTAGTCGAGCAGCTCGGCGGCCCGGCCGATGGCCGCCTGGGAGTGGCGCACCTCGCCGGGGCGCGGCGGCACGAACTCGACCGCGATCTCACGGCCGACGAGCGAGTTCAGGATGGCGATCATGTCGAGCAGCGTGATGCGCTCGCCGCAGGCCACGTTGACCACCTGGCCGGTGACGCGCGGGGCGCGTAGGGCGAGCAGGTTGGCGTGCACGATGTTGTCGATGAACGAGAAGTCGCGCGACTGCAGGCCGTCGCCGAAGACGCGGTACGGGATGTTCTTCAGGGCGCAGGTGGCAAAGCGCGCGATCACGCCCGAGTACTGCGACGTGGGGTCCTGGCGCGGGCCGAAGACGTTGAAGTAGCGCAGCGCCAGCGTCTCTAAGCCGTAGATCTCTGAGAACACGCGACAGAAGTTCTCGGCAGCCAGTTTGGTGACCGCGTAGGGCGACATGGGCCGCGGCGGCATCTCCTCGGACTTGGGCAGCTCGTGGCCGTCGCCGTAGACCGACGACGACGACGCCAGCACGACCCGCTTGACGCCCGCCCGCCGTGCGGCGCTCAGGAGCTTGAGCGTGCCTTCGACGTTGACGGCGTTGGTGGTGACCGGGGCCTTGACCGAGCGGCTCACCGACGGCAGCGCCGCCTCGTGCAGGATGAGCTGCACGCCGTCGACCGCCTCTTCGACCGTCTCGACGTCGCGGATGTCGCCCTCGACCAGCTCGATGTCGCTCAGGCAGTGCGCGAGGTTGCCGCGATGCCCGGTGGCGAAGCTGTCGAGCACCCGCACCGTGTACGAGCCATCGGACAGCAAGGCGTCGACGATGTTCGACCCGATGAAGCCGGCTCCGCCGGTGACGAGTACCCGGTCCTGTGACACTGCTCCTCCTCGGTTGCTGCCGCCAATGTACCCTAAGCGCATCGGCGTCAGGCGGTGGCGCCGTGAGGGGATGGTCGGCTACGATCGATCCGGGGATGCTGTAGGCTGGTGTGGTCGACGAGCCGCTGACGGGCGCCTCTCGAGTCGCCTCGCTTGTGTGACACAAGCACGAGCGCCGGTCGACAGTGCGGTGGGGGCTTGGCTTGGCTTGGAGGCGGCACCAGGAGTCGAACCTGGGATCGAGGTGTTGCGCACCTCCGCCTTACCACTTGGCCATGCCGCCCACTTGTCCGCGCACGAACGAACGGTCGCCGCCGATCGGGTCGCCCAACGAAGGAGGCGCGGGTCAACGGTCCGCCGTTGCGGCACTATACAGCATAATACCGACGACAGAGGCAGGAGAGGCGCCGTTTGGCGTCGCCTGCTGCGCGATCTGGGCCCTACGGGCATCACTGAGAATAGGGACGCACTCGTGACTGATGATCTCAGAGTTCCATCGCCGCAACGCGTGTCAGGTCCTGCGGCGAGCAGGCCGCCGGAGGGTCTCGTCAGTGTGATCGTCCCCGCCTACAACCGCGCGCGGCTGACCTTGCGAGCTATCCGGTCTGCGCTCGACCAGACGTACGCCGATCTCGAGGTGATCGTTGTCGACGACGGGTCGACCGACGGTACCCGCGAAGCCGTCGCCGGAGTCGGCGACGAGCGCGTGCGCTACGTGTGGCAGGAGAACTCCGGCCTGCCGGCCGCCCGCAATCGGGGCATGGCCGAGGCGCGTGGCGAGTTCTTCGCCTTCCTCGACAGCGACGACGCCTGGCTGCCGGCGAAGATCGAGGCCCAGCTTTCCGCACTGCTCGCGTTTCCCGGGAGCGGCATGGTCTGGACCGACTTCTCCACCGTCGACGACGCGGGGAACCTGCTCGACGAGCGACATCTCACCACCATGTACACCGCGTACGTCTATGTCGACCGTGAGCGCGACTTTGCCGAGAAACGCTTGCTCGGCAGGATCTGGCCCGGCTGTCCCGCTCATCTGGCCGAGGCGAGCTGCTACGCCGGCGACATGTACGCCGGCATGTTCATGGGAAATCTCGCCCACGACTCCACCGTCCTGATCACTCGTGAACGCCAGCAGGCGATCGGGGAGTTCGACGTCGCTTTCGACCCCGGCTACGAGTTCTTTCTGCGCGCGTGCGGTCGGGGCGACGTCGTGTTCGTCGATGCCCCTCTGGCGCTGTATCGCATGGGCGCCGACGACCAGATGAGCGCGCCGGGTCGCCTCGCCCCCTCCGCGCGTGCCAGCCTGGCGGCCGTGCACAAGGCGCTGGCCGGCGACGATGCCGCCGGCCTGATCTCCAAGCGCATGGTGCGCGAGCGTCTGGCCGTCAACTACGGGTGGTTGGGGCGCGAGGAGTTCTTCGAAGACCGTCGGGCGGCGAGGCGCCACCTCCGGGTCGCCGCCTTCGCCTCCGGGCCGCTGATCGACAGGAGCGCCCAGGCGCACGCCTGCGTCCTGTGGATCCTGAGCTTCTTTCCGAGCGGCGCGCTCCGCGGCGTGCGGCGCGCGAGACGATGGCTCGACGCGGCCGCAAGGCTCGCGGCGCGACGAGGGACCGGCGCGCCGGCGGGCGACAAGTCGTGAGCTTCGTCTGTTTCGCCGCATCACGTCTGACCGACGCCCAGGCCGAGCGCTGGCGTGAGCTGGCCGCTCAGTCGCCGGCCGCCTCCTACTCTCAAGACCCCGCGTGGGCCGACGTCGAGTGCGCCGCGGCTCGCGCTGGGGAGCGCACGCCGCGGTTCTTCTGGTGCGAACGCGACGGCGTCCTCTGCCTGACCGCCCTTGGAGTGCAGCGCCGCCTGCCCGTACCGGGCCGTGTGTACTGGGAGTTCGACAACGGACCGACCTTCGTCCAGCCCGCGGCCCTTTCCGAGTGGCTGGCCTGGCTACGGGAAACCATGGGTCGGGGGATCGCGCGCCTGAGCCTCCAGCCCGCTCTGGCGCTCGACGAGGTCGGCGACGAGGTCGAGACCATCCTCGACGCCGGTGGGTTTCGGCGGCGCAGGACGGCCGGCATCTGGACCACGCTGATCGTCGACCTCGACCGGCCCGCCGACGAGGTCCTGGGGTCGTTTCGCCGGCAGACCCGGCAGAAGATCAAGCAGTCGAGCGGCCTTGGCGTCGAGGTGGCCGCCGAGGACGACCCGCGGGGGTGGGCGGCGCTGGCCGCGCTCGACGCGGAAATGGCCGGCAGGACACCGGTGCGGCCGATCGACGAGCGATTCGTGGCGGCGATCAGTCAGAGGTGGTTTCGGGGCGGACCCGGGGGAACGGTGCTCGTGGCGCGCCACGCGGGGGAACCGCTGGCCGCGGCCCTGGTGATCGTCTACCGTGGCACGGCCCATCTGCGCACCCTGCCGTCGTCGCGCCGCCAGAGAGAGCTCCCCGCGACTCACCTTCTCGTGTGGGACGCCATGCGTTGGGCGAAGACGCAGGGTTGCACGGCGTTCGATCTCGACGGCTACAACGTCACCGCCGCACCCGGCGATCCACTTTGGGGCGTGAACCAGTTCAAGCGCGGGTTCGCCCCAAAACAGCAGCCGTTCAAGACCGTGGCGATCCACGATCGCGTCTTCTCGCCGATCATCGTGCGCTCGGCCGCGGAGGTCAGGCGGTTTCAGGGCTGGCGCCGGCGCTCGCGTGCGACCGGTACGGAGTAAGCCTTGAAGCTGGCCGTCACGATCGACACCGAGGCCGATGGCCAGTGGGACCACGGTGCGCCCCTGACCACCCGAAATGTCGGCTTCTGGGCTCCTTTTCAGGACCTCTGCGAGCGGCACGGCGTGGCGCCGACGTACGTCATCACGACCGAGATCGCCCAAGACGACAGGGCCTGCGATCTGCTCGCCGGGTGGTCACGACGCGGCGCCTGCGAGGTGGGCGCGCATCTTCATCCGTGGACTACGCCGCCCTTTGTCGACCGTCCGGGGCTGCGGTTCAACGACAGCGTGCACGCCTTTCCATCACAACTTCCGGGCGACCTTCTGGGTGAGAAGCTCGCCGCGCTGACCGAGCAGATCGGCGCGGTCTTCGGCGAGCGGCCAACGTCGTACAGGGCGGGCCGGTTCGGTTTCGATGATCGCAGCGCGGCATTTCTCGCGCAGGCCGGGTATGTGGTCGACTCATCGGTCTCGCCGCTCTGGTCGTGGCGCCGGCACGCCGGTCTCGACGGCAAGGGCGGCCCCGACTTTCGCGGGCACCTGCCGCGACCGTTCCTCCTGGCGGACGGCGAGCGCACGCTGGTCGAGATCCCGGTCACCATCTTGCCGACATACGCGGCGCTGCGCAGGTCGCCGGCGCTGCTTGCCGCTTACCAGACCCTGCCGGTGCGCGGGGTGCGCAAGGTGTTCCTGTCGCGCTGGCTGCGCCCGCAGCCGATGTGGCTGACCCCCGATCCCCGTCTCGGCCCCGACGACCTTGCGAGTGTCTGGCGCTGTGCATCGCAGCTCGGACTCGACCCACTCGTCATGATGTTCCACAGCAGCGAGCTCATGCCCGGCGGTAGCCCGTTTCGTCCCGATGCCCGATCGGTACGCGACCTGCTCGCCTGTCTCGACGCCTTTTTCGGCTTCGTCGTACGCAGCGGCGGTGAGTTCTCCAGGCTCACGCCGCTGGCTGCTCGCCTTCTGGCCGAGGGTCGGCTCAGGGTAAGGACTCTGTGAGACTCCTTCTGGTCGCCGACACCCTTACAAACGGGGGTCTGGAACGGCAGATGTCGTTGCTTGCCGCCAGCCTGCCCGCGGAGTGGCAGGTCCGCGTGTGGGCCATGGACGGAGGGCCGTTCGAAGCCTACCTGCGCGACGCGGGCATCGACGTCACGGTGCGGCAGCGGCACTTTCGCTACGACCCGCTGGCGGCGGTGGCGCTTTGGTCCGCGCTGCGCGGCTGGCGGCCCGACGTGGTGCATGCCTGGAGCTGGATGTCGGCGCTTGCCGTGGCGCCCATGTGCCGCCTGGTGCGGGTGCCCTTGGTGGACGGCATGATCCGCAGCGGCAGAGTCGACTCCGACCACCCCCGGCTGAAGCGCCTCGGCATGGCTATGGCGACGCTCGTCGTGGCCAACACGCAGGCTGGTCTTGCGGCTTGGGGCGTGAGCGCCGCCAAGGGACGCGTCGTGTACAACGGCTTTGACGAGTCTCGTCTCGGCGCCGTCGAGCCGCGCCAACGTCCAGGCGACGGGCGGACCACCGTGATCATGACCGGGCGCATGACACCAGTAAAACACTACGAGGTCGTGATCGAGGCTGCCAGGCGCCTGAGTCGGGGGTCCGCCGGCTGGCGCTTCGTGCTTGTCGGCGACGGTCCCAGCCGCGGGCACCTGCAACGTCTCGCCGGCGATCTGGTCGATGCCGGCGTGGTCGTCTTTCCCGAGGCGGGGACCGAGGTGCTCGGTCTGGTGCGCGACGCCGACGTGGGGGTGCTCATGACCAATCCCAGCCTGGCGAACGAGGGGTTCAGCAATTCGATCATGGAGTACATGGCGCTTGGGCTTCCGGTCGTGTGTGGCGGCGGCGGCGGCAACCCCGAGCTCGTGCGGCATGGGGTCACCGGCTTCATCGTTCCGCAGGCCGACCCCGCGGCCCTGGCGGACCGCCTGGACTATCTGCGCGACCACGTCGACGAGCGCCGGGCGATGGGGGCCAAAGGCCGCGAGCGGATCTTCATGGAGCTGTCGGTCGACGTCATGGTCCAGCGTATGCTCGAGGTGTACCGCGAGGCCGCGCTCAGGGTCCGCCCGCCCGCGGCCGTGTGACGGGGCTTCCTACCAGGGGATGCCGGCGGCCGCAGAGTCGGCCCAGGTCGCCAGGCTGAGCAGGGTCCAGACCCGCGGGCTGATATCGCGTGTGCTGCGGTGCTGCAGGTTGAGAAGATCGCGCATGCCCGAGGGTGCGAACAGACCGAGCTGATCGCCCACGAGCCGTTCCTCAGCGAAGCCGTGCAACGGGCCGTCGAGCCACGCCCGCAGCGGAATGTCGAAACCCTGCTTGGGTCGGTCGAACAGGCCCGCCGGCAAGTACGGCTGTCCGATAGCCTTGAGCAGGATCTTCTGGTCGCCGGCGCGCTGCTTGTACGCGAGGGGGAGAGCGTTGACATAGTCGGCGAACACGTGGTCGAGCAGCGGCACGCGGGCTTCGAGTGAGACCGCCATGCTGCTGCGGTCGACTTTCGTCAGGATGTCGTCGACCATGTAGGTCATCTGGTCGATGCGTTGCGCATCGCCGACGCTGCCGTCGGAAGTGAAGCTCTGGCGCCACGCGTCGCCATCGTCGCCGTCACTCAGGAAGGCGGTGAACCGCGGGCTCAGGGCATCCATGACCGGCCCCAGCGTAGGCGTGAGTCCGTAGCGCAGCGAGAAGTAGCGCAGCTCCGCCGGCGAGGGAAGGCGGCGCACGAACCCGCCGCCGCGGGCGCCTTCGGGCACGATCATCGCCGCGGCGCCTGAGAGCCAGCGACGCAGCCCGATCGGCAGACGGTCGATGGTGCGGTACGAGCCAAGCGCGGCGTAGACCTGGTAGCCGGCGAAGAGCTCGTCGCCACCGTCGCCGGAGAGTGAGACGGTGACGTGCTCGCGCGCCAGCCGGCTTACGAGGTACGTGGGGATCGCCGAGTCGTCGGCGAACGGCTCGTCGAACCTGGCGAGCATCTCGGGGAGCAGTCGGGCTTCTTGTGCGCCCACGACCTCGACGTGATGGTCGACGCCGAGATGGCGAGCCACCTTCTCGGCGTAGGGCAGCTCGCTGGCGGGCTCGCCCTCGAAGCCGATCGAGAAGGTCTTGAGGTCGCTTACGCCGCTCGCGTGAGTGAAGGCGACGACTGTGCTCGAATCGACCCCGCCGCTCAGGAACGCTCCCAGCGGGACGTCGCTGCGCAGGTGCAGCCTGATGCTCTCGCGGAACAGCTCGGCTGTGCGCTCGCAGGCCTCCTCGAACGACGGAGGGGGTTCGTGCGTCGTGAGACACGGCTGCCAGTAGCGCGTCGCCTTGACGCGTCCGCCGCTGCGAGCGCCGCTGCCGAGGCGCCAGAGCTCAGTGGTGCCGGGCGCCATCTTGCGGACGCCTCGGTACGCGGTCAGGGGACAGGGCACATAGCCGATCCGCAGGTAGGCGCGCAGCGACTCGGGCCGCCAGGACCGATCGACCCACGGCACGTGGAGCAGCGACTTGATCTCCGAGGCGAAAGCCAATCGGCCGGGTGTCTCGGCAATGAGCAGCGGTTTGATGCCGAACCGGTCGCGCGCCAGCATGAGCTCACCTCTGCGGCCGTCCCACACGGCAAAGGCGAACATGCCCCGAAACTTGCGCACGCAATCGACGCCGTCCTGCTCGTACTGATGGGCGATGACCTCGGTGTCGCACGCAGTGCGAAAACGGTGACCCTGGGCGATGAGCTCGTCGCGCAGCTCGACGTAGTTGTAGATCTCCCCGTTCAGCGCCGCCCAGACAGTGCCGTCTTCGTTGCCGATCGGCTGATCGCCCGTCTCAAGGTCGATGATCGCCAACCGCCGAGCGCCGAGCGCCACGCGCGGCTCGAAGTGGAACCCGTCGGCATCGGGACCGCGGTGTATGAGAGAGTCGGTCATGGTGTGAACGACGGCCGGATCGATGGCCTCGTCGACCGAGTGATGCAAGATGCCGGTGATGCCGCACACGGGCTACCCGCGCCCTGGTGGCGGCTCGTGCGCGCGAAGGTCGTCGCCGTGGCAGCGCATCGTCATTGGCCGACTCTGCGGCCGGCGATCGCACTGAATTCGGCCGCGAGCGTTTCGGCGTAGAGGGCATAGTGAAACCGGGTCTCGGCGACGTGCCGGCCGCGCCGACCTATGAGCGCCGCGCGGACCGGATCATCGAGCAGAAGGGCGATGGCGCGGCCGAACGCCGCCGGGTCGCCGGGGGGGCAGACGATCGCGTCGACGCCATCGGTGAAATAGCGCGGGATCTCACCGATGGCGTTGGTCACCACCGGACGCGCCGCGGCCAGGTACTCGCCGATCTTCGTCGGGAAGCGCGTCTTCGATCGCACGTCGTCGAACAGCGGGATCAGCAGCGCATGGGCGCGTCCATACAGCGCAAGCAGCTCAGGCCGATCGAGGTAGCCGACGAGGTCGACACGCGAGACGAGACCCGGTTTGCCCACCTCGGCCTGGAGCCAGCTCGATTTCGGGTCGGCGGGGTGGTCGCCGGTGACCGCGAGCCGGCACTCGGGGTGGGTCTTCCACACCTCCTGCATGGCCGCGAAGATGAACCGTATGGTGCGGTCGTAGCCGGGCATGCCGGCAAAGACCACCACGGGATCGCCGGTGGGGTACTCGAGCGGCTGCTGCTCGTCGACGTCGACGAGAATGGGGACGTCGACGATGCGCAGCCGGCGACGGGCCCGCGACTCGCCGGCAGCCCACTCGTGAAGTTCGGCCGAGATCGCCACCGCCCCGGCCATTCCGGCCAGGGGCGACCAGAGGCGCTCGAGCGCCGTGGCGTCGCTGCGCAGCGACCAGGGACTCTCGTCGACCTCGCGCACGACCGGCACGCGGAGCAGGCGGAGGATCGCCATGAAGCAGAACAGCCGGGCGGCTGGTCG
>Ga0302320_10026258_pt1 | contig 11287 bp, 10 predicted proteins | sample Bog_T0_3_FD_202130 | JGI IMG/M metagenome (GOLD analysis project Ga0302320, IMG submission 202130) | Peat permafrost microbial communities from Stordalen Mire near Abisko, Sweden - Bog_T0_3 | ecosystem: Environmental > Terrestrial > Soil > Wetlands > Peat | place: Sweden: Abisko, Stordalen Mire... | reverse complement strand
GGGACCGCTTCGGGCGCCAGTGGGGGCGGGGACTTATTTTCGCTGTCTGCCGATGCCGCTGGTGCGGCGCGCCTTCGATCGATGCGCGCGGCGCGGGGAGGCGGTCGTGGGATATTTTCATCCCTATGACATCGATCCGGCGCAGGAACGGGTGATGAGCCGGGGGGTAAATGGCAGCCGCCTGATGAATGCGCTGCTCTACGTGAACCGCCGCCGGACACTCGAAAGGCTTGAGTCTTTGATAGCCGGCGGGTTTAAGATCAGGCCGTACAGTGATTTCCTCGCCGGCCATTGATTCCCCACCGCATCCCAAAGTTGCGGTCGTTGTCCCATGCTACCGGGTGCGGGAGAAAATCGTGGCGGTGGTCGAGGCGTTGATCGGGCGGGTGGATTACATTTTCGTCGTCGATGACAAGTGCCCGGAGAAATCGGGCGAATGGCTGCGGGAGCAATGCAGGCATCCCTCGGTGCGGGTGTTGTTCCATGAGACCAATCAGGGCGTGGGCGGGGCGATGATCACGGGCTGCGAGGCGGCGCTGGAGACCGACGCGGAGGTCATCGTGAAAATGGACGGCGACGGCCAGATGGATGCGCGCTTCCTGCCGCGGCTGATTGCGCCGCTGCTGGCCGGCAAGGCGGATTTCGCGAAGGGGAATCGGTTCTTCGACCTGCGCGCGCTACGGGCGATGCCGCGGACGCGGAGGATTGGGAATTTCGGGTTGACGCTGCTGAGCAAGGCCGCAAGCGGGTTCTGGCATTTGTCCGACCCGACCAACGGGTACTTCGCGTTGCGGCGCGGGGCGCTGGGCCTGGTGAATTTTCACCTGCTGGACAGGCGTTATTTTTTCGAGATCAGCCTGCTGGTGCAATTGAACGTGGTGCGGGCGGTGGCCATCGACGTGCCGATCCCGGCGATTTACGGCGATGAGACCTCGTCGCTCAACCCGCTCCGGGCGCTGATGACTTTCCCCGGCAAGTTGCTGGGTGGATTGCTGCATCGGGTATGGTGGAGGTATTTCATTTACGACATCAACATTGTCAGCGTGTTCCTGGTGGCTGGTTTGTTGATGTTCCTGGGAGGCGGGATATTCGGCGCATGGCGCTGGAGCGCGAATATTGCCGAAGGGGCGAATCAAAGCGCCGGAACGGTGGCCCTCGCGATGCTGCCGATGCTGCTCGGCTTCCAGATGCTGCTCCAGGCGCTGGTGCTCGACGTGATGGACAAACCCGCGCAACCGGTAAGTGAAACGCTGGAAGCAGGGGAAGTGAAGGAGCGGTAGCTGCGTGCGGTTGTTGGAGGGTTATGAAGAAGTATCAGGAGGTCCTCCTTTATTGCATTCCGGCATTGCTCGTGGGGATCGCGCTCAGGGCGGCACTGACGGGGCAAATGCCGTGGGGCTATGTGCAGTACGATACGGCGGAGTATCTCGAGACACCGTTCCGGCTGCTGAAGGGCGGGGCTTTCTTTGTCAATGGGAAGCGCGGATTCCTGGTGCCCATTCTATTTACGATCCCATTCTTGCTTCATATTCCGGCGCTCATTGCGATTCCGCTGGGACAGCATCTGCTGGGGCTGGCGGCCACGGCAATGTGCGGGGCGCTCGTGCGGTTCTGGTTCCGATGCTGGCGCTGGTTCATCGTCCCGGTGACGCTGTTTGCCGCGGCCAATCCCTCGATGCTCTGGTACGAACAGACGATCATGGGGGAATCGGAGTTCCTCTTTGCGTTGATATTCCTCGCGCTGGCCGGGACGCTCTGGGCGCGGAGGCAGTCGCGAGGCCGCTTCGCGTTGCTGCTGGCGGCCCTCGTCTGCGCGGCGGGCGCGCGCCCCGAGGGGCGGCTATTTTTTGCATTCGGGTTATTGCTTGCAGCGCTGGTGCTCTGGGGGCAATGGCGGCGGCTCGGCAAGTGCGCGGGGGCGATGCTGGCGGTGGCGCTGGCCGGGGCGTTGATCGTAAGGCAGAGCACCGCGCCGCAATTGCTTTACGCCTCGCTCATCCAGCTTGCGCCGGATAAGTCGCGCCTGCTGCCGGGGGTCGAGCCGTATATCATCCCCTTGCGGGACCAGGTGCGCGCGCAATCGGCCGGGGACCCGATGCAACTGGTGAAGGTATCCAAAAAGGTGCGCGATGCGATTGATCCCTATCTTTGGACCAGGGCGCGGAATGATCACATGTATTACAAGGAACTGAACCGGACGCTGCGGGACTTATGCCTGGACGCGATCCTGGCGCATCCGGTCAAGGCTGCCGGGATCCCGCTGCAAAAGTTTCGCCTGGCTGCCGATAGCTGGAGCGCCTACCAATTCAACGATCAGGCGCTGCATAGGAACCAGGTCGATGCGTATCTTGCGGATAAGTGGATGTTCGAGGCGCTCGGCAAGGGGCTGACCGGGAGAATGCTGGATAAAGCGGCGATGCAAGACTTCGTCCAGACGCGCTACCGGCCGGAGCGGGTTGCGTGGCTCGGGAGACTCCAGGCGGCGTGGAATAACGCAATCATCTGGGTCCGGTCCGCGGATCATCCGTCGCGCGAGCGGCGTTGGGTGCACGATTTCGCCGGAGGCGTGCCCGGAGGATTGGAAATGATTCCCGGAGTGCCGTGGTTCTATCCCGTCGCGCTGCTGGGGATGTTGGCGGCGGCCGTTTGGCCGGACCCGGCGCGCCGTGTGCATCTGGCCTGGGTGCCGGTGATGCTGGCTGTGTGGTACGCAGCGACGTTCGTGGGGGTGACCAACGCGAGATACCGGTTTGCTTACGAGCCGTTTTGCTTCATTTACGTGTGTTTGCTGGGCGATTGTCTGGTGCGGCTGTGGCGTCGAAGAGAGCCTGATGTTGCGGTAGGCCAAATAGGCCCAATAGGACCTGTGTAGCGGGGATGTTGACGGCGTCAGCCATTGGCTCCGCCGGTTTTCACCTCGACGATGTCGTGGGGAGCGGACTCGCGCTGGCCGGCGGGGGTGATGCGCGAGAAGCGGGCGCGCAGGCGCAATTCCGCAAGATTGGGGGCGCCCAGGTAGCCCATGCCGGACTGGAGGCCGCCCACGAGCTGGGTCATCACGCTATCCAGGGAGGCGGAGACTTCCTTCAAGGCCTCGACGCCTTCGGCAGCGACTTTGCGGGCTGCGTCCCTGCTGTGGCCGTAGCGGGCGGCGGAGCCGGCTTTCATGGCGGCGGGGCTGCCCATGCCGCGGTACTGTTTGTAGAGCTTGCCGTTGATTTCCATGATCTGGCCGGGCGCCTCGGGGCAGCCTGCCAGCAGGCCGCCGCAGATGACGGCGTGGGCCAGGGTGAGCGCTTTGACGATGTCGCCGCTCTTGGAAATGCCTCCATCGGCGATGATGCGGACACCGACCTCCTGGGCGGCCTTTCCGCAGACGTAAAGAGCCGTCAATTGCGGGATGCCGACTCCGGCTACGATGCGGGTGGTGCAGATGGAGCCGGGTCCCTGGCCCACTTTGATGGCGTTGGCGCCGCAGCGGGCAAGGTACTCGACGCCCGAGGCGCTGGTGACATTGCCGGCGATGATGGGCAACTCGGGAAAGGCGTCGCGGATGATGCGCACAGCTTCGCCGACGCCCTTGCTGAAACCGTGGGCGGTGGAAATGGCGACGACGTCGACGCCGCGCTCGGCCAGCGCGCCCACGTGCTGGACGAGGCGCGACTTGTCGAGATCGCCCGTCGAGTTGCGCGTGGCGGAGACGGCGGCTCCGCAGAGCAGGCGGAACTGCGAGTCGCGTCCGGGCTTGAGCGGGGCGGCTTTCTCCTGGGTGATGCGTTCGATGTCGCTGAGGGTGAAGAGGCCGCGCAGCCGGTCCTGATCATCGACGACCAGGAGCTTGTGGATGCCGAGATGCTCGTTGAAGAATCGGTCCGCGCGGGCGATGGGATCGGGCTGGAGTTCGCGCTCTGGGATGGTCTGCACGCTGGCGCGCGGCATCATGGCCTCGCTCACCTTGCGGGCGGCGTAGCGGGAGCGCACGACGTGGCCGGGGAGGAGGCCCAGAAGGCGTTCCTGGGCATCGACGATGGGAAAGGTGCTGAAAGAGAAATGGCGCTCCTCGATGAGCGTGAGCACGTCGCCGATGAATTGGTCCGGAGAGACTTTGATCGGCTCCTGGATGAGGCCGTGGACATGGTACTTGACGCGTGTGACCTCCGAGAGTTGCTGGCGCTCGGGCATGTTGTAATGGATGAGACCGAGCCCGCCGTTGAGCGCCATGGCGATGGCCATGCGCGACTCGGTGACTGTATCCATGTCCGCGGAGATGATGGGGATCTGGAGGTGAAGCCGGTCCGCGAGGTTGGTATCGAGGCTGGAGTCGCGAGGGAGGATTTCCGAGTATTGCGTGGCCAGGGTTACGTCGTCGTAAGTGAGGGCGACGCCCTGCTGGGCGGGGAAAAAGGAGTCCGCGGGCTGGTAGAATGCGTCGTCAACGGCGGCGCACGGAGAGGAGTTTGCTGCCATGGCCCATCTTGGGTGACGAGGGGGCAATTGGCAAGCGGGGAAGCTGCGGGGGCGGCAGAGAGCGAGTCTGTGTCGGCCTGTGGCCGGCCATCAGGTTGCCTTGACCGGCGCAATTTGGGGAGGCAAATAGCTGTGGAGGAATGCCAAAGCGTCCTCCTTCTTCTTAAACTTACCTTCAACTTCGTCTTTGGTGTTATACCGGATTTGAACTATGTACTCAATAACAGGCAAGTCGCACTTCTTCTCATCATAGCCAGAAATGAAGGCGATGGCATCGCTAACAGACCCAAGCACGCTGGGCGATCCATGCAAAGGCATGACGCATACGCCCGAGATCGTCCGAGTCACCGATCTCTTCAAGGCGGCAATAAACCTGTCGACATTGCTCCTGTTGATCTCGATTAACCTATCGGCGACTTGTTTCTTCTTCCGGGCGCTGAGGTGATTCCATGCGGTTAGCTTAGTCCGAAACTTTGCTTCCTTGGTCGTTTCGTCAAAACCAGCATCAATCTTGATTTCGGCGAAGGCTTTCAAAACGTCCTTATAGAGAATATGTAGAACAACGAAGCCTAAAGACTCGAGTTGCTGGACTGCCGCGTTGGTAAACTCACCAGCCAAAATGGCTCCAATAAATGGAGCGGAATTGCGATGCGTCGCCACCAACGGAAGTATGGCTCCATGTATTTCTTGCGCCTTGTTTTTGGAATGCTTGGTGTACCTCCGCCATGCGGTTTCTATGAACGCAACTGGAGTACCTATTTTTTCCGGGCTCCCGCCCCGTTCCAGAACATAGTCAAGGTCGTGTTCGTTTCCGTTTATATCCTTCCACGTGGCATTCTTCCCTGCTCGCACGGGCCTCGCGCCATGCTTGTCCAGATAGAGGTTGTGCGTTTTGGCAAAATCTCCCAGAAGTGAAACGACGCCTGCTTCGAGAACCTCGCCAATTTTTTGGCCCCAGCCGTGCGCTAATGATTCCGCCATAATTTAACCTTCCAGCCACAACCGGCCCTCTTGGAGCGGGACTCGATGCTTTCGGTTTTTCCACTTGATGTTTCTGTCGCGGATTTTTTCAAATTTTGGATTGGCGAATCCGGCAGCTTCCGCCAACCGGCCAAGCCAGGGAACGACGGGCACATAAATTCCGTAAGGAGCGGAGTCGCCGATTACGAAGCATATTTTAGCCGGACTTTGGCACACGCGCCGGAGAGCAATCCAAGTCCTGGCAAGATCGCGGAAATATGACGCGATCATTAGATGGTAGGTTTTCTTTCCCCCCTTTGTTTCGCGAATGGCTTCCAGTTTGGCACAGACTTCGGCCAGTTCGCCAACGATCGGCTTCAGCTCCGGCTCACGCAGTATGTCGCTTAGCTTGACTGAATTTGGCGGAACGTGCTGAGAACAGGAAACTACCAAATGCTGGCGAACGCTTTTCTGGAGGCCGCTCCATCCGGTAATCTCGCCCAGGAAAGACATCTCGAGGCGCGTGGCGTCGGCGTAGTCGTAGTTATTGGGATACGGCGGCGATGTAATAACCAGATTTGCGAAATCGTCCGGCACGGGAAGGCACGTTCGGGAGTCTCCCTGGTCAAATTTAGCGCGGGGAGAGTTGAGGCTTTGACCGATATGCATGTCCTCTGTAAGCATTGCGATAGTCTCCTCGAATGCCCGTAACGGCTCGATGGGGCTCCGTTTGCGCCTGGTCGGAAGGACATACTGCCATTGCGCAGTGCCTGCCGAAGATGCCCGGCGGAGAATCGCCACCAATGTCAACCAGGTTAATTTTCCGGCTGGGCTATCGTCGAGAATGCGCTCAGATGCCCTTCGCAGACAATCCAATCCCGAAAGGGCCGCATGATCGTAGCAACGTGCGATTAGATTCGGATAATGTGTCAGGTCGGGAGTTATGGTGCGAGCCAACTTTAGGACGCGGTGCGCCATGTTACGATAGGACACGGGGTCGCTGCGCCATTCGAGTTTGCCTTCCGCAACACGGGCTATAAATGGATGGGCATCGAGCCCCCAACTTTCCACTCCGCATTTTTCCGCTGCAATCAATGTAGTTCCAGAGCCGGCAAAAGGATCGAAGACGACCGGAGTATGTTGAAGCTTCTCGGCGGCAATAACGCTCTCAACCCATTCCGCGGCGAACCCCGCGCTGTATCGGAACCAACGATGGACGGGCAGACGAAGATTGGGTGTGAATGTGCCCGAGGTTCTCGCAATGACCTCCGGTTTCAACGGATCGTCGACCTCAAAGAGGGAAAGCTGCATGCGATTATATCTCCGTTTCTGGCACAGCGGGACAATACAGTGACGCCGAAATTGACGCACTTGTTTTCCACTCTGTGTGGAAATCAAAAAAAAGTCGGCACAGACCGCGCTCACAGCCGCCGGAACGGTGTTCGCTCATTGAGGCTGCCGCAACGGGGGCAGCGGGGCAGCGAGTCGCCGGAGAGGTCCTGGAACTCGAAGGAGCAAAGGGCGCAACGGAGACGGTGGCGCAGGGCCTGGCGCTCGCGGCGCATGCGGGAGATATTCCAGCCGATCCAATTCGCGAAGATCAGGGCAAGGAAGACGCCCAGATAGACGAAGACGAGCATCGTAAGCGTGGCGTGGATCACGGCGCGGCCTCAGGAGCAGGGGTGGGGCTGGCGTAAACGGCTGACCCCCAGTAGAAGGTGGCGAAGCCCCACATGGCGGTTCCGCCCGGGGCGCGGAAGCGGACCTGCCCGAGGATGCGGCTGGCGCTTGCGTCGAGGGTCCTATCTCCCGAGGAGTCCTGGAGGAAGACGTATTGGACCTCGCCACGGTCCGAGACACCAAGAAGGAAGCGGGCGGGCTGAAGCTCGCCCAGGCCGGTCTCGTGAAGGCAGGCAAGAGAGGGCAGCGGCTCGATGGCGGCGTTCTCGAGCAGACCGTAAAAGCTCAGGGAGGTGGCGGCGGGCGGCGGCGGAGGCTGCGCTGCCGCAGGCTGGGAGGCGGCAATCCGGACGAGGTCAAGACCGCTTGCGCCGGCTGGAAAAGGGAGCGGCTGGTCCGGCGGAACGACCATGACGGGCCGGGCGTGGACCGTGGCATAGGAGGGGATGTAGGGGAGGCTCATCAGGCCGGGGATGGGGGCCTTGCCGGGCTCCGCGGCGCGCGCGGGATCCTCCGAGTCGATCCAGCGGAGGATTGCGTCGGCCTCGGGGGTGCCGGGCGTCAGAAGGCCGACCTGGACGGGCGGCGGCCCGATGTGCGCGGCGGGCGGGTAGATTGTCTGAAAGACAAAGAAGCCGAAGGCGTGGACGCAGGCGGAGAGAAGGATGAAGCCGAGAAGCGTCCAGGGGATGAATCCGGTTTCGTGACCATGAAAGACCAGGCCCTTTGCGGGTTCGCCGCTCATGACCGCTCAGGGGCGGTGGCGAGCACCACGGGCAACCCGGCGCGGAGCCCTTCATTGACGACGCGAATGACCAGCGCGTAAGGCGTCGAGCGGTCGGCCTTTACAATGAGCGTGTGGTCCTTGAGATCGGGGGAGGAAAGGGCCTTGCGGATTTCGTTGATCTCCCAGCGGCGATCGCGAAAGAAGATGGCGGGCGCCGAGCCGCCGGTGATGGTGAGGATCTGGGGATTTCTCTGCGGGCCAAGGGTCCACGCGGAGAACGGGAGGCTGATGGCGATGCCGGGCTGGAGGACGAAGCGGGAGCTGACCGAGAAGAAGAGAACGACCAGGAAGAGGACGTTGATGATGGGGATCAAGCCGAAGAGGGCCGGATGGAACTTGACGGTCCGGGAGAGCTTCATGAGGCGATGGGGAATCGGGTCCCCTTGGGGGCGGAGGCTCGGGACGCGGGGCGCTTATTCGCCGCCGCGGACTCGGTGCCGGAATTTGAAATCGATGATTTGGGCGTTCGAGTCTTCGGGATCGCGCGCGCCGGTAATGAGGCTGACGACTTCGATGCCGCCGCGCTCCATATCGCGCATGAGGGCGTTGACACGGGAGGAGAGGTAGCTGTAGGCGGCAAACGAGGGGATGGCGACCACGAGGCCCGCGGCGGTGGTGAGGAGACTCTGGTAAATGCCGCCGGAGAGATCAGTGGTGCTGGCAAGGCCGCTGTGGCTGGAAATGGTGAGGAAGGTTTCGATCAGCCCGGTGACGGTGCCCAGCAGGCCGATGAGCGGGGCGATGAGGGCGATAGTGGCCAGGAGGCCGAGGTTGCGCTCGATGTTTGGCATCTCGAGCTGGCCGGCTTCCTGGACGATTTCCTTGAGTTCGTCCCGTGGCGCCTCGTGGCGGATGATGGCGGCGTGGATGACCCGTGCGACCGGACCGGGCGTGCCGGCGCACTCGTGGAGGGCTTCTGCGAAGTTGCGGCGCTGAATCAGATTGGCCAGGCCCCGAAGGAATTCGCCCACGCGAATGCTCGCGCGGTAGAAGTAGGTGATACGCTCGGCGAAGATGGCTCCGGCGATCACGCTGCAGACGAGGATGAGCCACATGAGCGGCCCTCCTTTTTGCATATAATCGAGCATCGCGGAGAGGTTATAGGTGAATGTGGCGCGGGATGCAAGGGCGCAAGGAGGGGGTCTTTTCTTCTACTTGGCGGCCTTGCTCAGGTCGTCGGAAGCGGAGAGCAAGGCGTCGTGGGCCAGGGAGGTTAGGACGCGATCGTGATGCAGGGCGACGACGAAGTGGCTCTCGCGGACGACTGCGGTAAGGTGGAATTGCTCGCATGCGATGGTGAGGACGCCATTCCAGCCCAGACGCCGGCCGGCCTCCCGGGCGTGGTCGACGAAGGCGCCCATGAAATCGCGCAAGGCGTCGAGGTCCGGCTTGCGGGGGAAATCGGCGCTGGCGAAGACGGCGCCCTCGACGAAGGCGGCGGCGGCAAAGATGCCGGGCTGACTGGCAAGGAAATCGGCCGTGCGCCTCGCTTCCGGGGTGGGAGCCGGCGGCGGAGTGGAATCGTCGGCAACGGGTTCCGAGGAGGCTTCCGCGGGAGCGATTGCGCCCGAGAAAAGACGGGGCGCCTGGATTTGAAAGCCGCGCATCCACGGGGCGCGGGACGGAGCTGGGGCAGCTGGGGGTGGATCGGCGGGAGGAGCGACGGCTTCAGGCTTGGGATCCAGATTGGCCGGGGCGTCTTTCGGGGGAGTTTGTGGGGAACGTTCGTTCACAGGGAGGGGCTTTTGGGTGGTGGGTATTGTTGGGGGAGGGGGTGGGTCGGGGAGGGGATCGTTTACTATCCCTGGCGCGGGCTTGGCAGGTTCAGCAGGTTCAGCAGGTTTAGCAGGCTCGGCAGGCTCGCCGGCCGCTTCAATGGGTGTGATTTCAACGGGTGCGGCCATCGGCTCGGGGAGGGGGCCGAGCGGGGGCATGTAATAAAGGTGGTCGGGTGGGAGGCTTTGGAAAATCTCGTCGAGGGGGACCCAGACCAGGGCTTGGGGAACAGGGTTCACAGCCGAACGCAGTTCGTCGGGCAGGGCCTTGACGAAATCTTCGATGGGGATTTCGACATGGCCGCCGGCGAGCTGGGGTTCGATAATCGAGAAAGGAAGAGTGATGCGCGCATCCGGCGCTTGCGCCGGCATTGCACCGCTCCGCAGGACGTTACCCGGAAGGAGGCGAAAGATCGGCAGCACGCGGACCGAAATGCAATTGGCCGGGACGGCAGCAGGAATGGGCTCGACGGGAGCCGCTTCGGGCGGTGCAGGGGCTTTGTCGACGGACGGTGGGGCTGGTTCCGGCTCCGGCGGAGGCGGTTTTGAGGGCGTGTCTTCGGGCGCTGCCTGCTCTGCCGGGCCTTTGGAACGTCCAAGAATACCCAGGATATGGCGGGCGGCCGAAATTGCTTTGGCGATTGGAGCCGTGGGGGCGGCGGGAGGGGCCGCCGGAGGGGCTTGGGCGGCTTCTATGATTCGGCTGGCCTGGGCGCGAGCCACGGCTATCTGATCGCCGGGGATGCTGCTGGGGGCGGGCGGTTTCGGAGCGACGAGCCCCACCTGTTCGAGGAGTTTTTGCAGCGGGAGCTGGATTTCCTGCTCGCCAGGGAAGTCGTCGCCATTGCAAAAGACATTGGGCCAGGCGGCGGCAAGGCGCCGCAGCGGGACGCTGACACGGCCACGGGCGATTTTCTCGGCCAACTCCTCGACGGAAAAGTGGACCTCTGCCATCGGGTCGTGACGGCCCGGCTTGATAAGGTGAGAAGGCACCCGGGGCAGAATATCGGCGAGGCGCAGGACGATTTCCTGCTCTTCTTCGCGCGGTTCTGGATTGGCTTCCGCATCGCCAGGGGCGGTCATGCGAGCCAAATCCTAACGAAAACCGTGAAAAGAGCGAAGCTTTAGTGATCCTCGGAGGTCACGCGGCACACCTCCTCGAGGGTAGTGACGCCTTCGCGGGCCTTGTCGATGCCGACGGCGCGCAGGCTCTTCATCCCCTCGGTGATGGCCTGGGATTTGATAACGGCGCCCGAGGCGCGCTTGATGATGAGGCGGCGGATCGATTCGCTGATCGGGAGCACCTCGAGGATGGCGGCGCGGCCAAGGTAACCGCGGCGCTTGCAGCGGTCGCAGCCGGCGCCGTGGTAGAAGGTGGTATCCGGGTCCTCGATTTCGAGGGTCTGGAGCATCTCGGGCTCGGGCCTGAATTCCTCGCGGCAATTCGGGCATATGCGCCTGACGAGACGTTGGGCGCATGAGAGGATGACGGAGGTGGAAATCAGGAAGGGCTCGATGCCCATGTCGTCGAGCCGGGTAATGGCGCCGGCGGCGTCGTTGGTGTGGAGGGTCGAGAGCACCTGGTGGCCGGTGAGGGCGGCCTTGACGGCGATGTCGG
>Ga0302320_10026257_pt1 | contig 11287 bp, 10 predicted proteins | sample Bog_T0_3_FD_202130 | JGI IMG/M metagenome (GOLD analysis project Ga0302320, IMG submission 202130) | Peat permafrost microbial communities from Stordalen Mire near Abisko, Sweden - Bog_T0_3 | ecosystem: Environmental > Terrestrial > Soil > Wetlands > Peat | place: Sweden: Abisko, Stordalen Mire... | reverse complement strand
ATATCCAGGTCATAACGGGGATAGGTAAAATTGTCGGGGTCGCCGCCGAAGAAAGCGGCTTGATCCTCCGGGGCGAAGACCAGCCGGACATCGGTGTACTTCTTATAACGGTACAGCCAGTATTCGCCGCCCTGATATAGAGTCACTACATCGGAGCGCAGGCCGGTCTTCTGCAGGCTCTCACGCTCCATATCGGCGATGACCGTTTTGCGCTTGGCGAATTCCTCTTCCGGGGTCTTCGATCCTTTTAATGCCGCCAGCACGGCCGGCGTCACGTTCTCCATGGACATGAGCACGTTCACTTCAAGATCGGGGGACTTCATTTCCTCTTCAGGAGTGGCCGCATAAAACCCGTTCCTGACGAAATCGTGCTCGGCGGTGGAGTTTTTTTGCAGTTGACCGCGAGCCACGTGGTGGTTGGTGAGGAGCAGCCCGTGGCCGCTGACGAAGGAGCCCGAGCCACCGTCATTCAAGCGCACGCAGGACAGCCGCACATGGTCGAGCCACTCTTGGGTGGGGGTGAAGTGATACTTCGACTCTAACTGCTTGACCGGAGGATTGTCGAAGGTCCACATGCCTTCGTCGGCGAATAAAGGAAGGCATGCGGCCAGCAAGCCGCAAGACGCAAGGGCCACCGTGGCACGGCGGAGTTTGGCTGTATACATTTTAGGGAACTCCCGGATTCAGGACTAAGTTCCCATTATAGTGCGGAAGCGCGGTGGCGCGCGGCGCACCTAGGCGCTAAGATGGTGGAGCACCCAGACCCGCTATGCAACAATACGACATCATCGTGATCGGCTCCGGCCCGGCCGGACAGCGCGCGGCCATACAGGGCGCCAAGTCCGGAAAGCGCGTGGCGCTGATCGAGAAGCGGGAGGTGGTGGGCGGCACTTGCATCAACTCCGGCACCATTCCCAGCAAGACCATGCGGGAGGCCGTGCTGCACCTGTCGGGATTCAACTATCAGGGCATTTATGGCGTCAGCTATCGGGTGAAAGAGAAGATCGGCATGGCGGATTTGGGGTTCCGCATCCAGCACGTTATCAAGACGGAAACCGATATCACCCAGGCACAGCTTTCGCGCAACGGTATCGAAGTGATTTACGGCACGGCGCAGTTTCTGGACGCCACGCACGTGCGCGTGGAAAACAGCCGCGGCGTGTCGGACTATGAGGCCGGCATCATTATTATCGGCACGGGGACGAAGCCTTCGGTTTCGCCGAAAGTGCCATTGAACGGGCGCACCATCATCAACAGCGACCAGATTCTGCTGATGGTGGATGTGCCGAAGATCCTGATCGTGGTGGGCGGCGGCGTGATCGGCGTGGAATATACGTGCATGTTCGCGGCGCTGGGAGTGCGGGTGATCCTGGTGGAGAAGAGGCCGCGGCTGCTGGAGTTCGCCGACGCTGAAATCATCGAAGCGCTCTCCTACCATTTGCGCGATCACCGTGTGACTATGCGGCTGAACGAGGAAGTGGAGAGCGTGGAAGACACGCCCACCGGGGTGGTCGCGAATTTGATGAGCAAGAAGAAAATATCGGGCGACACGCTGCTGTATGCGGTGGGCCGGCAAGGCAATGTGGAAGAACTGAATCTGCCGGCGGCGGGACTGGAGGCGGACAGCCGGGGACGCATCCCGGTGGACGCCACCTATCGCACCAAGCAGCCGAACATCTTCGCGGTGGGCGACGTGATCGGGTTTCCCAGCCTGGCTTCGGTTTCAATGGAGCAGGGGCGCATTGCGGCGGCTACGGCGCTGGGGATACCGGTACACTCGAATCCGGCAACGTATCCTTACGGGATTTATACCATTCCGGAGATATCCTTCATCGGCAAGACGGAAGAACAATTGACCGAGGAGGACGCGCCTTATGAAGTGGGTGTGGCTTACTATCGCGAGATCGCGCGCGGGCAGATCCGCGGCGATACGACGGGACGGTTGAAGCTGATCTTTCACCGGGAGACTAAGGAAATATTGGGAGTGCATATCATCGGGGAAGGCGCCTCCGAGTTACTGCACATCGGCCAGGCTGTGATGATCCTGAAAGGAACCATCGAGTATTTCGTGGACACGGTTTTCAACTATCCGACGCTCGCGGAATGTTACAAGGCGGCGGCATTCAATGGTTTGAATAAATTGAACCGTTTGTGAGTGGAGAGATCAAGATGGGACAGACAATTGGCGTCCTGGCGACCAGGCAAGTCGCGGTGGGAGTGGTGGAAGACAACGCTCTGGCGGGTCCGATACGGGTTTATCCGGAAGGGATCGAGAATCCGGATGCGCTGCGGACGATGACGGGCGACGAGATCGCCGAACTGATTGGTGAGCAGGTTCTCGAATCCGCGAAAGGGCGGCAGATCGACAGCGTGGGAGTGGGCTTTCCAGGCGTAATTCGCAACGGATGCGTGGAGGAATCGCCGAACCTGCAGCAAATCAAGGGATTCGCCTTCGGCGCGGCTTTATGCGGCGTGTTGGGGCGGGGGGGGCTGAGAGCCTCGGTGCTGATTCTGAACGACGCCGATGCGATCGCGGCGGGGGTGGCTGCCACGCGCGGCCATTTGGAGAAACTGATCCGCATCTGGTATTTGGGAGACGGAGTTGGTTTCGGGCGGTATCCGCAGGCGGACGGCGTGTGGGAAGGCGGCCACATGGTGGTGTCGCTGGACCCCAAGGAGCATTTCTGCGGCTGCGGGGGGGTGGGCCACCTGGAGGGCATCATGGGGCATCGCGCCATGCGGCTGCGGTTTCTGGATATGGAGCCGGAGGAAGTGTTCGCGGCGGCGCGCGAGGGCGATGCGCGGTGCGGCATGTTCGTGAAGCGCTGGCATCGCGCGCTGGCGGCCGCTTCGGCAAGCAGCATTCATCTGGACGGGCCCGGGAAGTTTTTTGTTATGGGCCCGAATGCGCAGTATGTGGACCTGGGATTGGTGGCACAGTACATCCACGAGATGGTGAAGATGACTCCGCTGCAAGGGAGCCTGTTTGAGATTATTTCGAGCGGCACGGATCTGGCGATCATAGGCGCCGCGGTGAATGCGCAGCGGGCGCTGGGGCCGGTCTGAGTGCCCGCCGCAAGCGCGGAAATCGGTAAGATGATACCAAGGTGCTGTCTTGAAGGGGTTGCTGCCGGGTCTGCGCGTTTTCATCGTCGCCGTATTGCTGGGGTGCTTGGCGGCCTTGGGTGGCGCTGCGGCCACCTTCGACGAACTGGCGGCGCAGGCGGGGGCGGCGCGGCGCGGCAATCGCATTCCTGAAGCGATCGGGCTCTACCGCCAGGCCGTGCAACTGAAGGCATCCTGGGTGGAAGGCTGGTGGTTTCTGGGGACGCTTTCCTACTCTACTTTCCAATATGCCGAGGGACAGGCGGCCTTCAGCCAGTTCGTCAAACTGGACGACAAACGGCCGCTGGCATGGTCGCTGCTGGGTCTTTGCGAGTTTGAAACCGGGGACTACGTTCCCTCCCTGGAACACCTTCGCCAGGGCCTCGCGCCGGGCCAGGATCTGGCTCCTGAAGTGGAAGCCGGAGTCCGGTTTCACTATGGGCTGCTGCTGACCCGAGCGGGCTTCTTCGACCGGGGCAAGCGCGAACTCGAACGCTACGCGCGGGGGGGGGCGCACGAGCCGATGCTCATTAAGGCGCTGGGACTCAACGCCTTGCACGATGCCTCGCTGCCGAAAGACATACCGGCGGAGCGCGTGGACGTAGTGATGCGGGCGGGGAACGCGACCCGGTCCTGGATACTGGGCGAAAACGAGCAAGCCGAGGCTGGTTTTCAGGAGTTAGTGAAGCAGTACTCCGGAGTAGCGGGGGTTCACTACTTATTCGGCACTTACTTGAGTTACACGCGTCCGGAGGAGGCGCTGCCGGAATTGCGGCGCGAATTGGAGCTGAACGCGGCGAATGCGGATGCAGCGGCTATGCTGGCGCTGCTGCTGGCGCGCGCCAACGACTTGCCCGGCGCTTTGGCTTATGCGCGGAAGGCGGCGGCGGACCAGCCGGCGGATCCGCTGGCGGAGTATGCCTATGGCGAGGTGCTGATGCGGATGGGCGAGATGCGTCCGGCGATCGCCAGGCTGGAAGCGGCCAGGAGCCTGGACCCGGCGGCGCTCGAATATCATATGGCGCTGGCGAGCGCCTATGCGCGGGCGGGGCGGAGGGACGAATCGCGGCAGGAGCGCCGGATTTCTTTAGATATGGCGGGCGCGCACGGCGCGGCGGCGGGCGGGCGCGCGCCGGAGAACCCATGACGGGGTATCGCGACACTGCCACGGCCGCACTTTGGCTGGCGCTGCTGACAGCGGCGGCCCACGGCGCGCCGCCGGCGAAGATGACCTGCGCGACCTGCCACCGCGCCGAAGCCCAGCCGCAGCCGAAGACGCCCATGGGGATCGGCATTGAATTGCCGGCAAACCAGTCGGCGCTGGCCTTGCATCCTAAACTGACCCTGGAGGCCAACGGATACCGCTACGAAGTCGCGCGCAAGGACGGCGCCAGCACCTACACGGTAAGTGACGCATCCGGCTCGCTGACCCTGCCGGTGCGCTACGCATTCGGGGTCCATAACCTGACGTTCGCGCTCGAATACCAGGGACACTTTTATGAAAGCCTGGTGACTTACTATGAGAACATCGGGCTGGGAATTACCATTGGAGACGACCGCATCCGGCCCCACAATCTGACGGAGGCGATGGGACGGTTGATGCCCAACGAGGAGGTCACCGCGTGCTTCAACTGTCACGGCACGGGGGGGGTGAGCCACGGCAAGCTGACGCTCGAGTCACTGAAGCCGGGCTTGACCTGCGAGCACTGCCATGCGGGGGCCGAGGCGCATATGCAGGCGCTGGCGGCGGGCAAGTCCGCGCCTGCGCCGAGGAAGCTGGGCGAAATGGCGGCCGAAGAGATGTCCAATTACTGCGGCGAGTGCCACCGCACCTGGGAATCGGTGGTCGGGCTGCGCATTTTTGGCGAAAAGAACATCCGGTTCCAGCCTTACCGGCTGGCCAACAGCCCGTGCTTTCTGGGGGACGACAAAAGGATCCGCTGCACCGCCTGCCACGATCCGCACAAGGATTTGGAGCATGATCAAGCCACTTACGACCGGGCTTGCCAAGCGTGCCATGACGGGCAGTCCGCCGCAACGAAGAAGACTTGTCCGGTGGCGGATAAGAACTGCGTGAGCTGCCACATGCCGAAAGTGCAAGCGCCGGGCGCGCCCACCATCTTCACGGATCATCATATCCGCGTGGTGCGGGCGGGGGAGCCTTACCCGCAGTGAGAGCGCCCGGAACGCCGCTGACTTACTGAGCTAAAGCCTTTTCGATCGCCGCGGTCACCTTTGGATCGTCGGGTTTCACGGCGGATTCGAAGCGCTCGGCGATCTCGCCGTTCTTTCCGATCAGGAATTTGGTGAAGTTCCACTTGATGTCGCCCCCGGTGGATTTCGTCAGGTATTCGTATAAGGGCGCGATATCGGAACCTTTCACCGAGATCTTCGAATACATGGGGAAGGTGACGCTGTATTTGCGGGAGCAGAAGGTCTTGATCTCTTCGTTCGTGCCGGGCTCTTGCGCGCCGAAATTATTGGCCGGGAAGCCGACCACCACCAGGCCTTTATCCTTGTACTGTTCGTAGACCGCTTCAAGTTCCTTATATTGGGGCGTGAAGCCGCACTTGCTGGCCACATTCACCAGCAGGAGCACCTTGCCCTTGTAGGCGGCGAGCGGCGCGGGCGCGCCGTCGATGGAGTTCAATGTAAATTCGTAAACGCCGGCTGCGCCGAACAGAGCGGCGGCAAACACCAGCAGCGAGAGAGACAACAGCATCTTGAGCATGAGACCAGTATACGTTAGGCGGGCTGCGGAAAAAGGGCAAAAACCGCTTGCTGACGCGCGCGGCTCAGAAGTGTTGCTTTGTGTTTGCAGTAGCTTACCGAGCCGCGACCGTAAGGGAGTGGCCCCGACAAGCCTTTTTCCGCAGCCTGTTAGGCGGACATTCAGCTTGAGTGGTCGTGGATGATTTTCCATCCGGCCGCGGTTTTGCGCAGGACCAGGGTGTAGCGGCCCGCCGCATTTCCGCCGCCCGCCGCGACGCGCTCCAGGTGGAAGCGGCCGGTGACCAGCGCCACATCCGCGGCCAGCATACGCACGTCGATTTCCGAGAAGGCCAGTGTGCCCATGGCTTCGCGGGTGGGATAAGCTTTGCGATATCGGGAGAGAATAGCCTGCACGCCTCCGTGGACGACGTCTTTGCCGATGAAAGTAGTCTCGGGAGAATCGTCGTAGTAAGAGGCGAAGGCCGCCAGATCGCCGCGGTTCCAGGCTTCTTCCGAAAGTGTGAGGACGGCGCGGACATCGCCATCCGGGGAGAGACTCTGTGCGACCAGGGGGGGGAGCAGGCAAAGCAGGCTCAAGACACGGAACATAGGTATATCTTAGCGGCAATCCGGCTGGGCGGTGGGGCTGCTTTAACGCGGTTTGGCATAAATGGCGTCGCCCACGCGCCGCATCCAGGCCAGTTCCGCATCGCGCATGGGACCCTGGCGCAAGGCCGCCAGCGCCTGGTCCAACTGGTCGGCGTCGGCGGGCCCGGTCATGCATAAATTCACGGCGGGCTGGGTGAGCACGAAACGATAACAATCCGCCGCGGTGGGAACCTTTTCTCCTGGCGGGATGCGCGCGTGGCCCAGCAACTGACGCCAACTGGTGGCCGTGAAGGAAACCAGCCCGGGAGGATTTTGGGCCGGCAACTGGGAGAACACTTCGCGTTCCGCGCCGCGATGCACCGCGTTGTAGCGCACGTGGAAGATATCGAATTGCGGGTCGAGCGCGAGGCTGGCGATCAGGGAGCGCTTGTGCGTGGAGACGGCCAGGTAGCGCACCAGGCCGCGTTCGCGCAGTTTGCGGCAGGCGTCCAGGATGCGCGGGGGGGGCGGCGCATTCCACAAACCGAGCAGCAGCACGTCGGTGTAATCGAAGTGAAGGGCGCGGAGGGCGCGCTCGAGGCTAGGCCCGACCAAGGAAGCCAGGCGCGAATAGGATTGCGTCACCAGCAGGAAACGGTCGCGCTGGGGGGCCAGGGCGCGCAGGCCATCGCCAAAGGAATTGCGGCGGAGGCTGCCCCAGTAGAAATAATTCATGCCGTGGTCGAAGGCTTTTGCCACGGCCTCGGCGGGCGCGCCATAGCTGGAGGCAAGTCCCAAGCGGCCCACTGAGATGCCTGTTCGCCCCAGAGTGGCGCGGTCAAACCACATGGCTGTGACCTTTAGCTTCCGTACTCCTTCAACTTATTGTGCAGCGTCTTCAGGCTGATCCCCAGAATCTCGGCGGCCCGGGTCTTATTGTTATGGGTGTGTTCGAGGGTGCGGAGGATCAGGCCCTTCTCGGCATCCTCCACGGTGGTGCCGATATTGAAGCGCACGGAGCCGGGGTCGTCGGATGCGGAGGCGGCCGAAGCTGTGGCGGCGGCGGCCAGGGGAGCGCGGCCATGCAGGAACGTGGGGACGTGGCGCAGTTCCACGGTTCCCTCGCCCGCAAGAATTACGGCGCGCTCCAGCACGTTGCGCAATTCGCGCACATTGCCGGGCCAGGAGTAGCGCTCGAAGGCTTCCAGCACTTCGGGCGCAATGCCGGTGACGCGGCATTCGTGTTTGCGATTGAGACCGGAAATAAGCGCTTCGGAAACCGGCACCACATCCTCTTTGCGCTCGCGCAGCGGCGGCAAATGAATATGAAAAACGTTAAGCCGGTAATAGAGGTCTTCGCGCAGATGGCCGCCGCGAATGGCCTCATCTGGCACCTTATTGGTGGCCGCCACCAGCCGGACATCGACTTCAAATTCGGCCTTGCCGCCCAATCGCCGCACCTTGGAATCCTCCAGAATGCGCAGCAGCTTGGCCTGCGTGGGCAAAGGCATTTCGCCGATTTCGTCGAGCAAGAGCGTGCCATGCTGCGCCAGTTCAAAGCAGCCGGCCCGCCGCTCCGAAGCGCCGGTGAAGGAACCCTTCTCGTGGCCGAACAGTTCGCTCTCGATGAGGGTTTCGGGCAGCGCCGCGCAGTTGATGGCGATGAACGGGCCTTGCCGCCGCGGGCTGAGATTATGCAGGGTGCGGGCCACCATTTCTTTTCCGGTGCCGCTTTCGCCGGTAATCAGCACGCAGGCCTTGCTCGGCCCGGCCTGTTGCAGCAGGGCGAAGATTTCACGCATTCTGGGCGCGTTGCCCACCAATTCACCGAGCGAGCCATTGTTGGCCAGGTGGCGGAGCAGGGTCTGCCGGTCGTTGCGCAGGCTGGCGTGCGCGGCCGCGCGGCTGACCAGCACTTCGAGGGTCTTCGGTTGGATGGGTTTTTCGAGGAACCAGTAAGCGCCTAATTCATGCACGGTGCGCACGGCGGTTTCCACATTGCCGTAGGCGGTGAGCACGATAGTGGGCGGCATATCGCCCATTTCGCGCAATTTTTCAAGGAACCCGAAACCGTCCATCCCGGGCATGTTCAGGTCGGTCAAAATAACGTCGGCGCCATTGCGGCTCAGTACTTCCAGGGCATCGTTGCCATCGGACGCGGTATCCGCGGTCATACCCCAAGCGGTTACCATGGCTGCCAGTCCACTGCGCTGCGCGGGCTCATCGTCAACGATCAAGACTCTTAACAGAAACAATTCCTCCACTGCACGGGATGCTTTTAACGACATTGTAGCGCCCGGCACGCCGCGAGATGGCAGGTGCTAGTTTGCGATAATAAGGGCAACCAAGGCTACATGCTTTTGAAAACGGTTCGACGCGCCCGCCGCCGTGCGATTGCCAATGATGCGATGCGCCATGCCGCCTATGCGGTAAGCGCGGCGCTGGCATCCCTGATTGTGCTGCTGATCGCGGGAACCCAGATTCTGGGATGGGCATGGTTGGTGCTGCTGCCTGCGCTCACCCTGGCAGCCGGAGTTTACGCGACTTGGCGGAGCGCACCTTCCCTCTATCGGGTAGCGCAGCGCGTGGATGCCAATTTGAAGCTGGCCGACACTCTTTCCACGGCCCTTTTTTTTAGCGGTAGTGAGGGGAGCGGCGAGACACAGCGCGCGCAACGGGAGCAAGCGGAAAAGGTAGCGTCGGCGGTGGATGCGCGGCGCGCTATTCCGCTGCGGCGGCCGCGCGCTCTGTATGCCACGGCGCTGCTGGCGCTGGCGGCGGGCGGCCTGTTTGCGCTGCGCTACGTGCTGGACCAGCGGCTGGATCTGCGCGCGCCATTAGCCCACATGCTGCAGGATAGGCTGGGTTATACGGAGGCGCGCCAGGCGGCGCGTAAGCGGCAAAGTGCCGCGGCTCACGATCCCCAGCACCCCCAAGCGCCGGGCTTTTCCGCGGAGGATGGGCAACAGAAGGGGCCCGGAGAGTTGGATGCCGCGCCGGAAAACGCGCTCGATACCGTGGGCGTGCCGGACGTGAACAACAAGACTGCGGCGCAGCGCGCGGAGAACGCCACGCTGGAGCAATCCTCGCCGCTCGAGGGCGAACGGAGCAAGGCAGAAGAGCCCGAGGGCATAGGCGCCAATTCCGGCAGCCGGCAATCCGCCGACGGGAAGAAAGGCCCCGGGGCCGGAAAGCAAGGCCAGGGCGAGGACCAGCAATCCGCCGGCAATGCAGGTGAAAACTCCGGGCTGATGGGCAAGTTCCGGGATGCCATGTCGAGTTTGATGAAGGGCATGCGGCAGGAGCCTTCCTCGCAGGGCGCGCCGCGGACGCCGGGCGCGCAAAACGGCGGGCAGCCGAAAAGCCAGTCCGCCAATGCCGCACAGAACGGCAAAGCAGGGGAGCGGCAACCGGGCGATGGGGAGAAATCCGAAGGCAAGGATGGGCAGCCCGGCGACGATAGCCAGAACGCGCAGAGCGGGCAGGCGGGCAGTCCCGGACAGAGCGGCCAACAGGCGGCCAGCAAGCAACCGGGCAGCGGCATCGGGCGGCAGGACGGCAGTAAAGACGTGAAGCTGGCCGAACAGCTTGCGGCCATGGGCAAGATCAGCGAGATCATCGGCAAGCGCGCGGCCAATGTGAGCGGCGAACTGACGGTTGAAGTGGAGAACAGCAACCGGCAGTTGCGCACCCCATATGCCCAGAGCGCCGCGCATCACGCGGAGGCGGGGGGGGAGATCAACCGCGACGAAGTGCCGGCGGCGTTTCAGGCTTACGTGCAGCAGTATTTCGAGCAAGTGCGCAAGCAGGGGGCTGGGCAGGCGGCTAAGCCGGCGGCGGCCGTTCGCGGCGGTCCCGTTCAGTAACCCATTATTCCTGCCAGACGCGCTTGGGCACGCCGCGGTCCCGATCTTTCACCCGGTCGTAAAGATAATAAGTCGAAACCGTGCCGAGCGCCTGGTTATAGAGGGTGGTCAATCCCAGCCCCTCCTTCAGGTCCTCCTCGAAATCGTGCAGCGCTTTCAACTCGGGGGCCAAAGCGGGTTTGGTCTTCCCGGAAGGCGTGCGGAAGAACTTCTGATAGCCGCCATCCACCAGCGAACCGATTTCGCCGCCCATTAAGATGCCCGCCAACTCCGCGCGCTCGATCTGGCTGCCGCCCTCCCGCAAGGCCACCGCGCACTCGCCTTTGCTCACCAGCACCGTGCCATCGGGCCGCGGCGTCACGGTGAATCCGGCGCGTTTCAGGTTGTCGAGCCGCTGCGGGAAAGTGGGGTCGGTGTGGCGTGGCCTGCGAAAGAACATAACGATATTATAGCGGTGAGGCCGCCCTCAGTAGTGAAATCTCCAACGGAATTCGCCGTAGATCTGGCGCGGGTCGTTGAAGTGGAATCCTCCAAAGGTTAAGCTGTTGTCGAGCAAGACGCGGCGATTGGTCACATTCATGGCGGTCAATGAAACTTTGTATTTTTCATGATCGCCAAAGCTTTTTCCCAGGGCAATGTCGAACGTTGTGTGCGGCGGCAAATAGTTTCCGGGATATTGGGCGTCCGGCGCCCCGTTCGTGAATCCCGAGCCGTAGTACACATTCGTCGAAGCGAACACCTGCCAGGGAAGACTTGTATTGGCGCCGAAGTTCAACGTGTTTCTCTGATCGTGGTCCACCGGTGAATATCCCGGCGGGATGGCTACGGGGCATGCCGGCGACACGGGAATGGTGCAGACCACGCCTCCGGTGATGGGCGCCGTCGCCTGCGCGATCTGATTCGAATAGGCCAAGTGGACCTGCGCGCGATGCCACAGGCGCGGGGAGCGCAGTGTGGTTTCCCAACCCTGAATCAAAGCGGCAGTCCAGGTGATGGGCCAGAATATGTTCGATTCG
>Ga0302320_10026255_pt1 | contig 11288 bp, 10 predicted proteins | sample Bog_T0_3_FD_202130 | JGI IMG/M metagenome (GOLD analysis project Ga0302320, IMG submission 202130) | Peat permafrost microbial communities from Stordalen Mire near Abisko, Sweden - Bog_T0_3 | ecosystem: Environmental > Terrestrial > Soil > Wetlands > Peat | place: Sweden: Abisko, Stordalen Mire... | reverse complement strand
AGTGAAGATTGACCCAATCGCTGGCGTCCATCAAGGACACCCCACCAGCCAAGAGCCAAATCAATTCGGCTCGGCGACGTAGGCCGGCGGGAGTAGATCGTGAGCGAAGAAGACGCTGAAGTTCAAACAGCTGCGCCGCTTTGAGGCTTGGAAACGAAAGAATTCGCGCCATGGCTCAAAGTAGCATGCCTATTGTTTATATATAGCGATATTTATGGATCGCACCACTAGCTACCTCGCGGCAATCGGTCGACGTACAGTCCGAAGGCCGCGCGCTCGCCACCGAAGATGCCGTCACCGGTCAGGTCATCAACCGCCGCTTCATTAACGATCTGCCTCTGGTCGACCGTTACGTTCTTGATTTAGTGGGGCTCGCCCCCGGCGTCAACAACATGAGCGACACGAACAGCGTCGGCGACACCGGCACCAACTTCGCCTCGAATGGCAGCCGCGGCGCAAATGCCGATATCCTGCTGGACGGCGCTTCCATCACCAACTTCGAGCCCAACGGCGGCATCACTCAGGTAACCTACACGCCGTCGGCCGAAGCGGTGGATGAGTTCAAGGTGCAGCAGACCAACTTCAGCGCCGAGTATGGATTTTCCGGCGCATCCGTGGTGAACATGATCACGCGTTCCGGCGGCAACGCTTTCCACGGCAGCGGCTACGACTATCTGCGCAACCAGATCACCGACGCCAATAACTGGTTCGCCAATGATAATGGCATTCCCATTCCGCCCGTGCACCGTAACAACTTTGGCGGCACCGTCGGCGGCCCCATCATCAAGAACAAAACGTTCTTCTTCTTCGATTACGATGGTACTCGCGCGTCGAGCCTGGGCACTTATCAGGCCGGCGTCCCCAGCGCCGCCGAACGCACCGGCAACTTTGGCGAATTATGCGCCGCCAATGGCGGCACCTTCGATAGCACGGGACTATGCAGCACGATCGCCGGGCAAATCTACGATCCCTACTCGGGAAGCTTTCAGAACCCGGCCAATGGGGCGGCCGGCGCTTACCGCAGCGCGTTCATCCCATTTGACAACTTGGCTACCTACACCAGCCCAGGTAACGCCAACTTGAATGGAACTCCCTATCAGTTAGCGCAGTTTCCGGGCAACCTGATCGACCCCGTGGCCCAGAAACTCGCCAACCTCTATCCCATGCCGAACATTGCCAACGGCAGCATTTACGATAACTGGATCGCGTCGGGAGCATCGCGCAGCACCAACGATCAATTCGATATCCGCATCGACCACCGCTTCAGCGACAAGAATCTGGTCACGCTCAAGTACTCGCAAGACATCAACGCCTACAACGCCTACAACGCCTACAACTGTTTCAAGAATTTCACCGATCCCTGCGGCACCGGCCCGAATCACAGCAACGCGCACCTGTTCGCCATTAACGATACCTATACCTTCAGTCCCACGCTCATCCTCACCAGCACGCTCGGCTACACGCGCGGCACCGAGCACATAGACGCGTACAACACCAGCCTGAACCCGAATCCACTCGCCACATTGGGCTTCCCATCTTATCTGAACGCCAACGGCTTCCTCGGCGTACCGGCCATCTTCATCGGCAGCGGTTATTATTCGGCCGGTTACACCGACATCGGGCAAGATCCTTACGGCAACTACCGCCAGGGGCAGGACACCGGGCAGCTCACCGAACTGCTCACTAAAATCCTCGGAAAACACGAACTGAAGCTGGGCTTCGAAGGCCGCTTGCATCAGCAGAATTATATTCAAACCAATGCCCCCAATGGCATCTTCAATTTCAGCGCCTCCAGCAGCGCCCAATGCCCCATTCCGGATATCACGCAATGCGGCGGCGACGGCATGGCCAGTTTTCTTATGGGCCAGATGGCAGCCGGCGGCGGGGCGTATTACCAGATCCAATTCAGTCCCGCGACCGAGAACTTTCAATACGCCGGTTATATCCAGGACAACTGGAAGGTCAGCCCCAAACTGACTCTTAATCTAGGCCTTCGTTATGATGTGTCGCTGCCCAGAACCGAACGCCATAACCGCACCAACTGGTTTGATCCGAACGTCACGAATCCGCTGAACGGCGGCAGCATTTCCTACCTGGATCCAATCACCGGCCAGAACGTGACGCGGGCGCTCCTAGGCGGCGAAGTGTTCAACAGTGCGAGTGTGCGCACCAATTGGCTCACCGATTGGAACGATTTCCAGCCGCGTTTCGGCTTCTCTTACCTGGCGAGCAAGAACACCGTCATACGCGGCGGTTATGGCATTTATTACGATCAGACTCGCTCCGGCGCCAACGGCCTGTTAAGTTACGGATCGCAAGGCTTCACCCAATCCACCGGCGCCATCACCACTTACAACAACGATGGCGCTACCCCTTATTTGAGTTTGAGCAATCCATTTCCGGCTAGGTTAATCGCACCACCCGGCAGCTCGCTCGGGTTGCTCAACGATGTCGGCTACGGCGCGGTTGGTCCGCTCCGCACTACCGCCGCTGCCAGAACGCCCTATGAGCAAAGCTGGAGTTTCGGCATTCAGCATCAGTTTGGAACCAGCACGCTGCTCGACGTTGAATACATTGGCAAAAAAGGCACGCACTTGTACTTCGCGGGCAACAATAACCTCAATGTATTGAGCAAGCAGATTGAGAACCTTTCGCCGAATCAAATCGCCAATCTCGGTAACTATGTGACGAATCCCTTCGCGCCGTTGCTGACCGGCGCCTACTACGCCAACAGCCCGCTTTCCAGCCCCACCATACAAGCGTTTCAACTGCTCTTGCCGTATCCGCAGTTCCAGAGCGTGACCGCCGATGAACCGCCCTCCGCCGATTCCAGCTATCATTCGCTGCAAATCTCGGTCGAGAAGCGCTATTCCTATGGCCTGCAATTGCTCGCCAACTTCACTTGGTCCAAGTCGATTGACGATTCTTCCACTTACGATGGCAATGTCGCCTGGCTGGCCAATGGCCCCAACTCGGGCACGAACATACAGGACCCCAACAATCCATCGGCGGAACGCAGCCTCTCCACCTTCGACATACCCTACCAATTCAAATTCAATTACACCTACGATTTGCCCATCGGCCGCGGCAAGACTTTCTTCCCCAACATGCCGCGCGCGCTCGATCTCGTGGTCGGAGGATGGAAGACCGCCGGCGTCTGGACGATTCACGACGGGTTTCCACTGCAATTCACCGTTTCAAACGGCGGAACCCCGATCTGGACTTACGGAGCGCAGCGCCCGGATGTCTCAGGCACCCCCCAAGCGCACCGGCGGATCGGATGGCAACTGGATCAATAACTATTTCGCCAACCCCAACGTTTTCCAAATGCCCGCTCCCTACACGCTGGGCGATGTGTCGCGCACCATCGGCAGCGTGCGCACGCCGTTCTTCTTCACCACCAATCTATCTCTGTTGAAAGAGTTCGGCTTGTCCGCCAAACACGAAAGCGTCAAGTTGGAGCTGCGTCTCGAGGCGGAGAACGCCTTCAACCACCCCGTCTTCGGCACCCCCGATACCACCGTCGGCGATCCCAACTTTGGTGTGATTAACTACACCGCCGTCGGCCCCCGCCAATGCCAGTTGGCCATGAAGTTGTACTTCTGAGCCGCGGCAGCATGGAGCGGTGACGTTAACCGCCATCTTGAGATAAACTGTCCCTGGTATCACGGCCCTATGAACGCGACGATTTTAGTGCTTTGCTCGGACGCGGTTATCCGCTCGGTCATCACGGACACGTTGGAGGCGCGTGGGTATGTCGTCCTGGGCGCGGCGAATCTCGGAACGGCGGTCGACCGTCTCCGCGAGTACAAGCCCGATTTACTGATCATCCGGCCTTACATCGACAACATGGCCGGCCACGACGCGGCGCATTATCTCCGCACTAAGCGGCCGGGAATGCGCGTCCTCATGGTCAGTGGAACGCTCGACGACGAGCGCCTTCTTTACCGCGATAGCCTGCACGCCATCGAGGTTTTTCCCAAGCCGTTCACCGCCGCCGAGCTGCTGGCCAAGGTGAGCGAGATCCTCGAGCGGCGCGCATAAAAATCCCCAAGACCATTGAAGCCCGGCGCGGCAAACTTTCTTATCTATAATGACCCCATGCCTTTCCAATTGAGCCGCCGCCGCTGGTTCTGGTTAATGGGCAGTACTCCGCTGCTCGCCCAAACACCCGCGCCTGTTGTGCCAGCGGGACAGCCCTCTCAAAAAGCCAAGGACGAAGTTCGGCAAGTCAGCGAGAAGCTCGCCGCCATCGAGGTCCCCATGAACGTCGAACCCGCCTTCCGCTTCGTGGCCTAGCGCATGCGGAAACCTAAGTTCAATCTCGACGCAAACACCCTGGCCTTCGCCACGATTAGCGAATTGGGCGATCTGCTGCGCAAACGCGAAATCTCTTGCGTGGAACTCACCAGGTTCTTCGGCGAGCGTTTGGAAACCCTCGGCCCCGAGTACAACGCGCTGGCTCTTTCGCTGCGCAAAGACGCCCATAAAGCCGCCAAGGATGTCGATTGGGAAATCAAGCACGACCGCTTCCGCGGACCCTTGCAAGGCATTCCCTTCGCGGTCAAGGATCTGTTGAGCGTCGCCGATTATCCCACCACCTGGGGCGCTAAACCTTTCGCCGATCAAGTCTTCGATTACGACGCCACCGCCGTTCATAAGCTCAAGAACGCCAAAGGCATTCTCCTCGGCAAACTGGCCATGATTGAACTGGCCGGCGGCGGCGGTTACACCTCGGCGAGCGCCTCTCTGCAAGGTCCGGCGCGTAATCCCTGGAACAAAGCCTATTGGGCCGGCGGTTCCTCAAGCGGTTCCGGCGCAGCCGTCGCGGCCGGCTTGGTGCCCTATGCGCTCGGTTCGGAGACCTCCGGTTCCATTATGACTCCCGCCTCCTATTGCGGAGTCACCGGTCTCCGGCCGACTTACGGCCTGGTCAGCCGCTACGGCGTCATGTCACTCTCGTGGACTCTTGATAAGATCGGCGTCCTCGCCCGCTCGGCGGAAGATTGCGGTTTGGTCTTGCACGAGATTGCGGGCGCAGATGACAACGATCCCGCCTCCGCCAACAAGAGCTTCTACTACACGCCGCAATACTACAGCGATTTCAAAGAACTCAAAATCGGCTACGCGGAGATCGACTTTAGTGAGTGGCCGGAACAAGCGTTGCGGCCCGCCTTCGCCCAAGCCCTGACTGTGGTGAAGACTCTCGGACCCGCCATGGTGGAGAGCAAGCTGCCTGACTTCCTGTACGGCCCCATCATTAGCTGCATCATCGACTCCGAGGCCGCCTCGGTCTTTGAGACTCTCATTCGCAGCGGCCGCGTCGATCAACTCGCGGACCAGGGCCAGATCGAAGGGCTGAAGGCGTCCATGAATTACCTCGCCCTCGATTATCTGAAAGCGATGCGCATTCGCACCCAGATACAAGCGGCTTTCCGCATGCTCTTCGCGGGCATTGATTTCCTCGTGGCGCCCACCAAACTCGAGTTCCCCGACAAAGTCGACGTGCCCTTTGATGAGACTCCTCCGCAACGGCCCGAGACGAAGGGCGTGGTGGCCGGATTGGTGCAAGCTGGCAATTTGTGCGGCTTGCCCGCGCTGACCATGCCGTGCGGCTTCGTCAACGGCCTGCCCATCGGCTTGCAGATCGTCGGCCGCCCATTCTCCGAGAACCACATACTGGCGTTAGGCGTCGAGTTCCAGAAGCGCACTGATTTCCACAAGCAACACCCAGGAACGGCTATTACTTGATCAGTTAGAATGCTGCGGCGCCCGCTTCGGCAACGGCATGGTCCTGATCCCCGCCGCCTCCGCTCACGCCAATCGCACCCACAACTTTTCCATCCCGCTTCAGCGGCACGCCACCGGCAAAGATCATGATTTTGCCGTCGTTGGAGGCATGGATGCCAAAGAACTGTCCGCCGGACTGCGAGTGCTCGGCCAGGTCTTTCGTGGGGATGTCGAACGCTCGCGAGGTGTAAGCCTTCTTTTGCGAGATATCGATGCTGCCAATCCAGGCACCATCCATCCGAACATGGGCCACTATGTTGCCACCCCCATCCGCCACTGCAATATTCATCGGTTGTCCAATCTCAACGGCCTTCTTTTCCGCCGCCGCAATCACTCTTCGAGCATCCGCCAAACTGACCATGATTTCGTTTTCTCCTCCTAACGAATGTAGCTCACCCCGCTTGAACGCCGCCGTACGGCGCTAAGTGTCTTACAATCGCACATTGTTCTCCCCAATGACCTGCAGCGCCGCCAGGAGATGCGTAATCCCTAATAACTGGCGCACCCGCCCGCTGATATTCGCCAATTCCAGGTTGCATTGCGCCGATTTCGACGACACGAATATCCGCACGATCACTCCGATCCCGCTGCTATCCATATAAGTCAGTTCCTTCAAATCCAGCACAATTCGCTGGACTTCGGGAAACAGTTCTTTCACATCGCGGTAGAGAAGATCGGTCACCCCCGCCACCAATTCGCCCTTGCATCGAACGACCGCAACTTCCGGGAAGCGCTCGATATGTATTGTCAAACGGTCTTTAGTAGTTTCTGGCAAAAGCCCTCCTCTCTGCGATCATAGAGGGTGTGTTTTTAAGCGACGGCGAATTTCGTGGGAAGCGGCGTGCTCGGTGCGGTAGGTGTGGTCACTCTTACCAAGGTCAAACATAGGCGCGAGTTGCTGTTCGCGTCTTTGCCGGTGCTTTTCGCGGTGCATCTATGGAAGGATTTGTGTGGCTCGGTCTCGACGGCATCCTCTCTTCCGCCGTGGCGCACGATATGGGCGCGGCCTTTCTCTTATACGCCCAAGGCATTCTGCCGTTTCTGATGCCGTTAAGCGTGCTGCTTTTCGAGCCCGATGCCAAAAGCCGCAAGCGGATGCGGCCTTTTCTGCTCATCGGCACCGGAACCACTCTCTATATCCTGTGGGCGCTGACAGCGTTCCCGTTTCAGGTGTATCTCAAGAACCATAGCATTGTCTACCTGAATGCGGGCACCGACAACACAGCGCTCGCGGTGCTGTACGTGATCGCCACCTGCGGCTCGCTTTTTTTCTCGCGGGTCAGAGACATGGTCATATTCGGCACGGCGAACCTGGTCATTCTGTTGATTGTGATGGCGGTCAAGCGTTATGCCTTCACTTCACTATGGTGCGCCTACGCGGCTGCGGCGAGCGTCATCATTCTGGCCTATTTTTGGAAAAGCGCCAGAATCCGGCCGTTCCGCTATCTGGAAGCGATTTAACGGCTAACCGGGCACCTGGACATGCCTCGATCTCCCGGAATTGCCACGCTGATGTTCCTTCGATTTGCATGCGCCCTGGCTCTCGCCTGTTCGTTCGTGCAGAACGGTTCTACCACGGCACCAAGGTCGCCGACGCCGAGCGCAGAATCCTTTTTGAAAGGCTCGGGAGTCATAACTTCAACCTATAGGAGCGTTAGGAAAGTGCGGCACAGAGAAGGGGCACGACAAAATTCAATTCGCCAACGGCCGAGGGCGCGCGCCCGTCGGTGTCGCCGGATCGACCTTGCGCGCCTTCGATTCCGCATAAGCCTGCTGCACCGACGCTGGAAACCCGGCCAGCAGCTTCTCGATACGCTGCTGAATCTCCGTCACAATCTCCGGATGCTCGGGCGCCACGTCATAGCTTTCCTGCGGGTCGGCGGCCAAGTTGTACAGTTCCGGCCGCGGCAGTACATAGTTATGCCGACCACCGGCGGGCGCTGGACTATACGCGCCCGAGTTGTGCCGCGCCACATGCAGTTTCCAGCTATTCCAGCGCGCGCACTGCAGGTCCCAGTTATCGAAGTAAAGTAACGCCTCGCGCTCGATCGACTTCTGCTGGCCGCTCAAAATAGGCCAGATATCAATGCCGTCCAGCGGTTTCGCCGGCAGGCTTCCGCCGATCAGCTTGGTGAGGGTGGGGAAAACATCGAGCATGGAAAGAACCGCGCCGGACACTCCACCCGCCGGAATACGGCCCGGCCAGCGCGCGATAAATGGCTCCCGCACGCCGCCTTCATACGTTGTGGCTTTGCGTCCGCGCAGCTTGCCCGGGCTGCCTTGATACCACGGGCCGTTGTCGCTGCTAAACATCACCACCGTGTCGCGTTCCAAACCGCGGCGCTTCAGTTCCGCGAGCACTTCTCCCACGCTCCAATCCAGTTCCTCCACCACATCCCCATAAAGCCCCTCGGCCGACTTGCCGCGAAAGCGCGTTGACGCCGCCAACGGAATATGCGGAAACGTGTGCGGCAGATACAAAAAGAAAGGCGCGCCCGCCGATTCGCGAATGAATTCAACGGCATGCTCGGTATAGCGCTGCGTCAGCGTTTCCAGATTCGCCGGCTCCTCCACCACTTTCGTCCCCTCCAGCAGCGAACGCGGATTCATGTCGTTGCTGTAGGGAATGCCGAAGTAATGGTCGAAACCGCGGCTGGTCGGCAGATACTGGTCCGGCCGGCCCAAATGCCATTTGCCAAAGCAGGCTGTTTTAAAGCCCTGTCCTTTGGCCACGTTGGCCAACGTCGTTTCGCCCACGTCCAGGCCGCCTTGATCCTGCGGAAACAATACCCGGGGAACACCCACCCTCGTCGGATAGCGGCCCGTGAGCAGCGCCGCGCGCGAAGGCGAGCAAACCGGATCGGCCGAATCGAAATTCGTGCAGCGAATGCCCTCGCTCGCCAGCCTGTCTAAATTCGGCGTGCGGATCGAAGAGCCATAGCAGCCCAAATCGCCATAGCCCAGGTCGTCGCACAGAATGAAGACGATATTGGGCTTTTTGGTGGGAACCGCGGAAAGGCTGGCGGCCGTTGCGGCCGCCGTTGTGGAGGTCATAAATGTGCGTCGGGTCATCATGTCTAAAGCGGAAATTAGCAGCATAGCAAGCCTTCTGTATTTTGTCGATAGGAATAATTGGGTTAAGATGTTCTTCAGCAATGCTTTCCCGACGTGATTTCCTTGCCTCCTCGTCAGCCACCCTGCTGAACGCCAATCTGCCGGCCCCTACCGGCCGCCCGCCGAACTTTATCGTTTTTCTAACGGACGATCAGGGCTGCCACGATCTTGGCTGTCTCGGTTCAAGCGATCTGCAGACGCAGAACATCGATGGACTGGCCGCCGGCGGCGCGCGTTTCACGAATTGGTATGCGGCTGCGCCAGTGTGCGCGCCCTCAAGAGCAGCGCTGCTGACCGGGCGTTATCCCATTCGCGCGGGCGTACCCAACAATGGCCCTGCTTTGCCCGACAACGAAAAAACACTGGCGGCTTGCCTCAAGGAAGCCGGCTACGCGACCGCTCTTTGCGGCAAATGGCATCTGGGTTCGACACCAGCCACCGCGCCCAATGCGCGCGGCTTCGACCGCTTCTTCGGCTTCCATTCCGGTTGCATCGACTATTATTCGCATCGCTATTATTGGGGCGAACCGAAAACCGTGAATTATCACGACCTGTGGTCGGACGGCACGGAGGTTTTTGAAGACGGCGAATATTCCACCGAACTGTTCGCGCGCGAAGCCGTGCAATTTATCCGGCAGAATCGCGAGCGCCCGTTTTTCCTCTATGTTCCGTTCAACGGCGTGCATTATCCGATGCACGCGCCCAAGCGCTATGTCGATCGTTTTCGCGATTTACCGCCCGAGCGGCGCATGTATGCGGCGATGCTCGCGGCGGTAGATGACGGAGTGGGAGCGGTGATGCGCACGCTCGGGGAATACCAGCTCACGGACAACACGCTGGTGATGTTCACCGCCGATAACGGCGCCACCCGCGAGAAGCGCGCCGGCTTGAACCAGCAAATTCCCGACGCCGGGCATAATGGCGTCTTTCGCGGTTACAAGTTCAGCGCGTTTGATGGCGGCATGCATCCGCCCATGGTCATGAGTTGGCCGGGCGTGATTCCCGCGGGCCAAACCATCGGCGAACTGGGTTGTCACATCGACATTCTGCCTACGCTGTGCGAGGCAGCGGGGGTGAAAGTGCCGAGTGATCGTATCATCGACGGGCGCAACGCCCTGCCCATGGCAATGGCGCGGGCGAAAACGTCGCACGAGGCGCTCTACTGGGCTTCAAACAACCAGCTCGCTATCCGCAAGGGAAAATGGAAACTGGTCAAGGATGGCATCGTGTTTGATGGAACGCCGGAAGGATCAAAGCCTCTGAGCGGCGACGACGCGCTGTTTCTCTCCAAACTGGACGAAGATCCCGGCGAGACGAAGAACTTGCGGCATCAAGCGCCGGAGGTACTCGACGAATTGGAGACGCAGGCGCTCGCTTGGCTGCAGGACGTATCGAGGAATCGCTAATGGCACTGACGCGCCGCGAATTACTGGCTGCTTCGGCGTTCGCGCCTCTTGCCCGCGATCCCAAAGAAAAGCGCCCGAATATCGTGCTCTTTGTCAGCGACGATCAAGGCTACGGCGATCTCTCCCTGCACGGCAACCCGGCGTTGCAAACGCCCAACTTGGACCGCATTGCGCAGGAAGGAGCCGAGTTTACCGACTTCCTGGTCAATCCGGTCTGCTCGCCGACCCGGTCGAGTCTTCTCACCGGCCGCTACTATTACCGGACGGGCGTGGTCGACACGTACCTCGGGCGATCCATGATGTACAACGACGAAGTAACCATCGCGGAAGTGCTGCGCGGCGTCGGCTATAAAACCGGGATCTTTGGCAAATGGCATCTGGGAGATCATTACCCTTTGCGCCCCATGGAGCAGGGGTTTGAAGAAGTGCTGGTGCACGAAGGCGGCGGCATCGGCCAGCCTTCGGACCCGCCCGACGGCAACAGCTACTTCAACCCCAAGCTCATGCATAACGGCCGGCAGGAACAGCGCAACGGCTACTGCACCGATGTCTTCTTCGACAGCGCGCTCGAGTTCATCTCCAAAAAAAAACACCAGCCTTTCTTTGCTTACCTGGCGACCAACGCGCCGCATGTGCCTTTGCAGGTTGCCGAGTCCTATGTTGCGCCCTTTCGCGACAAGGGTCTGGATGAAACCACCGCCAAAACGTATGGCATGCTGGCGAATTTGGATGAAAATGCCGGCCGCTTGCTCGCTCACCTGAAAGCGCAGGGCATTGACGATAATACGATCCTCATTTTCATGAGCGATAACGGGCCAACGCCGGCGCGCTTCAACAGCGGCTTGCGCGGACTCAAAGGCACGGTCTATGAAGGCGGACTGCGCGTTCCTTTTTTCGTGCGCTGGCCTGCAACCATCAAAGCAGGTGTCAAAATCGACCGTCTGGCCGCCCACATTGACGTCTTTCCCACCTTGCTCG
>Ga0302320_10026254_pt1 | contig 11288 bp, 8 predicted proteins | sample Bog_T0_3_FD_202130 | JGI IMG/M metagenome (GOLD analysis project Ga0302320, IMG submission 202130) | Peat permafrost microbial communities from Stordalen Mire near Abisko, Sweden - Bog_T0_3 | ecosystem: Environmental > Terrestrial > Soil > Wetlands > Peat | place: Sweden: Abisko, Stordalen Mire... | reverse complement strand
GACCACGCATTGTTGCAGCATCTCTTTCAGCAGCAGCAGAAATTTTTATAGCATTACCTTCAGCTTCGGCAGATTTTGTTTTTGTAATTAAGAGTGCCTGTCCTTCATTTTCAGCGGCAGCTTTCAGATTATTTGATGCAACGACTTTTGCCATTGACTTAATAATTTCTTCATCGAAAGTAATATCGTTTAACTGTAGATCAATAAGGTGATAACCCCATCCTTCCAATGTTCCGTCAAGATGTTTTTTAACTTCCAGAACGATCTCAGTCCGCAAACCAAGAATCTCAGCTTGTTTTTTGGTAGCAACAAAACTTCTTATGGTACCTTCAATGGTACGGATAAGCGCCTGCATGAAGTTGCGATCATCAATAAATTTAAATGCTACATTTTTAATCGTTTCATCATCAGGATTGATAACGGCATAAAGCAGCATGGCCTTAAAATACACATTGGCCTGATCCTGTGTTACAGCCTGAAATTCAAGTTCAACTGAGCGATTCTGTATGGAGATTCTCCTGAAAATATTTTCAAAAAAAGGTATTTTGAAATTTAATCCAGGATGAAGAATACGACGATACTTCCCAAAAACTGTGATGACTGCTACCAATCCCTGTCTGACAGTCACAAAACAGGAAAAGAAAAAAATAATTAAAACGCCCAATAAAATATATATTCCCATAGTATTTAAATTTTTTTATTTGTAAATAATTAAAAAGAGGAGTAAAAGTAATGATTATTTTTTATAAAGAGGTTTTTTAAATGTTATTTTATCGTCTGTGAGGATAATCAATTGTATAATGAAGACCCACGCTTTCTTTACGTTGCTGTGCATTTTTAATAATAAGATACCCGACATTAATCAGGTTCCGCAATTCACAAAGTTTTCTTGATAATTTTGTTTTTGCATATAACGCCTCCGTTTCCTTAAAAATAATTTCCAGACGGTCCTGGGCACGCTTCAATCGCAGATCGGAACGAACGATGCCCACATAATTGTTCATGATCTGTTGCATTTCCTTCAGATTTTGGGTAATCAGAACCATTTCTTCGGGATAGCTAGTTCCTTCATCATTCCACTGAGGTATATTTTCAGGAATAGAATAAGTTTTAAAATATTGCAACGCGTGTTTTGCAGCCCTGTCAGCAAATACAATACCCTCGAGCAATGAATTAGATGCAAGACGATTGGCTCCATGTAAGCCGGTAAAAGCTGTTTCGCCGGCGGCATACAGACGGTTGATCCATGATTTCCCGTCCATATCTACCTTTATTCCCCCGCAGGAAAAATGTGCAGCAGGAACAACAGGTATTAAATCTTTTGTAATATTAATCCCTATCGAGATACATTTTTCATTAATATAGGGAAAATGCTCGACTAATTTTTTCGGATCAAGATGACGACCATCAAGATAAACAAATTCATCCCCGCGAATTTTCATTTCATTGTCTATGGCTCTTGCAACTATATCCCGTGGAGCCAACGAACCGCGGGAATCATATTTATTCATAAATTCCTTTTCATCCTGTGTTTTGAGTATGGCGCCAAAACCTCTCATGGCTTCAGATATCAGAAATGACGGTCTTTCACCGGGATTAAACAATGAAGTGGGATGAAATTGAACAAATTCCATATCTTCAATCATTCCCTTTGCGCGGTAAACCATTGCAATACCATCACCTGTTGCAATGACAGGATTGGTGGTCGTATGGTAAATATTACCAATTCCGCCAGTTGCCATGAGTGTAACACGGGACAGAACTATTTTTATTTTGTGTGTTTCGATATCCAGGACATAAGCGCCAAAGCATTCTATATTGGTGTAATAGCGTTTAACTAATATTCCGAGATGATGCTGGGTAATCAGATCAACGGCAAAATGGTTTTCCAATATGGTTATATCCGGATGATTTCTTATTTTGGCAATCAGGGCTCGTTGTATTTCCTGTCCGGAATAATCTTTGTGATGGAGAATCCGGTGTTCAGAATGACCACCTTCACGGGCAAGATCATATTTCCCGTTGTCAAGTTTATCAAAGTCTGTTCCCCAGTCAATAAGTTGCTTTATCTGACCCGGAGCCTCTTCAACGACCATTCTTACTACTTTCTCATCACATAACCCATCGCCACAAATTAATGTGTCCTTTATGTGTGTTTCAAAATTATCCGGAGAATAAGTAACAGCAGCAATTCCTCCCTGAGCAAAGCTTGTGTTGGTTTGATCAATTGTACTTTTAGTGATAACGCATACTTTTCCTTTATCTGCAACTTTAAGTGCAAAACTCAAGCCGGCAATTCCACTTCCTATAACAAGAAAATCATATGTCTCATTCATGATTTGCCAGAATTTTTCGCAAAAATAAGAAAATGTACGTTAACATAATCTAAATTGTGAATATTAAAAGTATATTGGATACAATAATAATAGTGAAACCTATTATTAAGTATTTCCGGTTTTCCCTTTTATAAAAAGTACAGGCATAAATCATTTTAAGCACATTATTACTTATTATCGCCTGAAGAGAAGCGGAGGCAACTATTGTTAGAGGGATGGCATATTTCCCCTGGAACATATTTAAAAGGAATGGGTCTATATCAGTTACTCCGACTAAGATTGAAAGAAGATTCAACCCGTTTTTTCCGAAATGTTCAATCGTGAAATAGTTGATAAAAGTAAATGCTACATAAATGAATGTGAATATAAGCGCCACTTTGAATTCAAGAGGGTGTTGTTTTTCCACATCCACTTCCCCGGTTAGTTTATTCCTGTTGAGCCAGAAGATCGTTAACGCTGTTAATACCGTGATGAATGCCATTGCAGCCATAGGGAAAAGCAAAATTCTAAACAGCGTTTCATTAAAGATCAGAGAAAGGATCAGGATGCGCAGATACATCATGGTAATGGCTAATAATATCGCAGCAGTGTACTGATTGGCATTGTCAGGATTCTCTTTACTTTTCTTTGATAATACCAGCGTTGTAGCAGTGCTGCTGTATAAACCACCTAATAAGCCGGTTAAAATAATCCCGGCTTTTTTAAAAATGTATTTTTTTAAAATATAACTCAGGTATGAAATTGATGAAATAACAACCAATGCAAGCCATATCTTATAGGGTGAAATGGACAGATAGGAAACGAGTGGTTCTTTGGGTAAAACAGGCAATATCACTCCGGCAATTACAATAAATTTTGCAAGGGTTACTATTTCAAATTTATCAAAAGAGTTAGAAAAACCGGTTAAGGTTTCTTTTAATTCCGTAAAAAAAAGAATCGTTACAAATACCATCAGAAATAGCCACAATGGCTGGGTCAGCAACATCAACGACATAGAGTATGTAAGCAGCGCAATTAATATGGTTGTGATTCCAAATTTTTCATTTTTATATATTTTAAAAAAATAAAAAATACCAAACAGGAAGGACAACACAACAAAACCAATTATAAAAAGTATTTTGTTTTCCAGATCAGAAATCAGCAGCAGGTATCCGAGAATTCCAATAAAGGTGAATGTCCGGTGTGTTCCAAAGAGAAAATGATCATCTTTTTCACCGTGTACTTGTCTTTGTGAAAGGCCGATGATTAATGAGAAAATAGTTACCAATACAAAGTCAAAAAGGTTGTCAGGGACTACACCAATAATATTTAATAAGTTCATATGAATCTGTTTTTTAACAAAAATATTGATTTGTCGAAGAATAACAAAGTTTGTATTGAAAAAACAAAAATTATTTATCATTATTATGCATTTAGTCTGTATATATTATTTGATTTTTTAAATTTGCTTCATCTTTAAAGTAAATCGGGAGAGGGATGAGGCGGTTTTTATTTATCATTATTTGTATTGGTTCATTTTTGGTTATTGATTTGATGTTACAATACAAGCAAACACTCGATATACCTGTTATTCCTGAATACACTTTGAAAAATTCCTGGCTGATTTCTCTTACAAATGAATTTTCCAATTATATTGATTCTTCATTGAAAGCAGCAAATGCGCCGGGTGCCGCGTACGTTGTTATTAAAGATGGTGAAATCATTGCAATAAAGGCATTTGGTGTGAAAGAGACAGGAACATCTGACTCTGTTGATGTGCATACCTTATTTCGACTGGGTTCTGTTTCTAAGGGTTTTGCAGGCATTTTAACAGGTATGCTTGTTGATGAGAAACTGGTTCGTTGGAATGATCAGGTTGTAAAATATGTTCCTGATTTTTGCTTATCCGATTCGAAAGCCACATTAAAAGTAACTATTAATGATTTGCTGAACCATACTACGGGATTGCCAGTTCACTCGTTTACCAATATGATTGAAGAAGGGAAAAGTTACGAGGAATTGAAAGAAAGGCTGAAAGAACTACCTCTGGCAGGAAAGCCCGGCAAGGTTTTTACCTATCAGAATGTAGCTTTTAGTATTATTGCCGAAGTAGCTCAGACAGCAACAGGAATAAAATATACGGATCTTCTTAAACAAAAGATATTTTTTCCCTGTAAGATGTATGATGCGTCAGATACATATGAAGAGATGATGTCTTCTCAGAATATGGCTAAACCACATATCCTGACAAGAAAAGGATATATTACAAAATCCATTACGCCCGACTATTATGCATTTACACCTGCTGCCGGAGTGAATGCAAGTATCAGTGATTTATCAGGGTACCTGTTGGCAATTACAGGGAAGGACACTTCATTTTTATCAGACTCTACCCGTGAAGCAATATTCAGGCCGGTAATCAAAACTCCCCGTCAATTGCACAACTGGAAGAAAATAAAAAAGATGTACTATGCCAAAGGTTGGCGGGTTATTGCACTGGCAAACGATTCTATCATTTATCACGGAGGGTATGTTACTGGATATCATGCTGCCATAGCTATATATCCTAAGGATAACTTAGCCATTGCTTTTCTTTTCAATTATATAGGCAATCTGCCAAATGAATGTATTCCGGATTTTTTTAATATGTATTTTGAGTTTAAAGAAAAAGAAAAAATAAAACCACAAATCAAATAAAATTATATATTTGTTTACTATTTAAAAAGAGATTTTGTAAATGGACTAAATCAAACACGAACTAAAATGAATAAATTAAGTATTAAAGAAAAGTTAGGATTCAGTCTGGGTGAGATTGGAGGTACGATAAGCTGGCAGGGAATGATGTTTTTCCTGGGCATATTTTATACTGATGTGTTTGGGTTGACAGCAACAGCCGCCGGGTTTTTGCTTTTTCTTCCCCGGTTTCTTGATGCATTTGTTGATCCGATTGTCGGCGTTGTGGCTGACAGAACGAATACAAAATGGGGTAAATTCAGACCTTATCTACTTTGGTTTGGAATTCCATTCGCAGTTTTTATGGTTCTGATGTATTTCACTCCTAATTTTAGTCTCTCAGGGAAAACGGTCTATGCTTATGTTACATACATTGGTATGATGATCATGTATTCTCTTATTATGACTCCTTTTAATGCTTTAGGGGGCGTGATAACTGATGATCATATTGACAGAACCAGCTTGCAGTCCTATCGTTTTATGATGGCATTCACGGGAGGTATTATTATCAGAGGATTCACGTATCCTTTGGTTAGTTTATTTGGTGGTGGATTGAATGTTACCAAAAACATGCCTAACAATCCGCAGAAAGGATTTCTTCTTACGATGGTTGTCTTCGCAGTAATAAGTCTCATCGCATTTCTTGTGACATTTAAAGTAACTAAGGAGCGGGTTGCCCCTGCAAAATCGCAGAAAACTTCATTAAAGCTTGATTTTAAAGACCTGCTTAAAAATGCACCCTGGTTAATAATTTTCCTTGTTTCGACATTAAATCTTATATATGTTGGTACATGGTGTACTTCCATGGCCTATTATTTTAAATATTATATGACAGCTAAAACGCTTGTTCTTTTTGGATGGAACACACATTATGATCTAATGTCTTCATTTAATGTTTTTGGGTCAATCATCATTATTCTGGTATTGGTATCCCCTTTAACTAAATGGTTGAGTGCCCGGTTCGGGAAAAGGAATATTTTAATTGTGAGTTTTCTGTTAATAGGTGTTTCAATTTGCGGTTTTTATTTTTGTAAACCCACTGATTCAGGAACAATCATGTTATTACAACTTATTCAGTCTGCTGCCGCGGCTCCAACCATGCCTATAATCTGGTCTATTTTTGCTGATGTTGCAGATTTTTCAGAATGGAAAAATAACAGAAGAGCGACAGGACTTGTTTTTTCGGCAGTTGTATTTGGTCAGAAAGCCGGGATTGCTTTAGGTGCTGCAATTCCATTATGGATCTTAGGCTCTTTGGGATATAGTGATAAATTAGCAGTACAGCCTGCAGCCGTCATACAAACGATCAGAATGTCAATGAGTCTTATTCCCGGAGTAATAGCATTTTTAACGATGATAGCCTGTTTCCTTTATCCATTAACAAATAAAAAGATGGATCAGATTCAGATTGAACTGGTTCAACGTAGAGATCAACAAAAAGAATAATATATGATGAATTTTAAAAAAATTGTTTTTACTGAACCATGGAAAGTCCAATTTCAGGAAGGCGTATTTACTGATAAAATTGAATCGCCGGACGAGGTTATAATTAAAAATTTATACTCTCAGGTCAGTCCGGGAAGTGAACTGGCATGCCTTGCTGGTATTGAAGACTGGTTTAAAATTCCCGGTATTCCGGGATATACTGCCGTAGGAGAAGTCATTGAAAAAGGTTCAAATGTTACATTTAACAAAGGGGATCTGGTTTTTACTTTTGGTCCGCATGCGCAATATTTTAAAATCAACATTACTGATCGCTGGCATGGCATATGCGTTAAATTACCCGATGGTCTTTCAGGCGATATAGCGTCATTTGCTCATCTTGCTGACATTGCCATTTCAGCGCTGCGGGTGTCAAATATTCAGCTTGGAGATTATGTTGGTGTTACCGGCATGGGGCCTATTGGCAATCTGGCTGCGCAACTTGCAAAACTGCAAGGTGCCAATGTCATTGTCTTTGATATCAATGAAACACGTCTTGATATTGCCCGTCAATGTGGACTTACGAATACAATCAATTCATCTTCGAAAAAGTTAAAAGACGAACTGATGAAAATGACGGCAGGGAAAGGCGTTTCTACACTTATTGAAGCATCCGGATTTGCGCAGGTTGCAGAATCAGCTATGAAATATATCTCGCAATATGGCGAAATGATCTTACTGGGAACGCCACGTGCTCCGTACCAGACAAACTTAACAGCGTATTTACGCGATATTCATCTTTTTAATCCGTCTATTACAGTAAAAGGAGCGTTGGAATTTATTATACCCACACGATCCATCGAATTCGTGAAACACAGTAAAGAAAGGGATTGCGCTATCATCATGAATTTATTGAAAGAAGAAAGATTAACAGTAAAACCTTTCTATACACGCAAAGTTAGTCCTGATCAAGCGCCTGATATTTATGCCGGTCTGCAAAACAAAAAGGATGAATTTATCGGTGTTGTTTTTGACTGGACAGACTTTAAATAGTGATGTTTGACCAGAATAAAATATTCAAAAAAATCAGAGATAAGATTTTACAAAAAAAAAGTTAACCCTATGTCAGAAAAAATTTATTCAATAGGAATTATCGGAGCCGGAATGATTGCTGAAAAGCATATCGTATCATTTCAAAATACCGGTCGCGCCAACATTACCTGGGTTGCGCGTAAAGATGTAAATAAACTTGCCGGATTCAGTAACAAATATTCTATTCCCAACGCAACGGGAGACTACCGGGATATGCTTCATGATGCTTCACTTGATGCAGTTGTTATCACTTCTCCGCCGGATCTTCATTTCGGTATGTTTATGGAATGCATCAAATCAGGCAAGCATATATTATTAGAAAAGCCAGCATCATTCAATAAAGAGCAGTTAGAGAAAATGCTTGCTGAAGAAAAAAAACATCCCGGGTTGATCATCATGGACTGTTCATGCAGGCATGCGCGGTTGCAGCCTAAATTTAATGCTGTTAAAGAAATTATTGACAGCGGCAAACTGGGAGAAATCTACATGATTCATCACAACTGCCTGTGGCGGCAGGCGAGGGCAGGGATAGAATATCATCCTGCTGCCAAATGGTTTCTGAATAAATCCATTTCAGGCGGGGGGCCTTTACTGGACTGGGGTGTATATGATCTGTCCTTTCATCTTGGTATTTTAGATGACAAACCCGTGTTGAAAAAAATAATTTCCGCTACCACAAAATGCGGACTTGATCAGGTGGATCCGCAAACCGATGTGTTTGATGTTGAAGAACATTTTATCGTGATGATGGAGTTATCATCAGGCATTCATTATTACTGGGAACGAGGGACCAATGGGCATGTTGAGGTGCCAAATGAAACACGGATTTACGGGACAAAAGGAGGTTTGAAATTTGGATATTGCTCCTGGGATGAACCGGTAATTGATTTTTTTGATGTTGAAGATAATGGAAAAGGAAAAGCTCGTAAACAATCCATTCCTGTTGATATGAGTAAACACAAAGGGGATGATCAAATGCTCGCTTATCATTTTATTGATGTACTTGATGGTAAAGTAAAAAACAGGATGCCTCTTGAGCGGGCAGCCAGGCATCTTGATATAATCTTTAAATCATTTGCCGAAGCTGAAAAATGATGGATATTGAATCTGTCATGGATGAGCTTTGTATTAGAGGGTTGAGGTGGCCAGTCGAGGTTATTAATATAGTAGGCTCTGGGTTGCCTGATGAAATTATACAATTCAAAAATAGGTTTATACATTCATTTTACATTTATTTCCGGCACTGAAACATTATTAGGTTGTTCCTCCCGATCCGGGCCTAAAGAAAATTAGAGCTATGATTACTTTTGCCTGATAAAAGTTAAAAAGCCCGAATAGCCCGAACATAAATTGTTTGGTTCTTAGAGTTGATGTGATGAGAGCCATTGTAGAAAGCCTGGGCCCATGCACTTGTGTTATTATATTCCGTTGAACTCCAGTAAGCGTCATGTGTAAAACCGCCAATGACAATTTGGTTAATATATAGTTCGTTCAATTCATCTTTACTAGGTAAATACCAGTCGTGATATCCATTTAAAGTCAATGTATCACAAATATATGCAGCATAACTTCCTATTCCTTGTGCTAAAACAATTGAATCTGTGTTTTTTTTCCTGTACCAATTGCTATTCCTGTTGCACCTGTTGTTTGATAACTTCCATTATACCATTGTATGCCCATACTTTGGTCACTTGGCGCAGCTATTAAACCGTGTGCATGTCCTTTGACAATAATTTTATCCCGAATTTATCTTGAATGGCTTTTGCTATGTCCTTTGATTCTTAACTTTGTTATTTTTTTTATAACTTTCTTATCAACATGAGTTCGTTCTAACTTTTGATCATTGGATTTTATCCTTCTATAAAATGTTCCCCGGTTTAAATTTAATCTTCGCATTGCTTCAATGGCAGTTATTTTACCTTTTTTCCATCGGGATATAATTTTATCCCATTCTTTTGGCATTTCAATTCGTGGCCTGCCAAATTTTTGTCCTTTTATTTTGGCAGCTGCTATACCTTCTTTCTGCCGTTGTAAAGTATTTTCTCTTTCAAGTTCTGAAAGTGCTCCAAATATCGTCAAAACAAATCTTCCCTGCGGAGTTGTTGTTTTTATATTCTCTTTTAAGGAAACAATATCTACAGATTTATCCTGAAGCTGTTGAATTATTGCAAGCAGATCTTTCGTACTTCGAGCCAAACGTGATATGCTCTCTATGTAGACTGCATCACCTTTTCTAATAAATTTAAGCATTTTTTTGAGTTCCGGACGGTTTGTGTTTTTGCCGGAAACTTTCTCAATAAAATAGTTATTAATTTTAAATTTTGCCAACGCTATCTTTTGCCGATCTTTTTTTTGATCAATAGAAGAAACTCTTATATATCCAATTTTTGTCATTTTCTGTTTGTTTAAAATTCAAAGATATAAAAATAAATAAAAACTGACACATAATATGTGTTTTATTTATGTGACATCAAAAAAAACAAACTCGTGTGACGTAAAAAACTGCAACAAACTATCTTATTATCGTTACAATTCCTCTGCAAAGCATCTTCCCGTTCTGAGTTATGACATAGTGGTACGAATCTACTGGCAAATTCGATCCATCCCAGTCGTTATTATAATTTGATTTCGATTCAAAAACCAATTCTCCCAGACGATTGAATACTTGTACCGTTGCATCAGGATAACGTTCTATATTGGTTATGACCCAATTTTCATTGACCCCGTCTCCATTGGGTGAAAAGGCTGACATCGGCTGCAACTTATCATTGATCGTTACATTGATACTTACTTCACAGGTGACTTCCTTCTGTCCCTCGTTCACCGCTGTCCATAGAATGGTTTTCTCAAAATTATTTCCAGACCCTGCAACATTGATGGGTATCTGCGTTCCTGCCTTAATCGAATCGGTATTGTTGTAATTATTCTGTAGAACAACAGTTCCGCAATTATCTTTTACCGATATGGGTTGTAACTCGTTTGATATTACCTGATATTCATACACGTTGTCCACGATATCTGTTATATTCGCGGTTACCGGAATATCTTTTGCGCAGACTATGACCGGCACTGCTGAATCGCTTGCTGTTATCTGCAGACTGTCGCTGTTATGGCATTGACTTATCGAATCCGTTACTATTACATACAATGTATTCCCGCTTGTTCCATTGAAATTAACCAAAACCTGATTGCTGGTGTCTGTCCTGATAGTAGCGCTCAATGATGGTGTCAGCGTCCACTGGTATCTGCAATTATTCTGGGCTGTTACATTATATTGTACGCCTGAGTCTATCGGACAGACTGTCGTTGCTCCTGTTATGGAGGGATTCGGTGATGCCGCGATTACGACCTGCGAATGTTGTGCTAAAGTTGTATTACACCCTCCTTTACTGGCACTTACCAGATAAGTATGTGTCCCCACGGTGGCATAGGATGCGATCAGCTGCAATTGAATATTTCCCGTACTGTCTGAAGGTGACACAGATGCGAGGGTTGCTGAATCCTCAAGGGTGTACGTGACTCCTGTTTCTGCATTCATAACCGTAATAGCAACTGGTGTACCCTGACAGACGTTAACTGAACTTACTGTCAAGGTATCCGATGGCCCATGAGAAACAGTAATGGTTATGGTTGCCGAATCATTGCCACATTGAACGCTGAGAATAATATAGCGGAATAGATAGCTGCCCGGTGTTACCTTGGTTGCATTAAACACGCCATTACTCA
>Ga0302320_10026252_pt1 | contig 11288 bp, 8 predicted proteins | sample Bog_T0_3_FD_202130 | JGI IMG/M metagenome (GOLD analysis project Ga0302320, IMG submission 202130) | Peat permafrost microbial communities from Stordalen Mire near Abisko, Sweden - Bog_T0_3 | ecosystem: Environmental > Terrestrial > Soil > Wetlands > Peat | place: Sweden: Abisko, Stordalen Mire... | reverse complement strand
ATTTGAAGAACCGGAGGAGTCGGCTCGGATACTGGCGGGACTTGAGCCCAGGCCGGACGGGATTGTCGCCATTGCCGACCGCACCACTCACCTGGCGGCTCTGGCGGCTCAACGTTTGGGAGTTCCGTGGCATGCTCCCGAAGCAGTTGCGCTGTGCCGCAATAAGAATCGGATGCGGGCTGCGTTTCAAAACGCCGGACTGCTGACGCCCCGTAACTTTGCCGTTCCGTTCGATTCCGATCCCGTGTCGGCCGCCGCGCAGGCTGAGTTCCCCTGCGTGCTCAAACCGCTGGGGCTTTCCGCAAGCCGGGGCGTGATTCGCAGCAATGACAGCGCCTCGTTCGTCGAAGCCTTCCATCGCATCCGCCGCATTCTGGATCTACCCGAGATCCGCCGGTTTCATGACGAGGCCGATAGGGCGATTCAGATTGAAACCTACATTCCCGGCAAAGAGTTCGCGCTCGAAGGCATCGTGACTCATGGCGAACTGCGGGTGCTGGCGCTTTTCGATAAACCCGATCCGCTCGAAGGGCCTTACTTCGAAGAGACGATTTATCTCACGCCGTCGCGCGAATCCGATGATACGCAGACTGCCATCGTCGAAACCTGCCGCAAAACGATCGGCGCGCTCGGATTAACACACGGGCCGATCCACGCGGAGATGCGGGTGAACCAGGCAGGCGTATTCATGCTGGAAATCGCGGCGCGCCCCATCGGAGGTCTCTGCGCGCGGGTGCTTCGCTTTGAATCGTCGACCCTTGAAGAACTGGTTGTTCTCCATGCCCTCGGGCGCATGCCTGCAGTCCTCGAACCCGCTGCCCCGGCATCGGGAGTGATGATGATTCCCGCACCGGGCGCAGGCGTTTTGAAGTCTGTCGAAGGAGTCGAACAGGCGAAGCACATCGGCTTCATCACCGGCGTCGAGATCACTGCGAAGCTCGGCGAAAAACTCGTCCCGCTGCCCGAAGGCGCATCGTATCCGGGTTTCATTTTCGCGGAAGGGCCGGACGCGCTTTCCGTGGAATCGGCGCTGCGGCAAGCCCACGCGCGGTTGCGATTCGAGGTTCTTTCGGCATTACCGACTTTTGCGCCGTCATTCGGCTGAAACCCACCTGTTATTCTGGTGAACCAAATGACGCAGAAGCGTGCGCTTCCCCGTATATGCATAGCGCTCGGCCTGCCGGATGTCCCGCGCCTCCTCGAACAGGCTCGGCGCGAAGCCGAGGCGGGTGAAAACTTCCTCGAATTCCGGCTCGATTATCTTCCCGACCCCGGAGCCGGCGCGAAGGCAATTGCGCAGTTTCTGGAACAGCATCCCGGGTGTACCGTCCTCGCTACCTGTCGCCGCCATCAGAACCACGGGCGTTTTAACGGCAGCATTGAAGAGCAGATTGCGATTCTGCATCTTGCCATTCAACGGGGCGCGCGCGCTGTGGATGTGGAGATCGAGACCGCGGAAGTGGTGCCCGAGCGCTGCGCGGAGCTGCGGATGAAGGCGTATCTGATCGTCTCGTGGCACCATTTCGAAACCACTCCTCCGCTGGACCCCGTGCTGAAACGCATGACGCGCGTTCCGGCGGATGTCTATAAACTCGTCGGCACCTCGCGCAAACCGAGCGATACGGGGCGTATTCTGGCAGCGAGCAGGCTGAGCCCGAAGGTCCCGCTGGTAACGCTGTCGATGGGCGAGATCGGTTTCCCTTCGCGCGTGCTTTCGACGGCGCTGGGCGCGGTGTTCACTTATGCGGCGCCGGCGCATGCGCAGGGCACAGCCAACGGCCAGGTGAATGCGCGTCAACTGCGGGCGCTGTATCGCATCGACAAGTTCACGAAGGCCGCGAAGATATTCGGAGTGGTGGCCGACCCGGTGCGGCATTCGGTTTCGCCCCAGGTGCATAACCGCGCATTTCAATCGCGGCGGATGGATGCGGTGTACGTTCCGCTGCTGGTGAATCCGAATCAGCTGCGCGATTTTTTCCAGTTCGCCGAGAGCCTGCCGCTGGCGGGTTTCAGCGTGACCATTCCTCACAAGCGGCGCATCATGCGGTATCTGGATCATGTCGATCCGATCGCGCGACGGATTGGGGCTGTGAACACGGTGGTAAGGCGGGCGGGGAAATGGCGCGGCTCGAACACCGATGCCGAGGCGGTATCGGGTCCGTTGTCGAAACTGATCAGCCTGCCGAAAGCGTCGGTGCTGATTGTGGGCAATGGCGGGGCGGCTCGCGGGGCGGCGTGCGCGCTGGCCGATGCGGGTTCCAAAGTATCGCTGACGGGCCGCAATGCGGACCGGGTGCGCGCGCTGGCTCGTCTGGTGGGCGGCGAGCCTTTATCGCATGAACAGGCTTTGCTGCGCGGGTTCGATGTGGTGATCAACGCGACGCCGGTCGGGATGTGGCCGCATGGGGACGAGTGCCCGTTCGTCGATAAGATTCCGGGCGAGATCGTATTCGATATGGTCTACAATCCCCTCGAAACCGTGCTCATTAAACGGGCGAAGGAGCAGGGCAAGAAGGTGATTCCGGGGCTGCGCATGTTCATCGAACAGGCGGTGAAGCAGTTCGAGATCTGGACCGGGGAAAGCGCGCCGCGCGCCGCGATGGAGACGGCTGCGCTGGATGCTCTCGAATCGCGATATTCGGAGCAGAAGATTTAGGGATTGGCCCAGTGTTCCTCGCGCCGGGCCAGCGGGGTCAGTGCAGTTCGCTCACGCCGACTTCTTTCACGACACCGGTCGCCGCGAACTTCAGGTACGCGATAATGTCGGCAAGTTCGGGGTCGGTGTATCCGGCCGAGGCGGGCGGATGCGTCCACTTCGTGTTCGGCTTCATGGAAGCAACATCGTCCGACTTCACTTTCAACTCCACTGCGGGCGTCCGGCTGAGATCGAAGATGGTGAGAGTATCGCCGTTCTTTTCTTTCCGGATGCCGGGGAAGCTGCGGCCGTTCTTCAGCTCGATTTGCTGGACGTACGCCGTCATGCTCATTTGGATTGTCATCACCAGTCCGCGCGGCCCGATCACGCCGGCCAGACGGGTTAAGTCAGGCCCCACGGCGGTTCCCTGCCCTTCGAGCGAATGGCAGGTGGCGCACGCCAGGCCTTTGGAAGAGTGCAGAAACCAGTCGCGCCCGCGCTGAATCTGTGCGTTGGGGGCATCTTCCGCGATCAGAGTAACGGCGCCGATCAGGGACATGCAGAGTAAAGCTCGCTTCATGGCGGCCTCCTTATAACTGTGGGTCGGTCAGGGTAATGCACGATGAGGGCCATGAGGCGAGCCGTGGTTATTGGAGGCGAAGGATCGGGAATCGGCGGTTGACGCAGAGGGTTGACGCGGATGTGCGCCAGGTAGCGCATACTGAATCCGCGCCTATGCTGAGGGCGTCGCGGCCCTGGCCGAAGGCGAACCCGCCATCCATTCCCCGATCGCCCGGTCGAGCCGGGGCCAGTCGGTGAACTCGTAATCCTGTGTCGTGTCGACGGGCAATCCCTCTTTGCCGGCGATGCGCTTCATGATCCAACGGGTCAGGAACCCGTACCTGCTGTAACTGAGCGCCCCGGCTACGGCTTCGATTCGGGAAGGAGTCCAGCCCGTTTGGGCAAAAAAAGCCGCCGTTGTCTTTTCAACTGTCGTCTGGGCCGCGGCGCGCTTTTCGAACGGCCTTCCGGCGTTGAATGCGGCCAGACTGACAGCCAGGAATACGGTCGGAATCCGCCGCAGTTCCGCAAGGTAGCGCTTCACGAACCGCATCATCTCCGGTTCGAACCTGCCCATGTGAAGAGATGCCGCGACAATGGCCCCGGAGTACCTGGCCGGCGAAAACCCCGTTCGGGAGATGAGCGGCGTCCAGCAGGCTGAACAGATGCTGCTGCCCCGCCAGCGTTGCGCCCAGATGTTCGGCAATATGCTGCGTGTGGCCTTCGCGGGTCGCGTAAATAATCGCGATCGGTTTCATTTGCGCCTCCGCGAGGCGTAAGAGCAGCCGAATCGCCAAAGGGAATCACCCTGCTAGCCGCCCGAACAGAAGCGCCGCAACGCGGGCCTGACCGCTTCAAAGGCGGCGGTAACCTTCGGCAGAGCATCGGAAGCAAGCGCAAAGTCGCCGCTTTCGCCGAATTTTTCGAGGCGGGATGCGAGTTGCTGGACGTCCCCGCAGCCCACATTTCCCGCTACTCCTTTGATGGTGTGAGCCGCGAACATGGTTGCCTCGGCGTCGGAATTAGATATGGCCTCGGCCAGCGCGGCCAGTTGCTCCGGCATCCTGTCGACAAACGCGCCCGCCAGGCGCCTCGCCAGATCCTCATTCCCCATCAGGCGCTCTACCAGATCTTCGGTATCGAAAGATGCCTCGGCCATTGGTTGCGGAGGCTCCGGCTGGACCGGAACTTGCGCGCGGGGTCGTGCTTCCGACATCCCCTGAACTTCTGCCAGCGCCTGCAGCAGCAACTCGTGCCGGACCGGTTTGGTGACATAACCGTCCATCCCGGCTGCCAGGCAGCGCTCCTTGTATCCTGCCAGAGCATGCGCTGTCATCGCGATCACAGGGAGATGGTCGCCGGTGAGCTTCTCACTCTCACGAATAGCCGCCGTCGCCTGGAAACCGTCCATCAGGGGCATTTGAATATCCATCAGCACCACATCGAAGGGCCGCACAGCCAGCAGGGGGCCGACTTCGGCTCCGTTCCGAGCCACCTCGACAGTATGGCCGGCGGCCTCGAGAATCCCGCAGGCCACCATCTGATTGATCTCGTTGTCTTCCGCGAGCAGGATCCGCAGACTTCGAACCTCTGTCACGGCGCGAGCGCGCCGCGGGTCGACGGTCTTGTCGGGCCCCGCACATTTTTCGGGCCTCTCGGCATCGCTCAAAGCGGAGATGATTGCCGTCTGGAGTTCACAGCGCCGCACGGGCTTCGTCAGGTAGGCCGCGATCCCGAGTTCTCGCGATCGTGCCAGATCTCCCAGATGTTCGCCCGAAGTGAGCATGAGAACCTGTTTGGTTCCCGCCACGCTTCTGCGCAATTCTTCCACCAGCTCAAAGCCGTCCATTTCAGGCATGTGCAGGTCGGTCAGAACGATGTCGAATGTCTTTCCGCGCTCCTTCTTCAGCCGGATCGCAGCCAGTGCTTCACGCGCGCTGGAGACCGTTTGCGGAAGCATCCCCCAGCCCGCGACCAGTTCTTCCAGAATGCGCCGATTCGTCGAGTTATCGTCCACCACAAGGACGGATGCGCCTTCGAGCGAGACCCTGGCCCTTTTTTCGCATTCTTCGATGGTTTGTTCGACAGCGACGCCGACCTTTACAGTGAATTCGAAGGTACTTCCCTGCCCCGGTTCGCTCGCGACAGTGATTCCGCCGCCCATGGCTCGAGCCAGGCGCTCGGAGATGGTCAGACCCAGCCCGGTTCCGCCGAAATTACGCGTTGTGGAACCGTCGGCCTGAGAGAATGCCTCGAAGATCAGCTGCTGTTTTTCTTCGGGAATGCCGATTCCGGTATCCCGCACGGCGAACCGAAGAAGAAGGCGATCTCCTTCCTGTTCCTCGTGGGTCACATGCACGGACACTTCCCCGCTTGAGGTGAACTTAACCGCATTCCCCACCAGATTCACGAGGATTTGCCGGATGCGCGTGGCGTCGCCCACCGCGAACTTCGGCACGTCGGGGTTGATCCCGCCCACCAGTTCGAGGCCCTTGGCGTGCGCTCCGGCCGCCAGCGTCTTGAGGCTCTCTTCGACCAGGTCCCGGACGTTAAAACACGCCGGATCCAGTTCCAGACGGCCCGCCTCGATCTTTGAAAAGTCGAGGATATCGTTGATGACCGCCAGCATCAGATCGGCGGACATGCGGACGGTTTCGAGATAATTCCGCTGCGTCGGATTGAGTTCCGTGTCGAGAGTCAGGTCGGTCATGCCGATCACGCCGTTCATAGGCGTCCGGATCTCGTGGCTCATGTTGGCCAGGAATTCGCTCTTGGCCCGGCTGGCGGCTTCGGCCCTTTCTTTGGCAACTCGCATTTCCGCGTTCGAGGCAACCAGTTCAGCGGTACGGGCTTTCACTTCCTCTTCGAGGCGGTCCTGATGGAGCAGCAGTTCCTCGTCGCGGCGCTCAATTTCAGCGAGCATTTCATTGAATACGTCGGTGAGTTGCCCCAGGTCGTCGTCGGAGACCTTGACGGCGCGGGTCGAATACTTCTTTTCGGCGGAAACCACCCGAGCGGCTTGCCCCAGATAGGCGATGGGGTTCAGAATCATCCCCTGCAGGCGCGAAGCCAACAGGAATCCGAGCAGCCAGGCGCCCAGCAGAATGTCGGCGACAATCCATGCGAACCGGTGCAGCGTAGTATCGAGTTGTTCGAGGTCGCTCTCGAGATAGACCGTGCCGAGCCTGGCTCCGCCCAGACTTGCGGTTTTGAACGCAACAAGCCTGTGGGGCTCAAACCAGACGCCATCGCCAGTTATAGCGGGCATTGCGGAGGCAGACGCAGCAGTACGGCGGTATGCGGCGAGCGCATGCCCGTCGGGGGTCAGGATCTTCGCGGATACAATCTGGCGCTTCACGCGCAAAGAGGAAAGCAGTTCCTCTCCCACCTTAGAGTCTTCGAAGCTCAGGGCCGCGGTGCTGTTGGCGGCGAGCAGGTCCGCCATCACGGCAAGGTCGTTGCGCATCGATTCGCGGACCGTGATGCGATCGTACACAAGAACCGCGGTGCACGCGCACAGGAGCGCGGCGGTAACCGTGGCCATTACGATCAGCCGCAGTTTGTGCCGGACTGCGAGATTTCTGTAGTTAAGGGCCAGACTCACGATTCCCGATTCACTTTCTGGATTGCGAGAGGCTCAGCAGTTTGGCACTCACGTGCAAACCCGATTTCTTCGCCGCCTCCGCGCTGATTTCCATCCTGACCTTGCTGTCTTCCACCCGAAACTCAACCACGCCGCCGCTCGCAATAAAGCCATCCGACTCGCCCACCGTCAGAACGCTCTCCTGCCGCACCGCTTCGAGCAGGGCCCGAGCCCGTTTGCGTTCGGACACAGGTACGAAGACAATCTGACATCGGGGCGCCAGTTGAACGTCGGCGATCGGACGAACCGTTACCTGACGGTTGTTCACCACCAGTTCGTGCGCCGCCTGATCGAGCGCCGGAGTAAAGGGACTGGCGCCCAGCACGCAGATCAAAATCGGATCGCCGGGAGCCTTGAAGGCCGGCGCCGGCCACTCCACGAACTTGGTGAAATTGAGCAGGAAGGCACCCTTTACGCGATATTCCTCGGCGGGAGCATCGGCAGCTGACGAGTTGGTCAACGCCCAGGCCAGCACGAATATCGCGAAGTTGGCACGCACAATAGGTCCAGACGCCTTTCATTGGGCTTTCTTCTGCCAGACCTCGATACCGAAAAATACCGTCCTGCCCCGAATGACCGGGATCGTGTTGGCGGATCCGGAACCTAAAGCCGGCAGCCATACCGGCTTGTTCAGCAGATCGTCCCCGTTGATGAACAGGGCAAAGCCGTGCTCGTCGTTCTTCAGCCAGTGTTTCGAAAGATCGTAGCGCGCGTGAGCGCCGATCGATTGAAAAGCGGTCGTCGGCGGATTCAGTGCCGATCCATATCCCGTGATGTGACCCTGATACCCGTCGAAGATGCTGAACACGGCGCCCTTCTCCGACTGGTAGCTGGCGCCCGCCTTAAGCAGGGTGTTCGGACTGGGCGACAGATTCGCCAAACCCGATCCGCTGTCGTTGACCTGATAAAGAGCTGAACCGATGAGATACCAGTCGTGCTTCAGGTAATACTTGCCTTCCGCCTCGCCACCCTGAAAGTAGACGGCCTTCGGATCGTTGTAGTAGTGGGCGGGCACGGTGGCGCCATCCTGAATGATCAGACCGATTTGCCGGCTGTTGAAGTAATCGACGCTCGCCTGGAGGCGATTGGTTCGGAAGCTCACCTGCGCGTCGAACGTCCCTACCTTCTCGGGCGTCAAATTCGGATTTCCCTGAAGGCCCGGGTGATTGATCAGGGTCTCATCCAGGCTGGGAGCGTTGTACGCCGCGCCGTAGAGCAACTTAAGTGTCCACTGGTTTGAAGGATTCCACAGTATGCCTCCCCGAGGCACCGCGTTGAACGCAATCGCGCCGATCTTGTTCGCCTGCACGCCGCCGATCAGTTTCAGATCGTCGGTGAGTTTGCGCTCGTACTGGACATAAAATTCGCTCGAGTTCCTGCTTCCCTGGGCATCCACCAGGTTCGGAGTTACCGAGGTCAGAGTCTCGATACCCGCAATGTGGTTATAGACGGCGCCGAACGTCACCCGGTCTTTTTCAGTCAGGGTAATAAAGTTCGTCCATTCCAGATCGCCTTCATAAGAATCCCTGTGGACGTTCGGATAGTCGGGAGCATTCATCACCGACCGCGAGTAAGTAGCGTCGAAAGTCATCTGCCATCGGGCGCTGGCCTGAACCTTGTACCCGATGTCGGCGAATCCGCGCTTCAACCGCGTGTCACCGACAACTCCTCTTACGAAAGAAGGAGCTTCCTGTTCGGTGTACGAAGACATGAAACTCAGGCCTTTGTAATTGATCCCGAGATAGCCGCCTGTACCTTCGTTGCGCAGGATATCGTTCTGCGTTGTAACCTTACCCGTTAAGCCAATGGCTCGCTCGGTAATATTCCAGCGAGGCAGTTCGTGGGACTGGCCGGCTTCGACAATACTCAGGTTCCCTTTCTGGTAGAGGATTTCCTCGGAAGCCGACTTTTCACCGGAGGCGCCGCCTGCCGCGCTCACGTGGTAGTCCTGGCCGTCGGTCTTTCTCGTAATCAGATTGATGACGCCGGAAAAAGCGTCCGATCCATACAGGACCGATCCAGGACCCTTAACCACTTCGATCCTTTCCAGGATTCCGATGGGGAAGGACGAGAGGATATCGCTGCTGACACCGCCTTCCAGAATTTCGCGCACGGGCCGCCCATTGATCAGGATGAGGATATGTCCCGCGTTGGCCCTTGTCTGGTCGCCCCGGACCGCGATCAGGCTGCTGTCAGCCAGGAAGGTGCTGCTGACGTTAAGCCCCGCCACTCGCTCCAGCACCTCGATCAGCGTCGTGCCCCCGAACCTCTGGAGTTCGTCATGAGTGACAACCGACACAATGCCGCCCGCGTCGGACAGTTTCTGCGAGAATTTGTCGGCGGTTGTGACCTTGGTGTTAAGAAGGGACTCCAGATCCATCGCAAAGGGATCGGCTGCCGGGGCCGCCGCGGCAGAGGGAGAACCCGTCTGGGGCGTCGGCGCGGGTTGCTGCGCGAAGGCAGACCCCGCGATCAGCAGAAAGGCGGCCCCAGGTGACAGGAGCCGGGATGGCTTAAGGGTGTTAGTTACTTGCACGCTCTATATATCGGCGCTCAGTGGGATTACTTTACATAAGCAACGTTCCGTCCGGGTGCTACGTGTTTTTCCGGGCATGTTGCGGGAACGTTGCGGGGGCAGGGCTCCTGAAAACCTGATATCCTCATCTCTGACCCCGTTTGTCCCTTTTATGAGGGAGTTCCTCAGCAATTTTTTTGGTCGAAACGAACCCCGGAAGTTATTGAATATAAGAGAAAAACAAAGAATATTGAACCCGAGGGAACCGTTTTCAGACCCCGGGGAAGCTGTGGGAACCCCTCGGGAAGCTTAGGGAAGTCTCGGGAAGCGCTCCCCTCCGGCAACAAAGGGAACTAACGGACCAAAAGACGCAATACCAATCAGCCCCAAACTGACCCCCCTATGCGCCTGCCATTCCTTGCCTCCCTCCTCATGCTCTCCGCTCTGGCGGCCACTGAAGCGCGCGCTGTGCAGTTTAGCGGCACGGTCCGGGCTGCCGATGCCTTGATCCCCGGGGCCACTGTGACCGCGACTCAGGGCGACAAAAAGATCACGGCTTTCACCGACGAGAACGGCCATTATTCCTTCGATCTGAGTCCGGGCGAGTGGGATGTTCAGGTGGAGATGTTCGAGTTCACCCCCGCGAAGATGAAGGTTACGGCAAGCAACCCCATGCTGCCGCTGTATCAGGACTGGACTCTCGAAATGCCGAAGGTGTCCGAACGCGGAGGCGCGACGGCCCCCACTGGAGCGCCGGCAGCCGCGCCAACTCCCGCCGCAACAGGTCGCGGGCGAGGCAATCGCCAGTTCGCAGGCGGTCGAGGCGGCGGCGCCGGGGCAGGCGCGGGTCGCGGCGGCGGCCCTCCAAATCCGAATCAGCGCCAGCCAGGCTTCCAAAGCGCCGCAGTGCGCGCTACCCCGCAGCCGGCGGAACCCGGCCAGCCCAATACCCCGGAAACCGTGGAGAACGCCGTTCCCACCGAGGGTCTCGATCCCGAAGAAGCTTTCCTCGTGAACGGGAGCACCAGCGGCGGACTCGGCGCCGCCAGTGACGACGAAGCACGCCGGCAGCGCGGTCCCGGCGGTCGAGGTGGCCCCGGCGGACCGGGCGGACCGGGAGGTCCCGGCGGCGCCAGCCTGCTTGCCGGGGCGCTCGGCGAAGCCGGAGCCAGTTCCCTCGGCCTGCCTCCCGGCATGAGCACCAATGACAGCCTGGGCCTCGGCGGCTTCGGAGCCAGCGCTATTAATGGCGGCTTCGGCGTCGGTCCTGGGGGCGATGGCGGGCTTGGAGCAGGCGGAGCCGGAGGCTTCGGCGGCGCAGGCGGCGGCGCTGGCGGGGGACGCGGCGGTGGCGGCGGTGGCGGCGGAGGCGGTGGCGGTGGCGGCGGTGGTCGCGGCTTCGGAAGGGGGGCCAACTTGGACCAGATGCGTCAAGACATGGACGTGAAGGATGACGCCGAATGGGCGGCCATTTCAGCCAAAATTACCGCAGTGCAGACGGCCCGCATGGCCGGTTTCGGCGGCGGTCGCGGGCGGCGTGGTGGCGGTGGCGGTGGCGGCGGTGGCGCTGGTGCCGGTGCCGGTGCTGCTCCAACCAGTCCGCTGGCGGATGCCATTGCAGCCTTGCAGAAGGCTTATGACGACAAAGCCCCGGCGGCTGACGTGAAAGCGGCCATCGCCAAGGTGGAAAATGAACGCAAAGCCAATGCAGCCGCCATGACCAAAGCGCAGGATGACTTGCGCAGTCTGTTAAACGCCCGCCAGGAGGCCTACCTGATACTTAACGGCGGAATCTTGCAGTAAGGTATTTGTGCCTAAAATCACTAAAATCTACATCGGCGGCCAGGGTCGCCGGTGGGTTTAAGCAGCCCGGCGGCGCTCCAAGCGAGCGCCGCCGCGAGCTGATTTAGAAAGTCAAAGCAACGCAGAGTTAT
>Ga0302320_10026250_pt1 | contig 11288 bp, 5 predicted proteins | sample Bog_T0_3_FD_202130 | JGI IMG/M metagenome (GOLD analysis project Ga0302320, IMG submission 202130) | Peat permafrost microbial communities from Stordalen Mire near Abisko, Sweden - Bog_T0_3 | ecosystem: Environmental > Terrestrial > Soil > Wetlands > Peat | place: Sweden: Abisko, Stordalen Mire... | reverse complement strand
TCATCGCCCGCAGACTCAAACCGCAACCGCGCCTGTCCGCTCTCCACGCCCAGGTTCTCCTGCTCGTTGCGAGCCTGGCCAATTTCCGATTGCAGCCGCTCTGCCTCGCGTTCGAGAGCCGCAAGGCTCTCTTCGCCCTGTGCCGTAAAGTTGCGCGCGTTGCCGGTCAGTGTAAGCAACTGCATGGTGTGGCGGCGGCCTTGCTCCAGTTGCCGCTCGGCGTTGAACACTTCTTCAGCCGCGGTGCGCGCTTCCTGCTGACGCGCCTCCACCTTGTGGCGAAACTCGCTGGCCTCACCGGCAGCGGACTCCAGAAAGCTGCGCTGCTGCTTCCGCTCGTCGGCAATCCCGGTCAGTTGCGTGCGCGTCTGCTCCAGCTCGGCGCCTGAGGCCGCAATGCGCGCTTCCAGTTCGCCTACGCGCTCCGTGTTGCTGTGCTCGCGCGCGATGGCCCGCTCCAGCTCCAGCGCGGCGTCATTGGCGCGGTTTTGCGCGTCGTGGCCGTCCTTGTCCAACTCGTACCCGCGCTCGGTCAGCGAGTGCTGGCTCGCTTCGAGTGTGCCAATCTCCACAGCCGATGTATTGATTCGCTCCGTGAGTGAAGCGATCTCCTCGTTCAATCGCGACTGGTCCGCATCCATCAGCGCCATGCGGCTGGCCAGCACCACGCGCAGCTTTCCGCGCAACTCATCGCGCACCGCGGCAAACCGCTCGGCCTTGGCCGCCTGCCGCTTCAAGGAGTTCATCTGCCGCGTCACTTCTTCAAAAATGTCGTCGACGCGCGCCAGGTTCTGCTTGGCGCTTTCAAGCCGCAACTCAGCCAGTCGCTTCTTGGTTTTGAAGCGCGTAATGCCGGCAGCTTCTTCAATAATGGCGCGGCGGTCGTGCGGCTTCGAACTCAGCAGTTGTCCAATGCGCTCCTGGCCAATGATCGCGTAGCTCTCCGGCCCCAGGCCCGTGCCCATAAAAATATCCTGAATATCGCGCAGCCTGCACAGCTTGCCGTTCAGCAGGTATTCGCTCTCGCCCGTGCGGAACAGCCGCCGCGTAATGACCACTTCGCCCTTCTGCGGAGTGCGCTGAAAGCGGCGTCGGCGAATCTTGAGCACCACGGCCTGCGGACCTTCGCCCGTCGTGCGCGTCTCATCCTGCTCATCTTCTTCGATCACTTGCCCCGGCTGCTCGGCATTGATGATCTCTTCGGCCTCGGCTGCTTTGCCGCGCCTCAACTCCGCTTCGTCCCAGTCCATGGGCCCGTCGTGATCGACAACGAGCTCTGGCTCCACGGCGACGGGCCCTTCGTAGGCGTCGGGATCGATCATCGTGATTGTCACTTCGGCCATGCCGAGGGCCTTGCGCTCGCGCGTTCCCGAGAAGATGACGTCCTGCATGTGCGTGCCGCGCAGCGATTTCGCGCTCTGCTCGCCCAGCACCCAGCTCACCCCGTCCAGGATGTTGGACTTGCCGCATCCGTTCGGACCGACCACGACGGCAATGCCTGTTCCGGCGACGGAGATTTCCGTGCGGTCGCAAAAGCTCTTGAATCCCAGGACGTGGATCTTCTTTAGTTTCAGCATTCTTACTCCGTCTTTATCGGCCCGCGTGCGAGTGTGGATGTTTCGACGCCTCAAGCGCCGAAATGCCGGCTGCACAGCACCAAACTTGCCACCCGCATCTTGACTCTAAGGAGAGCTTAGGGCAGGGTCAACGTCGGGGGAGGGGGTTTTTGTGGATAAGGGAGTCCGTAATTCCTGATATTGCAAAATCATTAAAATTGATTCCAAAATGGGGATTTTCTAACCCCCAAAATCGGAATTCGCTAATCATTGCGAGCCTGTTTTTGCACAGTCGTCGCACTGTAATTGAGGCGTCTTATGCAGGCAATGGATGAGTGCTGCCGTAGGTTCCAAAAATATTCTGCAACTTGAGGCCCGCGCCTGAGAGGGACAATCTGCTGCTTCGCATTGAGGACTCCGAGAATCGTTAAACTGCTTTCCGATGCGCAATCTCCGGTTGGGCGACTGTTTTGTTGGGCGACAAACCGATCGAGAGGGGGATCGAGGTTGATCCGGTCTTGATTTGGCTCGTTGGCCAGGGCTGCCGCCGGGAACAGCTCAACGCCCGGCTCCCCGCAAAGCGCGGCACCATCAGCAAAAAAGTGATGTCATTTACCGTAACGGCCGATAATCCCCATGCACCCCGTGTTTATCGTGGGTACGCCCGAGGGAGAACGGCGGCAATTCTTGAGAGTTAACCAATCAGTTACGATCCGAAAGCGCGATGAGATTACGCGCGCTGGGACGAAGGAAGCGGCGGGCCCTCGCGGCAAGAAAGGGGCGAGTGACCGTCTTTTGCCTGGCGGACTTCGAGTTCTTGCGTTTGCCGGCTTGCTTTTGGCTCTTTGCTCGCTGGATCTGCGTTGGGTGGCGACGGCGGCGACTGCATCATCTCTGGCCGAGTCGCCGGACAGCCTGCCCTTTCACCGCGCAGGACATTTGTCTGATGGTCCAGCAGTCGGTGCTCAATCGCTTAATCGGACGGCGTCTCTGCCGATTTTGACCACCGCTAAAGCCGTTCACAGTCTTTCCCGTTCGCAAGCCCAACTGCACTATCCGGTGCGCATGCGAGCCGTTTGCGTCGTGTGTTTCGCAGATTGGCACGGCTTTTGGGTATATGACGGAGTCTCGGGCGTCTTTGTGGAGACAAAGAATCACGTACCCCTCACCACTCAAATTCACCCCGGAATTGTACTCGATATAGAAGGCTTCTCAGGCCCCGGTGAGTACATGCCCATCGTTGACCAAGCGACATTGCAGATTGTGGAGGAACGGCCGCTGCCGCCTGCCCGGGCGGTGAACCTGGACCGCTTATCGACCGGCGAGTATGACGGTCAGTGGATTGCAATCGAAGGCATAGTGCGTTCGGCGGTTGTTCAGGACGGAGCGCTGTCGTTGATTGTGAACGCAGGGCATTGGCAAATCAACGCCGTGACGGTTGCGGCGCCCAGGGAGAGCTTCGAGCGCCTGATCGGCGCGCGGGTCCGCGTTAGCGCCGCAGGGGGGGCGCTGGTCAACAAGCGCCGCCAGGCGGTCTTCCTGGCCGTGTATGCGCCCAGTATCGACAGCATCCAGGTTCTCAAGCCCACGCCCAGCGATCCTTTTTCGCTTCCTCTGACGCCGATCATGCGAATCGTTGACTATACACCCGAGACCACTCCAGACGATCTGATTCGAGTCCACGGCGTGGTTACCGCTCGCTGGGGACGCACCGTCTTCATCCACGACGGTTCCCAGGGCGCGAGCGTAACCAGCACGGAACCCACCTTGCTCAAGCCCGGTGAGCTTGTGGATGCGGTTGGGTATCGATCATGGGGCGCCTCCGCAAGCGCCATTGAGGATGCGATCTTCAAGCGTCTCGGCGCGGCGCCCGTTCCTGAGCCCAGAATGGTGACAGCTAAAGAGGCGTCATCCGGTGATTTTGTAGACGAACTGGTTCGCATCAAAGGCCGCCTGATCGGGGTGCAGCATGAGGCTGACAAGGACACTCTGTTGGTCGCGAACGGAGATAGAGTCTTTTCAGCCATACTTCCAGTGGATTACAGGCAGCAAGAACCGACCGCCTTGACCAACGCCCGCGAGGTTCAACTTACAGGCGTTTGCCTCGTCTCCGAGAGCCAGTCTGCGCGCAATTTCTGGGATCCCAAGGTATTTCAAATTCTGCTGCGCTCGCCAGCGGATCTGGTGGTGATCAATCGTGTGTCCTGGTGGACGACGGGGCATGCGTTTCTTCTCTTGGCCGTTGTGCTGGTGGGAACCGCGGCGGTTCTGGGGTGGGTGGTGGCGCTCAGAAGACGCGTTGCGCAGCAGACGACTCTACTCCGCGAAAGCGAAGAACAATTCCGCCACATGGCACTGCATGATGCTTTGACCGGACTAGCTACACGCCTCTTGTTCCAGGACCGTCTGGGCATGGCGCTGGTGAGTGCCAGCAGACATCGCAAATGGCTGGCGGTGCTGATGGTGGACCTGGATAGGTTCAAGGAGATCAACGACACTCACGGCCACCCGGCAGGAGACGAAGTCTTGCGAGCCACGGCAAGCCGCCTTCAAGACGCCGTGCGCAACGAAGATACTGTCTGCAGGCTGGGAGGGGACGAGTTTGTTGTGTTGCTCCCCGGTCTGAGCGATTCCCGCGTGCCGGAGAGAACTGCCGCACGGATCGTTGAGACGTTGGCGGTCCCCATTCACCTGGCGGATCTCACAGTACGGGTCTCAGTCAGCGTTGGGGTTTGCATCGCGTCCGGAGTGGATCTCGATGCGGATAACCTGATGAGATGCGCAGACATCGCCCTCTACCGCGCGAAGGCCAACGGTCGGAATTGTTTTGCTGTAGAAACTCCCAAATTGGCTCTCTCACAAGCTGCTGAGGCACGACCGGAAATCCCTCCAGGCGCACAACTGATAAAGAAAGCCGGGTGAGGTTTGTCACATGGTTAGATTGCCAACCGTTCACATCCCAAGGAACTCGGTGCCCCACGCCGGGTGCCCCAGGTCCCTCGTCCGCTGCGGCGGAGGGACCGGTGATGACTGCAAGCACGCGCAGAGATGATTCCTGCGCAAAATGGTCGGATTCCGCTTGATAAGTAGATTTTGTTCGATTAGTATCGAAAAATTCGCGCCATCATTCCGGCATCAACTTGGCGTTTATCCTTCCTGCTCGCTCAAACCCGCCTCACTGGGGCCTCGGGGGTCGTACCAGCATCCCTTTTGGTAGATCCATAAAGGAGCAAGGTCACGGAGTGAGAACGATTCAGTTTCCAGGCGTCGTCATTCTAATAGCGACAAGCTTGTTCACCCGCGCAGCAGGCGCGCAACCTACCCCGGTCGCAAACCAGGTCACAACGTCAAACCAGATTCCCCTGCCCCGGCGGGCGGCATCAATCCAGACAAATTGCCAGACATCCAGGGCATTCACCTGGGGATGACACCGGACGTTGCGCTCCTGAAGATCAAGGCGCTCTACTCAAGCGCAGGGGGAGTTCAGGGGCTCATCAATCCCGTCCCAGCGATGTACTCCGACGCTCCCGACCCCAGATGGCTTGGCTATGTTGCCGCGAGCATCGATCCGTGCAAACCTCACTATTCGTCTTGCGCGGACAACCTTACGATTACCTTCAGTGGACCGCCCAACAAAGGGGTGCTGGTCGGGATGGAGCGGGATCTGTATTTCGCGATGGACAAAGCGCCGACCATCGAGTCGCTCAAGACGGCGTTGATGCAGAAGTACGGCCGCAACCCGATTGTCACCTCGATTCCCAATACCTACTACTGGGTGACGAATGAAGAAGGAGGGCCGCTGGTGCCGGTTCCGCCGGTCAAGGTCCAGGATTGCGGTGCGACGCTGCAGGCGCCGAAGAGCTACATTCGCGCGTATACCGCCAACCTGCTGCCGCTCAAGCCGCTGGAACTCACGCAATGGATGAGTATGCGCTGCCACAGCCTGGGGGTGTACGTGAAAGCCACCATCAGCGCGCAGACGGGCAGCCCTGTCGCTCTCAGCCTGGCTGTGCGCATCACCGACACCGCCGAAGATAGGCGCGACGCGCTGGCGGGCGAGCAGCACATCGAACAGGTGAACGCCGCGGCCCAGAAGAATATCCAAAAGGAAACACAAAAGAATGTCGGGCCCCTCTGATTTTCCCGCGTGGCAAGGTAATTCTTTTTTGAAAAAATCTTGAAAGAATCAGAGACCCCTGGAGATGCAAACTTCATTTGTTCGGTCGAACCAAGTGGCGATGGTGGTCCTGCTCGCAGCCGTAAGTTTTGCGGGCGCGTCGGTTTCCGCGCAAACTGTGCAATTCCCTCCGGCGCCTCCCGGCGGCCTCAACTTTTCTAAACTTCCTGACGTGATGGGAATCAACATTGGGATGCCGGTTCAGCAGGCAGTCGCCGTCGTCAAGAGCAAGTGGCCGGTGGATCGCGTCAAAGTTTTCTACGCGAAATTCCCCAATTCTTCCGTTCCGCCCTGGATATCGCGCGTCTCGGCAAGCCGGCCGGGCACTGGTCTCAACATGGGCAACAGTGTCGATGACATCACCGTTTTTTCAGCGCTCCGCCCAATCCTCAGGTCGTCGTGCAGATTTCGCGGACCTAGTTCATGATTCCGCCAACAGCCCGTGGGAATCTAGTGGCCGCCCTGCGCCAGAAATATGGGCAGGAACTGAAACCGCCCCAGTCGGGCGCCAACATGGCTTGGGAATTCAACGAACTGGGCCGGCCGGTGCCCATCATGCCCATGGGCTACATCTGCACCAGCTTCGATCAACCTGCGCAGGGCGCGGAAGCGAGTGCCGGCCAGCCCGCCGACGTTATGCTCACTCCCCCGTTTGTTCAATCCATCGATACGCAGATTCCGCGGTTGGTGAATATGTGCAAGGATGCCATCACCATTACAACCCTCGTTGATCCCAAGCAAGATCCGAACCAGCTGATCAGCACTTCGACCGTGATCATGATCGACCACGCCGAGGACTTGCGGGACTATATTGCGACCGTGCGGTACGCACAGGGCGCTGCGGCCTCAGCGGCGGACAAACTGAAGCAACAACAACTCAAGAATGCGCCGCCCGCTCCGACGCTCTGACGATGAGCGAAGAACTGGGTGCCGATCGAGATTCGCGCTCCTCATAAAACGAGGATGAGCATCACAGCCAGTCGGATCTCGATGTTGAGAATCCGCCTGGCAAAAGCCTTCCTCTTGCCCTACTCCTCGCGCAGCAGCACCAGCGGATCGACAGCCAATGCACGCCGCGCCGGAATCCAGGCGGCCACCATGCCCAGCAAAAGCATGGTCGCGATCACACCGCCCAGCACCGTTGGATCTTTGGGCGTGGCCTCATACACGATGAACGAAAGCACCCGCGTCGCCAGCAAACCCAGTCCCAGCCCCGCAGCCGAGCCGATCGCCAACAGGCGAAACGCCCGGCCCAGGGAGGCGCGCAGAACCTGTCCTTGGTTCGCGCCCAGCGCCACCCGGATTCCCAACTCACGCAGACGCTTGCTCACGACGTACGATGCCATGCCGAAGATGCCGGTCACCGCAAGCATGGCGCCGAGCATGCCGAGCACACCGAGGGCCACCGTGGCCACACGCGCGGCAAAGAGCGCGGAATCCAACTGCTCGGTCCACGTCGTGACCGCCAGCGGCAGGGCGGAATCCACACCGTGAATCGTCGTCTCCAATGCGCGGGCAATCTCCTGCGGATCGCGCTGCGACCGAACGACGAACGACGTACTGCTCGACTCATGCTGCTGATAGGAGAAGAACATCGCGGGCATCGGGTCCTCGGTAAGGGTGCGGTATTTGCCGTCTTCCACGACACCGACCACCTCAGCTCGCTCCCCAGCCCAGTACTTGAAATGGCCTCCGAGAGCCTTCTGCACAGAGCCGAAGACCTTTTCGGCAAAACGGCAGTTCACCAGGACTGCTTTGGGAGCCGGCTTGTCATCGCGGAAGCTGAGATCTCTACCCGCCAGCAGCCTGGTCCCCGCAGCCCCCATGTATCCCGGAGACACAATGTAGTTCATCGCATCGGCGGCGTAGTTGGTGGGGCGGAGATCGGTAGTTGTGTCGGAATATACGTAGGAGTCGCCGCTGCTCAGGGCCAGCGGGATATTATCAACGAATCCCGCCGACGTTACACCCGGAATGGCCGCGACTGCATCCAGCAAGCGGCGCTGCATCTGCGGCACGCGCTCGCCATCGTATCCCGCCATGCGCAGGTCGGTGTTTGCCAGCATGACATTCCGTGGTTCGAAACCGTAGTTGCTGTGCAGCGAACGCACCAGGCCCCGAACGGCCACCAGCGATGAAGTAACCAACACCGCGCAAATGGCGATCTGGACAACCAGCAAAACATCGCGCACGGAGATGCGCTTTACTGAGTCGCTGCCCATCCCGGTGCGGATGATCTGCCATGGATCGGCCCGCATGACCTGACGCACGGGCACCATTCCGAAGAGCAAGCCGCTGGCGATCGATAGAAGCAGTGCCACTGCGTAGCTGCGGATGTCAGGGTTGACTGGCACGTTGATGGGAACTTGCGGCATGGGTTGCCATGCGCTCAGCGCGTGCAGGACGACGATGCCGCCGGCCATGCCGGTGACTCCGCCGGCGAGGGAAACCAGCACCGCCTCCGTGAGCAATTGCCGCAGGATGAGGCGGCGTGGGGAGCCCAGTGCCAGCCGAAGCGCCACCTGCTTGGCGCGGTCAGATGCGCGCGCAGAGAACAAGCTGCCCAGGTTCGCACAGGCGGCCAGCAGAATCAGCGCGGCGAGCAGCATGAGCCCACCCATGAAGGCCTTGGCCGGGCCGCCCAGCATGTCACCCATCAGGCCGGGGTGTGCGAGTGATAGTTTCAAACCGTCGTCGTCGTTGGGATAGGCTTTGGACAGTGACAAGGCCAGGGTGTTCAGGTCTGCAGTCGCTTCCTGCGGCGTCACTCCAGGCTTCAGGCTTCCGATCAGCATGGTGGAGTGATTGCCACGATATTGCAGGTTGTTTTGCCCCTGCAGCAGAGGTTCCTCGAGAAGCGGGATCCACATGGCGGGCGCAAAGAACAATTCGGTTCCTTTAAATCCCCTGGGAGCCACGCCTATTACGGTCATGGGGTGTTTGTTGATCTGCAGCGTTCGACCGATGACGGCTCGGTCGTCGTGAAAGTAGCTATGCCAGAACGCATAACTCAGCACCACGTATGGCGCGCTGTTGTAGCCCTTCTCGTCAGAGGCATGATAGAAGCGGCCGAGGAATGGCTGAACACCGAGCGCGTCGAAATAGTTGCCGCTGGCCACGTACGGCCACGCCGTGGATGGATTTCCGCCCGCATCCAAGCCCACCGGACCGATGATGTCGAACGCCACCATGCTGGAGAACGTGTGGTTCTTGTCGCGCAGGTCCACGTAGTCCGGATAGGACTGCGACGGCGTGCTTCCCCTATCGAAAGCTCGCTGCAGCATGAAGAGATTGTCGGCATTCGGTAGATTCACCGGCCGCAGGACCACCGCATTCAGAACGCTGAACACCACCGCGTTGGCGCCAATGCCGAGCGCAAGCGTGACAACCGCCGTCAGGGCGAACCCGGGCGACTTTACCAATTGCCTGAACGTATATCTGAGATCGCCGAACATGAAAATTGGTACGCCAGTCGTCGCACCGAAGTTCCCGGGAGCTTGTGAAGAGAATTATGGAATAGCGCCCCGGCGCATCGTGACCAAAGAAACCTGCGATCGACCTGCAGGAGATGAGTCGAATCCAGACTCGCAAAAGCCAGTTTCCCAGGTGTCTTGTTTTGGGCACCCGGGAAAGCAATGCACTTCACCCAGAACGTTTTCCTAATCCCTAATCCTTAATCCCTGCTTTATCGATCTCTGATCTCGGTTTCCAGCCTGCGCTAAAACTTGCTAGAACGCGTCAAGAACCCGCCAAAAACGACCAAAATTGCACCTTAAGCACATCGAGTGTCGTCAAGTGCGCGTTATTTCTATTTGAAACCGTCCTGCTGGTTCTGAACAGTTCGCGACTCCTCACGCGCAAAGGCTCAATCGTCGCGTCTGGGGAGCTGTTTTGCGCGCAAATCAACGGCCCACAGGCGCTCAAAAAACTTTGTGCGCGCAAAATGCGCACACAAAAATCGAGTCCTCTCACGCGTCGAATCCGCGATTTCAAAAAGAATCGCGCGAGCCGGAATCCGGCCCGCGCGAAGAGTTTAAAAGCACCCAGTTCAGTCTTCCGATCCAATCAACAGACCCGCCCAACTCAGGCAGGCCAACTCAGGCAAGATCGAAGCGATCGGCATTCATGACCTTCGTCCATGCAGCCACGAAGTCTTTCACAAACGGTCCCTTCGCATCGTTGCTTGCATACACTTCAGCGATTGCCCGGAGTTGCGAGTTTGAACCAAAGACCAGGTCGACGCGAGTGCCGGTCCACTTGATTTTTCCCGTCGCTCGATCGTGCCCTTCAAACACGCCTTCAGCCGCAGACGGCTTCCATTCCGTATTCATGTCGAGCAGGTTGACGAAGAAATCATTCGTCAGTGTCTCGGGCCGATTGGTCAAAACCCCTTGATTTGACTGGCGATAATTCGCACCGAGCACGCGCAGGCCGCCCACGAGAACGGTCATCTCGGGAGCCGTCAGCCTCATCAACTGCGAACGATCGACCAGCAATTCTTCAGCGCTGGTTGTTTGTCCGCTGCTGAGATAGTTCCTGAAACCATCCGCTTTCGGTTCGAGTACGGCGAACGATTCTACATCTGTCTGCTTCTGTGTAGCGTCCGTGCGCCCCGGCGTGAAGGGAACCTTCACGTTGAGCCCGGCATTCTTCGCAGCCTGCTCAATGGCTGCGCTGCCGCCAAGAACAATGACGTCGGCGAGTGAAACCTTCTTGCCGCCTTTGAGCGTCTTGTTGAAGTCCTTCTGAATGGCCTCCAGTTTCTTGAGGATCTTTGCCAGCACATCCGGCTGATTCACTGCCCAGTCCTTTTGCGGAGCAAGCCGAATTCGGGCGCCGTTTGCCCCGCCGCGCTTGTCAGAACCGCGGAAGGTCGAAGCAGAAGCCCACGCAGTAGAAACGAGCTGCGAAATCGCCAGCCCAGACGCAAGGATTTTGGATTTGAGTGAAGCAATGTCCCGCTCGCCAATCAGCTTATGATCGACCGCAGGAACAGGGTCCTGCCAGATGAGCGGCTTGGCGGGAACCAGCGGGCCCAGGTAGCGGGCAATGGGTCCCATGTCGCGGTGCGTCAGCTTGAACCACGCTTTCGCAAACGCGTCTGCAAGCTGCTTGGGATTCTCGTAGAAGCGCTTCGAGATCGGTCCATAGACCGGGTCCAGCTTCAGCGCCAGGTCGGTTGTGAACATGATGGGCGCGTGCTTCTTCTTCGGGTCGTGTGCATCGGGAACGGTGCCGGCTCCGGCCCCGCCCTTGGGAACCCACTGCTGTGCACCCGCGGGACTCTTGGTCAGTTCCCAGTCGTACTTGAACAGGTTCTCAAAATAATCGTTGTCCCACTTCGTCGGGTTGTTGCTCCATGCGCCTTCAAGGCCGCTGCTTATCGTGTCAACACCCTTGCCCGTGCGGAAAGAATTCTTCCAGCCCAGTCCCTGTTGCTCGATGGGCGCTCCTTCGGGCTCCGGCCCGACGTACTTGAGGGGATCGGCAGCACCGTGGGCCTTGCCGAAAGTATGGCCTCCGGCAATCAGCGCAACAGTTTCTTCGTCATTCAT
>Ga0302320_10026249_pt1 | contig 11289 bp, 5 predicted proteins | sample Bog_T0_3_FD_202130 | JGI IMG/M metagenome (GOLD analysis project Ga0302320, IMG submission 202130) | Peat permafrost microbial communities from Stordalen Mire near Abisko, Sweden - Bog_T0_3 | ecosystem: Environmental > Terrestrial > Soil > Wetlands > Peat | place: Sweden: Abisko, Stordalen Mire... | reverse complement strand
CCAGCCCCAATTGCCAGGTTGCCAAACTGAACTGCATTCCCCAGGCACTCCTCGACACCACCATTGCAAACATCGACAACATCAGCAACTCAATCGGATCTTCCATCCCTCTGCCCAATGGCGCTCTCAAGCCGGCAACCGGCGGCGGGGCTTACGCGGGTCTCTTCCCCATCCCGACACAAGAGAACGAGTACCTGGCCAAATATGACCAGAACCTCGGTGACAAGGACCATCTGGGCGCGACCTACTTCTTCTCGAGGAACGTGCTCGGCAACTCGCCCGGCGGCAACGTCCCGTGGACCATCAATCAGAACGCGTCGGACGGAACCAATGTCAACCTCAGCGACGTTCACACGTTCAGCCCCAGCACCGCCAATCAGGCCTGGCTTACGTTCACCCGGGCTGCGGGCGGGCGCGTAAACCTGCCGTTCTCCGGCCCGGCATCGCAGACCCTGACCTCGTATGGCTCGAACTTCCTCATGCAGGGACCGCTGTCGCTGCCCAACCTCGCGCCCTCAGGCGCATTTACCGCCGCCGTAACCAATGCCGGTCCGTTCACAGGTTCCGACAACTATGAGCTGCGCGACATGGTCAGCATCACCAAGGGCAAACACAACCTCTTTCTCGGCGGCGAGTTCGCTCTCGACAAAACCATGTTCTTTGCGAATCTGTTGAACTTTGGCAGCATCAACTTTGCCACCTCAGCTCCCACCTCGACCGGCAACGTGTTTTCAGACTGGGTCACCGGTCAGGCCTCCTCCGCAGAGCAGGACTCGCCGTATGTCACGCACCTCAGCACATGGCACTACGCGCTCTTTGCCCAGGACAACTTCCGCATCACGCCCCGGCTTACCGTTAACCTTGGAATGCGTTGGGATATCGACTCGCCCCCCGTCGACGCTCACAACAGGACGGAGTCCTTTATTCCCGGCGAGCAATCCACTGTGGCCCCGAACGCCCCCACCGGAATTGTGTTCCCGGGCGACAAAGGCGTCGGCCGCGGCATCATCCCCACTGCGTTCTATCACGTCTCGCCGCGCGTCGGTTTCGCGTGGGATCCGTTTGGGGACGGAAAGACCTCTGTTCGCGGGGCCGGCGGCATCTTCTTCGGCACCGTCGCAGGCAACGAGTGGAACCAGCCCGGCAACGCCATCCCATTCGCCTTACGGCCACAGACCGGCGAGGGTCCTCTCAATTCCATCACCAATTTCTACTCCTATCCAGGCGACTTCCCCTCGTCCGCGCCTGGTGGCGGCCTGTTCCCGTACACCTATACGTCGAGCAAGCCCATATTCATCTCCGGACCGGGCGGCGCCACCGAGGCCATCAGCCCGCATTTCAAATATCCCTACGTCTACCAGTTAAACCTCTCCGTGCAGCGCCAGTTGCCCGGCAAGGTAACCCTCACAACGGCGTATGTCGGCGCGCTTTCGCATGACCTGCCCAACTTCATTGACGCCAACTACGCTCCGTATTCGACCGCTTTCGGTGCGCCAAGCAATTCCGCAACCAGCATCGCCGACCGCCGTCAATTCGATCCCTGCGTCGGAGCCTGTCCTACCGGCGCCGCCGCCATCAACAACGGAACCGGCATTCTCGGTGCTTCGATCGTTGACCTGCTTTCAAACTTGACTGGGAACTACCACTCCCTCCAGGTCTCGGCGAGCAAGCAGCTCTCCAATAGCTTCAGCGTCAACGGCTTCTATGTCTGGAGCAAAGCCATGGATCGCTTCGAGCCGGATGCGGACGGACTTTCAGTTCCACAGGACGACGGATACTTTGGCCAGCCCTTCACAGCCTCGAACAATACTTTGGGCGCTGTCGGCGGTGGTCTCAAAGAGGAAAAAGGACCGATGAATGCTGACATCCGCAGCAACGCCGCGATGTCCGGCACATGGAACATTAACTACATCCACGGCGACAACAAAGTAGTCAAGGCAATCTTCAACGGTTGGCAGATCTCGCCAATTGTCTACATGCACAGCGGCGGCCCGTTCACCATGACTACCGGGTCGAGTAAGAACCTTGACAGTAACAACAGCTCAAGTAGTAACCGCCCCAACCTCGTTGCTGGCGTCAGCCCCAAGCTCGATCCTCACCGTTGCAGAGTTTGCTCCTCCAACAGCGTCACGAGCGAATGGTTCAATACGGCAGCCTTCATTGCCAATGGTCCCGGCGTGGCAGGAGGAACCGGGCCGGGTGGCGCGGATGGAAGCTCCGGCCGCAACAACCTGTACGGCCCCGGGTTCAAGGATGTCGACATGGGCATCTTCCGCGACATCAAGTTCGAGCGCGGTGTCGTGTTCCAGCTCCGCGGCGAAGCTACCAACGTCTTCAACCTGGTCAGTCTCTCCAACCCCACCGCAAATCTTGGATCGGGCAACGACGCCAAGATCACCTCGGCCGCAGGCACGCAGCGCATCATCCAGGTCGGCGGTCGTTTGACCTTCTGATCCTGAATGTGTAGCCTCCATTGGCGCCTGCTCTTCGGGGCAGGCGCTCTTTTTTGCCCACAAATAGAATCAAGACAGTGGAGAAGTTCATGGCCAACGAGGATCTGGTCTACGCGCCAACCGATGAATCGACACTTGCAACGCCCGAGGCGGGGATGCAGCGCCAGGTGCTCGCCTTCAACTCGCGCCTGATGCTTGTCCGTCATCATCTCGAAAAGGGATGGAAGGGCACGCGCCACAAACACCCGCACGACCAGCTCGTCTATGTTGTGCGTGGAGCGATTGTGTTCGCCGCAGCCGGCAAGACCCTGGAGTTGCGCAGCGGAGACAGCGCAGTTGTCGCGGGAGGAATCGAGCATGAGGCCCAGGCGCTCGAAGAATCCGAAGTGCTCGATGTCTTCACGCCGTATAGAGAAGATTATGCCAGGTTAGTTTGATCAATCACCGGTTGGATTGCTCCCCTGATCTGACCTCACCATCACTCTCCTCATCCACGCCTTTTTCGCCCTCGACTTCAATCCCTGCCGCGATCCCATCTGCCGAAATTGAATTCAATCGCTCCTCCGCGCCTGCCGTCTCTTCCTCGGCCCCCGGCTCCGCCTCGACCTTCCCCAGCAGCGCATCGATTCGGTAGCCAGCCTCTTCGGCACTCTCGAGCGCCTCCGTAACGGTTTTTTCCATCTCGGCCAGCGCCGCACGATCAACCTGAGCCTCGCCCGCAATCTTCAACAGCGACGGCATCATTAGCCACCACAGCAGTTCCTCATAGGGCTCTCGAACCACATAGGCATGCCCACCCGCCTCGTGAACCCCAGTCAGCCAGCGCACATCCGGATCGAGCCACAGCGCCGGTGACAAGGCAATTCGCTCTTCCCCTCCCGACTCCACAGCCTCTTGTTCAACCCCTGCTGCCCCACCAGCTTCTCCAACCTCCTGCGGCTCCGCCTTCAGACCCTCTTCCTCGGCGTCTGCAATCGCCTCGTCCTCTTCAATCTCATTGGCGATTTCTTCTTCCGCGGTCTTCACTCCCGCGCCACTCAGCAGCGCCACCTTGATGCGCGCAGCCACTCGCCATGCCGCTTCGCCCTCAAACCCAAGCCCTGCCAGCGCCCGTGCAATCGGCTCCCTCAGTCGCAGCCGGTCAAACAAGTCAAGCGCCGCGCGTTCCGGTTCATTCGCGTTCACCGACTCAGCAAGCAATTCCAGCACACACCAAGCCAGCACCGGACCCCAAATCGCCGTCGCAGTCACATTCGGGCTCGGGCTCGGCAACATGCGTCTCGCAGCCGCCGTCCACGGCCTGGGAAATGCCGCTTCCATCAGCGGTACCCGCATCGCCGCCCGCAGCCGCTCGCGAAACACTGGAGCCAGCAGCGCCGGGTTCGTCGGCCGCGGCCCCTCAGCACCGCCCCCCGCAACAACTCTCGTCCCGTATGCCTTCTGCGCCGCGCGTAGAAACACCTCGCACCCGGTCCACGCACGATCAAAAAACTCCCGCCGCTCCCGCTCCACCCGTCGATCCGTCTGGAACGCAGGCAGCGCATGCGCCGGTGTCACCTTTGGCGCGCGCGTCTGCGCGGAACGTACCGCGTTTTCCATCCGTGGATGCTCGGCAAGGTCTGCCATCAGCCGTACTGTCGTCTGGTCCAGCACCCGCTCCAGCGCATCATGCACAGGCCGCAGTTCAAGATTCACAAGCGCGTCTTCGAGGTTCGGCACACCCTTGCCGTTCAATAGATCGCAAAGCTTGTCCCAAGGCTGCTCTGCCGTCGCCCGCAACTCGCGCCAGTCCAGAAACACATAGCACTGGTAAGCATGCAGCTCAACGTTCAATCCCCCGCCGGCAATCTTCTCCGCTCGTCGCAAATATTCAAGCCCCGTCAGCGAATCCCGATATGCCAATATCAAGCTCGCTTCCCCACTCAGCCCCAGCCCCTCGCTCAGACGCTGTTGCCTCAGTTGCCCAGCCGCCTTATCGGCATACGCCGCGGAGAAATCAATCGTCCCCTGCGTCGTCCCATAGTGGTTGTTGTAGACCACCAGCGCCCGATCGTTTCCGTTGCGGTTCGAGTACGCAAACACGTTCTCATCCACCCTGCCCGAATCCTGAAACAAGTCGTACAGCAAAAAGTTGCTGCTCTCCGCGAACAAAGCCCGCCTGTGCAGCAGCGGCGCAACCTCCCGCTCATGCCGCTCCACCAGCCAATGATCCGCGCTCTCGTCGTAACGCGGACGCTGATACTCCATCCCATACTTCTCCGTGAAGCCCTCAATCTGCCCATGCCCAAACATCGGCAGCCCCGGCAAGGTCGCCATCATCACTGCCACGCCAAAGCATTTGTCCCCCTTGCCGAACTGATCAATTGCCGTTCTCTCATCAGGATTGCTCATGAAGTTCACGTACCGCTTCATAATGTCCGGATCGAACTCGAGCGTATTCTTGATCACCGACCTGTACTTCGCATTGTCCTCATCCCGCAGCATCACCATGAAGGCAGAGTTATACACCCGATGCATCCCCAGCGTGCGGACAAAGTACCCCTCCATCAGCCAGAACGCTTCAGCCAGCAACAGCGTCCCCGGAACCTCCGCCGCCACCCGATCCACCACTTCGCGCCAGAACTCGTGCGGCATATGCCGGTCAAACTCCGCCTGGCTCATCCCATACTCGGCCCGTGATGGAATCGCCCCGCTCGCTCCCGGTCCTGGAAACCACAGCCGGTGAAAATGCCTCTTCGCCAGCGTCATCGCAGCGTCAAACCGAATCACCGGAAACAGCCGCGCCACATGCAAAATCGTCTGAATCACCTGCTCACGCACCGCAGCGCTCAGATAATTCAGTTGCGCCGTGTCGTTCCACGGAAAGCTCGTCCCATCATTGCCGTGATAGATGTAGCGCGTCTCGCCGCTCGCTTTGTCGCGCCTGCGAAACACCACCGCCGCATCTGACTGCTCAAAGTAGTGGTCCTCAATCTTCAGCTCCACCCGCCCATCCTGCGAAAGGTCCGGCCCGTTAAAGCTGTACGCCGGATAAGGCGAATCCGTCCGTGAAATAAACCATTCCGGATGCTCGACAACCCACGGCGAATCGATCCCCATATGATTCGGCACCATGTCGCTCGCCAGACGAACACCATGTCTGTACGCCCGGTCGCGCAGGTTGATGTACGCCGCTTCCCCGCCCAGGTCCTCTGCAATCCGATAGTCAAACAGCGAATAAGCCGACGCCACAGCATCCGTATTCCCGCAAAGTTGCTTGATCGTTTTCGATGCCCTGCTCCGCTCCCACACGCCAATCAGCCACAGCGAATTCAATCCCCGTCGCGACAACGTCGCCAACTCCTCGTCAGGAATTTCATCCAGCCGCGCAATCCTCCGCGCATATTGCTTGCTCAACTGCGCCAGCCAAACATACGTGCTCTTCGCTATCAGCACCGTGTTCGGCATCCATGCCGTATCCGGGCTGAACTTCTCATACTCATGTGCTGCATCGCCAAAAGTCGGCACCTCCGCCGTACTCACAATCGACGCCCATTGCTGCTGCCCGCTCTCACGCCGTCGCTCCGCCGCAGCCTGCGCCGCCGCATGTGCCTGCGCTGCCGGCGGATTGAACTGCATCCAGATCGCCAGCTCTTCCTCGTGCAAAATCTCCCCGGCAATCAGCAGGAATCGCTCCAGTTCCCCACCCAGCAGCGGCTTCCACAACTTGCGGATCAGCGTCAGTTGATCGCTCAATGAAGTCCGCGATCCCAACGCCGGCGCACGCAATAGCTCAAGCAGATTAACCGGCGTCGCACCCTCGACAGGAACCAGCGGCCGCGTAGCAAAGTAATCCGGCAACTGCTGCGTGACCTGGTCGTAGACCGTCCTCTCCGCCAGAGTCTTCTCTTCAAACAACTCGTCAAACAGCTTGAACGCTTCATTTCGATTCGCCGTCCACAGCAGCAACATCTCTTCCATCGCCGCCGCGCGATTTGACACTCCGCCACTCGCGCCCTCAAGCCACTGCTTCGGTGTATCCACTCCGCGAATCACGCTCGATCCCGGAAACTGCTCTACAAATGTCAGCAAAAGCTTGTCCAGCGCCTCTTCCCCCACCTGCGCGCTAAACCAATCCAGCGCCGACGTCATCACCTCCGGATCGAACTGCTCGCGATAACGCGCCATCAATACGTGGCTCGCCTCGTCAATCAATCCCATCGCGTAGAGTTGCCCCGCGTGCACGGCCAGCTCAGGATGCTTCTCCACCTCGCGCACCGTATTCATCCGGTGTGCGAACGAGCGGCACGCCGCCATGTTGGCAAACACCACATTGCCCGTATAAGAAAAGAGCGTCTCCTCAAACCCATAGCGTTCCCGCGCCTGCCGTGCAATATGGAATTCCATCATCAGAGGACTTGCTCCCTTGGGCTCTTCACGAGCGCCAACATTTACGCGGCCGATCGCTTGCCGCAACTCGGCCAAAGTGTAAAGTATCATCCCCGCCTCTCCGGCGCGCAATCCTGCGAATCGAATCGCAAACCAGCGTCACCTCGCCCCCATCCCTTTCCCGTCCACGCGCATCCCACCTCCCCTATCCGCATGAATGGCCTATACTTTTGAGGAATTGACCCCGCATTCAGCTATGTCAAAATGGCCGTGCGTCTAGTTGAGCTGTCATCCCGAGCAGCTGTGCCCCATTCATCGCAGCCCCATCGCGATGAATGGCCGTCCTGAACACGCAGCAATCGCCCCTGTGAACCAACAAACTTCCAACTCATCACGCTGATCACCTTGCCCATGCCCACCCCCACCCATCCCGGCGATCCATCTTCGCAAGCACCCCGCTCCATCGCTTACCTGGTCAGCCGTTACCCCACCCTCTCCATGATCTTCGTCCTGCGCGAGGTCGTTCTCCTCCGCACCCTCGGCTTTCGCATTGAGACCGCCTCCATCAACCCGCCCGACCGTCCTCCAGAGCGCCTCACAACCCAGGAGCGCGACGAAGCCAACCGCACCTACTGCATCAAGCGCCACGGCATTCCCGGCGCGTTCATCGCCCATATCAAAACTCTCCTCGAAACCCCCGCCCGCTATCTCCGCGGACTCGCCCTGGTCTTCACCCTCAGCCGTCTCGACCTCGCCCTCCTCTTCCTCAACTTCATGTATTTTTCTGAAGCCATGATGGTCGGCCAATGGATGCGCCGCAACCGTCAGACTCACCTCCACGTCCATCTCGCATCCCAGGCAGCTTCGGTCGGCCTTTTCACCCAGCGCATCTTCCGCTGCGGCTACTCCCTCACCGTCCACGGCCCCGACGAGTTCTACAACGCCCAAAGCTTCTACCTCACCCAAAAGATTGCCGCCGCCGATTTCATCGTCTGCATCAGCTCCTACGCGCAAAGCCAGCTCATGTACCTCTCGCCCTACGAATGCTGGAAGAAGCTCCACGTATGCCGCCTCGGAATCGATCCGCATCTCTTTCAACCGCTCCCTCGCCCATCATCCGACCCCGCAGTCGAGATCCTCTGCGTCGGCCGCCTCACTCCCGCCAAAGGCCAGCACCTCCTCATCGACGCCCTTCATCAACTCCTCGACCAGGGCCGCAATGTCCGTCTTCGCCTCGCCGGCAGCGGCCCCGATGAGGCCGACCTCCGCGCCCACTCTGCTCGCATCAACCTCGCTGACCGCGTCCTCTTCGAAGGCCCCGTCAACCAGGACCGCATCCGCTCCATCTACGCCCAGGCCGACATCTTCTGCCTGCCCAGCTTTGCCGAGGGCCTTCCCGTCGTCCTCATGGAAGCCCTGTCCATGGGCATTCCCTGCATCACCACCGCAATTACCGGCATCCCCGAATTGATTCGCCACGGCATCGAAGGCCTGCTCGTCCCCCCATCCGATCTCGCCGCGCTCGTCAACGCACTCACCACCCTCGTCGACAACGACGGCCTCCGCTCCTACCTCGCCATGAATGGCCGCAAGCGCATCCTTGAGGAATACGACCTCGGCAACAATGTCGAACGCCTCGCCGCCATCTTTGCCGAAAACATCAAGCCCTGACATGCATCCCCATCTCAGATATCAAAGCAACTGGACCTGAGATCGAACGCGCTGTGCCCCACTCGTCGCGGCCTTATCGCGATGAGTGGGCGGGAAACAAATCCCCGTCCCATTCGCGTCTTAAGCGAAATGGGTGGGAGTCCGGCCCGAGCTTGTAGGGCCGCAGGCGGCGTGAGACGATCAGGCCATGAAGAAGCAACTCATATTTGAGTTTGAGGACGGATCAGCGAAGGCTACCGGGAACCGATGGGCTAGCATGTCAACCAATTTCTATTCTGGTGATGAGCTCCTAAAGGTTTCCGGAGGGAGCGATTCCGTGCCATTCATTTCTGGCAATAGCTCCGGCCTAGTCGCACTGGGCAAATTTCTTATACAGATTGGCATGAGCGAGTATAAGGATGGCTTTCATGTCCATATCTACGAAGATTTCAATGCCGACAAGCCAGAACTCCTGATTGTCGGCCTCAATAATTCGAAGCCTGGTGTAACTTGACCAGTACCAAACGCCCCCTCCCACCAATCAACACAACTGCGTGGTAAAAAGAATAGTTACGGTCGCGCATCACCCAACGCGCCATCCGAGCCTGATCCCCCCTTCGGAACTCGAACCCCAGGAGCACCCATGCAGAACGCGGTCAAGGTCCTCATCGTCGAAGACGAGCCCAATGCACTCATGGGTCTGGCCGAGCTCATCTCCGGCTGGGGTTACCGAACAGAAACCGCGCGCGACGGCATCGAAGGCTGGGAGAAAGCCCGCGCCTGGGATCCGGACATCGTTGTCACCGATCTCAAAATGCCGCGCATGGACGGCATCGGCCTGCTCACCAAGCTCACCGAAGACGGTGCCGGCCTCAACGCAAATCTCGTCGTCATCGTCCTCACCGCAATGGGTTCGATCGACCTCGCCGTCGACGCCATGAAAATGGGCGCTTATGACTTCCTTCAGAAACCCATCGACGCCCCTCGCCTCCGCACCATCCTCGCCAACGCCATCCGCCAGCGCGAAACCGAGATCGAACTCGAAGTCACTCGCCGCCGCCTCCGCGAAACCGGTGTCCTCGGCGGTCTCGTCGGCTCCTCCCCATCCATGCTTGAGATCCTCTCACTCATCGAGCGCATCGCACCCTCTAACGTATCGGTCCTCATCACCGGCGAGAGCGGCACCGGCAAGGAACTCGTCGCCCGCACCCTCCACAACCTCAGCCCCCGCAAGTCCAGGCCCTTCGTCGCCGTCAACTGCGCCGCCATTCCTGAAACCCTTATTGAAAGCGAGCTCTTCGGACACGAAAAAGGCGCGTTTACCGGAGCTGTCGAAAAGCGCGCCGGTTGCTTCGAACTCGCTTCCGGCGGGACCCTCTTGCTCGACGAGCTCGGCGAGATGCCCGCTCCCATACAAGCCAAGCTTCTCCGGGTTCTTGAGGACCGCAAGTTTCGCCGCCTCGGCGGTCGTACCGAGCAGGATGTCGATGTCCGCGTCCTCGCCGCCACCAACCGCGATCCTGAAAAATCCGTCGCCGACGGCTCTCTGCGCGCTGACCTTTTTTATCGCCTCAACGTCTTTCACATCGCCATGCCCCCGCTCCGCGACCACATCGAAGATCTGCCCGCCATGGCCGACGCCATGATCGCCGAGATGAATGCCCGTCATAGCCGCAAGGTCACCGGTGTCGGCCCCTCCATGCTCGATCGCATGATGAGTTACGACTGGCCCGGCAACGGCCGTGAGCTTCGCAATGCCATCGAGCGCGCCGTCATCCTCTGCCCCGACGGCGCACCCCTCGACGCCGGCCATCTGCCTCCCAACTTCGGCAAGTCTCACTCGCCTGCGACAGCCGCTCTCGATGCCGGTCTCGTCCCCGTCCGCGTAGGATCGACAGTAGACGAGGGCGAGCGCCTCCTGATTCTCCGCACTCTCGAGGCTACCGGCCAAAACAAGACGCGAGCCGCTGAAATCCTCGGCATCAGCCTCAAGACTCTTCACAACAAGCTCAAAGAGTACGGCAAGCCCGGCGTAGAGTAACTCCCGCTCCACTCGCCCATGCGACTCAAAACCAAACTCGTTCTCTCCATCACCACGCTGGTCTTCCTCATCTCCGGCGTCGTCTCGCTCGTCTACGTCGACCAGCTCCTTCACGCCACCGTCCAGCAGTCCTACTCTACCAACCGCATGGTTGCAGATCAGATCGTCTTCGCCGTCCGCAACGCCCTCGAATCAGGTCTCGCCGATCGAACCATCGACCCCAACAACCCCATCGAGTTGCATACTCTTGCCACCCAGGCCGTGCGCACCGATTCCACCCTCCAGGCTGTTGTCGAGTCCGTCAATCGCTACTCTGCGACCATCTACGACATCAACATCTGCGATAACCACGCCATCACCATCCTCAGTACGATCCCCGACAATGAGGACAAGCCCCTCCCCACGCGCCGCGACTACAACGAGCTTCGCCGTGCAAATCCAATTCAGCTCATAAAGGAAGTCCTCGGGCCTCCAACCGTCTTCGACATCAGCGTTCCCATTGAACGCAACGGTCAGCCCTTCATCACTGTCAATGTAGGCGTCCGCACCACGCTTCTGGCCGAACAGTACCGGCCCTATGTCAAGCGCGCGCGCGATCTGATGGCCGTCGCTCTTGCCGCATCTCTGATTGCCGCCTTCCTGCTCTCCACCATCGCCTTGCGTCCCCTCGAGCTGATCAGCAAACAGCTCGACGCCTTTAACGCACCCGGCGAACTCGTTCCCGAAGAAGATCGCAAACGCAGAGCCGACATGGCCGTGACAGTCTCCCGCAAAATC
>Ga0302320_10026247_pt1 | contig 11289 bp, 11 predicted proteins | sample Bog_T0_3_FD_202130 | JGI IMG/M metagenome (GOLD analysis project Ga0302320, IMG submission 202130) | Peat permafrost microbial communities from Stordalen Mire near Abisko, Sweden - Bog_T0_3 | ecosystem: Environmental > Terrestrial > Soil > Wetlands > Peat | place: Sweden: Abisko, Stordalen Mire... | reverse complement strand
ATACCCGATAATATCGGTGTTCGACGCCAGTTTCAGGCCCTCAATCAACGCGCCACCCTTGCCGATGGGACTGGGGAAATCAAGCCATTGGATTTCAGGAAACTGACTGGCCACCCCCTTCACTACGCCGAGGGTGTTGTCCCGGCAGCCGTTAAGGACCACCACCAGTTGGAAATTGCCCGAATAGTGCTGCCGGAAAAAGGTGGCGTACGCGCGCAGCACCGGTTCAATGCGCGCTTCTTCGTTGTAAGCCGGAATGAGGAGCAGGAGGCTTGGATCGGGCACGCTGGTTCAATACCAGAAAACCACCCGGCAGGCAATCTTCAGAAACCAACGGGCCGGATGGACGAGCGAGTTTCCCTCAGAATCGGCGGGCGAAGCGGACCGGCAGTTCAGCCTGGATGGGGACGAATCCCGTTCCTCTTACATCAAACGCTTACTGTTGCTTTGCCTCCCGTTTTTGCACCTGACTGACAAGGTCATTATATTTGGCCACGATGTCATTCCGATCCTTCACGCTGTCGTTGTACTTTCTTACGAAAGCGTCGCGCTCGGCCGCCAGATTGGTGATGGCATCGTTTTGGCTCGCCAGGTTGGCGTAGGCTTCCTTCAATTTGGACTCCAAGGTATCCACGGCTTGCTGGTACTGGGTCACTTCATTGGTGAGGCCCAGGTTATTGAATTGCAGCTGGCTGATCTCGCGCTTTTGGGACGCCATCAATTGATCGTTCGTCGCCGCGGCGGAGTTGAGCCCGCTCATCCGGTCGTCCATCTGCTCGATTTGATGGTTCAGCACCGCGATGGCGTTGGTGTCATTTTGGATGTCGGCGTTCCGCTGATCGACTATTCCGTTGAGCGTGCTGATTTCATCGCGCTGCATGGTTTGCTCGTACCATTGCCAGGCGCAGAGCCCGCAAAGCAGGAGTGCCAGCAGGATCAGAAGGTTTTGCTGGGAATTTTTCATGGTTGGTCGGGGGCGGCTTTTACGGCAATCGCCACGTTTTGGATGCCGGCGCGTTTCACAAAATCCAGGACATAAATCACCGAACCATGCGTGGCATCTTTCGCGCCGGTGATGTAAACGGGCACATTGGTGTTGCGGCTGTAACGGTTCGTCAGCAGGGTGCTCAAGCTGGAGAATGAAATCGCCTGCTGATCCACGGATACCTGCCCGTCACGGTTTACGAGCAGGTTCACCATGTCCGGCTTGGCGCTGGAAACCGCCAGCGTCGCCGTGGGCAGACTGGCTTTGATCGTGCGGACGATCTGCATTTGCAGGCTGATCATCATGAACGATGCCAGCAGAAAAAACATGATGTCAATCAACGGGATGATTTCCAGCCGCGACTTTTTGTCCGGGATCGGCGTGCGAATTTTCATGGCGTGGTGGCCTCCGGGTTCCCCGTCATGAATGCGACTTTTTGGATGCCCGCGCCCCGCACGGCTTCATAGACATTCACCATGTCCCCGTGCAGGGTGTCGCGGTCCCCGCTGATATAGACCGGCAGGTTGGTGTTGGCCCGGAAACGATTGCTTAACACGAGGCTCAGCTCCGGGAGTGTCATGGCCTTTTTTTCCAGCCACACCGTACCGTTCTTGTCCACGCTGACGTTCACCATGTCCGGCTTGTAATCCTGCCGCGCTTGGGACGCGGCGGGCAGGTTGACCTTCCTGTTCGCCGTGTGGCTCAATTGCAGGCTGATCATCATGAATGACGCCAGGAGAAAAAACATGATGTCAATCAAAGGAATGATGACAATGCGCGACCGGCGCCGGGGAATGGGCGAAATGATTCGCATCGGTGAATATCAGTGGGCCGTGGCTTGACCGTGTGGCGCTGGTTTCGGCAGTTGAACCTGGCCGGCCGGCTTCCCGCTGCCGACCATCACTTCCACGTTCGTGGCCGCCGTCTCCAAATCAAATTGCAGCTGGGTCACCCGGGCCGAGAAATAATTGAACGGGACGAGGGCGAAGATGGCGATGCCCAGGCCGCAGGCCGTCGCGATCAACGCTTCGCCAATGCCGCCGGTGACCGCCGAGACCGAAAGTTCCGCGCTGCCAATGTTCAAAAAAGCGCGCATCAGTCCGGTGACGGTGCCGAGCAGGCCAAGCAGCGGCGCCAGCGTGACCAGCGTGTCCATGACCGTAAGGAAACGTCCGGCCTGTTTGAGCTCCAAGCCCGCCGCCAGCTGGAGCGCGCCCTCCAATGAACTGTGGACGTGGCCCAGGCCATGCCGGATCATGCGAATGACCGGGTCTTCCGAGCCTTCGGTAATGGTCTTCGCCGCGGCCACATCCCCATTTTCCAGTGCCGCCAGCACCTGTTCCAACTTTTGCGCGTCGCGATTGCGGCCTTCGCGCAGCCACCAGAATGCGCGTTCGCCGACGACGGCGACGGCCACCACCGCGCTGGCCAGGATCGGCCACATGACCGGACCGCCTTTGCTGAAGAATTGAAATACAATGTTCGCGAGCATGGGATTCATGGCAGAGTTTGGGTTGGTGAGATTCAGTTCAATTGGAGTTGGTACTTGATTTGCGTCTCGAAAAGTTGGTTGGGGGCGCCGGCTGGCAGCCGCCAGTGGCGCTTGATATATGCAACGCTGCTGTGATCCAAAACCAGAAAGCCCGACGATTCCTTCACGTCCACGGAGATGATATTGCCCGCCGCATCGGCGGCCAGGATGAGGTGCACGGTTCCCTGCTCGCCGTCTTCCAGCGCGATTTTGGGATACGGCGGTTGCGGCCGGTCACCTCCCGTGCCAGTGATGCTGACGGCGCTGATTGCCGCCGCCGTCCGCAATGGTTCCAGGGGCGGCGCGGACACCAGATTGGCCGGCACCACCAGCGTGCCGATGGTGGGAACCGCAAAGTTGATGTTGGGTGACTGTGGCATCGCGACCGCGACTCGCGGAGTGTCGGGGTTTTCCTCCCGGGGAGCTGCCTTTGGCGGCTTCGGTTCCTGCGGTGGCAGGGATAAGGGCTCGACTATGACGGGCACCACTTCCTGGATTGGTGGCACGACCTTTATCTCGATCCGCCCGCGTTTGGCCCCAATGATGCCAATGACCAGAAACAGGATGCAAACCGAATTGACCCAAGCCAGTTTCAGCTGCGGGTCGCGATGGGCGGCCGGCAGGCACAGGCGCGCCAGGTCGTCCTTCAACTCGTAGCCGGGGCTCACCCGGTTGGCATCCGTGTTTTTCATCCGATGTAACTCAGAAGATATAGCTGACCGAACCGAAGAAACCAAGCCGCGCGCCATATTGCGCGGCATTGACTCCCACGCCAGTGCCGCTGCGCAGTTCGTAGCTGTTGTCTGTGAGGTTCACCACGTCCAGCCGCGCCTTCACCGACTGCTGCTTGGTCAGTTTGAAACTTTGTTCGACCCCGACGTTGATGGTGTAGTATGCCGGCACGGAACCGCCATTCGGGATGGGATCACTGGCATCCAACGATCCGCCTATGTTTTCGCTGCCGTCCTGTCTTAATCCGCTGCCGTAGATCGCGTCGGCATAAACCCGCGTGGCGAATTTCTCGCCTTCCTTCCAGACCTGGCTCGCGCCAAATGTGCCGGTCACCCGTTGATCATGGTCGAGGTAGATCCAGTGGCCGTGGACGTAGTTTACGGTCCCCTGGTCCGGCCAAAGAAATTGCGCCGAGGAGGCCCCTTCGCCTTGCGCCACCGAATAGGCGAGATTCGCATAGGAAGAGAAGCCGCCAGTCGTGTAGCTGGCCGTGAATTCCACCCCATAAACCCGGCCGACCGAATAGTTGAACGAGGATAGAATAAGCGACTGGCCGAACAATCCATCGTCCAGCTGTTGTTGGGCGGTCTTGTAATAACCGTCCAGACCCAGTTGCAGGCCGGGGATGAGTTTTTGGCTGATGCCGGCGTCGTAATAATTCGCGCGTTCGGCTCGGACCGGATCCGCCGTGGTGACGACCGGCGCCCCGGAGGTGCCGTTGAAAGCCGCTACGTCGCCCGCTGGCACCGCTTCCAGTGGCGGTGGTGTGAAATAACGCGAATAACCCGCGTGCAGCGTGGTCGCCTCCGTGGGTTGGTAGATCAGATTAACCCGGGGACTAAACTGGTTCTCACTGTCGGCGGATGCAGAATACTCGTCAAACCGAGCCCCATAATTAAGGGTGACCTTGGACCGGATTTTCCATTCATCCTGAAGATACGCCCCCGCAAATAACGCGCTGGGCGTGTTGTTCTGGATGAAAATTTCTTGCGCCCCAGTGATATTCCCGGCCGCCGCCGGAAACACGGTGGTGCTCGAATCCGCGGTGACGAATTCCCCCCATACCATGGCCCCGCCACGCAACGTGTGTTTGTCCCCGAGGTCGTAACTGGCGTCAGCTTGCAAGCCACCGGAATCCAGGATTCGATTCTCATCCGTGGCCACGCCGCCATTGTAGTAAAGTGCGGCAGGAATGTTGCCGGGCACATAATGCGCGCTGCTGTCGCGCCCGAACCCCGCCACTTGCAGATTTAAATCGCCCGCCGACTTCTGGTAGGCAATGACTCCGTAATAATTTTGCTCATTTTGGTTGTCGTTCAAATCCGTTGGGGCGAACGTTCCCGGTACCCAAGGAACGCCGTTGTTCTGCGTCGAAACCGGCGGTTGATTGGGATTGATGGGAATTTGATAGTCGGCGTAGGAGGCACTGCCGATGATGCTGATCCGGCTCGTGTCGTTCAAAATGCGCGAGGCATACAGGAAGCCCCGGTATTGATCCGTGTCGTCGTGAATGGCCTGGCTGCTGCCCGTCGGGTTTTCAATGCCCAACGCGTTATGATCGTAGCTGCCATCCACGAACACATTCCATTGTCCCTGCCGGAAACCGTATTCAAAGCTCGGACGTATGGTATCGAAACTGCCGCCATATAAGCCCACCGAACCGCCTTCGTTCAACGCCCCGCTCTTGGTCTGGATGTCCACCACGCCAGCGGTGCGGAAGCCGTACTGTGCCGGTAGCGACCCCGTGATGAGCTGCATGGAATTCACGAACCGCGGATCCAGTTCGATTCCGAAGCCCGTGATCCCCTCCGGCAACAGCACATCGTCAATGCGATATTGCAAATTCGCGTGCTCGCCGCGGACGTGCAAATCGCCGTTCGCCGCCGAATCCTGCGCCACCCCGGGCGAACGCAACATCACCTGGTTGAACGGTGCGTTTTCACCCTGCGACTGGGACTCAATCTGGTCCTGCGTATGCGTGTACGCCGTCGCACCCAGGTTCGGCAGAATCTGGCTGCGAGCCTTGTCCAATTGTTCAATGACCGTTATTTTGCCGAGGTCGGTCACATTGGTTGAACTCCCGGATGACACAACATTGGTTGATTGCGCCCACACTTTCCCGTCCGCTGACATGGCCACCAGTGAAATAACCGACCAATAAAAACTGCGCTTCAATTTTTTCTTCTCTGCAACATGCTTCATAAACTCAAAGGGTTAAAATATCTTTCGCGAACCTTTTACGGATTCGCGCTCTGTGAAACGCCCGCGGCGCAACACAAAGATTTATTTTCTGGAAACAAACTCCGAACAGGCGACTCGCGCCGGCTGAAACCGATGATTTACGAAACTGCAGGAAGAACCGGCGGGGCTCGCCCCCCGGGAAGATTTTCACAGCGGACTACCGCTGCGAAAAATATCGGGAGCGGAACTGTGGCGAACGAAGAGGTCTGCGGAACGGTTGAAATTTCCACCGTGGCCGAATCCACCTGGCCGTGGGCGAACAGGGTGACCGCGCACTGATGTTCGCTGGCAGTGGCGTCTCGGTGAATCAGTTCATGCAGTGAAGGACAAGCCGCCATCGCATCCAGCAGCAAAACAAGACCCGCCAGCAAGGCGGCGATGATCGCCTTGCTGGGCAATTCGAAATGGCGCTTTCTTCGTGGCAAACCGCCTGCAATATAGCAGCACTTTCCGCGGTCGCAAGTGACAACCTCCATCTCCAGCGCGCGCGGTTCCAAAAATGGAATAGTCCGTTATCGCAGGTAAGATTGACGATTTTATTTCCCCAGCGCCCGGCAAAACTGGTCAATGCGATCGAGGCCTTTCTCGATATTGGCCATGCTGGTCGCATAGCTCAACCGGATATAATCGTCCGCACCAAAGGCAATGCCGGGCACCGCCGCGACTTTTTGGGCTTCCAGCAGCCGCGCGCAGAAATCCGCGGATTTCAGGCCCGTGCCCGAGATGTTCGGAAACAGGTAGAATGCTCCGCGGGCATTGACGCAGGAAAGACCGGGAATCGAATTCAATTTCTGATGCGCATACCGGCGGCGCCGGTCGAATTCAGCCAGCCATACGGGCAGGTGATCCTGTGGGCCCGTTAGCGCGGCCACCCCGCCTTTTTGCGCAAATGACGTGGGGTTGCTCGTGCTGTGGCTTTGCACCGCGTCGATCGCCTTCGCAATCGGTTCCGGCGCGGCCAGAAACCCCAGCCGCCAGCCTGTCATGCTCCAGGCCTTCGCCAGCCCGTGCACGATGATCGTGTGGTCGTAATGCGCTGGTGAAAAGCTCGCCACACTCCGGACCTTCGCACCATCGTACAACAAGTGTTCGTAGATCTCATCGCTCATGATGAGTACGTTCTTTTCCACGCAAACATCCCCCAGGGCCTTCACTTCCTCTGGCGAATAGACGCTGCCGGTGGGATTGCTGGGCGAATTGAGCACAAACAGCCGCGTGTTCGGTGTGATGGCCTGACGCAGCGCCTCCGGGGTCACCTTGAATTCAGTCTGGTCGCTGGTCGGCAAAATCACCGGTTTGGCGCCGGCCAGCTTGACCATTTCCGGGTAACTCAACCAATACGGTGCCGGAAGGATCACTTCATCCCCGGGTTCACACGTGGTCAGGATCACGTTATAACACGAATGCTTCCCCCCGCAGGAAACAATGATCTGGGACGGCTTGTACGTAAGCCCGTTCTCATTCTTGAACTTGGCGGCGATGGCTTCCCGCAATTCCGGGATGCCGCTGCTCGGCGTGTATTTGGTGAACCCGTCGGCCAGCGCCTTCGCGGCGGCATCCTTGATGTGTTGCGGGGTGTCAAAATCCGGTTCGCCCGCGCCGAAACCAACCACATCTTCGCCCGCCGCCTTCATCGCCTTGGCCTTGGCATCAATGGCCAGCGTTAGGGATGGGGACAGCGAGGCTGCACGTTGAGAGATTTTGTAATTCATAATGAGCGGCAGGATTTTATGCGCAAAAAAACGGCGTGCAAGTAGGGAATTAAGCAGGGAATTGTATTCCTAACTCAGTACCGGCATCCCGCCCGCAGTCTCCGGCCCTCCCTTTCCTCCCTGCCTGGGCATAAAAAAGAGCCTGACTAAAAAAACCACTAAAAAGTCAGGCTCTTTAAACCCAATCCCAATCATCTACATATATTCAGACCGGGCTCGGACTATTTCGTTCATTTTATTTTGGCCCCGCTCCATTCCTCTGCTAAAGCCCTGGGCGGCAACCCTCACCCAGGCGCTTTTGGTGTGGAATCACAATCGATATTTGAGGCGCAGCTCCATCAATAACGTGTTTTCCCAAACGCTGACATGATTGTCAGCCGTCATGATTTGCTCTACCCCGGCAAATACCTGCTTTTGCTGCTTGCGATCGGTGAACGCATCCGCCAGCGATATCGCCTGGCCTTTTGCCTTCCAAATGGTTTGGACAAATGGCTGCATGCGGGCCACCGCCGCATCAAATTCACGCAGACGATCAGGCTCTTCGGCAAAGCCCATGGCCATCAGCATTTCCTTCAATTGCACGTCTTTCACCGAGGTCAGATGCCCGTCCGCGTACATCGCCAAAATCAAAAGATCGAATAGCGCCCTTTGTTGGGTCGCGGAAAAACCAGCGAGATTGGTATCCATGTTGAAATCATAGCACATCGCACGGATAATTCACATGTTTTGACCTGCCGATGCTTGGCCTCGCCCTTCCCCTCCAAACCCGGGTTCTACTCCTCTGAACTTTTGGCCGCCTCGATCAGGTCCCAAAACTTCGGGTTTTCCTGCAAGGCCTGGTCCTCCCCCACTTTGATGCCGGACCGGAAGAAAAAATCCTTGAGCGTATGGCGGCTCAATATCCGATGCACCAGCACCCCGAGTTTGTGGCGTTCGAAGTAAACCCGGTAATCCCCCACGCGGAAGCGGTGCAGTACATGACCGTCGCTTTCAAGCTTGCCGAAATCCTCCAACTCGCTCCCGATGACATGCTGGGGCAGACCGCGAAAATCCCCGAGGATTTGGAGCTGCAATTCCTTCGGCATCCGGGCCAGCTCCGCGGAGCTCGTGGGCGTGAAAATGATCTGAAATGTGTTCATGCTTCGGCTCAGCCAATCTAGCGGCGAACGCGCCCGGTGGCAACTTTCATTCCGGCGCGGCTTTCTTCCCGCCATGCTTTCCGCCCCGCCCAGCATCTTTGCGTGTCTTTGCGTTGAGTTCGCTGCCGGTTTGCCCCATCCTCTCCCTTGCACCATTTTCTATGGCCGATAAAGCAACACCGGTTTACGACGAAAGCAAGATCAAGACCCTGTCCTCGCTGGAGCATATCCGGCTGCGCACCGGCATGTACATTGGCCGCATCGGCACCGGCATCCACCCCGACGACGGCTGCTACGTGCTGCTCAAGGAGGTCGTCGACAACGCGATTGACGAATATATCATGGGCCACGGCCGGGAGGTGGAGATCAGGATCGATGGCAGCCGCGTCAGCGTGCGCGATTTCGGTCGTGGCATTCCCCTGGGCAAGATCGTGGACTGCGTTTCCAAGATCAACACCGGCGCCAAATACAACGACGAGGTTTTTCAATTCAGCGTCGGCCTCAACGGCGTCGGTACCAAGGCCGTCAACGCCCTCTCGAAAGACTTCCATGTCCGCAGCCATCGCGACGGTGAATTCGCCGCCGCCAGTTTCAAGGCCGGTAAACTCAAGAAGGAAGACAGCGGGAAGACCAAGGAACCCAACGGCACCCTCATCGAATTTGAACCCGACCCCGGGATTTTCAAGGGGAGCGAATTCAAAATGGAGTTCGTCGAGCGCCGGCTCCGCCACTATAGCTACCTTAACATCGGGCTGAAGCTGATCCTCCAGACTCCCGGGGCCGACCCCAAAGTGTTCCAATCGCGCCACGGGCTGATGGATCTGGTCATGGAGGATCTCGCCAGCGACGGCAGCGAACCGATTTACGCGCCGCTGCATTATTCGGGCAAAACGCTCGAGTTTTGCTTCACCCACACCAACTCTCGCTACGGCGAAACCTTCTACTCCTTCGTGAATGGTCAGTTCACCGCTGATGGCGGCACACATCTGAGCGCCTTCCGGGAAGGACTCCTCAAGGCCGTGAACGAGTATTGCACCGGCAAGTTCGACGGCGACGACGTGCGTGAGTGCATGATCGGCGCCGTCGCCATCCGCTTGAAGGACCCCGTGTTCGAGTCGCAGACCAAGAACAAGCTCGGCAATACCGAAATCCGCACCGAACTTGTCAATCAGGTCCGCGAGGAACTCCTGCACTTCTTCCAGCGCAACAAACCCATCGCCGAGACCATCCTCGCCAAGGTCAGGGACACCCAGCAGTTGCGCAAGGAATTGCAAGAGGTAAAGAAGCTGTCGCGCGATCGGGCCAAGGCGATTTCGCTCCGCATCCCGCAACTCAAGGACTGCAAACATCATTTCGACCGGAAAAAGGACAAGGGCCGGGGAACCATGGTTTTCATCTGCGAAGGCCAGTCCGCCGCCGGCTCCATCACCAGCTGCCGCGACGTCAATAATCAGGCCGTTTTCGTGCTCAAAGGCAAGCCCCTGAATGTCTGGGACCTCAAGCGCGATATCATGTACAAAAACGACGAGATGTACAATCTCATGCAGGCCTTGAGCGTGGAGGATTCCACCGAAAGCCTGCGCTATGAGAAGGTGATCCTCGCCACCGACGCTGACGTGGACGGCCTGCACATCCGCAACCTGATGATCACCTATTTCTTCAAGTTCTTCGAACAACTCGTCCACGACGGCCATGTTTATGTGCTCGAAACCCCGTTGTTCCGCGTGCGCAACAAGGAAAAGACCATTTACTGTTACAGTGAGGCCGAACGCGATCACGCCGTGACGAAGCTCGGTGGCAAGCCGGAGATCACCCGCTTCAAGGGTCTTGGTGAAATCAGCCCCAAGGAATTCGCGCAGTTCATCGGTGATAATATGCGCCTTAGCCGGGTGGAATATGCCCCGCGCTCCGAATCCGGGCCCATCCTGGATTTTTATATGGGCAAAAACACCCCCGACCGCAAGGACTACATCATGGAAAGCCTCGTCGTGCCGGTGGTGGATTAGAGCGTTAATGGAAACGATCTGGCTGCCGGGGCCGTGTTCTCACGCATGCTGCCTCTACCCAAGTGCTCGGCATGGCAATTCAGTCCGCTCTACGCACACCAGCTCCAGAACTCTGTGTCACTCTCGGTATTCCTCAGTGTTTGCGGAAGATGGCCCTGAGCTTTACCACATCGTTGCATTTTCCCTCCATCCTGTGCAGCATCCGATGGCAATTTGCGCAGACGGTTGCCAAATCTTCCAAACGGGTTTTCACTTTGCCACTGAGTTTATTCAATGGTACGCGGTGATGCGCTTCGGCAAAACATTCGCCAAGTTTCCCGTAGGCATCCTCAAAACGCAGGCCACAGACCTGACATTGATAATCATCGTGCCGCTTTCGTTCGCCCGCCAGGTAACCACTGCGCTCCCGGTGCAAATGGGAGGTTACGGTCTTCCGATTTTCGATTTGGGGATATACACCACTGTCGAGGGCAGGTGGATTTTTTGGTCCGGCCTGGGTGCGGGCGACATCAACAAAAAATTCCGCAGCCCGGGCGACCAGCTTGGGATTAACCACGCTGCCAGCCGAACGAACGGTCAGGTCGTAGATGCCAAAGTAACACCATTTGCCACTGTATTCTTCCAATATAACCACGCCAAAATCATCTTGGCGCAGACGCTTTTTTAGAAACGTAAAACCTTCCCGCTCCGTGTCATCTCCAGTGATGTTTTTACGTATAGACAAATGCATCTGTTTGGATGCCCGTTTGGCAAATCGCCTCATTTTTGCCGTGCTATCCAACCAGTAGCAAAAATTAAACTTTCTGGAATCGTATCCCGCGAAACGGTCTAGCCAGATTTGCATACTTGGCTGCCCTTTGCCTAAGTTTCCGATACATGTCCGCCATCCACCCGTGTTGACCTCCCTAACGCGACTTGGCCAACGCGGGCGCATGGACGTTCC
>Ga0302320_10026245_pt1 | contig 11289 bp, 6 predicted proteins | sample Bog_T0_3_FD_202130 | JGI IMG/M metagenome (GOLD analysis project Ga0302320, IMG submission 202130) | Peat permafrost microbial communities from Stordalen Mire near Abisko, Sweden - Bog_T0_3 | ecosystem: Environmental > Terrestrial > Soil > Wetlands > Peat | place: Sweden: Abisko, Stordalen Mire... | reverse complement strand
GGCAAGCTGTGAATGCTTTTGACGTCATTGTGGTGGGCGCCGGCCCCACCGGCCTCGCCTGCGGAATCGAACTGCAGCAGCGCGGCCTCCGCACACTGCTGATCGAAAAAGGCTGCGTGGTGAATTCTCTTTATAATTATCCGACCAACATGGTCTTCTTCACCACGCCGGAATTGCTCGAAATCGGCAACATTCCGATGACTAGCTTGAACGAGAAGCCCAACCGCCATGAAGCACTCAAGTATTACCGGCGCGTCGCCGATCACTTCCAACTAAATATCCACGATTACGAACGCGTCGAACGTATTGCCGGCGAGGATGACGCATTTCAGGTGTTTACCTCCGACCGGCTGGGCTGTTCTCATACTTATAACGCGCGTAAGGTCGTCTTGGCGACTGGATACTACGATGTACCTAACTTGCTCAATGTGCCAGGCGAGCAACTGAGTAAGGTTCTGCACTATTACAAAGAGCCCCACCCGTACTATAACCATGACGTAGCAGTGATTGGCGCCAAAAATTCCGCAGCCATCACCGCTTTGGAACTATTCTGGACGGGCGCGCGGGTGACTCTGATCCACCGCGGTACTGGTATTTCCGACAAAGTTAAGTACTGGATCAAACCAAACATCGAAAACCGTATCAAGTGCGGCGACATCCAGGCATATTTTAATTCACAGGTCTTGGAGATTCGGCCCGATTCATTGGTGGTTTCCACGCCGCGCGGCGAAGTGCTCCTCAAAAACGATTTTCTGTTTGCGCTCACGGGCTATAGCCCTGACCTTAACTTCCTGAATGCAATTGGGATAACGCTCGATCCCGAAACCCAAAAACCGCGCAGCGACGCGCGCACGCTGGAAAGCGAATGTCCTGGAATTTATCTGGCTGGCGTGATTGTGGCAGGCATGCACACTAACGAGATCTTCATCGAGAACGGCCGCTTCCACGGCAAGCAGATAGCCGAATCGGTCGCCGCTAAACTATCCGCCCGTAACGCCTGAAACATTCGGGCGGCCGCTCTCACTACTCTATGTAGGCCTTGGTACTCATCCGAAGTCTGTAGAAAAGCGTAATTGAAACCAGCAGGCATGTTTTTGTATCTAAGCCAGTGAAGGGGGTCGTCGCTATGTTAAATAACTTAATGAATGTACTAATGGGATGCTCGCACCGCAAGACAACGTTCCCCATCACGCCTTCGCGTAAGGCTGGCTTTTCTGCGGCTGCCGGCCAGCGCCACTCAACCTATGTCGTATGTTTGGATTGTGGTAAAGAATTCGGTTACAACTGGGCTGAAATGCATATTGGGGAACCAGTTGCCGCGCCCGTAGCCGCCGAAGCCGCATTCTCCACCGCGCACCGCTAACTGAATTAGCCCCGGCCGAAGTCGATAAATCCGCGCGCCGGGTCCGTGTGCAGCAACTGTACCCGGAGTTGGTCGCCCACGTCCAACCCATGCTCGCCGCGCATCATGCGGCCTTCCACCGGAGGCGATACCAGCCGCACGAAAGTGCCTTTCGGCGTGACGCCTGTCACCACCGCGGGAAATACTTCCCCGATGCGGTCCTGCATCGCCACAGCGGCGATGCGCTTGTTCATGGCGCGTTCCACCTTCCGTTCCGCGTCTTCCCGCAGCGTGCAGTTGCGCGCCACCCTGTCCAGTTCGGCATCTCCATACGGCGACGTCTGCTTCGCCAGCACAGCCTTCACCAGACGTTGCGTCACCAGATCCGCAAAGCGCCGGTTAGGCGCGGTCGAATGTGTGTAATCGTGAACCGCCAGCGCGAAATGCCCGACCGGCGCTTCGCCGGGACGTTCCAGTACGTACTCGCCGGGTCCCATCAGCTTCACCACCGCCAACGAAAGATCGCCGTAGTGGACCGGGTCTTCCGTGCGCCGCTTCGTCAGAAACGTATTCAGCGCGCCCGAATCGGGATCGCCCGGCAGCGTGTCGCCTGTGCGCGCCGCCAGTTCCACGATGCGGTCCCAGCGCTCCGGCGTCTTCACCACCCGGCGGAGTGACGAGATGCGATTGTCCCGCAGCAGCCGCGCGATCACGCCATTGGCCGCCACCATAAAGTCCTCGATCAACTGCGTGGCGCGATTGCGAAATCGCGTGTTGATCCCGGTCACGTGGCCGTCCGTCAGCACCGGCTCGGTCTCGCTGCGGTCCAGGTCGAGCGCGCCAAGTCTGTGCCGTTCCGCGCGCAGGTTCTGGGCGGCCTCGTCCTGCAGACGAAGTTGCGCCTGCAGTTCCTGCGAAGCAGCCACTTTCGGCGGCGGCGCGGCCGTCCCTTCCAACCACTTCCCAACCGAACTATAGGCTAACTGCGCGGCATTGCGCGTCAGGGCGCGATAAGCCGTCCCATCCTTCACCGTGCCGTCCGCGGCAACCGTCAGTTCCACCACCACGGAGAGCCGCTCGGCATGCTCATTCAATGAGGTGAGCCCCGTGGAAAGATCGTCCGGCAGCATCGGAAAATTCTTGACGCCGGTATAGACCGTGGTGCAATTCGCGGCGGCATGCGCATCGATCGGCGACCCCTTAGGCACGCCGCTAGCCACGTCGGCAATCCCGACACGGATGCGGATCGCGCCTTCCCCCAGGCGCTCCGCCATTTCGATCTGATCCAGATCGCGCGATGTGTCGTTGTCGATCGACGACCAAAGCAGGGCGCGCAGATCGCGCACCCCCGCATCCGGCGCCGGCGGCGGGGCCGCTTTCAACTCCGCGACCTGGCGCGCCACCTCGGGTGAAAAATCGGGCGCGAAACCTTCCGCGATCATTTCCTGCCGCGCCAGTGCTGGAAGATCGTAATGGGTGCCGGATGAATTGGCCATGTCTTATGCCATCAGACTTCGTGAAGATGCGTCCGGGAGAGCAGTTGCCGCGCGCGGTCCAGTGCTTTCTGTTCGGCTTCCTCGCGCGTGGCCCCCGTGGTGCGGGCCAGCGCCGCGCCAGGTGAAACATTGTCGGCCTTGCAATGGTACACTTCGCCGAGCTTATACGTAGTGAGCTTCACTTGCCACGGTTCCACAGCCACCTCGCGCTCGCTATACTCTTCGGCATTCATGGATTGCCCTCCGGAACAAACTATCTTAGCCGGAAGTGCTGTCTGCCGTGCGCGCCTTGCGGATCCATTCCCCCAGCGCTTCCTGCGCCACCGGCGGCGAAAAGTAGTAGCCCTGGCCATAGTCGCAGTGCAGCGACCGCAACTCCACAAGCTGATCTTTCCGCTCGATGCCCTCCGCCACTACCTCCATGCCCAGGTTCTCCGCCAGCAACAGGATGGTTCGGATGGTATCGCCCGTGCCTTCATTGTCCGACATATTGACCACGAACGACCGGTCGATTTTCAGCACATCGAAGGGAAGACGGTTCAAGCACTTGAGCGATGCGTATCCCGTCCCGAAGTCGTCGATCTTCAAGCCCACGCCCAAGGTTTTCAGACGGTTCAACAGGGCCGCGACAGTATCCACATCGTCCATCAGCACGCTCTCGGTGATCTCCAGTTGCAGCGTCGCGGGGTCCAAACCGGTCTCGGCCAGGATGCCCTCTACGCGCTCGTACAGATCCGGCTCGCGAAACTGCCGGACAGAAACATTCACGCTGACCTCGAGCGGCGGAACCGTGGGAAACTCGGACTGCCACCGCCGCATCGCCAGGCACGCTTCCCGCAGAACCCACAGGCCGATCGGCACAATCAAACCGGTCTCCTCCGCCAGCGGAATGAATTCGTCCGGCGGTACGATGCCGCGCATCGGATGCCGCCAGCGCAGCAGCGCTTCCACGCCCACGATCTTATTGGTTGAGAGCCGCACCTTAGGCTGGTAATACAGCACGAATTCCTGGTTGTCCACCGCGCGCCGCAGATCGCTTTCAAGCTCCAGGCGCGCCACCGCCTCCGCCCGCATCTCGCCGTCGAATATTTCAAAACGCGATCTGCCGAGCGATTTGGCCCTGTACATGGCCGTGTCCGCGTCGCGCAGGATTTCGGTGGGCGTCCTATAACCGCGGTGGCCCATCGCGATGCCGATACTGGCGCTGGTGAATACTTCCTTGGTTTCCAGTTGGAAGGCCGAGTGGATCGACTCCCGGATGCGCTCGGCTACGCGCACGGCGCCGGGGGCGTCCACGTTCTCCAACAGGATGGCGAATTCGTCGCCACCCAAACGGGCAATCACGTCTTGCGTGGCTTCCCTTGCCGGGGTACCCGCCGGCGGCGCGTTCCGTACCGCCGATCGCAGGCGTTGCGCCACATGGATGAGCAGTTCATCGCCGGCCAAGTGCCCCAGGCTGTCGTTGATCACCTTGAACCGGTCCAGATCCAGCAGCAGCACCGCGAACGGGTAACCGGGATCTTGCGCGACCCGCTCCAGGCACGCCCCCACTTTTTCGTGCAACAGCGTCCGGTTGGGCAGCCCCGTCAGCGGATCGAAGGCTTTGCTGCCGGTAATATCCGTCTGCGATCCCGCCATACGGACGGCTTTTCCGTGGCCGCCGCGCTGCGCCATGCCGCGGCTGAGCATCCAACGGTAGGCCCCGTCCCGATGCAGCACCCGATGTTCGATCGCGCACTCCCGCTGAACGGCGGCCTCCCAGTGGGCGGTCAATTCCCCTTGCAGCCGCGCCCGGTCTTCCACGTGCACCCGCGAAAGCCACTCCTCGGGACTATCGCCGATTTCCTCCTCCTCGTAACCCAGCATGGCCTTCCAGCGGGGCGACAAATAGATGCGCTCGGTTTGAAGGTCCCAGTCCCAAAGCCCGTCGTTGGCGCCCCGCGCCGCCAGGGCGTAACGCTCTTCGCTCTCGCGCACGGTATCCTCGGCCCGCTTGCGTTCGATTTGCGCTTTTATGCGGGCCAAAGCCACCGGAAAATCCACCGGCTTTGAAATATAATCGTTGGCTCCCAGGCTCAACGCCTCCACCACCCGCTCGCTCTCGCCCAGCGCCGTCACCATGATGATGGGCAGCCGCGCCGGCGAGAAACGCAGCCGCAGTTGCCGCAGCAGATCGATGCCGCTTAGCCCCGGCATCATGCTGTCCAGGAGGACCAATTCCACTTCCCTACGGGCGAGCACATCCAGAGCCTCATAGCCGCTGCCCGCCACCTCCGTCGCATAGCCGGCCCTCTTCAGCCGGCGCGACAGCAGATCCTGATTGGTTGGGTCGTCGTCCACCAGCAACAGAGGTTTTGTATTCGTCAACATTGCGGATCTTCCATTCGGACGGCCGGACGCAGGCTGATCACCGGTATGCCCGCCGTCGCCAGGCTGCCGCGCGCCTCCAGAAAAGCCTCCATGCTGCGCACCAGGCCCTCGAAATCCACCGGCTTCGTATGGTAGTCGTCGCAACCGGCATCCATGGCCTTCTTGCGGTCGCTCGCCATGGCGTGCGCCGTCAGCGCCACGATGGGGATCGCGCGCGTGGCCCGGTCCGCTTTCAGGCGTCGTGTAGCCTCCCAACCGTCTATCTCCGGCAAACTCATATCCATCACAATCAGATCCGGCGACTGCTCGTGCGCCAGCACTATCCCGCGCCTTCCATCCGCCGCGGCGATCACCTGATAGCCTCGCCGGGATAGGCGCCGGGCGAGCATATCGCGGCTCGACTCGTTGTCTTCGATAATCAGAATCTTAGGCATGCACGGGCTGCCTTTCCCCCATCACGACCTGATCCGCCGGCACTTCCGCGCTCGTGGCCGTACTGGCGGGTAGCCGCACCGTGAACACCGACCCTACGCCTGGTTCGCTCTCCGCGCTCAGCGTGCCCCCCATCATGTGGCAGAACTCGCGGCTGATCATCAACCCCAGTCCCGTGCCCCCGTACTTCCGGGTCGTCGAGGCATCCGCCTGCATAAATGGGCGATACAACCTGTCCATCTGCTCCACGCTCATGCCGATACCCGTATCCGCAACTTGGAACTCCACCCACTCCGCGCCTTTGCGCTCGGTCCGCCTGGCTTCCAGACGGATCAAACCGTTCTCCGTGAACTTGCAGGCGTTGCTCAAGAGGTTGTACAGCACCTGCCGCACGCGGGTCTGGTCGCCCAGCAGCGCGCCCAGCGGTTCGGCGCGCCCCACTTCCAGCCGGTTGCCATTCTTCTCGAGCAGCGGGCGGACCGTGTCGGCCGCATCGTCGATTACCGGCATGACATCCAGACTTTCGATCGATAGCTCCACCCTCCCCGCTTCGATTTTCGCGAGATCCAGGACATCGTTAATCAATCCCAGCAGATGTTTGCCCGCCCACTGGATCTTGCCCAGGTCTGCCACCAGATCCTCCTGCCCCCGCTCGATGACCACTTCTTCCAGCATCTCGCTGTAACCGATCACTGCATTCAGCGGCGTCCGTAGCTCATGGCTCATATTCGCCAGGAAAGCGCTCTTGGCCCGATTGGCTTCCTCGGCGGCGTCTTTGGCGTGAACCAGTTCCTCTTGCGCGCGCTTCAATTCGGTCATGTCCTGGGCCAGCCACACGTAACCCTCCAGCATGCCCGAGCCGTCCCGCATTTCAGCCGACGAAAACAGCACCGGAATCAAGCGGCCCGTCTTGGTCCGATAGGTTCGCTCTACCGCGCTCCGCCGAGCCGGCGCTTCCCGCTCCAGGATCACCTGTGCGGCGGGCCGGCCGATCAGTTCTTCCTCGCGGTAGCCGAGCAGCCGCAGTGCGCTGGGGTTGACCCGGCGGATCTGCAGTTCCGTATCGGTCACCAGCAGCGATTCCTCCATCGAGCGCAGGATATTGTCTACATACTCTTGAGCCCGCTGCCGCGTCATTGAGGCTCCTAACATCCGCGCGGCCGACCGCAAGCCGTCCCGCTCCGCTTCGCTCCACTCGCGTTCGCGCCGGTCGTCTTCAAATCCCAGGAATCCGAACCAGCTCCCCGCTACCTCGATCGGCACCAGAATCGCCGACTTCGGCGCGTCCCCATCGGCCGGCCCGCCGGCGCGCGTGGCACTTGTCGCTACCACTTCGCCGCGCCGCAGACTGGCAAGTTCGGTGATGCCCCAGTCCAGCCGCTTCCGGCCCGATCCGCTGCATTCCACTCCTGGCGCAGTCTCGGTCCACTCGTGAAGCACGGTGCTGGCCATGCCGTCCTTGGCTGCGTGGATCTGCGCCACATAGGCCCGGCTGACCCGCGCGGCCACTCCGATTTTGGATAACGTCTCAGGCACTACCGTTTCCCAGCCGGCGGAGCTGAGGATCCGGCGCGCCGCGAAGCTCACCGAGGCCATCAAGATGCCTTTGGCTTCATTGGCCGCCTGGGCTGTCTCCTCCGCGCGTTTGCGCACGCCGATCTCCCTCTGCAAGATCTCGGTCTGGTTCTCGAATAGCGTCATGATCATGCCGAACGCCACAAAGTATTTGGGAAGATCCCAAACCACGTGATCCCCGGGAATGTTCACCTGCAGCGCCGCACAGATCTCCGATATCGGAAAGACCAGGCCCCAGGCTAGAAACGCGAGCGATGTCAGCAGGACCCCCGGAGTCAAACGGCGAAAGTATCTCCAATAACGCCAGCCCGTCACCGCAAAGCCTTCAAATAACAGAAAATCCATCCCGGTTTCGATATGGGTGGAAGCGCGCCATGCCGCCCAAATTCCCGGCGCCAGCGCCAACGCCATCCAGGCCGCCACACTGACCGGCGATCTCTTCGGCTGGCGCCACGCGAGCCACGCCCCTCCGCCGAGCACCGCCCCCAATAGACCCCGGTATACCGCCGGATGGGCCACTTCAAAGACCATGCAGGTCCAATAAACTACCGCGGGGCCTACCAGCGCGGCCCAAAAAAGGACGCGTCCCAGCCGCGCGCCGGTCGTCCGGCTCACCGAAAGGAAGAAAGCCGAAGCGCCGAAGATGAGCGTTGCGTAGGCCGACCAGTCCGCCAGTCGCGAGGGGATCAGGCCGAAGGTGAACAGCAGCATGCCGCCGAAATGCACCACGATGCACGCCCAGCCGATCATCCACAGGCGCGCCCGCGGCTGGCGGTCGCGCATGTAGATCCAGGTGAACAATGCCACCAGAATGCTCATCACCGAAAGCGTGACCACGCGTTGAAATTGCGGAAACATCTAGTTCGTATCCCTGGCAGCCTGCCTCGGCGGAGCCGGCAATCCCGCCTCCGGCGGCCAAAGTGCCCCCCCCTGCTGAAAAACCGCCGCCAGCGTGGGCTGCCGCTCTTCCTCTGCATCGCCCGGCAACCGCACGGTGAACGCCGACCCTTTGCCCAACTGGCTCTCCGCGCTCAAGGAGCCCCCCATCATCTGGCAAAGACGCCGGCTGATGGCCAAGCCCAAGCCCGTCCCACCGTATTTCCGTGTGGTCGAGGCATCCGCCTGCACAAACGGCCGGTATAGCCTGCTCATCTGTTCGCGGGTCATTCCAATACCGGTGTCCTCCACGCGAAATTCCACCCAGTTGCCGCTTTCTCCGCGAACCTGCTTCGCCTCCAGCCGGATGGTCCCGCGCTCGGTAAACTTGCAGGCATTGCTCAGCAGATTGAAGAGCACCTGCCGCGTGCGGGTCGGATCCGCGACCATGTGGACGGCATCCCCGCAGGCCACTTCGAGCCGGTTGGCGTTCTTCTCCACCAGCGGCTTCACCGTCCCGACCACGTCGCGGATCACCGGCCCGATCGCGCATCTCTCCGTCGCCAATTGCACCTTTCCGGCTTCGATCTTCGACATGTCCAGGATGTCGTTAATCAGCCCCAGCAGGTGCTTGCCTGCGCTTTGGATCCGGCGCAGGTCCGGCAGCAGGTCCTCCATGCCGCGCTCCTCCGCTATCTCGTGCAGCATCTCGCTATAGCCGATCACGGCATTGAGCGGGGTCCGCAGCTCATGGCTCATGTTGGCCACGAACTCGGTCTTCGCGCGATTCGCCGCTTCGGCGGCTTCCTTGGCCTGCAGCATCTCATCCTCGGCGCGCTTGCGCTCCGAGATGTCGCGGGCGATGCCCAGCAATCCCACCGGCCGTCCTCTTTTGCGGATGGCCTGCAGGCTCACTTCCACCGGCGTGCGCCGCCCGTCTCTAGCCGAAAATTCCCATTCCCCATGGGGATAGGACTCCCCCAGAGCCACGCGCTTGGTGGCCTCGCCGATCTTTTCCCGCCACACGGCTGGCAGCAGCATTTTCAGCGGTAGCCCGCTGGCCTCCTTGCGGGTATAGCCTAGAATGCGCTCGCCGGCCTGGTTGAGCGAGGTGAGATTCTCCTTCAGATCCAACGTGAAAATGATGTCATTGGCATGCTCCACCAGATCCTGATAGCGCTGTTCCAGCATGGCTTGACGTTGCAGGACCACTACCCACGCGAGCCCGCCCAGTATCGCCAGCGCCAGCGCGCCCAGTGCGGCGAGCGCCTTCGGAACCGTCCACCAGGGCGCCTGTTGCACCATGGCCACGTCGGCCGCCGACTGCACCAGCAGGCGGAAAACCTGCCTCTGGTCGCGCTCGTCCTTGTCGGTTACGCAGATCCCGGACACCCGCAAAACGCTCCCTGTCCGTGCCTCCAGTTTGCTCGCGCCGCCCGGCTGCCGGATCAGCGCGCCGAAGACAACGTGCCCGTTCTTCACCACTATAGTTTGACTATCGGCAAGAACCGAGCTGCCCAATAGCCTGCCCTCGATCGAAACCGGCAGCGAATCATAATCGCCGCTGAGCATCTCTTCCACGCTGACCGGAATCGGTCTCATCGCCGCTTGATGCCCGATGCGCCGGCATACCGCGTCATCCACTGTAAGGGTGTAGTCGGAAACGCGCGGGAATCCCGCCACATCCAGCCTGTCGCCGGGCTGGAACGCTACTGGCTCGGCCGATTCGACGCGCAGCCCCGTCCTTCCATCGGATAAGTAGATGGTTTTGCCGGAATCCTGCAGTGTCACGATGCCCTGCACCCGGATGCGGTGCCCCAGCGATCGTTGCGGCGCAAAGCGCGCCACCGTCTCGAGCGGCTGTATATCCTGGGCGAATGCATCCGCTGGCGGCTTCAGTACCTCGATTTGTTTCAAGTCCGGCACATAAAGCAGAATCCCCACCAACTGCAGTTTCTTGTTGAACAACGCCCCGCAGGCTCCCCGCACGCGCACCTCGGCGTCGATGAACTCGCCTGGAACCGCCTCGTGCGCGCCCGGAATCACCGCCATCAGACGCCCCCCCGCTACTACGATATCCAGCGTTAGCAGCCCGTCCGCGATCTCCACCCGCCGCACGATTCCCTCCGCCTCCACCCATTGGCTATCTTCTGCGGTCGAGAGCATTCGCTCGAATGACGGCCGTTTCGGCTGCGGCAGCGAAGCTTGCCCGATCACCCGGTAGCGCGGTTTCCCGATTTGGGGAGCGAAGTCCGGCGCCTCCGTTACGCCTTCCAAATCCACAACCTGGCCCGCTCGCAGCGCCGGCGCTTCTTTCGGCACGTTTACCCAGATTCCGGCTGTAGCATCCTGCACGAACACATCCGGCGTATCGCTGCCCATATAGGTATTCCGGCCGAGAAAATTAACCCCCCTCGGGCTGTAATAGGTTACGACCGCCCGAATGCGCACGGGATAGCCCCGCGCGGCCTGCTCCACAGTCAGCAGGCGGATCTCGGAAACGTGCGTCAAGGTCGGCGGAAGTCCGGCGCCGTTCACCGGCCGTCCCTGCCCGGCTACAGCGGAGAGCAACGCCGCCAAGGGCAGCACCACCGCGCTCCGGCGGACGTTGCGATGCGCGGCATAATCTTGCATTGGTACGGCGGACTTCATTGCTTGCCTCTATGCGGTGTATCGGCTGGAAAACAGCCAGCCGTTGTCTCTGGGCCGCATATCGCCTTGCGACTATCTTGGTCAGGTACCAACTGGCGGGGCAATACTATCGTAAGTTTAGATTTAGTACTAGAGGTTCCATGGCAACCAGCATTACCGTCAAGTCCAGAATCTCTTGGATTTCATGCGGCACGATGTGGAGGCATGCAGAAAGAAGCGGCGGCGGTGACACCGCGGTGGTGAAGGTTGCCAAGCGGGACCAAAACTACCTATAAAGCACCAGATCGCAAGTTATTGCAAATGCTGGCGCCTCTGCATTCGAACGCAAATACTTGCCAGAATTCGCCGTCTTTTTCGACGCGGACCGGCCCTATGCCCTCACCGCAAAATGTCGCGATGGCCCTCTCCCAAAACCGCAGGGCCGTCCCATTCGACTCCATCACCCGCACTGCCCAGGGCCCTGGAAGCCGCCGCTACACCTCGTGAGCCACTTTCATCCCGATCCCTCGCCTGCGGTACCCGCGCACGATAAAGAATTCCGCCATG
>Ga0302320_10026244_pt1 | contig 11289 bp, 5 predicted proteins | sample Bog_T0_3_FD_202130 | JGI IMG/M metagenome (GOLD analysis project Ga0302320, IMG submission 202130) | Peat permafrost microbial communities from Stordalen Mire near Abisko, Sweden - Bog_T0_3 | ecosystem: Environmental > Terrestrial > Soil > Wetlands > Peat | place: Sweden: Abisko, Stordalen Mire... | reverse complement strand
AGTGCATGGTGGCTCCTAGGGGGCAGGGACGACGAGGTGGGAGGGCTGCGAGGGCGCTTGCCGCCGAGGTATAACTCCTTTCATAGTGTTTCATGTTTCTTGTAGTATTTCAAGTCATGTTGGTCATCAACTCGGCGTCCTCTTCGGGTGTCGCCTATTGGCAGCGTTCTGCCTCGCACACCTTTTGGCTGGGCCAGGGCGCCCAGGTTCTCGGGCTGTACGGGAGGGTCGATGGGACCAGGCTCCAGCACGTGCTCCTGGGCCAGGCGCCGGGAGGCGGGACGCTGACGGAGCGACCTGGCCTGCGCCGGCGTCACGGTTGGGACCTGGTCTTCGCCGCGCCCAAATCGCTCTCGCTGTTGGCGGCAGCCGGGCCTGAGGGCGACGCAGCCAAGCTGCGCGGCGCCTACCGCCAGGCCGTCACGGACACCGTTGCCACCCTCGAGGACCGGGCCGCCTGGGCCCGCCGGGCCGGGGACCTGGTCCCCGCCCAGGTCGTGGCGGGCGCCTTCGAGCACCACGACAACGACGCCGGCCACCCTCACCTCCACGCCCACGTGGTCCTGGCCAACCTGGGCCTCGCCGGCGACGGCAAGTGGAGCTGTCTGGTGGGAGACGAGCTCTGGCGCTGGCGGGAGGGCCTCGGCGCCGGCTTCCAGCTGGCCCTACGGGGACGCCTGGCGGAGGCCGGGTTCGACTTCACGTGGGCGATCTCCAATGGGGGCCTGGGAGAGATCACCACCGTCCCGGCGCCTGTAATGGCCGCCGCCAGCACCCGGTCCCGGGCTGTCCAAGCCGGCGCCCGTTCGTTCGGGTCCGCCTCGCTGGCCAGTGGCCGGGTAGCCCAGGGCCGGTCGCGCCGAAGAGGCCCGGCGCTCGATCGGGGGGCGGCGGTCGAACGGGGAGCAGCGGTCGAACGGGGAGCAGCGGTCGAACGGGGAGCAGCGGTCGACCGGGGGGTGGCGGTCGGGGCGTTGGCCCAAAGCGGGTGGGGACCGGCGCAGGCCACGGCGGTCCTGGGCGCGGCCCGGAGCGGCCCGGCACTGCCGCCTCCCCCGCCTGCCCCGGCCGCCGTGGCTGAGGCCTTGGCCCGGCGGGAGTCGGAGTTCACCGAGCCGGACGTCCTCGTGGCCCTGGCCGAGTCGTGCCCCGCCGGTCTCGGGCTGGCGGCGGCGGCCGAGTGGGCACGGCGCTGGTGCGACGCCACCGTCGACGCCGGCGTCGGCGGGACGGGGCCGCCGCCCACCCGCTCCCGGTGGACCACGGTGCGGGCCAACCACTTGGACGACAGGGTCGTCGAACTGGCCCAGGAGGCCCGCTCCGCCCGCACCGCAAAGGTGAGCCAGGTGGTAGCCGAGGTCGAACTGGCGGCCCTCGGGACTGTAGGGCGCCTGGCCCGGGCCGCCTCCCAACTGGCCTGCTCGGGCGAGGGCGTGGCCGTCCTGCCCGCCGCCCCCTGGCTCGACCAGGCCGCCTGCGCCGACGCCGCCCGTGCCATATGGCAGGCCGCCGGTATGACGGTCGAAGTGGCCTGCCCGTCGGAGCTTTCGGCCCGGCGCTGGCGCGCCCTCACCTCGCTGGAGGAGCCCGGCACGGCCCGAAACATCGGCGCCGCTCCGGTCTCCCGACCCGGTCGCCGGGTGCTCATGGTCGACGCCGCCGGCCACATGAGCCCGGCAGCACTGGCCCAACTCGTCGAGCAGGCGACCGCCACCCAGACCAAGCTTGTACTGGTCATCGGGGGCACGGTGCCGGGAACGCGTCCCAGCATGGCCCGGTCGCTCGACCGCCTCACCGATCAGCTGGACGGGTCGCCGCTGGCCGACCTGGCCGGGGCGGCCGCGCTGGCGGGGGCGGGGACGGCGGCGATTTCCCTAAAGGGGATAGTCGTGCAGGGCTCGCTGACCGGGGCCGCAGCCATGGCCCATCTCGTGGCCGCCAGGGAGGCGGCGGCCGCGGAGATGGCGGCCGGGGAGATAGCGGCCGGGGAGATGGCGGGCAGACCGGGGCGGCCGTCGCCGTTGATGGTCGCGTTCGGGCCGGCCGAGGCCGAGGCCCTCAACGCCGCCGCCCGGGCCCGGCGCCTGCCCACCCTCGGTGGGACGGGCCGTCAGCAGGTCCTCGGCGAGCGCGCCTACGCCGTCGGCGACGAGGTCCTGGCCCTCAGGCGTATAGGCCCGATAGCGGCGGCTACCCGGGGCACCGTCTGGGGCCTGGGCGAGGGCGGGGGCACCGTCGAGGTCGAGTGGCGGGGGCCCGCCGAGCCTGGGACGTCGATCCCCGCGACCTCGCCGCCCAGGACGTCGCTGCCCAGGACGTCGCTGCCCAGGACGTCGCTGGTCGGGCCCGAGCACGCCCCCTCCCTCGGGTACGGGTACGCCACGACGGTCCCCTACCTACGGGGCTGCAAGCCGGGCCGCGACGCCCTACTGGTACTGGGCGACCCCCTGGCGCTGGCCGGCCGGGCCGCGCCCGTCACGGCCGCCTGGGTCACCCTGGCGGGGCCGGGTATACCGGCCGCCGGGGCGGCCGGCCTGGAGGCACGGCGCCGGGCCGGGACCGCCCAGTTGGCCGCCGGCTGGCCGGACGCGGCGATGCTCGAACGGGCCGGGCCGCGCCCGCTCAACGCCGTTGCCCGGCGGCGCTGGGCGCAGGAGGTGACGGCCGCGGCCGTCGAGCGCGACCTCGGTCTCCCGGCCCGAGCGCGCCCCGACCGGTCGCTCGGCCCCCACCCAGGCAGGCGCGCCGGCCCCACGTTGGGGATGTAGCTGCCTCCTATGTTCGGCAAGTGCCACGCCGGCGCGAAGATGCCCAAGTGCCACGGCTGACCAAGAAGGACTTCCTGCGCTTCTGGAAACCCTTCCGCATCGTCGCCGGGTTCGCCCTCCTGGGCGTCGCCATCTGGGTCCTGACCGGCAAATCGAGCGAGCTGGCCGGCGCCGGGGCCTTCCTCAGCCAGATCCGCTGGGAGTGGATCGTGTTGGCCTCAGTGGCCGAGTTCGGGTCCTACCTCGGCATAACCTTCATGGAACGGACCCTGCTCGGGGCCGGGGACGTACGCGCCAGGCTCAGCCGCCTCACGGCCATCGCCTTTTCCGGCAGCGCCATCCAGTCCGCCCTGCCCGTAGGGGCGGCCTTCGCCGGCGTCTACGAGTTCCGCCAGTTCCAGCTGCTCGGCGCCGACGAGGTGCTGGCCGGCTGGGTGGTCATAGCCGTCGGCGCCGTCGCCTTCGCCACCCTGGCCGCGCTGGCCGGCGTCGGCCTCGCTCTGGCGGCCACGTTGGGCAGCACGTTCGACCTCGTGTACGCCATCGTGGGCGTCCTGTTCATCGCCCTGCTGGCCGTGCTGACCTGGGCCAACCGGAGCACCGGCTACCGCCTCGCCCTGCGGGCCACGGCCACGTTGGAAAAGGCGCTCAAGCGCTCCCCCGGGCAGCTGAGCGGCCCTTTGGGCAAAGGCGTGCAGCGGATGCGGTCCGTCGCCCCCACCCGGTTCGAATGGGCACAGGCCGTACTGGCCGGGACGTGCAGCTGGCTGTCGGACTGTTCCTGCCTGGCGTTCGCCTTTATCGCCGTGGGCGCGGGCGTGCCCTGGGCGGGGCTGCTGCTGGCCTACTGCGGCGGCCAGCTGGCCGTGAACCTGCCCATCACGCCGGGGGGCCTCGGCGTGGTCGAGGGCAGCCTGACGGTGGCATTGGTGGCCTTCGGGGGTGGTGAGGCGCCGACCGTGGCCGCCGTGCTGCTGTACCGGCTCATCAGTTTCTGGGTGCCGCTGCCGATCGGGGGCGCCTGCTACCTGGGCTTGTTCCGGGCCCGGCGCAAAGCGGTCCGCCGCTCGGAGCAAGAAGGCGAGGCCACAGGACGCGCCCCGTGGCCCGGAGCGGGCCGGGCCAGGCCGGCCCTTGACCCCGCGGCGCCGCCGGCGCTGGACGGCGCCGCGGGGCACGCAGAACAAACCAAAGCTGTGGCGGAAGGGACTGAAGGGGGAATATGACCATGACTTGGACAAGTTGGGCCGGTCCGGCTCGGCGCGCCTTTGTTGCCATCGTCTTGGTGGCGACCGTGAGCCTGGGCCTAAGTGCGTGCCACCATCTGAGCCCGCCCGTGGGCCTGGGGCCGTGCTACGAAAGCCTGCCCCTGGCCGAAGGGGCGCTGGACGTCCCCAAGGCCAGCTACGTCTTCCACGGGGTCGAGCTGGTGAGCCCGAAGATCCTGGCCCGGCTGGTCAAAAGGCGCTTCCCCAAGAACCCCTCGGCCGACTACAACCCGCCCGCCGGCATCAACGTCTGCGCCTTCGCCTTTACCGGCAGCTTCCCCGCCGGCCAGGTGGCGGGGGCGCCCTCGAAGGTCTCGGGCAAGGCGGCCATCGTGCTCACCACGACCGACCGCAAGCTGCTGTTCAGCTTCGTACTGGCCAAACTGCCAGTCAACTTCAGCCGCCCGTTCACCGGTGCCTGAGCACTCCGTTTGGGGGCCAGGGACATCGTTGCTTTAGGTGGTCAGGAGCTCCCGGGCGCCGCGATCGGTGGAAGGATGGCGCAACTTCGACATGGCCCGCGCCTCGATCTGGCGGATGCGCTCCCGGGTCAGGTTGAAATGTTCGCCCACTTCGTCCAAAGTGCGAGGTTCTCCCCGGTCGAGGCCGAAACGCAGCCGGAGGATCTCCCGCTCACGCTCGTCCAGGGCCACCAACATCTTGCCTACTTCGCCCGAAAGCAATGATGCGGCCGCCGCCTCGAAGGGCGACACCGCCGAGCGGTCCTCGACCACGTCGCCCAGCTCGGCGTCGCCGTCCTCGCGCAGCGGCTCCGAAAGCGAGAGGGGCTCCGCCGCGTGGCGGAGGATCTCGATCACCTTCTCCTCTTCGAGCTCGAGGTCGTTGGCCAGTTCGGCTGACGTGGGCCGGCGGCCGAGCTGGCCCTCGAGCCGGCCCCGCGCCTTGGTCACCCGGGTCAGAAGGTCGCCGGCGTGCACGGGCAGGCGGACGGTACGGCCGGTGTTGGCTATCCCGCGGGTGATGGCCTGGCGGATCCACCAGGTGGCATAAGTCGAAAACTTGAAGCCCTTACGCCAGTCGAACTTCTCCACCGCGTGCATCAGGCCCAGGTTGCCCTCCTGCACGAGGTCGAGCAGCGGCAGCTCGGCCGCCTGGTACTTCTTAGCGATGGACACGACCAGGCGCAGGTTCGCCTTGACGAAGGTCTCTGCCGCCTCGTCGCCCTCCCGGATGGCCCGGCGCAACTCCCGCTTCTTCGGGACGGTCAAGGACTTGGCGCCGCCCATTTCGGCCCGGGCCGCCCGGCCCGCCTCAATGGCCTGGGCCAGCCTGGCCTCGTCGTCCTTGGTCAGCAGCGAGTGTTTACCTATGTCGTTCAGGTAGAGGCGGACCAAGTCCTCCTCAGGCTGAGCGGCGTGATTATTTGGCACCTAGTCCGTTTTCCTCATGCGAAACGAAGAGGCCTCACAGCACTCCTCTACCGGTCAATTGCGGCCAGAAGTGCCTGGCACCAGGTTTTGGCACCGGCTCCTCCCGAACCCCTGCGCCGGCTGTCACCGTGGCCTCTTATAGCAATGATACCGGGCCCACGCCTTTTCGTGAATAGGGTCCCTGGTCCCTTCGGGCTTTCCGAAATGCTCCGGCCTCAACCACGCCCGGGGCGGTAACAGCCTATGTGCGCCTGCCTGGCCATCGTTTACCAAACGGTGATGTCGCGTGGGTACGGGAAGTCCCTCAAACTACGGTCCTTGGTCACCAACCTCCAGCCGCTCTCGATGGCGGTGGCATAGATCATCCGGTCCGCAGGGTCGCCCGGGAAGCTCGTAGGCAGGGAGACCGCCGTGTCGGCTATGGCGGCCGTGATCCCGGCGGTGCGGACGTCGCGGACGAGCTGGTCCAGCCACGACCGTACCGGGGTGGTCAAGACGATGCGCTCGTGCTTGGCCATCCAGGCCAACTCGTACCAGCTCACCGCCGACACGGCCAGCTCGTCCGCCTCGTCTATGGCTCTGACGGCCGGCGTGCTCAATCGGTCCGGCTCGGCGGACCACCAGTGCAAGGCGTGGGTGTCCAACAGGACCGTAGTCACGAAGCGTCCCAGGTCTCCCCGGTCGAGAAGAGGGCCTCTTCGGTGGACGCAGTGCGAGCGACGCCGGCCGGTGTCGCTAACACTGCTCTCTACCGTCTACTGGCTAGGAGTACGCGGGCCTCCGGCTCGGGCCCCGAGCCGGCCCGGCGGACGTGTCCTCGGCCCGGGCTGAGGTCGCGGAGATGGGGGGTCGCCGGCCTCGACCAAGTGATCGCCTGTCTCTCGCGCTTCGCCACCGCTCACAACGGCCCCGTCCAGGGCATCTGCCATCTCGTGCACTAAACGGGCCAGGTCGATGGCGTCTTGCTCCCAGTGCGTCGGCTCGGGCTGCAAGGCCGAGGCTCCCGAGCCCATGTGCCGGCGGACCATGGCGTCAAGCCTCGCTGCCGTAGAAGGTGGCATCGCCGTAGGTGAAGATGCCGCCGTCGTTGGCCACCAGCCAGTAGCCCTTCCCGTCGGCCGTGGCGACCATGCCCACGATGGGCCGGGCGAGGTGCATGTTGGTGGCGGAGCCGTAGAGGTGGGCGTCGCCGAAGCCGAGCACGTGGCCGTTGCTGGCTACCAGCCAGTAGCCCTTCCCGTCGGCCGTGGCGACCACGCCCACGATGGACTGGGCCGAAGCTGAGTTGCCGGCCGAGCCGTAGAAGTGGGCGTCGCCGAAGCTGAACACGGCCCCCCCGCTGGCCACCAGCCAGTAGCCCTTGGCGTCGGCCGTGGCGACCATGCCCACGATGGGCCGGGGCGAACGCGGGGCGGCCTTGGCCGCGTAACTGCGGGCGTCGCCGAAGCTGAAGACCTGGCCAACGCTGGAGACCAGCCAGTAGCCCTTGGCGTCGGCCGTTGAGACCATGGCCACGATCGGGCCGGTCAGGTGGTCCCCTCCGGTTGAGCCGTAGAAGTGGGCGTCGCCGAAGTTGAAGACCCCACCATCGCTGGCCACCAACCAGTACCCCAAGCCGTCCGGGGTGGAGATTATGCCCACGACCGGGTCGGCCAGGCGGCGGTCGCTCATCGAGCCGTACAGGACCGCAGCCCCGAAGGAGCGCACAGCCCCGTCGGTCGAAGCCAGCCAGTAACCCTTCCCGTCCGGCAGGGCCGCCATCATGGCGGTGCGGACTGACGCTGCGATAACCGTGATGGTGTAGCTGCGGGAGGCCGTTTGCCCCGAGGAGTCGGTGACGGTGACCGCGAAGGTGGTGGTCTTCGCCCCTGGCGCCAGCCGCCCCGAGATGGTGCCGGTGACCGCCTTGAGCGACAGGCCGCCGGGCAGTGAACCGGTGGTCACCGACCACGAGTAGGGTGCCGCCCCGCCCGACGCCGCCAGGGTCTGGCTGTAAGCGGTCCGGGCTTCGCCGGGCGCCAGCGAGATGGTGGCCACGAACAGACCGGCGGCCCGGGTGATGGTCCAGGCAAAGCCCGCCGTCCCGGTGGAGCCCGAGCTGTCAGTAGCGGTAAGGGCCACGGTGTAGGCCCCGGCCAGGTCCGGCGTCCCGGTGATGGTGCCGGTGGCGGCGTTGACCGACAGGCCCGAGGGCAGGCCGGTGGCGGACCACGTGAACCAGGTGACAGCGGTGCCCGAGGCTGTCCCGGTGGCGGTGCTGGCCAACGGGACGATGGCCAGGCCGAGCAGGTTCGAGCGAGCTCCCGGGTTGGTGACCGTGACAGTACTGGTGATGGTCCACGTGAAGCTGGCCGAGCCGGCGAAGCCGGCTTCGTCGGTGGCCGTGACCGTCACCGCGTAGACCCCGGTGGTGGTCGGCATCCCGCTAATGCTCCCGGTGCTCGTGGCGATCGACAGACCGGTCGGGAGCCCGGTGGCGGACCAGGTGAGGACCTTGGCGCCCGTCCACGAATCCGTCGCCGTGATCAACAGGGCCGGGATGGCCGGGCCGGAGAAGTCCGACTGGTTACCGGGGTTGGCCACCGAGACGGTGCTCGACTGGGGGCTCGGGCTCGGGCTCGGGCTCGGGCTGGGGGCGGGACCGGGAAGTTCACTGGTGATGGCCCAGTTGAAGCTGGCCGCGCCCATGGCCCCGGAGCTGTCGGTGGCGGTGAGGGTCACCGAGTAGGGACCGGGCGTGGTCGGGGTGCCGGTGACCAGGCCGGTGGCGGCGTCTATGGACAGGCCGGCGGGCAGGCCGGTGGCCGACCACGAGGCGATGGTGGCGTCGGCGTCCGTGGCCGTGGCCGCCATCGGGTTGATAGCCGTGCCCGAGGCGTCCGAACGGGCGCCGAGGTTGGTCACCGACACCGGGCCGGTGACGGTCCAGGTGAAGTTGGCCGCACCGATGGCCCCCGAGCTGTCAGTGGCGCTGAGGCCCACCAGGTAGGTGCCGGCCGTGGTCGGGGTGCCGGTGATGGTGCCGGCGGTGCCGGTGATGGTGCCGGCGGTGGCGGTGAGGATGGACAGGCCCACAGGTAGGCCGCTGGCCGACCAGGAGGCAATGGTGGCCGACGGCGACGAGTCCGTGGCCGCGTTGTCCAGGGCTGTAATGGCCATGCCGGTCGGGCTCGACTGGGGCCCGGGGTTGGTCACGCTGACCGTGTTGGCGCCCGCAGGGCTGGTGATGGCCCAGGTAAAGCTGGCCGGACCACTGAGGCCCGAGGCATCGGTGGCGGTGACGCTGACGGTGTAGGTCCCGGCCGCGCTCGGCGTGCCGGTGATGTCGCCGGTGGCCCAGTTGACCGACAGCCCGGCCGGCAGGCCGCTGGCAGACCAGGTAAAGGTGGCGCCCGTCTGGCTGTCAACGGCGGTGAGGTCGAGGGCGGTTATGGCCGGCCCGAGCACGTCGGACTGGTTGCCCGGGTTGGTCACGCTGACCGCCTCGGTGGTGATGGCGGAGCCGACGGACCAGTTGAAGCTGGCCGAGCCGGCATCGCCCGAGCCGTCGGTGGCGATGACGCTGACGGTGTAGTCCCCGGTCGCTCTGGGCGTGCCGGTGATGGTCCCGGCCGAGCTCATCGACAGGCCGGCAGGAAGCCCGGCGGCGGCCCAGGTGAAGCTGGCGCCGGCCTGGGTGTCGTGGGCCACCAGGGCCAGCGCGGTGATGGCGCTGCCTATGAAGCTCGACTGGTCCCCCGGGCTGGTCAGCGCGACGGCCCCGACGATTGTCCAGGTGAAGCTGGCCGAGCCGCTGTAGCCCGAGCCGTCGGTGGCGGTGACGTTGACGGTGTAGGTCCCGGCCACCGTCGGTGTGCCGGTGATGGCGCCGGTGGCCGGGGTGATCGACAGGCCGGTGGGCAGGCCGGTGGCGGCCCAGGTGAAACCGGCCCCCGCCTGGGTGTCCGTGGCGGTATTAGCCAGGGCCGAGATGGCCGTTCCCGAGATACTTGACTTGTTGCCCGGGTTGGCCACGGCGACGTTGCCCGTGATGGCCCAGGTGAAGTCGGCCGCGCCCATGGCCCCGAAGTTGTCGGTGGCGGTGACGGTCACGCTGTAGGTGCCGGTGGTGGTGGGCGTCCCGGTGATGAGCCCGGCCGAGCTGATGGACAGGCCGGTGGGCAGGCCGAGGGCCGACCAGGTGATGGTGGTGCCGGCCGACGAGTCGGTGGCGGTGCTGGCCCGGGCGGTGATGGCTGAGCCCGACGGGCTCGACTGGCTGCCCGGGTTGGCCACGGCCACGGCCCCGGTGACGGTCCAGGTGAAGCTGGCCGAACCGGCGAAGGCGGAGCTGTCGGTGACGGTGACGGTGATCGGGAAGACCCCGGCCGTGGTCGGGGCCCCCGTGATGGCCCCGGTGCCGGCGCCGATGGACAGGCCGGCCGGTAGCCCGGTGGCGGCGTAGGCCAGGGTGGCGCCGGGGGCCGAGTCGGTGGCCACGATGTCGAGGGCTGTTATGGCATTGCCCGAGGCGGAGGTCCTGGCACCGGGGTTGGTGACGCTGATGGTATCGGTGATGATGGCGGCAGTGATGGTCCAGGTGAAGCTGGCCGAGCCACTGAGGCCCGAGCCGTCGGTGGCGGTGACGGTCACGGTGTAGGTCCCCATCGCGCTGGGCGTGCCCGTGATGGCCCCGGTGCCCGGCGCCATGGACAGGCCGGTCGGCAGGCCGGTGGCGGCGTAGGCCAGGGTGGCGCCGGACTGGGTGTCGTTGGCCACGGTGCCGAGCGTCGTGATGGCGGCGTTGCTAGGCGAGGTCTGGTTGCCCGGGTTGGTCACGCTCACCGTCTCGTAGGTGAACAGGTCATCGGCCGTACTGGCACTGGTGCCGCTGGGCGTGGTGATAGTGACCTCGACATCTCCGGCCGCCCCGCCCGGGGATCTGGCGACGATCTGGTGGGCCGAGTTGACGATGTAACCCGCCGGGGCCGAGCCGAAGTCGACGGCGCTGGTCCCGATGAAGCCTGTCCCGCTGATGGTGACCGAAGTGCCGCCCGCCGGTGGGCCCGCCGCCGGGCTGAGCGAGCTGATCGAGGGCATGCCTTGGTAGGCGAACTCGTCGGCCGGCGACGTGGGGCTCGTCCCCGCCGCGGTGGTCACAGTGACCTCCACCAGGCCGGCCGGCTCAGCCGGCGCGATGGCGGTGAGCTGGGTGGCGGAGTTGACGATGTAGTTGGTGGCGCTGTCCGAGCCGAAGCTGACCCCTTCGACGCCGCTGAAGCCGGTGCCGGTGAGCGTCACCGTCGTGCCCTCGGCCAGCGGGCCGGAGAGCGGGCTGACGGCACTGACCGTCGGGACCAGGTCGTAGGTGAACTCGTCGGCCGCCGAGGAGGTGCTGGTGCCGGCGGGCGAGATGACGATTATGTCGACCGTGCCCACCGCCCCGGCCGGCGAGGTCACCGTGAGCTGCGTGGCCGAGCCGACGATGAAGTTCGTGGCCGCGCTCGGGCCGAAGTCGACGGCGCTGGCCCCTATCAGGTTGGTGCCGGTGAGGGTCACCCTCGTGCCGCCGCCGGTTGGGCCGCCGGACGGGCTGACGGCGCTGACCGTGGGCGCCGCTTCATAGGTGAACTGGTCGGCCGTCGAGATGGCGCTCGTCCCGCTCAGGGTGGTGACGGCGACGTCGACGGTGCCCGCGCCCCCGACCGGTGAGATGGCTGTCAGCTGGGTAAACGAGTTGACGGTGAAGCTGGTGGCGGCGCTCGAGCCGAAGTCGACCGCACTGGCCCCGGTGAAGCCGGTGCCGGTGACGATGACCGAGCTGGCGACCGACACCGGGCCCGAGACCGGGCTGACGCCGCTGACCGTGGGCGCCGCCTCGTA
>Ga0302320_10026243_pt1 | contig 11289 bp, 6 predicted proteins | sample Bog_T0_3_FD_202130 | JGI IMG/M metagenome (GOLD analysis project Ga0302320, IMG submission 202130) | Peat permafrost microbial communities from Stordalen Mire near Abisko, Sweden - Bog_T0_3 | ecosystem: Environmental > Terrestrial > Soil > Wetlands > Peat | place: Sweden: Abisko, Stordalen Mire... | reverse complement strand
GCGCCGGCGGACTCGTGGGCGACGATCGAGACGCAGCCGTTGGGGCCGATCATGTCTTTGACGAAGAACGCGGTTTCGCTCATCATCGGGCCCCATCCCGCCTCGTACCAGCCGACCGAACCGTCGTCGAACACGATGTGCAGATGGCCGTAATTGTACATCGACGCCGCGATTTCGCCCGTGAGGCGCGCGCCGACGGCGTGGACGGCGACCGGCCGCGCGCGCGTCGCCTGACACATGATGTCGACATAGTGGACGCCGCAATCGACGATCGGCGACGTCGAGCGCATGAGATTCTTATGCACCTCCCAGAACGAGCCCGACGATTGCTGGTTGAGGTTCATGCGCATCACCAGCGGCTTGCCGAGGGTGCGGCCGATCTCGACGAAACGGGTCCACGAAGGGTGGACGCGCAAGATATAGCCGACGAGCAGGATCTTGTTGGCGGCCTTGGCGGCGGCGACGATCCGCTCGGCGGCGTCCAGCGTGTCGGCCAGCGGCTTCTCGCAGAACACATGGGCGCCGGCGGCGAGCGCCTGCATCGCCATCGGCGCGTGGTGCTCGGTATAGGCGCAGATCGCCACGGCGTCGGGCTTCAGAGCTTCGAGCGCCTCGTCGAGACGTTCGTAGCGCGGGATGCCGGCGAATTCGGCGTCGAGATCGGCCCGCGCCGCGGCGCCGCGCGTGCACAGGCCGACGAGGTGGAAACCCTCGACTGCGGCGTAGGCGCGGGCGTGGCTGGTCCCCATCGTGCCCATACCGACGACGAGCACGCGCACGCGGGACTCTGCAGACGTCGCCATTGCCGCCTCCCTGAGGTTTCGGCGGTCAGGCTAATCCTGTCGACGGAGGCGGGCAAGCAGCGGCGGCCTCCAGGCCGCCGAAAGCGCGTGGGGTCGGCGGCCTGGAGGCCGCCGCTCCATTATTCCGCGGCTTTGGCCGGCAGTTCGGCGGCGTGTTTGGCGGCTTGCGCCTGAATCGCAGTCAAAGCGATGGTGTAGACGATGTCGTCGACCAGGGCGCCGCGCGAGAGGTCGTTGACCGGCTTGCGCAGGCCTTGCAGCATCGGGCCGACGGAGACGACGTTGGCCGAGCGCTGCACGGCTTTGTATGTGGTGTTGCCGGTGTTGAGATCGGGGAACACGAACACGGTGGCGCGGCCGGCCAGCGGCGAGTTCGGCGCCTTCTGCAGGCCGACGCTCTCGACGGCGGCGGCGTCATATTGGATGGGACCGTCGATGATCAGATTCGGGCGCTGCTGACGCACCAGCGCGGTCGCCTTGCGCACCTTATCCACCTCCTCGCCGGAGCCCGAGGTCCCCGTCGAATAGGAGATCATCGCCACCCGCGGCTCGATGCCGAAGGCGGTGGCCGAATCGGCCGATTGCATCGCAATCTGCGCGAGTTCCTCGGCTGAAGGGTGCGGGTTGATCGCGCAGTCGCCGTAGACCATGACCTGATCGGGCATCAGCATGAAGAACACGCTGGACACCACGCTCGAGCCCGGCGCGGTCTTGATGAGTTGCAGCGCGGGGCGCACGGTGTCGGCGGTGGTGTGAACGGCGCCGGAGACCAAGCCGTCGACGTCGCCGACCGCCACCATCATCGTGCCGACGACGACCGAATCCTCCAGGCCGACCTCGGCCTGCAACGGCGTCAGGCCCCGGGCCTTGCGGAGCTGGACCATCGGCCAAATGTATTTGCCGCGAATGGTCGCGGGATCGACGATCTCCAACGCCTCGGGAAGATCGACGCCCTGCTTGGCGGCGATCGCCTGAATCTTGTCCCTCGCGCCCAACAGGATGCAATGGGCGATGCCCCGCTCGGCGCAAATCGCGGCGGCGCGGATGGTGCGCGGCTCCTCGCCCTCGGGCAGCACGATGCGTTGCATCGCGGAGCGCGCGCTTTCGACCAGCCGATGGCGGAACACCGGCGGCGGCATGAGCGATTCCATCGGCGCGCCGATGCGCTGGGCGAGCGGCCGCGGGTCGATCTGATCGGCGATATAGCTGATGGCGCGTTCATGCCGCTCGATGTCGTCGCGACCGATATGGCGCGACAGATTGGCGAGCCGATTCGCGGTCGTGTAGGTGTCGTCGGGCGAGCCGAGCAGCGGCAGCCGATTCAGCGGCGGCGATGACAGCAGCGCCATGATTTCCGGCGCCGGGCGACCGCCGCAGGTGAACACAAAACCGGCCAACGGCATCCCGCGCTCGGCGACCAGCGCGGTGGCGATGATCGCGTCGGATCGATCCGTCGGGGTGATGACCAGCGTGCGCGGGCGCAGATGCGCGATCAGCTTCTCCGGCGAGCGGGCCGCGACCAGGATGGTTTCCGCGCGCGCCGTTTCGATGTCGCCGCGGTGGATGATTTCCAGCCCGAGTCCTTCCGCGATGTCGATGACGCGCGGCGCGGCGAGCAGGGCGCTGGTCGCGGCGGCGCCCAGAACCGGAACGCAAGTCTTGTTGTCGCCGAATTCGAGGCGTCCCGAACGCCTGAGCGCATTGGCGGTGCCGATGCTGCAATAATTGATGAGCACGCCGGCGATCGGGCGCTTGCCGTCGTCGCCATATTGTTCGGCCACGGTCGCGGTCGTTGCGACGAGATCGGCGAGTTCCTTGCCCTTGCCCGACAGCACGGGGATGACGTCGGCGCCGAGCGAACGCACCATTTCGATGTTGAGCCGGGTCGCGATCTGAATTTCCACGCTGGGAATGAGGCCCTCGACGACGATGGCGTCGAATTGGCCGCGCAGCGATTCGACCCGGTCGACCACCTCTTCCATCAGGTCGGCCAATTGGCCATGGCGCACCAGATCGGAAGCGTGTTCGAAGGCGATCGGCAAGGGGGTCGTCGCGCCGCACAGCAGCTTGGCCAGATGTGCGGACTGATCCTCTTCCCCCACGGCTTCGGGCTGAGCGATCGGCTTGACATAGCCGACGCGAAGTCCCGCCAATTGCAGAGCCCTCACCAGGCCGAGCGTTATGGTGGTGAGGCCCGCTTCGGTCGAGATTGGGACCAGATAGAACGTCCGGCCTTGTGTGTTCGTGTTCATCTTTGTGTCCTCTGGCGCGCCGCTCGGGTGCGCCAAGTGTGGTTCGCTCGCGTTAGCGGCAAATTGTGACGAGAGCACGCGCTTTCATCCGAAAGTCTCAGCCGTTTCGGCGAACTCGGCGGCGTCGCGCGCGATCGTCGCTTCTTCGTCGGTCGGGACGACCAGGGCGACGGGGCCGTCGTCTCTGCTGATTCGTGCCGATCGACCGCCGACGGTCTCGCGGTTCTTGGCCTCATCGACGGAAAATCCAAAGATGACCAATCGCCGCAGTGTCGCGGCGCGAATCCGCGCCGAATTTTCGCCGATGCCGCCGGTGAAGACCAGCGCGTCGAGCCGCGGCAGCGACGTCGCGAGCGCGCCGATATGGCGGGCGAGTCGATGGACGAACACGTCGAGCGCGAGCTGGGCGCCCTCGTGGCCCTGGTCGGCCGCCGCTTCCAGCGCCCGGCAGTCGCTGGAGAGTCCGGACAGACCGAGCAACCCGCTGTTCTTGTTGAGCAGATCGTTGAGGCCGGCGAGATCGAGGCCGGAGATTTCGCCGATGCGGGCGGCGGCCCCGAAGTCGATGTCGCCGCTGCGGGCGCCCATCACCAATCCCTCCAGCGGGGTCAGCCCCATGGAGGTGTCGACGCTGCGGCCGTTGAGCACCGCGGTCGCCGAAGCGCCGTTGCCGAGATGGGCGATGATGAGGCCGTGGTTGTCGGGGTCGAGGTTCAACAGGCGGCGCGCCGTTTCCGATACATTGCGGTGCGACGTGCCGTGAAAGCCATAGCGCCGCACCCCGTGTTCGCGCTGATATACCCGCGGGATCGCGTAATGATACGCCTCCGGCGGCAAGGTTTGGTGAAAGGCGGTGTCGAACACGGCGACCTGCGGCACGCCCGGCAATTGGCGGGCGCAGATGCGGACGCCGAGCAGATTGGCGGGTTGATGCAGCGGCGCCAGAGGCGTCAGCCGTTCCAGTTCGGCGAGAATTTCCGGGGTGATGCGCACCGACTCGGAAAAACGTTCGCCGCCCTGCACGACGCGATGGCCGATGGCGACGACGCCTTTGAGCAGGCCGAGTTCGTCGAGGCGGGCGAACATCCGCGTCAGCGCCTCCTGATGCCTGGCGCCGTCCATCGGCTCGACGGATTTGACGCCGTCGATCTCGAGTTTGAGCCGGGCGTCGCTCAAACCCAGACATTCGGCGGTTCCGGCGACGATCGCCACCGGTCGCTCGCCGACCGTGAGCAGCGAGAATTTCAGCGACGACGAGCCGCAATTGACGACGAGAACGAGGGGGGACGGACGGGGCATGACGCGAGCCTTGTAACGTGGGAAGCCTTCAGCAGGCTGGAAGACCGTGGGCGGCGAGAATAGCGACGGCGTCGGCCACAGCCTGCGGCGTCGGCGGCGTCACGTTCGCGAGTTGATAGGGGCGACCGAGGTCGGACCATTTGGGAACGCCCATGCGGTGGTAGGGCAGCACGTCCAGGCGGGTGATCGATGACGACAGCGGGGCGAGCAGAGCGGCGAGCCGCTCGAGATCCTCGCGCGCGTCGGTCAGGCCGGGAACCAGCACGTAGCGGATCCAGATTTCCTTGCCGAGCCTGACCAGACGCTCGGCAAAATCGAGCGTCGGCTGCAACGGCCGGCCGGTGATTCGCCGATGCGCTTGCGGGTCCGCGTGTTTGATGTCGAGCAGCACGAGATCTAGCGGATCGAGCCATGTGTCGGACACCTTGCGGCCGAGGTAGCCCTGGGTGTCGAGCGCGGTATGCAGCCGCAGATCGTCATGCAGACGCGTCAGCAACCGGCCGACGAATTCGGATTGAACCAGCGGATCGCCGCCGGAAATCGTCACCCCGCCGGCGCGACGCAGGAAACCGACATAGGGTCTGATCTCGGCGACCGCTTCGTCCAGCGTCAACGAGCGGCCCGACGCGAGTTTCCAGGTGTCGGGGTTGTGGCAATACAGACAACGGAACGGACAGCCGGACAGGAAATAGACGAAGCGGACGCCCGGACCGTCGGCGGCGGCGCCGGTTTCCACCGAATGCAGATAGCCGACGGGGTCGGGATCGATTCGCTGCCAACGCGACAGCGACGGCGGCGCTCGCACAGGCGATCGGGGGAGCTCGATCAGAGACATGGCTTTATCCTTCGCGCGCGCCGCCGGTTCATCACATGGACGCGTGGAACGTGCGGGAGATCACGTCGAGCTGTTGCTCTTTGCTGAGCTTGACGAAGTTCACCGCGTAGCCGGAGACGCGGATCGTCAACTGCGGATAGAGTTCGGGATGTTCCATCGCCTCCACCAGCGTCTCCCGATTGAAGACGTTGACGTTGACGTGATGGCCGCTGGCAGCGGCGAAGGCGTCGAGGCAGGCGACGAGGTTGTTGCGGCGCTCGGCGGGCAGACGTCCGAGCGCGTCCGGCGTCGCCGACGCCGTCCAGGAAATGCCGTCCAACGCGCAGGCGTAGGGCAGCTTCGCCACCGAAGCGCCCGCCGCGACGAAACCCTTGACGTCGCGGCCGTTCATCGGATTGGCGCCCGGCGCAAAGGGCTCGCCGGCGCGCCGCCCGTCCGGCGTCGAGCCGGTCTTCTTGCCATAGACGACATTGGAGGTGATGGTCAGCACCGACTGCGTCGGCATGGCGTCGCGATAGAAATAGGGCTGTGCGGCGATCTTCTTCATGAAGGTCTCGGCCAACCCCACGGCGATTTCGTCGACGCGGTCGTCGTTGTTGCCATAGGCGGGATATTCGCCCTCGATCGCATAATCGACGGCGAGACCCGCGGCGTTGCGGATCACTTTGACCTTGGCGTGGCGGATCGCCGACAGGCTGTCGGCGGCGACCGAAAGACCGGCGATGCCGCAGGCCATGGTGCGCAATATGTCGCGGTCGTGCAGCGCCATCTCGATGCGCTCGTAGGCGTATTTGTCGTGCATATAGTGGATGCTGTTGAGCGCGCTGACATAGGTCTTCGCCAACCAATCGAGCATAGCGTCGAACTTTGCCGTCACCTCGTCCCAGGCAAGGACATCGGAAGCGATCGGTTCGAAACCGGGCGCCACGACCTGCCCGCTCTTCTCGTCGACGCCGCCGTTGATGGCGTAGAGCAGCGCCTTTGCGAGATTGGCGCGGGCGCCGAAGAACTGCATCTGCTTGCCGATGCGCATGGCCGAGACGCAGCAGGCGATGCCGTAGTCGTCGCCCCAGTAGGGCCGCATCGCGTCGTCGTTTTCGTACTGGATAGCCGAGGTGCGGATCGACACTTCGGCGCAAAAGTCCTTGAAGCCTTCGGGCAGACGGGTCGACCAGAGGACCGTGAGATTGGGCTCCGGCGCCGGGCCGAGGTTGAACAGGGTCTGCAACACGCGGAAGCTCGACTTGGTCACCAAGGTGCGTCCATCCTCGCTCATGCCGCCGATCGATTCGGTGACCCAGGTCGGGTCGCCCGAGAACAACTGGTCGTATTCCGGCGTGCGCAGGAAGCGGACTATTCTCAGCTTGATGACGAGATCGTCGAACATCTCCTGAGCCTGCGCCTCGGTGAGCAGGCCCGCCTTCAGATCGCGTTCGAAATAGATGTCGAGGAACGAGGAGATTCGGCCGACCGACATCGCCGCGCCATTCTGTTCCTTGATCGCCGCCAGATAGCCGAAATAGGTCCATTGCACGGCTTCGCGGGCGTTGGCGGCGGGACGCGAGATGTCATAGCCATATTTGCTCGCCATCTCCCGCAATTCGCCGAGCGCGCGAAACTGCTCGGACAGTTCTTCGCGCAGGCGAATGGTCTTGTCGTCGAACACCGCGCCGTCGAGTTCCTTGAACAGTTTCTGGCGTTCGGCGCGCAGGAAATCCACGCCGTACAGGGCGACGCGCCGGTAGTCGCCGATGATGCGGCCGCGGCCGTAGGCGTCGGGCAGGCCGGTGATGATTCCGGACTTGCGCGCCGCGAGCGCCTCGTTGTTGTAGACGTCGAAGACGCCCTGGTTGTGGCTCTTGCGATATTTTGTCCAGGCCTGTTTGATGGCCGGATCGATCTTGTAACCGTAGGCTGCCAACCCGACCTCGACCATTCGCAGTCCGCCGTTCGGCATGATCGCGCGCTTCAACGGCGCGTCGGTCTGCAAGCCGACGATGATCTCGGCTTCGCGATCGATGTAGCCGGCGTCGTGAGCGACGATGCCGGAGGCGCGATCGGCGGAGACGTCGAGCACGCCCTTCTCACGTTCGATCTTCAACAGCTCCGAGAGTTTCTCCCACAGCTTCTGCGTGCGCGTCGTAGGGCCCGACAGGAAGCCGGCGTCGCCGAGATAGGGTGTTACATTGGCTTGAATGAAGCCGCGCACATCCACCTGAGTTTGCCAAGCGCCAGGATGGAACCCGGCCCAGGGCGCGAGGAAAGTCGAGGGTTTGGGAATGGCGGTCATTGTCGATACTCGTCCAGTAAGGGCTGTGCGAATTCGGCTTCGGAAGACGAAGCGTTTTCACGGACAGCCGGGATCGGTCGCTCGGCGTGCGAGGCCGAACGTTAAGCGTCCATTGATCATGTCGAGTTGTTTGTTTGACACCGACGGCCGTCAGGCCGGCGCGCTCTGCGAGTCGGGGAAGACCCACGCACGCCTGTTTGACGCCTTCGTTGAATAAATAATCCTCTCGTCCGCCCCGGCCGTCAACGATGAGCGAGCTCTGCGTTCAGCGCATAGCGCAATTTGTCCCACATAGTGAGATTCAAAGCGCGAAGGGCGGGTGGCCACCAGCGCAGAGGCGGAACCCCGGCGGTCGGGGCTGTAGCAAGGGTCGTCGACCCATATGCGCTAGGATAAGCCTGTTGCAGGTTCGTATTACGGTCCCGCGCCGTCATGGCCGGGCTTGTCCCCGTAGGCGCTAAGTTAACCGCCGCGCTCTCCGTCATGCCCGGCACAAGGCCGGGCATGACGGAAAGGGCGCAGCGGAACCCCACAAATCTGCTTAACTTAGCGCCTATGGGGCTTGTCCCGGCCATCCCCGTGGTCGCGCAGCAAGTGCTGTTATGTAAGTAGAAACAAAGGCTTGCGCAGTTACAAAAGGCGCCGCGTCTTCACTTTCGAAATACGCCCAAACGGAGCCGCGTGGATGGCCGGGACAAGCCCGGCCATGACGCAAAAGGCGGTTAATACGTCCGAAAAACCTTATCCTAGCGCATATGGGTGGTCGACCCCGGTCGGCGCGCAAGCGCCTGTTTTTGCGCCTATCTTCCGAGCGGAGGCCGCGCAGTCTGGTTCGACAGGCTCACCGTGAGCGACCGCGCCCGCACCGGCGTCCAGAGTTCGACCCCGGCGCCGACGCCGGTTCGCCAATACGGCCGCTGTTGCGCTAGAGAAAGCGCGAGGCGCCGAGGGTGCGGGGGATTTCATGGGCTCAACAGCGCGGGACGGAGTGGAATTGGGCGTCGATGCGCCGGGCGAGTCCAGGGCTACGGTTCCCGGCACGGGCCTGATCACCAAGGCCTGCGACATCCTCGATCTGGTCGCCCAGGGGGAGGGCGACAGCACCATCGCCGATCTCGCGCATCGTATGGGATTGCCGAAGTCGACCGTGCACAGAATCGTCGCCGCGCTCGCTTCGCGCGGCTTTCTGCGCCACGGCGAGAGGGGGCACAATCTGACGCTGGGTTTTCACCTGCTCGATCTCGCCCATAATGTCTGGTCGATTTCCGACCTCGTCGCGGTGGCGACCATCGAATTGCGGCGCTTACGCGAAATGACCGGCGAGACCGCCTATCTCGCCGCCCCCTCGGGCGCGACCGCAGTGACGCTGGCGCGTTGCGTCGGCGCCCATGAGAACAGCTCGATGTCGGCGCTGGGCAGCGAAAAGCCGCTGTATTGCACCAGCCAGGGCAAGGCGATCCTGAGCCGGATGACGCCCAGGCAAGCCGAAAGCGTCATCGCCCGACTCAATTTGCAGCGCCTGACGCCGAACACGATCTGCGACGCCGAGGTCCTGCGCACCGATCTCGCGGCGACCCGGCGGCGCGGCTTTGCCATCGACGACGAAGAGATCTATCTCGGCACCCGCTGCGTCGCCGCGCCCGTTCTCGATCTCGACGGCAAATGCACGGCGACGATCAGCCTCACCGGTCCCGCCTATCGCATGACGCTCGACCGGATCGAGCGGCTGGGGCCGGAACTGGTGCGCACCGCCGAGCGCATTCGCGAGAACCTGCCGCCGCCGCCGCCGACGGAATGGCGAAACGCGCCCGGCTGCGTCGCTCGCGGCGAAGCGACGTTCCACAGCGCGTTTCCGTTCTGGTCGATCCGCGACGATTGCCTTTATTGGGCCGACCGGCTCGCGCCCGCCGTATATGTGATGCGTCCCGGCGGGACGCCCAGACTGCTGGCCAAGATGCCCAAACCCATCGACGCGCTAGGCCCGGCGCCCGATCGCGGCGTCGACGTGGTTTGCGACGGCGATTGGTATCGGCTGGAGCCCGACGCCAACCGGCCGCGGCTGGTGCGCAGCGCGGTCGGCAAAGTGTCGGCGATTCGAGGCTTTCGCGAAGGAATGCGCTGCGGCGCGGTCGTCGTCGAGGACGAGACCGAGGTCGGACTGTTCGACGCGAATTGCGAATTTCAACCGCTGTGGAAAGTCGGCGCCGAACTCTGCGACCTCGCAGCGACCGCCGACGGCGAATGCGTCTATGGCGCCGACGCGCGGCGCGGCGCGATCTATGAATTTCGCCGCAACCGCGCCACGCCGCATATTCTGGCCCGGCCGCCGCGGGCCTCGGGCGAGCCGCACGGCTTGACGGTCGACCCGGACGGCGCTGTCTGGGTGGCTATGTGGGACGGCTGGAGCGCGGTCCGTCTCGATTCCGACGGTGAAATTCGTCAGGTGCTGGGCTTGCCGGCGCCGCGCCCGACCGGGCTCGCCTTCGGCGGGGACGGCACGCGCTCGCTGTTCGTCACTACCGCACGGCTCGGACTCTCCCTGGAAATTCTGGAGAACGCCTCGTCGTCCGGTCGGCTCTTGTGTTTCGACGCGCTCGTCGGCTCGACCCCGTGACGCCTCACCGCGCCGGCTTGTCGCCTCGTCCTTTGCGCTGCCCAGCCAGCGCTGTCGTCTTCAAGGGCGCTGGAGCCTCGGCTCTGCTCGCCGCGGCGAACCTCCTGGCGCCCTTCGTCGTAAACATCCCATTGAAAACAATATCGAAATAGCCGTCTATGAACTCGTCGAGGGTGACGATGTCGCGCAGCCGCCAATGTTTGAGCGCCCAGGAATGCGCCATCATGACGAATACAGTCGTCGCGATCTCGATGTTGACCTCGCGCACCAAACCCGCAGTCAAACAGTCCTTGATGCAGTCGGAGATCAGCGTGTTGGTCTCGCGCTCGGCGTCCATGATCATCGCGCGCTGCTTCGGCGGCAACGCCTTGGTCGAGCGATAGGAGAGCAGCGTCGCCGACTTTCGCTCGTCGATCACGCGGGCGTAGGCGGTGAGCGCCGCCGTGAGCCGCGCCAGCGGATCGACCTTGCCCTCGAGCGCCTTGGGGATTTCGCGCTTGTAGGATTCGAGCACGCTCAACAACGCCAGCAGCAACACGTCCTCTTTGGTGCGCGCGTAATAATAGATCGAGCCGGTGCTCATGCCCGCGCGCTGCGCGACTTCCTGGACGGTGGTGCGGTAGAAGCCGTGGTTGGCGAACAATTCGATGGCGGCCTCGACGATCTGCTCCCGTCGCTGCTGGACGAGCGCGACATCGGCGACCTGCGCCTTGACGTTCGTCTTGTCGATGGCCTTGCCCACGGATCTTCGGCTCGGTCTGCTCATCGTTTCGGTCTCGCATTTGTCCTACTGAACAGTCAATCAGCAAAGGACCCGGGCTTGTCAACTCGCATCGGCCTCGGGGGACGCGGATTCGCATCCCAGTCTCGCGCAACGCGCCGCCCGCACAAACCGTCTTGACGCGGTGAACGCCTTCGCCTAACCATATTGAATGAGTATTCAGTCAGTACGGGGAGTTTGCGAAGGCGGCGCGCGGGCGGGGGGCCACAGGGCCGCTACGCGCGACGCCTGACGCGCGGCCAAAGCCGTGCGCGGGCAGGGAGAGGACGTGAATTCGGCGCCGCAGCGCCGATCGCTTGGGCGTTCGCCCGAGACAGGGAGGTCGTACGATGAAATTTGATTCCAAGACGGCGGTGGTCACCGGCGCGGCCTCGGGCATCGGCCGCGCCACGGCGGAGGCCTTCGCGCGGGGCGG
>Ga0302320_10026242_pt1 | contig 11290 bp, 9 predicted proteins | sample Bog_T0_3_FD_202130 | JGI IMG/M metagenome (GOLD analysis project Ga0302320, IMG submission 202130) | Peat permafrost microbial communities from Stordalen Mire near Abisko, Sweden - Bog_T0_3 | ecosystem: Environmental > Terrestrial > Soil > Wetlands > Peat | place: Sweden: Abisko, Stordalen Mire... | reverse complement strand
GCTCTTACCGCTGGCGCGATTGGGCGGCGCAGTCCGACGGCATCACCGGCGACGAACTTTTAGCGCTTATCAACAACGAGGAAACGACGTTGCCCAATGGTAAGAGAAACCAAGGTCTCTTCCGTTAGCGGCGCTTCACCAGCAATTCACCGAGTTGCAGTCGGAGGAGCAAAAACTCCAACTCAAAATCCAGCTTGAACGCCAAGTTGCACAGGCGCGCATTAACATAGAGAATTTGGAAAAGCTGAATCCGTAAGCTCGCGGGGCACGTCCTGAGCAGCGCGGTTGATTCATCCAGGTCCGGCAGTGTCGCCAGCACAAAACGCCGAATACAACAGGGCTTCATAATGAAACTCACACCAAATTATGTTTTGCTCTAAACAAAGTGTCGCCAGTCAACTTGAATCCATCCTTTTAACGGGAGATGCAAGCCGAGAAATCGTTTGATTTATTCAATCCAGCGTAATAAACGCGCATCGTTTTGACGGCGTTGAATTCAAAGTGGCATCATGAAAATGGAACTATACAAGCTGACAAAGCCAGCCGGCTTCAATCTGAAAGCAAGGATTGATTATGTCATGAGTCAGGATTTAATTCAGCGGAACCGCGTCAGAACTGGTGGGCTTATTCGCCTTGAACAAGTCGAAAAGCGCGGTGATTTGTGGCTTTGCGATTTTTTGAAAATACGGACGGATCACGGGCCATCAAAAGCCGGAGAAAATGTGCCAGCGCAAGGTTTTGAACTTGGCCCAAAAGACGGGTTTGGGGAAGAAACCGCTCTTTTATGGAACACGGCGAACGATTGGTGTGTCTTGCAATATAATCATCATGGCTCGCGTTCAAATTCCGTTGCCGAATATTTGGCACATTATATTCATGCCGAACCCGTAGAGCTGCATTTCCTCCCCAAAATAGACGATGACATCCAGGCCAAGATTCTCCACAAAACACACGTTAATAAAATTTCTTTTTCAATCGCGCCAAGAGAGGTTTCGGATGCCGACTATGCTTATGGTGCCGGACTTGGCGAGGCCACCAAGATGCTCAAAAATTGTGATGCCGACCACATTGAGATCACGTTAAGCGCACACCGCAAAAACCGGCTGGGGTTGACTTTGTCCGATTTTGTAAAATGGATTGAGCACATTCGCCACGGCGCGGACAATTCGCCAATTGGCTCAGCTCACGCCACGGCCAGGGAATATGAAGATGAAGCGCCGGAAGTTTTGGATTTGTTGCACAATCGCATCACGGCTGAAGTGGAAATTTTACCGGGAGTTGACAAGCGGTATTCGATGAAAGAGCGATTTGATGCGATTCATCGCGCACACGACGGATGGAGCCACTTGATGATCTAAATGTCCCGAAACGCTGAAAGAATTTATCCGTATGGTGCAGCCATCGTCTTGGCGGCGCTGTTTTGGCGCACTCATTTGTCGTTTCCTGTCGGACAGGATATTCTTTCAGCTTCAATTACGTTAGGCGCTGTTTTCACCGGATTTTTGGCAACACTCAACTCCATGGTGATTGGCCTTCAGGGGCCAAGAATGAGGCGTTTTAAGAATACCAAATTTTTCCTATTGCTGCTGGTTTATTTGAAAGAGGCCATCTGGTCGTCATTGGCGTTCTGCGCTTTGTCTCTGGGAGGTTTTTTCTATGACCCTACAAAACCACCAAGTTGGTTCGGAATAGTTTGGGTTTTGTTGGGCGTAACCACAATTTTGACGTTTCAAAGAGCTTCCTCAGTGCTCGTGAGATTGATTCAGTCTTCAGAATAATCCGCCCGCCATCCCGGTTTCAATGCATCCAGCCGGCCTGCTGGAATTCAAGCCAGGCAATTTTTCAAGGCTGCGGCAAATCTTCCCGCTTGCGCCGGCACGCAAATCGCTTAAAACTTTCCGCTTCAAATGCACATCCACCTGGGTCATGTAAAAAAAGGAGTTGAAAATGTCTGACGCCTTTTTTGAAAAGCCGATTCTCAATTCCCCGTATGAATGCCCGCAGCGGCATTGGGAACTGGACGCGCACGGCCAGCCGACGCAACAAATCCTTGAGCGCCGCCGACGTGCCGAGTTCATCACGCCAATTCCGAAGCCGCGCAAGCGCAAATCGCCAGCACCCGAACAGGAGCAGATAATTTTCGACGAGGGCAAGGGGCTGTCCACCAAGGCGCAGCAGTATGATCCCACATCCATCATCAATCAGTTGCGGCAGCAGGTGGATCAATGGCGCAGCCTGCCGAATCCGAACAGTTGGCAGGTGACGCCGGAAACCGCCCGGCTGTTGTCGCATTGGCGCAGCCATAAATTCGCCGGCATCCGCCCGTTTTTCTGCCAAGTCGAGGCGGTGGAAACCGCCATCTGGTTGACCGAAGTTGCGCCGCACGCCGGCAAATCCGGCCAGAGCATCCTCGACCACCTAAACAACGCCAACAACGACGCCAATCCAGAACTGATGCGGCTCGCGTTGAAGCTGGCCACCGGCGCGGGCAAAACGACCGTCATGGCCATGCTCATTGCATGGCAGACGATCAACGCGGTGCGTCGCCCGCAGAGCCAGAAATTCACGCGCGGTTTTCTTGTCGTCTCACCCGGCCTGACCATCAAAGACCGCTTGCGCGTTCTCCAGCCCAACGACCCCGACAGTTATTACGCCAGCCGCGAACTTGTCCCCGCCGATTTGCTGGACGACGTTTTTCGCGCCAAAATTCTAATCACCAATTTCCACGCCTTCAAACTGCGCGAACGCATTGACCTGTCAAAAGGCGGGCGTTCGCTTTTGCAGGGACGCGGCGAGGAATTGAACACGCTCGAAACCGAAGGCCAGATGCTTCAGCGCGTGATGCCCGATTTAATGGGCCTGAAAAACATTTTGGTGCTAAACGACGAAGCGCACCATTGCTACCGCGAAAAACCAGAAGCCGCAGAGGAATTGGCGGAGTTGAAAGGTGAGGAAAAAAAGCAGGCTGAAAAAAACACCGAAGCCGCCCGGCTCTGGATTTCCGGGCTTGAAGCCGTGAACCGCAAACTTGGCGTTGCCCGCGTGATTGATTTGTCCGCCACGCCGTTTTTCTTGAGCGGTTCCGGCTACGTTGAAGGCACTTTGTTCCCTTGGACCATGAGCGATTTTTCGCTCATGGATGCCATCGAATGCGGCATCGTCAAATTGCCGCGCGTTCCCGTGGCCGACAACATTCCCGGCGAGGAAATGCCCATGTTCCGTGACCTGTGGGCACACATCAGCAAAAAGATGCCCAAGAAAGGACGCGGCCAGGGCAACACGCTCGATCCGTTGAGCCTGCCGCCGCAACTGCAAACCGCGCTTGAAGCCCTTTACGGCCACTACGAAAAAACTTTCAATTTGTGGCACGAAAAGAAAGTCAACGTTCCGCCGTGCTTCATCGTCGTTTGCCAGAACACCGCCATTTCAAAACTGGTTTATGATTTCATTTCCGGTTTTCAGCGGCAAAACGACGACGGCACAACGACACTGGAAAACGGCCGTCTCGCCTTGTTCCGCAATTTCGACGAACACAATCGCCCGCTTGCGCGCCCAAACACGTTGCTGATTGACAGCGAACAACTCGAATCCGGCGACGCGCTCGATGATAATTTCCGTAGCATGGCGGGCGACGAAATTGAACGCTTCCGGCGTGAAGTCATGGAGCGCGGCGGCAAGCTCGCCAACGAACTGCAAAAGGGCAAGGAACTCGATGACGTGACGCTCTTGCGCGAGGTGATGAATACCGTCGGCAAATTCGGCCAGCTTGGCGGCTCGATTCGTTGCGTCGTTTCCGTGTCCATGCTCACCGAGGGCTGGGATGCCAACACCGTCACGCACGTTCTCGGCGTCCGCGCTTTCGGCACGCAGCTTTTGTGCGAGCAAGTCATTGGCCGCGCCTTGCGCCGCCAGTCTTACGACCTGAATGAAGATGGAAAATTCAATGTCGAATACGCCGACGTGCTTGGCATTCCGTTCGACTTCACGGCCAAGCCCGTCATTGCGCCGCCGCAGCCGCCGCGCGAAACCATCCACGTCAAAGCCGTCCGCCCCGAACGCGACGCACTCGAAATCAAATTCCCGCGTGTCGTCGGCTACCGCGTTGAACTGCCGGAGGAACAGTTAAAGGCGCAGTTCAACGACGAATCCGTGATGGAACTCACGCCCGACCTTGTCGGCGCGACCGAAACGCAAAACTCCGGCATCATCGGCGAAAAGGCTGACTTGAATCTCGTTCACACCAGCAACGTCCGCATGACGCAGGTAGTTTATGAATTGACCTCGCATCTGGTCCTGACCAAATGGCGCGACCCCGGCCAAGACCCCAAGCTCCATTTGTTCGGCCAGTTGAAACGCATCACCCGCGAATGGCTCGACGGCTATCTTCATTGCAAGGGCAGCACCTATCCCGCGCAGTTGAAATACAAGATGCTCGCCGATCTCGCGTGCGAAAAAATCACCGCTGGCATCGTCCGCCAGTTCGTCGGCCAGCGTCCGATTGTCGCCGTGCTTGACCCCTACAATCCCACCGGCTCGACGCGGCACGTCAGTTTCAACACATCCAAACTTGACCGCTGGGAAACCATCGGCCCGCCGCCAAAGTGTCATTTGAATTGGGTCATTCTCGACAGCGATTGGGAAGGTGAATTTTGCCGCGTCGCCGAGCAGCATCCGAAAGTCCGCGCCTACGTCAAAAATCACAATCTCGGTTTTGAAGTGCCTTACCGTTTCGGTTCGGAAATGCGGATTTACCGCCCCGACTTCATTGTCCTGGTGGACGACGGCCACCCGCCGCACGACGACGGCACGCCTGACATGTTGCACTTGGTTGTCGAAATCAAAGGCTACCGCCGCGAGGACGCGAAGGAGAAAAAATCCACGATGGACACTTACTGGATTCCCGGCGTGAACCACACCGGGCAACATGGCCGGTGGGCGTTCGCCGAGTTCACCGAGGTTTATCAGATTGAATCGGATTTTGCGGCGAAGGTGGAAAGCGAGTTCAATAAAATGATTGTCGCCACGACCGCCAACCCCAAATAAATATGCAAACCGACGTTATCCAAACGCTGACCAGCACCTTTGAAGCCCACGCCCAGCAGACCGAGGGCGGCATCGAATACTGGCTCGCCCGCGACCTGCAATATATGCTCGGCTACGATGAATGGCGTAATTTCACCGCCGTTATTTCCAAGGCCAAGACTGCCTGCGAAGTGTCCGGGCACGCCACCAAGGACCATTTTGTTGACGTCAACAAAATGGTTGATCTCGGCTCCGGCAGCCAGCGCGAGGTGGATGACCTCATGCTCACCCGCTACGCCTGCTACCTCATCGCCCAGAATGGCGACCCCCGGAAACAGGAAATCGCCTTTGCCCAGACCTACTTTGCGATGCAGACCCGCCGGGCCGAGTTGATTGAACAGCGCCTTTTGGAAGCCGAGCGCGTGTCGGCCCGCCACAAGCTCACTACCACGGAAAAGGAATTGTCGCAGGTCATTTACGAGCAGACCGGCGGCAATGATGACTTTGCCCTCATCCGCAGCAAGGGCGACCAAGCCTTGTTTGGCAAATCCACGCAGGCCATGAAGGCGCAATGGAAAGTGCCGGACAACCGCCCGCTCGCCGATTTCGCGCCTACCATTATTCTCAAGGCCAAGGATTTCGCCACCGAGATCACCATTTTCAATGCCCGCCAAAACTCGCTCATCAGCGAGCGCGCCATCTCCCGCGAACACATCACCAACAACGATGCCGTGCGGCGCACCCTGCTGGAACGCGGCATCCGCCCCGAAACGCTGCCGCCCGCCGAGGACGTGAAAAAAGTCGAGCGCCGCCTTGTCTCCGATGAAAAGAAATCGCTGAAAAATCCCGACGCCCTCGACACTTGATTTCCATGGCCAAGAAAACATCCATTCCCAAATCCGTCGAAGCCATCAAGCACGACGAAGCCAAGCGCAAGAATATCCCCACGGCGGAATTTCAATCCGTGGTGCAGAAGGCCGACCAGAGCGCGGTGCGAATCGCCTACGAACGCCGCAACCGCGACCTTGACCCGCAGCTAGTTTGGCGAGGCAAGGATGAAAAGGATTGGAGCGACCTCGTTGTCCACGCCCCGCCGCTTTACATTCAGGAAAAAGTCCATCCCAAGGCGCTCATTGATGATTTGCTCCGCCAGTCCAAGGAGACGCAGCACGCCGCCGGCAATCTCACCGCCGATTTGTTCGCTGACTTTAACGGAATGCCCAAGGGCGCGGACAAGACCGAGTTTTATCAGCACGACCAGAACTGGTCGAACCGCATGATTCTTGGCGACAGCTTGCAAGTCATGGCGAGCCTGGCCGAGCGGGAGGGCTTGCGTGGCAAAGTGCAGTGCATTTATTTTGACCCGCCCTACGGCATTAAATTCAATAGCAATTTCCAATGGTCCACCACAAGCCGCGACGTGAAGGACGGCAACACCGATCACATCACACGAGAACCGGAGCAGGTCAAAGCCTTCCGCGACACTTGGCGCGACGGTGTCCACAGCTACTTGACTTATCTTCGCGACCGGCTGACCGTCGCCCGCGACTTACTTACCGATTCCGGTTCAATCTTCGTGCAGATTGGTGATGAAAATGTCCATCGCGTCCGGGCGCTGATGGATGAAATATTTGGCGAGGATAATTGCATTAGCACAGTGGTTGTTTTGAAAACTAGCGGTGCCAGTATGCAGCAACTAGACAATGTAGCCGACTTCGTCCTGTGGTATTCAAAAAACCATGAACAAGTAAAGTATCGCCAACCATATCAAGAAAAGCCGGAAGCCGGTTTATCGGAATATCGTCAGATACGGTTTCCAGACGGAGCAGTTCGCAGTATGAGCGACGAGGAGCGGGCGAACACGAAATTGATTCCAAGTGAAGCTCGTATTTTTCGGCGAGACCAACTTACATCACAAACAGACGCCAAAACCACTCGCTACGATGCTGAGTTCCAAGGGCAAACATATCCAGTTGGCAAACGTCAATGGGCCACTCCGATTACGGGAATGCAAAGGTTGATGAAAGCCGACCGAGTTGCGCCGATGGGAATAACGCTTTCATATATCCGATTTTTGGCAGATTTTCTTGTCGCACCCGTAAATAACATTTGGGCCGACAGCATGATGTCCAGTAGAAGCGAGCAGAAAATTTACGTCGTGCAGTCGTCGGGTAAAGTCGTTCAACGCTGCATCCTAATGTCCACCGATCCCGGCGACCTCGTGCTTGACCCGACTTGCGGTTCTGGCACCACCGCCACCGTCGCCGAGCAATGGGGACGCCGTTGGATAACCATTGATACTTCGCGCGTTGCGCTGGCACTCGCCCGCGCCCGCATCATGGGCGCACGGTATTCGTTTTATTTGCTCGCCGATTCCCGCGACGGCCAAATCAAAGAGGGTGAAGTCACCCGCACCGTGCCAAGTTCGCAGCCGGTGCATGGCAACATCAGGCTTGGCTTTGTTTATGAGCGCGTGCCTCACATCACGCTCAAATCCATCGCCAATAACGCCGAGATTGATGTCATCTGGGAACAATGGCAGGCCAAACTTGAACCGTTGCGCGAATCACTTAACGCCGCGCTGAAAAAATCATGGCCTGAATGGGAAATCCCCCGCGAGGCCGATGCCAAGTGGCCGGTCGCTACGAAAAAGGCGCACACCGACTGGTGGCAGGCACGCATCGCCCGGCAGACCGAAATGGACAAGTCCATCGCCGCCAAAGCCGAGTTTGAATTTCTTTACGACAAACCTTACGACGACAAAAAGAAAGTCCGCGTCGCCGGGCCGTTCACCGTGGAAAGCCTGTCGCCCCATCGCGTGCTAGGCGTGGATGAAAACGACGAACTGATTGATCCGGTCAAAAAAACCGGCGACAACGACTCGCAGACGTTCGCGCAGATGATTTTGGAAAATCTGAAAACATCCGGCGTGCAGCAGGCGCACAAGGCAGACCGCATCACCTTCACCGCGCTGACGGCGTGGCCGGGCGACCTGATTTGCGCGGAAGGCCGCTACCTTGAAGGCGACAAGGAAAAACGCGCCGCCATATTTATTGGCGCAGAGTTCGGCACAGTCCAGCGCGCCGACCTGGTTGCCGCCGCCCGCGAAGCCGGCGACGCGAATTTTGACGTGCTGATTGCGTGCGCGTTCAACTACGAGGCGCACGCCACCGAGTTCAATAAACTTGGCCGCATCCCGGTTTTGAAAGCCCGCATGAATGCCGACTTGCACATGGCCGAAGATTTGAAAAACACCGGCAAAGGAAATCTATTCGTCATTTTCGGCGAGCCGGACATTGATTTGCTGACCGAGAAGGACGGCCAGATTCGCGTGAAGGTCAACGGCGTGGACGTGTTCCACCCGAACACCGGCGAAGTCCACAGCAGCAACGCCGACGGCATCGCCTGTTGGTTCGTGGACACGGATTACAACGAAGAAAGTTTTTTCGTCCGCCACGCCTATTTTCTCGGCGCAAACGATCCTTACAGCGCCTTGAAAACCACGCTCAAGGCCGAAATCAATGCCGACGCCTGGGCGACGTTGAACAGCGACACGTCGCGCCCGTTCCCCAAACCCAAATCCGGCCGTATCGCCGTCAAAGTCATCAATCATCTTGGCGATGAAGTGATGAAGGTGTTCAAGGTGTGAACACGAAAGTTTGAAAACCTAAAGCGTCGCAACAAGGTCTTTTACGGCAGCTTTGTAGCGGTCGAGTGGTTCGTCATTGACCTGTGGATTGGTGTCGTGAACTTGGTATTGACCGGGGCTGATAGTATAGAGCGGCTTTCCAAGATGCGAACACACAATTGCGACGGAATGATTGTCAGGAATCTCCTGGAAATTCAATTTGCCGCCGGCAAAACGAGATGGATCCTTTTCCCGTAATTCAACCGCTTTTAACTTAATGGCGTCAAACATGGCGTTAAAAGCCTTGCTCGCCTTTTTATTATATTGGGTCGAACGGTTCAGCAGAACAGAATGCACAACGGGAAGCTGCATTCCGAACTGTTTTGCCTTTGAAGCAAAACTGACTGCCAAATGTGCCTTGTTCATCCCGATGCCATAGAGTAGCGCTCCGATATTGTTTATCGCACGGGCAGAAGAACCATCACTGGAACACGGCACAATAATGCGTTCTGCCGCCATCATCGAAACTTCCGTGTATGCGGAAAAACTGGGGTTGCAGTCAATGAAAACAGTGGTTTTACCCATTCCCAATTTTTGTGAACAGGCGATGACAAGGTCTTTTAGCCAAGAGTGAACATTTTTCCAGGATTCTTCAGGCAAGGTCTGTCCGCTGATTTGACTGATAACTTGGGCTTGGATTTCCAAACTTGGGTCGCCAGCGATCAGCCATAGATTTTGGGGCATATCAGGATTCAAAGAGTTAGCAGGAATCAGATAACTGGTTTCATCTCCAGTAATTTTGTGTGGCGATGAAATTCGTGAATCAAAGTAGCCGCCGATGGTTTTGCGATCATCAATGAGCTTAGTCAAAGCGGCAGCACCTTTGCCATTTCCGCCAAGAATAATCTCCGAGAGATTGGCTTGTGGACACATATCCACGAGCAAGACATGTTCATCAGATTTATTGTTGGCCAACTCCGTGCCTAGCACGAAGGACAAAAAAGTTTTGCCGACGCCACCTTTATTATTCCATACAGCGTATCGCATAAATTAATTTATTGTTGAGATTGGCAAAAACGACCAGTAAGAAAAAGAAAATTCCTGATAATTTTCAAGCCCTCACCAGCCGCACCGCGCCGCTCTTGCCAGCGATCAAGGAACCGAATTTATCCAGCAACGCTTGCGCGACGGGCGAAATGACGGGTCGGCGGTCGGTTTTGTCGTAACCGGTTTGCGTGCCGGATTGATTGAAGTATTTCAGCCCTTCCCCGGCGGGCGCAGCCGTGCGGTCGGTAATCAAAAGTTCCCGCGCCATTTCGCACGTCGCCTGCACGACCTGCTTGGGCACGATGCTGAACGGCACGAACGGGTCCACCAGCAGCAGGCTGGTGAGAATCGGAATCGGCGCTTTGTCCGGGTCCAGACAATTGACGCGCGGCCATTGCAACGCCTGCCCGGATTGCGAACGCAGGCCGTTGAACTGATATTCCGAATCAATCAGCCGCGACGCCATCACCAACGCGACGGCCTTTTGATCGTCCGTCGCGCCCGTCCATGCCGTCGCGTAAAGATGGCCGTTGTGGTAGTCGTTGCCATCGGCCACGTCCGCGTAAGCGTTGGCATCGGCCATGCCGGTGCCGTCTTCCTTGACGAGGGTCAGGCTCATCCAAACAGTTTGGCCAGCTTCGCCTGACGATCTATTTCGGCGAAGAGGGCTTCCATGGTTGCGCCAAGCTGCGGGTCGTTTGCCGCCAGCGTGAGCGCGTCGTCCAGGACGAGGGTTTTGGCCTTGTCCCGCAGCACTTCGCCCGTGCTGCTGACGAACGGGGCGAGCACGGCCACCACGCGGGCTTTCATCGCGGGTGTCGGGGCCATGATGTTGAGTGAGGAGAGCCAGAGCGAGTCCGCCACGCGGGCGGGCAGCGCAGGCACGTCAATGGGAGTTGCGATTGTGATAGGCATAATTTTAGGTTGCGATCAGACCGAGGTTTCGTAGTGCGGCGAGAAGGGAGTTCAGCCGGGCGACGACATCACCCGTGCCGGTTGAGTTTGCAATCGCCGCTTGTTGACCGGCAGACAGGTTGAAAATGGTGTGGCCGGCGTGGTCGAGCAGATTGCCGGTATGATCCATGAATTGAACATTGTTCATGCTCAAACCATTGACGCTTTCAAAGGAGAAGGGATGGGTGTTGTCGCTGCCGGAGACAAACAGCCCGCTGTAAGCGCGAGCACCGAGCAAGCCGAGGCAATTCGTGCCGCCGCCGCTTAACTGGACGCAATAAGCAATCGCAGAGGAGTTGTAGGAACCAACCACCAGATTGATGCTCTCGTTGTTGTTCGGGTCGAACCAGCAGCCGCCGAAATTCAGCACCCGGAACGAACTCACGCCATCGGGAACTTCGGCCATGAAATTGGCCAGGGCGAACGGGTTGGTGGCAACATCGGCGCCAAGTTGGACAGCGGGAATCAATTCCGACCCATCCAACGAGTCACCTCCGGGCAGTTCAGATATTCTTGCGCTCATTCCATTAAAAAGTTTGAACCATCTTCGAGTTGCAGGGCCGAGCCGTCCTCCAGCGACAGAAAACTTTCCGGCGCTGGCGCGTCTTCAACCTGGACAACATTGCTGTGTTCCGTGAT
>Ga0302320_10026240_pt1 | contig 11291 bp, 9 predicted proteins | sample Bog_T0_3_FD_202130 | JGI IMG/M metagenome (GOLD analysis project Ga0302320, IMG submission 202130) | Peat permafrost microbial communities from Stordalen Mire near Abisko, Sweden - Bog_T0_3 | ecosystem: Environmental > Terrestrial > Soil > Wetlands > Peat | place: Sweden: Abisko, Stordalen Mire... | reverse complement strand
CTCGGACTTAATTTGTCGTATATTAAATGAAGACCAATTTGGTCGCATATCCACACCGTACCGAGGAAAGCCCGAGCATGACCCATCCAAGAGACATGCGCGAGCCAAGAACACCCCCAATGTGCCCTACCAACCAGCATCGCAAATTCGCTCTTCAGTTGAGCTGCCTTCTGTTGTTGATTGCCGTCAACGCCTGGGGAGCCGTCGCCGGCAGCATCTCCGGCGCAGCCAAGGACGCTTCTGGAAGCGTTATTCCGAACGCCAGCGTGACCGTTCGGGAGGTCGATACAGGCCTCGTTTACCGAACGCAGACAGACGGCAACGGCTATTACGTGTTGCCGGTTCTGCCTGCCGGCCGTTATGAGCTCAAAGTAGAGGCGCCAGGCTTTCGCGCATTCGAGTTGAACGGCATTGTGCTCGATACCAATGCGGCGCTCGCGCTTGACCCGTTGCTTGAAGTCGGAAGCGGGAGAGAAACGGTGAGCGTGAACGACAATGCGCTCCATGTCGAGACCGTCGAGACGGAGCTGGGGCAGGTGATCACCGGCAGGCAAATGACGGCTGTTCCTCTCGATGGCCGCAGCTTTACTGACTTGCTCTCGCTGCAGCCGGGTGTAGCTCCGGCCTCGACCATCAGCTCCAACACAGTGCAGGATGTGGGCGCCACCACGCTTTCTCCGTCGGGAACGCTGAATCCCGGCACAATTTCCGTCAACGGCCAGCGGGAGTTTGCCAACTACTTCGGCGTCAACGGCAGCGATGTCGAAGAAGACATGAATGCAGGCACCGCGATCATTCCCAACCTGGACGCGATTGCCGAGTTTCGCATCATCACGAGCAACTTCGATGCCGAGTATGGTGAATTCTCCGGCGGACAAATCAGCGTAATCACCAAATCGGGCAGCAACAGGTTCCACGGCAGCGCGTTCAACTTTCTGCGCAACACAGATCTGGATGCGCGCAACTACTTTTCACCCAGGCGCGGCGCGTTCCGCCAAAACCAGTTTGGCGGCACCTTCGGCGGGCCAATCCGGCGCGACAGGGTTTTCTTCTTCGCGGATTACCAGGGAACGCGCCAGACACAGGGCATCGATACGGGGGAGATCCCAGTTCCCAGTGTTGCCGAACGAGCAGGCAATTTCCTCGATCCATCAACCGGAGCAAGCCAACTGACGGGGTGCGTGAGCGGACCGTACCTGGCAGGCTTGCTTTCAAAAGAGCTTGGTTCGACTGTTGCGGCCAACGATCCCTATTCATCGCAGTCGGCGGGATGCACGCCCGGAAGAGCCGCGGTCTTCCCAACCGGCACCATCCCGATGAGCGCATGGTCGGTTCCGGCGCAACGATTGCTCCAATACATTCCAGTTCCGAACACCGGCAACGGGTTTGCCACATCTGCCTATGACCAAACCGTCCAGGACGACAAGGCGGCCCTCCGCCTGGATGCGAACACCCGGCTGGGTTTGGTTTCGGCCTACTACTTCATCGACGGCTTCACGCTGGATAACCCGTATCCAGTGGCGCAGAGCGGCGCCAGCGTTCCCGGCTTCGACGCGCTCACCGCGGGCCGTGCGCAACTGGTTGCCGTTGGGGACACCAAAACATTGAGCACAACCTCCGTGAATGAAATCCACCTCAGTTATCTGCGCGACGTCACAAATCTTGGCCAGCCCAGGGGAGGCCGCAACGTAAGCCTGCTTTCGCAAGGCTTTCAAAATGCGGATGGCAGCCCGAGCATCGTCGCGCTCAGTCCAAATGGGCAAAGTGTCGAGAACCTCAATTTCAACGGCTACTCGACCGGCGCCGCCGCCAACCAGCTGATCCAGACCAACAATACATATCAGGTGACCGACACGTTCTCGAAGGTGCTTGGCAATCACACCGTCAAATTCGGCGAGGAGTTTCATGCCGACCAGGTAAATGCCCATGCGATTGCGCAGTTCGATGGCAGCTTTGTCTTCTCGGGAACGGAGACAGGCGTGGACTTCGCCGATTTTCTGATAGGCACGCCCAGCCAGTACAACCAGAGCCAGCTCAACCCCTACTTTGCCCGCAACAAGTACGTAGGCGCGTTTGCGCAGGATAGCTGGCGTCTTCGGCCTAACCTGACGCTGAATTATGGGCTTCGCTGGGATCGTGTCGCACCCTGGTCGGAGAAATATAACCAGATCTCGACCTTTGTGGCGGGAGCGCAATCCGATGTCTTTCCCGGCGCCCCTGCGGGCATTCTCTATCCGGGAGATCCTGGGGTTTCCAATACGCTGGCTGTGATCGGCAATCTGAACTTTGCACCACGCGTGGGTCTTGCCTGGTCTCCACAGACCAGGCCGGGAAGCTTGATCGAAAAGGTCCTTGGGTCGCCGGGAACAACCAGCATCCGCACCAGCTTTGGCAATTTCTATACGGCAATCGACGCGCTTTCGATCGGCGTGCTGGCTGCGAACGCACCCTATGGAACGACATACACCAGCCCGGCTCCCCCGCTGTTTGCAACACCGTTCGTCTCGGCTGCAAGCGGTCAGAACTTTGGCCAGCCGTTTCCCTACACCTTTGCTCCACTGAACTCTTCGCGAAGCCATCCCGATGCCACTTTCGATTGGAGCAGCCTTGAGCCGATCAGCGGCATTCCGGGGTACGATACTCGTAACCGCGCGCCGTATACCGAAGAGTGGATGCTCTCCATCGAGCGCCAGGCCGGCCCCAACACTGTTCTGAGCGCCAGCTACGTCGGCACGTCGAGTCACCGCCAGCGCGTTCTGGTGGAGGCGAATCCGGGCGACCCCGCGCTGTGTCTGAGCCTGAGTCAATCGGGCGAAGTCAAGGCGGGAACTTTGACTTGCGGCGCATTTGGCGAAGACACGGTCTATTCTCCCATTGGCGGCGGCCAGGTCGACGGCACGCGCGGACCACTGGGGCCGAACTTTGGAAGCAATGCGCTCCAATCGAACATCGGCCATGCCAATTACAACGCGCTTGAGTTGAGCGCCCGCCATACCAGCGGACGGCTGGAGTTTTCAGCTGCCTACACCTATGGAAAATCGCTGGATGAGTCCTCGAATATCGGCGAAGAAGTCAATCCCTTCAACCCGGCTCTCAGCTATGCGGTCTCGTCGTACGACGTGAAGCAGAACTTCGTCCTCAGCTACGAGTATCAGCTTCCAGTTGACTGGTATCTGCACCCGAATCGATTGACGCGCGGTTGGTCGCTCTCCGGGATCACCCGCTTCGCAACCGGATTTCCCATCACGATGGTCAATAACGGAGATAACTCCCTCATTGGCACAAACCCCAATGGGGTGAATAACAGCAGCATCGACGAGCCGGATTACAACGGCGCTCCACTGCATCTGAATCACAATCCGCGCGCCAATGGGAACAACTACTTCGATGCTGCCGCATTCGGCATGAATGCATTGGGTACACCGGGCAACTCAAAGCGGCGGTTCTTCTACGGTCCGGGTGCGGAAAACTTCGACATGGCGGTAGCGAAGAGTCTCTCGCTCACAGACTCAAAGGCTCTGCAATTCCGCGTCGAAGCCTTCAATGTCTTCAATCACACCCAGTTCAACGAGCCCGCCTCAGTCAACGGCAACATCGGCAGTTCGACCTTCGGCAACGCGATCAGCTCAGCGCCGGCCCGCGTTCTGCAGGGAGCCCTGAAATTCACCTTCTGACGGCCGCCGATTGCCCTTTCGGGAGGTCCTCCAACCGTCTCGTCGTCCTGAGTGTCGAAGTTCATGGCATCAAAACAAATTTTGATACCGCGCTTCTGTCGTTTATTTTCCCTCGGTACAACGTCTGTCTTATCTGTTTCCTCGGTACAATTTCTCTCGTATCTGTTTCCTCGGTACAACTTCTGTCGCATCTGTTTCCTTGGTTCAGTTTCCTAGAATTCTCGCGTGGCTTCTTGCCAATTTGAGAGTGAAAGGACTGTCCATGTTGGATCTTCGACGTACGCCTCTTTATGCGTGCTGTCTTCTCGCGCTCTGTTTCGCAAGCCAGGCAGTTGCTCAGAGAATTACAACCATCACACCCTCCAGCGTCCAGGCTGGAAGCAGCGGATTCGTAATTTCAGTTGCCGGATCCAATTTCGATTCCGAATCGAAGGTGAGGCTCCACACAGCAAATGGGATTCAGCCTCTCGAGACGTACTTTATCAACACCGGTCTTCTCATGGCGGGGGTGTATTCAAATGACGTTGTCAATCCGGGCACGGTTCCGGTCGACGTTGCCAACTACGATACCGAATCAGCCTCATCTACTATAAACCTTACCGTAGCGGGTTCTACTTCTCCCCCACCGCCGCCATCTCCTCCACCTCCGCCTTCCGGTGTACCTGCAACACTCATCCATCCGACTCCGGGCTCAACGTTTAAGACCACCGACGTGTATTTTGTGTGGTCACCTGGGACCGATGTTTCGGTGTACGATCTCCACCTGAGCGCAGTCGCGCCCGGAGGCTGGGATCTCTATACGTCAGGCCACGTCACCAACACATTCAGGACCGCTCCTTACCAGCCCACCAATGGAGAAAAGGTCTATGCGCGGCTCTATTCGATTATCGGAGGAGTCACATACTACAACGACTACACCTACACGGCAGAGTTGGTAAATCCTGGTGGGCCGACTACCAGCCCGCCGGGATCGAACATGCTAGTCACGGTCACGTCTCCTTCGCATGACCAAACGGTGGGAGGTTCAACGACGATTGTCGCCACAGCGGCACCGACAAGCCTCACCGATGGGGGTATCGCATTTTGGGGCATTTTCGATTCAGGCAATTTGTTATGGACCGACTTAAACCCGGATTCTTCCATCGATGTGAACCTCGCGCTGTCTGCCGGTCCGCACAATCTTCAGGTTTCGGCCTATGACGATTCCTTCACACCCTCAACGGCCACCGTTCCCGTGGTTTCATCCTCATCGGGCGTCACGGTGTCGTGGCAAGCGTGCATGTACACCGATCAGGGCCAGCAGTATCAGGCAATGCGGATTTTGCCCAGCCAGACAGTGACAGGAGTGCTGCAATCGGAAATGTTCGTGAACTCGAATTGTGATCTTGCCCAATGGACCGACCAACTGAACGATTTCGGTCAGTCCAGCACTTTCGGCGGCGGTTCCGGTTACATCTACTACTTCAACCACCGTGCAAATACCCCAAATGTCTCTGCTGTTTGGACGATCGGCAGCCAGACCTCAGGCTGCGTGAATTACAGTGCGGCCCCGCCATGTTAATCCAGCCATGTTAAGGCTCCTCTTTTAAGAAATATGAGGAGTACCTGCCAGAGGTTTGATCGGACCTTGGAGTGTGCCTTTGCCCGATCCGCCTGGCGGCCGGTACAACGGCACGCTCCTCGTCGTCGGCGATGTTGGTTCCAAAGACATAATTTTGGACACGTTTTCCTGAGGGAGCAAGCCATTGTCGAGTTTATCGCGAAGTATCGGGAGGAGCACGTGCAGCTCCCATTGAAGCTGACCATGCGAAGCGTCCATGACCGTTCCCGGCAGTCTTACAGCGATCGATCTTTTTTGCGGTGCGGGTGGGCTGTCGGAGGGCTTCCGGCAAGCGGGCTTTCGCGTCCTCGCGGGGCGGGACTTCGATCATGCGGCCGGAGCAACATTTGCAGCGACTCATCCCGAAGCTAGGTTCATTCCGGGTCCGATCCAGGAAGTAAGTGCGTCGTACCTGCTACGTTCAACCGGATTGAAACGCGGTGAACTTGACGTGCTCGTTGGTGGCCCACCATGCCAAGGCTATTCGGTTTATAACCACCAACGCGGCCAAAGCGGTCCCCGAGCGGGATTGTTTCGAGAATACCTGCGTATCGTGGAGGGTCTGCGTCCTCGTTGGCTAACTACATGCGTTAAGTGATTCTGCGAAGGTCCCCAGTGATTGAAGGCGAATAGCGAGGCCATCAATACGATCGACACCCGTGAATCAAGCACCAGCCCTAAGGTCAACTGCTTGGAAGGCAAGCGCTGCCCGAAATGCGGCTCTTACGGGCCATTCGAGATCGTAGCAACTGTGAGGATTCTGTTACACGACGACGGAACCGATAACGCCGAAGATGGGACTACTGAGTACGGCGATGGCGCACCCACCACATGCGGCGTCTGCCAATACGAAGGGACCTTCGGGGACTTCGAACTCTCGGCCGCACCTTATTTCTTACCCCTGATTGCGACGCGAGCTAAACTCGGGAGTTAGTCCGATTAGGTACTTGAAATACGCGTACCGATGGGCAATAGTGCTGTTGGCATAGGTTTGTTTGCCGCGTCGTCCGTTTGGACTAGCAAATGCGGAGGATACTGAGTGGCTCGTACACGCAAGACGCTCGCAGTGGTCCTGGCAATCGCCGGCACAATTCCTTTCGCCGCGGGCATCGCCTCGGCTCAGACCGACGTGTATAGAGTCAACTACTTTTCCAACAATCTATCTAGCGCACCCGACGCGACTCTTCGAATCGACAATCCCGGCGTGACATACGGAAATCTATGCGCGATGGTGTACGTGTTTGACAGTGATCAGCAACTGGCTGAGTGCTGCGGATGCGTAGAGACGCCAGACGGTTTGCGGACATTCTCCGTCAAGAACGATCTGACTTCGAATCCGCTCACCGGGCAAGTTCCGATCAACGGGGTGATCAAGATCGTCGCCGCCAAACCCAAGGGCTCAGTGTGCGATCCGGCCGCCAATGTCACACCGGCGCCTAATCTTCGCGCATGGGTCACTCACATCGATAACCCTGTGGGCAATACCTTCCCTATAACAGAAACTGAATCGTCAAACTCAGTTTTGGGCGCTAGCGAGCTTGCCGCTCTTCAGGCGCAATGCGCTTTCGTGAAGACGTTGGGCAGTGGGAACGGTATTTGCGCCTGTGGTTCCGAAACTTCTGTTCCACCACCGACTTGCGGCGCATTGGTGTCCTCGAGTGTGAGCCCCGACCCTCTGACACTGACGGCGGGTCAGATCCAACAACTCAGCGCCACCGCAACGTTCAGCGATGCTTCAACGCCGATTATCACGTGGAGTTCCTCCGACACGACCATAGCGACCGTTTCATCATCCGGCTTGGTGACGGCCGTGAAAACAGGTACGGCAACAATCTACGCAACGATTACGTCGTCATCGTCTTGCGCATCCACCAAAGTTTCGGATCCAATTACGGTGAGCCTAACACCGCTACCTTCCGCGTCTTGTGCGACGGCAAGCTCGCTGGGCACACTGATTCAGGGGAAAAGCGTGACGGCATACGTCCCTAACGGGAGCTGGATTAGTGCTAATAAAGGCGTTCAGGTTGTGCAAATTGAGCCCGCTCCATTGGCGAGTCCTTCATCGATAGCGACTCCGGGTGCGGTAAATTCCTGCGCGGCGAATTCGAACACGGGTGAAGCCGTATGCACCGCAAACGACACGGACGTTTATCTCATTTCCGGTTCGACTCTGAAAAGCACCTTAGTCAGTGGCGCTACCGGCCTCGCGTATCCGGGCGGGCTGTGCCGAACCTGTAGCGTGGCTATCAATGCGGCGACAAATACCGCCATGATCACGATTGGAGACAGTAGTGCGCCTTCCAAAAACGGATTCCAGTTCCTGAACCTCGCTACGAACACCTTCTCCACCCCGGTGCCCGCCGTTCATCAGCTTTCAGAAGGCGTCGCGTGGGATCCCGGCCGGAACCTCATCCTGTCGCCTAACGAGGACGGTACTTACGATTTATTCAACACCTCCAAGACACCCCCGGTGGAATACGCTGATCTCGTGGGTGCGACGTTGAACTTCGATTCCGCCGGTGAGGACTGCCAGACCGGTATCGGCCTGGCAACGGAAGAATTCTCGAGCTATCTCTTTATCACTGACCTTACACAGGCAAAATACAAGGCAGGATCGCCGGCAGGGACGTGGACCGCGCCATCCTCGCTCGTAAACATAACGGATTTTGCCCCTTACGCAGGGGGTGAATCCGGCGCCACCGGCATAGCCGTTGCACAGGGCACGCATCTCGGAATTGTGACTGGAGAATACCCGGTTCCACCGAAGACCGGCAATGCGATAATCGTTATCCAACTTCCATCCACGTCGGGCAGCGGCGCCCCTGCATTTGTGGACTGGGCGGTCGTAGTTCTACCCAACGACCCTCTAGGAAGCACCTTTTCGATGGGTTGCGATCCGCACTCCGTCTCCGCTTATGTGAGCCCAGGTACGGGCAAAGCGATGGGTGTGGTAGCGGATTACAGCTTCACCTCGTGTAATTCGGGCGGCAGTCCTCAATATTTGGGTCTGATCGACTTGCAGGGCGTGCTCAACGCGCCGCGTACGGCAGGCACGCATACGGTCAGTCCCAGTTACAGCCTGATTAGCAGCGGAGTTGTTACATTCGTTTCGGTCCAATAAAGCCGGCCTCGGTTGTTTATCGTTTCGGTTTTGAGAAGGGCCTTGAGCTGAGAGCAAGCGGCCAACAACTGAAAACTGGCAACTGATCGCTGATCACTGACCACTACCCGCCACTGGGTGATGGTCACCGCTACGTTCTGGAAGTGCGTAACGTTGCTGTTGACGCCGGCGCCGAGTACCTGAATCGCGTAAGTGCCCGGCGCAGCGCTGATCTGCGTAATTCCGGAGCACCCGTTGCCACCACCGCCGCATGCAGTCATCGTGCCGGAAAAAGTTACGAGCAGCATCAGCACGCCAAGGATGGTCAGCCAGCTACGGCGCTTTGTTGGGATGCCGATCAGCAGGATGCACGCCAAAGCTGCACCACCTGCCGCATACCAGGGCGTCCTGGACTTTGCGGGATGGACTAGAGCGCTGGTTGTTGCTGCAGTGGTAGAGACGGTGAGGGTGGCTGTCACCGCCGGCGCCCCGGTAATACTCACTGGGCTGGTTGAGCCGAAGCCGAAGGTTGGCGGAGCCTACCCCTTGGTTCGAGGATTGAGTATCTGGTTGTTGAGATGATAACGCGGCAATCAAGTGATAGTTGCCGGATTTCCCCGCTTGCCTGAGAGAAACCAACTCGTCCGCCGGACAGCGCAAGCCCGCCGTGCTCCAACCCATTGAAGGCAAAGGCCCAATCGTTTGCAGAGAATTACTCTCCGTTCCCGCACAATCGTGCATAGAGGCTCCATGAGCAAGCCATGCCACAGCTCGAACTCGGGACAGATCCGGGAGCCGCGAAACCCGTCTGCTCTTTACGTAGAATGCTACATAGCCCACACCCCTCCCCCGATTACCCTCCACCCCCATGAAAATAAGCAGGTTAGGCGCAAAAAAGTCGAAATGACCTGCCAAAGCAAAGGACATACGCGCGTTGTCCCTTGTCGTCACGGGTTCTTCGATTGCCATTTACCCTGGAAGTTTTAACAGGCGTGGCTTGCGGATCCATCGACCCTCATTTGAAGATAGGATGGGTGATGCGCAGGCCTGAGAAATGGAACGAGAACAACGGTGAAACCCAGAGCGGAGGACAAGCCGGTATACACAAAACTGTGGCCCGATGCACGGTCCGCGCTGGATGGCATTGTGCGCGATGGGATGCTGCTGGCAGTCGGCGGATTTGGCCTGTGCGGCATACCCGAGGCGCTGATTCTTGCATTGCGCGACACTGGCGTCCGCGACCTTACCATTGCCAGCAACAACGCCGGCGTGGATGGATGGGGACTCGGGCTTCTGCTTGAAACTCGGCAAGTCAGGAAGATGATTTCCAGCTATGTGGGCGAGAACAGCGAGTTTGAGCGGCAGTATCTTGACGGGGAGCTGGAGGTTGAGTTCTGCCCACAAGGAACGCTGGCGGAACGAATGCGTGCAGGAGGGGCGGGAATCCCCGGGTTCTACACGCGAACCGGGGTTGGCACGCTGGTGGCCGAGAGAAAAGAACATAAGAACTTCGACGGCGTGACGTATATCCTTGAGCGTGGCATTGAGGCCGATCTGGCTTTGGTAAAAGCCTGGAAGGCCGATCGGCTGGGGAATCTCATCTATCGGCGAACGGCGCGCAACTTCAACCCCAACGCGGCGACATGCGGCAAGGTCACCGTTGCCGAGGCGGAGATTATCGTCGAGCCGGGCGAGCTTGATCCGGACGAGATACATACACCGGGCATCTTTGTTCATCGGCTCGTGCACAATCCTCATCCCGAAAAGCGAATTGAAAAAATAACCACACGAGAGGCGTAAATCGGTGGCTTGGACTCGTCATCAAATGGCCGCGCGTGCCGCACAGGAACTGAAGGACGGTTTCTACGTGAACCTGGGAATCGGGATCCCCACGCTGGTCGCCAATCATATTCCAAAGGGAATCACCGTTACGCTGCAGTCCGAGAACGGTCTGCTGGGCATGGGACCTTTCCCGCTTCACGGTCAAGTTGACCCGGATCTGATCAACGCGGGAAAGCAGACCGTCACACTGGTTCGAGGCGCATCCACGTTCTCAAGCGCGGACTCATTCGCCATGATCCGCGGCGGGCATATCGATCTTGCAATTCTCGGCGCGATGCAGGTTTCAGAGCATGGAGACCTGGCGAATTGGATGATTCCTGGGAAGAGGGTCAAAGGAATGGGCGGCGCAATGGACCTGGTCTCAGGAGTCCGGCGCGTAATTGTGATCACGGAGCACACAGCCGGGGACGGCACTGCCAAACTACTCCGCGCCTGCACACTTCCACTTACCGGAACGCGTGTAGTTCAACGAGTTATCACGAATCTATGCGTGCTGGATGTTACACCGGCGGGCTTCGAAGTAATTGAGTTAGCGGACGGTGTTACACGAGAACACCTGCAGCGGCACACAGATGCTTCAATTCGATTCAGCGATGCGGCCATTGAACGATAACGAGCACTACTTTGACCAGACGGGCTTTCTCTTTTCAAGAAACGCGGCAATCCCTTCTCGAAAATCCGCAGTCTCTCGAGCTTCTGCGTTTGCATCGATGGCCTGAGTTATTGCGGCATCCAGCCAGGCTTTATTCTGCACCGCCAAGAGGCGCTTGGTTGCAGCCAGCGATTCCGGGCTGTTTGCCGCCAGCACTTGCGCCAACGTACGAACGCGTTCTTCCAGTACGTTCGCCTCGACTACTTCATTGACCAATCCAAGGCGATACGCCTCGGCTGCATCAAAGAGCCGCCCAGTTAGCAGCAGGTCGCGGCTACGCTTATCCCCAATTTGAAGTGCTAGAAACGCCGACACCAGGGCAGGTACGAAGCCGATCCGCGCCTCTGTATAGCCGAACTTCGCAGACGGAACAGCGAGCGTGAAATCGCAAATGGTAGCCAGCCCCGTGCCCCCGGCGATTGC
>Ga0302320_10026239_pt1 | contig 11291 bp, 11 predicted proteins | sample Bog_T0_3_FD_202130 | JGI IMG/M metagenome (GOLD analysis project Ga0302320, IMG submission 202130) | Peat permafrost microbial communities from Stordalen Mire near Abisko, Sweden - Bog_T0_3 | ecosystem: Environmental > Terrestrial > Soil > Wetlands > Peat | place: Sweden: Abisko, Stordalen Mire... | reverse complement strand
TTGGGGGCAGCCAGCGCGATGCCCTCTCGCGCCAGTTCCAGCGCGCGCCGCAAGAACTTCTCGTCATTAGGGTTTACGGACACGATAGATGCGGCGGGACCTTACTCGAACAGCGAATCCACAAATTCTTTCGGATCGAAGGGCAGCAAGTCCCCTACTTTTTCGCCCACGCCGACAAAGCGAACGGGCAGACCCAGTTCGCGTGAGATGGCAACGACCACGCCACCCTTCGCGGTGCCATCGAGTTTGCTCAAAACAATTCCCGTAACGCCTGCGGATTCGGTGAACAACCGCGCCTGCTGCAAACCGTTCTGTCCAGTCGTCGCGTCCATGACCAGGAGAGTTTCATGCGGCGCTCCGGGAATGATTCGTTGCGCTGTCCGCCGCATCTTCTCCAGTTCCGACATCAGACTGGTCTTGGTGTGCAATCGCCCAGCCGTATCGACAATTACGTAATCTGTCTTTCGCGCTGTCGCTGCCTGCAACGCATCGAACAAAACGGCAGCGGGATCACCGCCGGGTTTCGTCTTGATCACTTCCGTGCCCGTGCGCTGCCCCCAGATTTCCAGTTGCTCGATCGCCGCGGCGCGAAACGTATCCGCGGCGCACAGCAACACGCTCTTTCCGCTCGATCGAAACACCTGCGAGAGCTTGCCAATCGTCGTAGTCTTGCCCGTCCCGTTCACGCCAACCACCAGAATCACTTCCGGCGTTCCATCCACGGCTTTCCCTGGCCGCGTGTTCGCCGCATCGAGAATCGCCAGCAACTCTTCTTTGATCAGCCGCTTCAGTTCCGCCACATCTTTGATCTGCTTGCGGTCAGCCTTGTCGCGCAGTTTGCCCAGAATTTCCTGCGTCGTCGTGTTGCCCAGATCGGCGCCAATCAGGGTGGCCTCAAGATCGTCGAGGGTATTGCGATCGATTTCCTTTCCGAACGAGACAACCTCTTCAATGCGTTCTGCAAGATTCTCGCGCGTGCGCGTAACTGCCTGCTTCATGCGCTCAAACAGGCCAGTTTTCTTTTCTTCCGTACTGCCAAATAAGGTCTGAATCATGAGAATTCCTAAAGCCTGATTATAGCCGCAGGATGCGGCAGCGCCGGCATTTTCCCGGCTGTCCAGAGGGCGCTCCGCCGTCGGCAGGAACGCATGCACACTCTCGAAGTGTCGATTTTAGAATTGCAAAGCAGTAGCAACTGAGAAGGGCGGTAGGTTCTAGACGCGGGTTCTTTCCAGGTTGGGGGGGCCCGCTGCAGACAAGGTCGGCGCAGATTGCGGCACACTCTCGGGCGCCGGTGAATCAGCGACCGCAGCCGCCACAGCTCGCTTAATCGATAGGCGTTGTATGCGGATCTCCCCCCGTTCGTAAACCGCCAGGAGCGCCGCTACCGCTTCGGGATCGAGCCTTTTTCCCGCCAGATTCTGAATGATCTTCAACGCCTCTTCCGGGGTGTGCGCGTGCTGGTACGGACGGTTCGTGGTCAATGCATCGAACGTATCGGCCACCGCGATCACCCGCGCCAGCAGCGGAATCTGATCGCCTTTCAGTCCGTAGGGATAGCCCCGGCCATCCAGCGCTTCGTGATGGAGTTCGATTCCGGGCAACATTTCCGCAAGCTGCGTCACCGGCCGCAAAATGTTCGCGCCCTTGGTAGTGTGCGTCTTCATCACTTCGAATTCTTCAGCGGTCAGTGCGCCCGGTTTTTTCAGGATGCGGTCTTCAATGCCAATCTTTCCCACGTCATGAAGCTGCGCTGAGATTCGCAAGGTCTCCATAAACGTAGCATCCAGATTCAATTCCTTGGCGATCATCAGCGAGTAACGCGTCACCCGGTCGGAGTGCCCGCGGGTGTACGGATCTTTTTCGTCGACCGCGCCGGCGAGCATCTGAATTGACCCCAGGAACAATGCGCGGTTTTCATCCGCCGCCCGCTTCAGGTCTTCGACGAATTGCTCCAGCTCGCGCGACATGGTATTAAAAGTTTCAGCCAGCTCGCCGATTTCAGTGCGGCTGCGCAAGTGTACACGCTGAGAAAAATCTCCGCGCGCCAAAGCCCTTCCGGATTGGGTCAGAACCTGCAACGGATTGGTAATTTTTCGCGCGGCAAAAATACTCACGCCAATACTTACCACCACCGCCAGCAGCGCCAGCAGACGCGCGTCACGCTGCATGTCGGCGACTCCGCTGTAAGCTTCGGATTGCGGCTTTTGCGCTACCACCGCCCAATCCAGCGCCATTACCGGACTGTACGTACCCAGCATCTCAATGTTTCTCTTACCCTCATGGACGCCGAATTCCTTTGTCGCAGCCAGTTGCGCTTTGTTCCCTTCATCCACAAAGTTCCGCACAATCTCCAGGCTCTTCATATCCTGGCCGGTTACGTATTGCGCCGTCCCCGTGGCCACCAGCCGGCCCTGCGCGTCCACGACGTAGGGAATCAGTCCGCCTCCACTGGCACTCACCTCATGCAGACGGCGAACCAGGAATTGCAGATCCACCACTGCGCCCACCATCCCCAGAAAACGCCCACTGTAACTCACCGGACTGCTTACCAGCACCACCGTCCGCGCTGTCTTGCCGTCGCCTATCTGAAGAACCTGCCCGTTGTAAGCCCGCCCATCACGGGCCGCGTCGTAGGCGTGTTGCAATTCGCGTTGCAGGAAGGCATCGGGAGTGATGCGTCCGGTAAAAATGCCCTTCGCCTCGGAGTTCAGCACGGTGGCATAAGCGATTTCATCGGAGTCAGAAGAAACAAAGTTTTCCAGCAGCGCGCGCAACTCCGGCGATTCGATATTCTTGCTGCCGATGTCGCCGCCGCTCGCCACCTGGATCGCCGACGAAAGATTGGTCAGCATCATCCGCAGAGAGCGCTCGTGCTGCGAAAGATCATCGGCCAGCGACCGCGTGACCGTATTTTGCAGCAGCATTTCGTTGGTCTTCAGCCGTTCTCGGTTTATCCGCTCTACTTCCGCCGAGTAAAAATACATGGGGACAATACTGATCACGAGAAGCACGCCCAGAATTACATACAGAATGGGCACGCGCGCCAGGTTCGGTGATGAAGAAGACGAGTCGCTCCCCGGGCGAACTTCGGAAGCGCCGTCGATCGAAGTGGCGGCAGATTTCACGGGTATCTACAGGATTTTAATGTCGAGGGATGGGATCAGGGAGAAAACCGTGAGCTCTGCCATTACCAAAGTACCAGCGGAAATGACCGTCCCGCACGGGTTTGGCAAGAAAAGGCTACGGGGTCGGCGACAACTACGGACGCAATACTTCACTCTTGCTGCTACGCGTCATCAAATCGTAAATCGCTTCGCGGGGATTTTTCCCCTGATGCAGGATGGCGTGGATTTGCTCGGTAATCGGCATCTCAACTCCGTGCCTCTGCGCCAGTCCGACTGCGGCGTTTGTAGTGAAGATTCCCTCCGCGACCATGCCGTGCATTCCGGCTAGAATCTCAGGCAATTTTCGTCCCCGGCCCAGTTCCACTCCCACACTGCGGTTGCGCGAAAGTCCACCGGTGCAAGTCAGTACCAGATCGCCTAAGCCTGCCAGTCCTGCCATGGTCTCTGCTTTGCCGCCACAGGCAACAACTAAACGCGTCATCTCCGCCAACCCGCGCGTGATGAGCCCCGCTACAGAATTGTGCCCCAGCCCGAGTCCGGCGCACACGCCCGCCGCGATGGCGATTGTATTTTTTAAGGCTCCGCCCAACTCCACTCCAACGGGATCTTCATTGGTGTAAACCCGAAAGCTGGCATGGCTGAATTCTTGCTGCACTGTGCGGCCTAATTCTTTGTCCTGGGAAGCCACGGTAATGGCGGTTGGATCTCCGCGCGCTGCTTCCAGTGCGAACGAGGGTCCGCTGATCGCTGCGATTCGTGGTTGGGGAAGGTGCGAGTTCTGGAATACTTCTGCAATCACTTCAGTCATGCGCAACAAAGAATGCTCTTCCAGTCCTTTGGTGGCACTTACAATCATCGTTTCCTCGCGCAGGTGCGGCGTCATTTTCTCAAACAGGAGCCGGCAATGTTGCGAGGGCATCACGCTTACCACGATCGTCGCATCCGTCAGCGTCTCCGGCAGATCGCTGCGCGCGGTTACGCAGTCGGGAATCTTTTGGCCGGGAAGAAACTTTTCGTTCACTCGCCGTGCAGTGATGCTTTCGCAAACATCCTTCTCATGCACCCACAAACGAATGCGGTGAGTGTCTTTGCGGCCCAGAACGATTGCGAGCGCCGTGCCCCAAGCGCCCGCGCCGATGATTGCGATCTCGCTCATGCGCGTTTGGCTCCGATACGGTTCTCCGTTCCTGATAATAGTCGGCGGATATTTTCGTGATGTCGCGCGATGATGAGCAGGGAAGCGAGCGACATCATTATCAAAGCGGCAGGGGGAATGTAAGTTCGACCGATGATCCAGGCCGCAACAGGGAAAGTTGCGACCGCGGCGATTGATCCGAGCGAAACGTGGCGCGAGATGGCAACGACTGCAAGGAAAACAATTGCGGCAACGAGCACCGCTTTCGGCGCGATGAGGACGAACGATCCCAGCCCGGTAGCGACACCTTTGCCGCCGCGAAACTTCAGCCACACCGGATAGCTATGACCGACAACCGCGAACAGCGCCGCCAGCGCCATTTGTTCGTAGGTAGGAATTGGGACCGCGCGATCCGCCAACTTGTAAGCCACCACCATTGCGGCAATTCCTTTCAAAGCGTCGAGCAGCAACGTCATCGCGCCTAAAACCGGGGACTTGCGCGACACATTCGTCGCCCCAATATTTCCGCTGCCGCTCTGCCGCACATCTTCGCCCCGAAAAAGGCGCACCAGCAGATAGCCGAAGGGAATCGATCCCAACAAGTAACTGACCGCCGCGATGATGAGGATCGTTGGCAAGGTGTGAAGACTGCGTCTCGCTACCGCAAAGTGAGCTTCGCCAGCTTGGTATACTTCGACCCGCCCGGCGAAAGCAGGCTTTGGTACAGAAAAAACTCGCGGGCCGTCATGGTACCAAACTCCGGAGTGGGAATTGCCGCCAGTTTTTCCTGCAGACGTTCAAAGCTTCGGTTCGGACGATCTCCTTCCTGCTTGCCAGGCGAACCCGACCCTCGTCCGCCTCGCGCTAGCGTCAGGTGAGCCTTGAATGCATGCTCCTCCTTCGGGATGCCAAGTCCAGCCAGCGTTTCGTCCACGGTGTTAGCGAGCAAAGTCAGCTTCGATCCGCCCTCGCTTCCGATCCAGAATACTCGTGGAGCCTTGGCCTCCGGAAAAAATCCATAGTCGCGAAAGCTTAGTTCGAATGAATCAGCGCTAATCGTGGCCAGGGCTTGCTCAATCTTCTGAACTTCACTCTCGGCTTTCTCTCCAATAAATTTGAGCGTGACGTGTAGAGATTCGCCCTTCACCCAGCGCGCAGCCGGAGCAAACCCACGCACTCCTTTGAGAAAGTGCGCAATCCTCTGACGGATGCTGTCATCAATATCGAGAGCAACGAACAAACGCATAAAGGTTTCGAGAGCACGATTCTCGTGGCTGGACTAGCGAAGCTAATGGCTAGCAGCTAGAGGGTTCGTATCTCATAGCTCGCTTCACATCAATTTCCTTCTCACCATATCCAACGCCAGCGTGGTTGCGAACCAGCGGACCCGCTTGCGGTCGCCAGGAAAATTCCGCTCGATCACTTCCGTCCCGCTCGAACTCGCCAAAGCGTGAAAGACCAGTCCCGCAGGTTTCTCCGGAGTTCCGCCGCTCGGCCCAGCCACGCCGGTAATGCCAATGCCAAGCGTAGCCTCGCAGCGGTAACGGATCCCCTCGGCTAAGGCCGCCGCCACCTCGCGGCTCACCGCCCCGTGCCTTTCCATCATGTCAGCAGGCACTCCCGCGAGTTCAGTCTTGACCGCATTGGAATAGACGATCGCACCTCCGGCAAAATAGCGCGAGCTGCCACTAACAGATGTAATACGCTCTCCTAAAAGGCCGCCGGTGCAAGACTCGGCGACCGCTAGCGTCGCATTGCGCATCTGCAGCCAGTAGCCCACAATCTGCTCCAGGGATTCGCCGTTTCGCGAATACACCGCATCGTCTAATTCTTCTTCGACTGCGTCGGCGGCCTCATCCACCCGTGCCTGCGCTGCATCCATGGTTTCGGCGCGCGCTTTGAAGTGCAACTGGATTTCTCCCGCGCCCGCCAGAATGGTCGTCTGCACTTCGCTAAACCGTTTGTAGATTGGCGCCACGCGCGCATCGACGTGAGATTCTCCCAGCATCGCGACTTTCAATACCCGAGTCGCAATAAACGCGCGAGGCAATTTTGCCCGCAATCGTTCCCGGCACTCGGCTTCAAATAACGCTTTCAACTCATGCGGCGGGCCGGGCAGCAGGATCACAATGCGCTCTCGCCCATCGAACTTGCCACTCATCCACTGTCCCGGAGCGGTGCCGTTGGGATTCGGCAAAACTGTCGCCCCTTCGAGGACGTCAGCCTGCTTGGCGTTGTTGGCGGACATCTTCCATCCCCGCGAAGCAAACCGCTGCTCGATCGCCGCCAGCACCTCCTCGTCCCGCCGCAAAGGCACGCCCAGCGCCTCGGCAACAGCCTCGCGCGTAAGATCATCTTCGGTAGGACCCAACCCTCCGCTGAAGATCACAATCTCCGAGCGGAAAAGTGCGTGCTGCGCAGCCGCCACGAGGCGCTTCAAATCGTCACCGACGATGCTCTTGAAGATTACTTCGACGCCCAGAAGATTAATCTGCTCGGTAAGGTAGAGGGAATTGGTATCCGTGCGGAAGGGCGTTAGCAGTTCCGATCCCACCGCAATAATTTCAGCGTTCACGGCTAGAAGTGTAAATGAAAGGGTGGGCCAGCGGTGAAGCGTGCAACCCTAACAGACCAACTGGGAAGCGGTGTTAGGAGCTGCTGAAATGCTAAAATAGCTAGAGTCCATGCCGTCGAAGAACCTCACTATCTCTCCTCTTTCGGAAAAATCTACTGATGCGGCGCCGGAAGGCGGCATCGGTGAGCAGCGCCTTCGGGACGCGCGCCCCCAAAAAGTGGGGTTCGTGAGTCTGGGGTGCCCGAAAAACCTTGTCGATAGCGAAGTGATGATGGGCTACCTGGCGCGGGCCGGGGCCGAACTTTCGCCGCGCGCCGAAGACGCCGATGTGATCGTGGTGAATACCTGTTCGTTCATTGAGAGTGCGCAGCAGGAATCGGTCAACGCGATTCTGGAGATGGCAGGCCTCAAGACTTCGGGACGGGCGAAAAGGCTGGTGGTTGCGGGCTGCATGGTGGAGCGCTTCCGCGACGAGATTCGCAAAAACATTCCGGAAGTTGACGCGGTAGTTGGGACCGGAGAGTTGCAGAATATTCTGGCGGCTACTGGACTTGCTCCCTCTGGGGCGCAGGGTAACTCTCCGTTTGTAGTGCTGGCGTCTGCTCCGACTTCGCGGGCCGAGGGCGATGCGCGGGCGGCGCAGGGGCGATTTTCTCGCGGGCAATGGGATGGTGCGATCGCCGATCTGCCAAACTATTTGTACGACGATGAAACTCCGCGAATTCTAGCGACGCCGAAGTCTACGGCTTACATCAAAATCGCGGAGGGCTGCGATCATCCTTGCACGTTTTGCATTATTCCGCAGTTGCGCGGACAGTTCCGCTCGCGCCGTTTCGAGTCCGTTATTGCTGAAGCCGAGCGACTGGCGCAGGCGGGTGTGCGCGAGATCACATTGATTGGGCAAGATACGACCTGCTACGGCGAAGACTTCGGATTGAAAGACGGTCTCGCGCTTTTACTGGGAAAGCTGGCGGAGATTGAAGATCTGCGGTGGGTGCGGTTTCTCTATGCCTATCCGAATAAGATCACGGGCAAGCTTCTGGAGACGATTGCGTCGTCCGAAAAAATTTGTTCTTACATGGATGTGCCGCTGCAACATGCTTCCGCGACTGTGTTGAAGCGCATGAAACGTGGCGGCGGCGCGGATGTTTTTCTGCGCTCGATTGAGAAGATGCGGCGGGCGATTCCGGACCTGACGTTGCGAACATCTTTTATCGTTGGATTCCCGGGAGAAACCGAACAGGAATTTGAAGAACTCTGCGGGTTTGTACGCGAAGCGCAGTTTGATTGGATGGGAACTTTTTCCTACTCCGATCAAGAAGGGGCCGACGCATACGGCTTGGACAGGAAACTTTCGCCCCGTGAAATTGAGCGGCGGCGCAAGCACTTGATGGGTCTCCAGCAAAGAATCAGCAAGAAGAAAAAGAGAGCTCTTGTGGGACAGGAGTTTGACCTGCTGCTGGAAGGGAAATCGGAGGAGACCGATTTGCTGATGGAAGGCCGCACGGCGATGCACGCGCCCGAGATCGATGGGAAGCTGTTCGTAAACGATTTTCCGGAAGAGATGGAGCCCCAGCCGGGCGAATTTTATCGTTGCCAGATTACGGAAGCGCACGACTATGATTTGGTGGCCAGGATTTTGCAGTAGTAATTTTCTGTTCGTTCTGCGTGGTTCAACTCAAGTCTGAATAATTCTGACTATGTCGCGTTCCCGCTCTCTCAAGCTACGCTGCCCCATCTGCAAGAAGGTGGTGAAGAGCAACGATCCTGAATTTCCTTTCTGCAGCGAGCGCTGCCGCACCATCGATCTGGGAAAGTGGGCGAGCGGGGAGTATGTGATTCCGTCGCCGGCTGCGGAAGACGATGAGCAGATCCGCGAGCGCATGCCCGAGGACGCGGACGACGAATCGTGAAAAGCAACTGGGAGTTAGAAAAAACCGCAGACTCCAGCACCGAGGCCGGGAAACGGCGCGCCGAGAATCGCATGAGGGACACTACCGTCAGCGGAACCCCTCGTTGGGCTTCGCTCGTCGCGACCTTCTTTGGCATTGGGCGAATTAAACCGGGCCCGGGTACATGGGCTTCGGCGATGACCGTGCTACTCTGGGCGGCGGGTTCTTACGGGCTTGCGCCTTCTTTGCGGGCCCCGGTCGCGATCGCCTTGGCAGTGTCGATCACGCTGGCTGGCATCCCCGCGGCGACGCGGGTCGCGCGAGGATCGGGAATAAAAGATCCGCAATTCGTGGTGATCGATGAAGTTGCGGGCCAGCTGGTGGCGCTGATTGCCGTGCCCCTGGCATGGAAATCTTTTCTGGCGGCCTTTATACTTTTTCGTGCGTTTGATATCGTCAAGCCTCCGCCGGTGCGACAATTGGAAGCGCTTCCCGAGGGCACCGGAATCGTGCTGGATGACGTTGCCGCCGGACTTTACGCACTCGGAATTGTGCATCTCTTTCTACACTTTGGTCTTCTAAGGTAGTGCGGGTACGGTAGTGCGAGCATCTCCTCATGAGCTTTTCGGAGCGAATCCTGGGCAAGAAAAATGTGAACGGCGGACCCCACATCGAGTCCGTATCGCCGATGCTGGCGCTGACTGGGGGTGAGGTACGCATCGCGGGGTCGGGCCTGCGTTCTCAGCACTGGCTGCGTCCACGCGTGCAGTTTGGCGACGTTGAGGGCGGAGTTGTGATCAGCTCCGATTCGTTTCTGGTGGCACGCGTTCCCGAAGGCGCGACCTCGGGACCGGTGGTGGTTGCCGCCGACGGCCGAGTGAGCAACGCGGAGACGATTCAGGTTGCGGTGCCGATCGCGGAAAGTTTGCATCCGGTGACCAATCCGGCGCTCGATGCCCAAGGAAATATTTACGTCACCTTCTCTGGATCGCGGGGCCAGAAGGTTCCGGTAGCGGTCTTCAAGATCGACACCAATTACACCGTGAAACCGATGGTCGCGGACATGATGAATGCGACTTCGATCGCCTTCGACCGGCAAGGGCAGATGTATGTCTCTTCACGTCACGACGGTGCGGTATATCGCGTGGCCCCGAACGGAAACATTACGACTTACGCCGAAGGCATGGGAATCGCGACGGGAATCGCTTTTGATCGCAACCAAAATCTTTATGTGGGCGACCGCAGTGGAACGATTTTCAAGATCGGGCGCGATCAGCAAGTGTTTGTGTTCGCGACTTTGGAACCCAGCGTCTCGGCCTATCATCTTGCGTTTAGTCCGCAGGGAGATTTATTTGTCACCGGACCAACCACCTCGAGCTTTGACGCCGTGCACCGGATCGATCCGCACGGCACAGTACATACTTTTTTTCGCGGCTTGGGACGCCCGCAGGGCTTGGCCTTCGACATCGCGGGGAACCTCTACGTGGCCGCTTCGTTATCCGGTCGACGCGGCATCGTGAAGATTACACCGGAAGGCAGGCCCAATGTGGAAGTCTCCGGCAACGGCTTAGTGGGACTCGCCTTCGCGCCGGGGCGCAGCGTGATTCTGGCTACCACCGATGCGGTGCAACATCTTGCGTGGAACATTCCCGGACTGGCGCTGCTGCCGGAGTAGAGCCGAACTGGCCTCAGTTCTCGCTGAGGCGGAGGCCGCGGGTCTTGGGGCTCGGTTACCAACGTTCTCTCCCGCACCAGAATTGACAGCATCCTGTGGAAAGAAAACTTTCCGCGTCATGCTACCCTAAGCCTTACTTAAAAAATGTAAGTCCCGCATCCTGGAGGGGAAATGTCTGGGAAACCGGCCGTTCTCGCAGTCCTGGCAATGACGATTTGTTTTCTGGGCACCTCCGCGGCCGCCCAGGACGAAGTGAACCAACTCACCGGCATCGTAGGCCGCGTATTCATCAGCGACCAGGGAATCCAGGGCGGCATCTCTCCCAACAATCTGATTCGTTCCGGCAAAGGCCTCAGCTTCGAAGTGAATTATTCGCGGTATTTGTTCGGGACGTCCGTCTATTCCATCTCCGGCGAAATACCTGCCGTCTTCAATCTGGACGAAGACCTCGATTCCGGCAACGTTGTGCCCAAGGATTACAAACAGGTTTTCGTCACGCCCGGACTGCGCCTGAATCTGTTTCCCGTGACCGCCGTTTCTCCGTGGGTAAGCCTTGGGGGAGGCTTCGCCCACTTCAGCGAAAATTCAAATCTGCTGTACTACGGCTCGAACCCCGGTGGTTCCACGACTTCCGGCGTGCTTCAGGTGGGACTTGGTCTGGATGTGAATCCATTTCAGCACCGCTTCCACCGCTTCGGTTTCCGCCTGGATGCCCGTGACTTTTGGTCTGGGACGCCGGACTTCCCGCTCGCTCCAACTGGCAAGAGTCGCCAGCATAATTATTTTGTGGGTGGTGGCGTGATCTGGCACTTCTAGAGTTCCCAGCTTGGATTGCATCAAGCGCACCGGCTTCAGGGAAGCCTTTTCATTTCTTCGTTGCCATTTC
>Ga0302320_10026237_pt1 | contig 11292 bp, 8 predicted proteins | sample Bog_T0_3_FD_202130 | JGI IMG/M metagenome (GOLD analysis project Ga0302320, IMG submission 202130) | Peat permafrost microbial communities from Stordalen Mire near Abisko, Sweden - Bog_T0_3 | ecosystem: Environmental > Terrestrial > Soil > Wetlands > Peat | place: Sweden: Abisko, Stordalen Mire... | reverse complement strand
TCCGGTATTTCCTTCGCTTATCCTACCATTAAACTTGCCCAACTGCCAAAGGTATTTTCCAAATTCTGACCGCCTGCAACTCATTGCCGAAATGAAGTGACCCCATGTTAGCATTAACTCCTCTTTGCTTTGGCGAATCCAGCCAGCAGAGTCATAACTAAATCATTCCTCACCTGGCTGAATGGTAACATAGCCCTCTGGCCAACCGATGTTGCCATCCAAACAATGCTCGCTGATGTCGAAGCCTTCGGGCAAATCTCGAAAGCCCGGTTCGTCGGCCACTGTCTGCTGTGCGGCACAAGCCAACGCCTCGGTAGAAAAAACTCCGATGAGCTTCACGTCTTCGTGACCGTCTTTCGGCAACAAATATTGCAACCAGCTAAACTCCAACGTGTTACACCCACTTTACGCGCACCAGGCGGACAGTATGTTGTAATCCCGCCGATCCGTCGTATGACATTTTGCAAGTACTTGACAGTCAATGACATTGCCCCGCCGAATTGAGCGTTGGCCGGATAGTATATTAAAAATTCGAGCGTAGGAAAGCCTGTGTCCAACTTAGGGACCGTGCAAAAACAACTTCGGCAATTCTGGCTTGGCCTTTTGCCCACTGGCTTCGTTGCTCGCTCCTTACAGACCCACTGGCAGGGTATGCTCGTCGCTGGCGCCTCGCCAGCGGGCAAAATTCCTGCGCCATTATCACCGAATTTATTTTTGCACGGTCCCTTAGTCGGCTACACTTGCCTGATTTCCCTTGGGTGATGCGAGCGCCGCCCTTGCACCTCTCAGATGAAAAAGTGCATTTCCAGCCATAGCCCTAAGTTGTACCAACACTTTCAACGCCGAGTGAATCACTCCGATGACATGAGTTCAAGACTAATTTCCTCCCGGTCACCAGCGTCTGAACTGGCTCAACGGACTTCATTTGGGCTTGGTGCAATGCTTGACGTTGTGAAAGTGACTGCGGCAATGGTCCAATCGGCACCGGCATTTCATCCAAATATCGGATGTCGCCACAGGCCGCGGTAGGAACGGCGGAGCAGCGCGGTGGCTTCCGGGTCACCAACCACCACTCTTTGCCCGGGATCGTAACTTAACGTCCGTCCGACCTTCATGGACAAGTTCGCAAGAATACAACTCGCGGTCGAAATATGTCCCTGCTCAATGTCGGCCACCGGCCGGGTGCGCTTCTCGATGGCCAGGAGAAAATCCAGCAGGTGACGGCGGGTGGCGGGCGCGGCGTTGAGTTCAATGTCCTTCTCTTTCAAGTCATCCGGGTATTGCTCCCGTTCATAGACGCAGTCGAAATGGACTGGTTGAGAATTTTTATCGACCGGAAGGTAGTCTGCGCGCATGGTGCTGAGCTTGAGGGTTCCTTTTTCGCCATGAATAAACAGCGCCCACGGATAATCCGGATCGGGCGCGGTTCCCCAAGTGCGGTGCTGCCAAACGGCGTTGAACCCGTCGTATTCAAAGATAGCCGTTTGGGTGTCGGCAATGTTCGACCTGCCCTCCGTTTGCACATAAATGCCGCCCGAGGAACTGATCCGTTTGGGCCAGCCCAAATCGAGCATCCAGCGCGCCCCGTCGAACATATGGACGCACATGTCTCCGATAATGCCGTTTCCGTATTCCATGAACGCCCGCCACCAGCTTCGATGCGGCAGGCCATCATACGGTCGCAACGGCGCCGGGCCCGTCCACATCTCGTAATCCAGAAAATCCGGCACGGGTTGGAGCGGCCGGTTTTCAACCAGGCGCATGGGGTAATAACAGCACATTTCCACCAACCCAATTTTACCGAGCAATCCCGCGTCGACAATCTGCCTCTTGGCATCAATCCAATGCGGCGTGCTCCGCCGTTGCGTGCCGACTTGCACCACGCGTCCGAGTTTGCGGGCCGTAGCGAGCATGGCCTCGCCTTCGATTACGTCGGCACTGATGGGCTTCTGACAATACACGTCCGCTCCCACCTCCAGCGCCGCAATCGCCGGGAGCGCATGCCAGTGATCGGGCGTGCCGATCAGGACAATCTCGAGGTCTCTTTCCTTGAGCATCTCGCGGAAATCCGAATAGCTGCGTGGTTTCCTTCCTGACTTCTGCCGCTGGCTGGCCAGGTCCACCGCTCCGGCAAGCAGCCGCTGGTCCACGTCGCAAATCGAGACCACTTCCACCGGGGCCACTTGCAGGAGGCGCCATAAATCGCTTTTGCCATACCAGCCCGCACCAATCAGTCCGATGCGTTTGGGTTTGCCATTGACCAAATCCAGCGCGTCGGCTCCCAGCGAGGGGAAGGCCGCCAAAGCCGTCAACGCGGCGCCAGATCTGAGAAAGCGGCGGCGAGAAATGTTGAATTTCGCCGGCGGATTCTGGGCGACGGGGAATAATTTCATGGGCGCAGTATGAACGGGACACAATCGTGCGCGCAACAACGCATCGGGTTCCGGTTTTGCAATTCCCCTTCGGCCAGCGCAGAAATTTCTTTGGCCCGTCCACGAGCTCGTGTAGCGCACCTGGACACTGCCGCCATCGCAAGTCCCTGGTAGGTAACCGGTGTGGATTGGGCGCGAGCGTATCCGCTTCGGGACGGGGGAAGTTGCGTCTGATGAACTTGGGGCGCGCAAGTTTTAATGAGTTACCCCATCAGCGGTAGAGGGCTACCGCACTCGAGAACGCTTCCCGACACTGCATGGGCTTTGGAAAACGGCGGCATGGGAGTTCCAAAAGAAAAGTATGAAGTATGAAGTATTAAACCGAAAGTGGTACCTTAACGGTTCGCGCAGGGTGGACGGGGGTTGACTGGGGACGGCGCGCACGGAGTGGCGCGCCCTACCTTGGCGGCTAATATTCTCCTCTCCACGTGAAAGTTCTTCGTCTTCCCGGTTTTTCGCCTATTTCGGGTATTTCGCGGTTTAAACTCCCCGTCTTTTTTGGTTGCCGCTTTCCCAAGCCTTCGCGTCTTCGCGTGAGCTCGGCCGAGAACCTCATTTTTCTAGGACGGTCTTGGGGAAACGGGAGGGCGCAACCCCCTTGGGGTTGATCGGTTGGCGGATCGCCTTTCCCAGAGTAGTCCCGAGTCGGAGGCGGGACAACCGCGGGCTTTGGGGCGCAATCCCTTTGGGATTGGTTCTCATGAACTTCAATTTGCACATTCCGGGCAATGCATTTCAATGTGCAAATGATTTTCGTCCAGCAGCATACGACGAATCTCTTGTTTTCGGAGGAAAAGGTCGCACTTTAAGCACAGACATGAGCATGAAGCAGGGAGTAGAACCAACATTCAAAGATCGAATCGTCTCGGGCAGCGTACGATTCATCTATGAGCTTTTGCCAATCGGAGGTTTGTGTTCACGGCTCGCTCCTGAAATCGGCGTCACGACGGTAGAGATTCCATCAGCCAAGGTCAAAAAACCGATAAAATTGGTCCAATTGACGGACCTGCATTTCGATCCAAAAGCGGGCATATCGCTGCAAAATATTGAGGCGGTGGTTCGACTGGCGCTGGCGCAAAATCCGGACATCTTTTTGCTGACGGGGGACTATATCCTTCACCAATGCCGCCAGCCGGATAAATTCGCCGCCGTGTTGAAGCCGCTGGCCCAAGCCAAGCCAGCCTTCGGCATCTTTGGAAATCACGACGGCGGCCACTGGGCGGCTCGATGCCACGGGTACCCAAATCTCGATGTGATTTCCCAGGTCCTGGCCGCAGCGGGTATCCAGCGACTATACAACAACAACGAACTCACTAATCTGCAGGGCAACCCCGTTCGAATCGTGGGATTATCGGATTTATGGGCCGGAGATTTTCACCCGGAAGCTGCCTTCGCCACGGCGCGCCCCAACGATGAATTCACCGTGCTCCTGTCCCACAACCCGGACACTCTCCCATACCTGACGAGCTATCCGTGGGATTTGATGCTTTCGGGACACACTCATGGGGGCCAGGTGGTATTGCCGGTAATTGGAGCACCGTGGACGCCAGTGACAAATAAGCAGCATCGCCGGGGGTTTTTTAATTTAGGCGACCGTTATTTGAATGTCGCCACGGGAACCGGAGGATTGTTCCAGCTTCGCTTCAACTGTCCGGCGGAGATCACCGTTTTCAATATTCGACCGGCCGGAACCGTTTAGCGCCGGGCGGAAAATATCTTCATGACGCTCCGATTCCAACGCTACGTCGCGCTGGGTGACAGTTCCACCGAGGGACTTCAAGATCCGGATGGGGCGGGCGGTTATCGCGGCTGGGCGGACCGCCTGGCCGAGCGGGTGGCGCGAGCGCAGGGCGGGCTGCTGTATGCCAACCTGGGTGTGCGCGGCAAACGCTCCCGGGAAATCCGCGAGGAACAGCTGGGACCCGCGCTCGCCATGAAGCCCGACCTCGCGACGGTCTTCGCGGGCTCGAATGACCTCCTCGAACGTCATTTCGATGCGGGCAAGTTGCAGGCCGAACTCACGTTCATGATGGCGGCGCTCGTCGGCGAGAAGGCAGTTGTTTTGACGTTCACGCTCCCGGACCTCACGCGCGTGATGCCGATCGGGCGTTTCCTGGCTCCCCGGGTCCGGGCCATGAATGAGTCTATCCGCGCGGCCGCCGCCGCCACCCGCGCCCGCCTCATCGATTTCGCCGCCTATTCCGTCGGCTCCGACCCGCGCCTCTGGAGCGAGGACCGTTTCCACGTGAACGCCGAAGGCCATGCCCGGATCGCGGCAGCGCTGGCACAGGCCCTCGCGTTGCCGGGAACGGATGAGGCCTGGCAGCAGCCGCTACGGGAGCGGAACGCAGTGAGCCGGTGGACTCGCACGGCCGAATCCCTGTCCTGGTACCGGCATCACTTATTGGGCCGCCTTTGGCCGGGCAGATCGGTCGAAGGGCAGTATCACCCAAAACGTCCAGAACTGGAGGAAGTTTTTAAAGACTTAGGAGCCGGAAAGAAATAACATTTCCAACCTTGCTGGTTCTTTTGGCGGCTGGCGGCGTGGCTCGTTCGTTATCCCGCCGCGCGGGACGGATTTGCACCTCGCGAGCGCCTTGTCATCCGCCAAAATCCCTCCGACAGGTGGTTAAGATTATTTCTTTCCGGCTCCTTCGGCATCCACCATTCGTCGTATGGCGATCTATCAGCGATTTGGTAAATTGCCATGAACCACCGCCAAATCCGTGAATGTTGTTTTGTGAAAAAACCTTGCCTGCTTCCTAGTAAGACCGCGTTTACGTTGATTGAGCTGCTGGTGGTCATTGCCATTATTGCCATCCTGGCGGCCCTGCTGCTGCCCGCCCTCAGCCGGGCAAAATTCAAAGCCCTGGTCACCCATTGTGTTTCCAATTACAAGCAGTGGGGAATCATGGTGAATATTTACGCTTCGGAAGATCCGAAAAGCCAGATGCCATCCTGGCCCGTGTCGGAGTCCGGAGAGAATCCCACCGATGTTTCCGTTAATTTTCTAACCAACGCGGCGGCCTATGGCATGACGGCGCCGATGTTCTTCTGCCCGGTGAGGCGGCCGGATGTGGACGCGGCCAACACCTGGTTTTATAACAATGGCGTGCCTTTTCATTCGGCGGCGGGAATAGCCAACATTGGCCAGCTCAACCAATATTTTACTTCGACGGTCAATGGCGGACGGTCGGTAAACGGCGCTTATGCCAAATTATTTCACGACTGGTGGGTGCCGCGCAGCAACGGCGGTTCGGCGCTGTTTCCGGTGCCGGCCGGCGCCAATTCGCCGGTGAATACGCTTCCCTGGCCGTTAAAAAACAGCGACCCTGCGATTTCCCAGCAACCGTTCATTAGCGACCTCGCGGAAGCTTCAGCGGGCTCGACCAACGTCACGGACATCCCGAAAAATCAAGCGCACTTTTTTAATGGCACGTTGTCATCCATTAACGCGGGCTATGGCGACGGTCATGTGGAAACCCACAACAAGGCCGCCATTTCCTGGCGCTACACGGCGCAGTCGAGCTACTACTATTGATTCCACAATGAACCCGGGCGGCTAATTCCATAACCTTTCCCAATTTCCCCCTTATCCGCCCAACTCCCAAGAACCAAAACAGACCAACCATCCACACTATGAAAACCATCCACATCGCAGCAGCGGCGCTTCTGGCCATCGCCGCGCTATGCACCAGCAGCCACGCTCAAACCACCAACTATGTGGTTAACGAGTTTAACAGTGAGGCCGAGGTGACGAACCTCACCAACCTCGGCAATTCACAAAATGGCTGGGGGAACTGGTTTGGCGGCGCCTTCGTGTCGGTCGCCTACGATCCCACCAGTGATTCCAGCAATAATCCCGCCTCCGGTTCCCTGGAGTTCGTGGCCAATTACAGTTTGAACGATTATGGTCAATGGGTGCTTTTTGACGGCTTTAATACCATGAGCCTCAACGCCCAGCAATACACCAATCTCCAATTTGACATCCGGTTTGACCCCACTTCCTGTTTGCGGACGAATGGAAACGGTTCCCTCGATTTTGGATTTCTTCAGGTGGGCAGTTCGACCGGATATGGGCAGAACTATTTCGGCGGGTTCGCGGTGCCAGCCACCAATTCTTTGGGGCAGCCAAACACAAACTGGGTGCACATCAGCCTGCCGGTGAGCGTGGCGAGCGATTCGGCCCTGACCAACATAACCGGTTTGATTTTTCACAGCATCAATACCTACTATGGCAACACCTATGATGGGACCCAGACGTTTTGGCTGGACAACATTCAATTCTTCGGCACCGCCACCGTGATCAGCAATCCGCCGCCGGTCTTGGGAATTCAAAAAGCCACGCCCGGTTTGCGGATATTTGCGCAAAACACCCTCACCTACGGGCGGGATGAATTGGCGACGGTGGATCAGAATCAGTCTTGGATCGGCGCCAGTCAACCCGTGAGTTATTCGTTCAAACTGCTGGATTACAACCCCAACATTGCCCAGATTCACATATTCCTGATCCCGGTCGACAGTGCGCTGCCGGCGGTTCCCGTGTATAACAATATCTATGTTGATTACAATGCGACCAACATCATGCAGTTGATCATCAATCCGATCGCCGGAACCAACTTGGTAATGGCCAGTGTCCAATGGAAGACAAATTATCCGGGCAACAATCCCAATCATACGGAACTCGTGATTACCAATGGGACCGCGGTCGGCACCTGGACCTTGACGTTTAACAGTGCCACCACCGGCACCCTGACCGCGCCCGGGGCCACACCGGTGTCGTTTACCATCAACGATCCCAATGCCGTAGCGGATTTCGGGAATCCCCTCATCGCCTATTTTGGCTTGCAACCCAACACCAGCGCGGGGGTGGGCGAATATATCGACTATGCCTCCATGTCGGTCACGAATGTTGCGGGGGTTAATGAAAGCAGTGACTTCACCACGGAACAGAGTCTTGATAATAACCTCTGGCAAGACATCGGAACCGACACGCAATTGGTCACCGCCAACACGCCGTATTGGGTTTATTATAGCTATTTAAATGGTGCGGGTTATGGATTAGGTGTCTCGGACAATGTTCTGGGCAGCACCGTGGCGCCGTATCCCTGGGTGCTCCCGGAGTATTACAATGGTTATGCGGATGGAATGACCATTCCCAACAGCCAGAGCCAAGGGCAGCTTTATACGTGGGTGCTGGTTCCGTCGACCTGCCTGCCCACGGTGGACGGTTCGGCCGGGGGGCCGCTTTCGCCGCACGCGTTCTTCCGGCTGTTTAATCCGCCGTTGCAAAACTAGTTTGACTCGCGGCCAGACAGCGCCGTCCGAAGCAGGGCGGCGCTGTTTTTGGTTCAAATAATGCGATAATCAACCGTCGCGCCGGTCATTGCTGGATGATTGGGCGCGGGCTTCGAGTTGCGCCGGTTCCGTTATGTTCGTATCATCCGCTTCGCCAAATTCAGAAACCATCTGCTCGAATGAAAATATTGCCTGCGATCTGCCTGCTGCTGTTGGTCTTGAGAAATCCGGTTTTAGCGGACAACGGCGTGGAGGCGCAACTAGGAACCCATCAGACCGGACGTTTCATCACGGCCGACCTGCACCAGATCAAAGGCCCGCGTTCGATGGCCTGGCAGGATTGCGTGGGCGCGGGGCGTGTTGCCGAAGGGTTGCGCGGCGAATGGCGGCGGCAGTTGGAGGAATGCCGCCGGCAGATCAACTTTAAATACCTGCGGATGCATGGATTGTTGCAGGATGAACTGGGGGTCTATTCCGAGGATGGCAATGGCCGGCCACAATACAACTGGCAAGATATTGACGACGTCTACGATTATCTGATCTCCATCGGCATGAAACCGTTTGTCGAATTCGGCTTCATGCCTGCGGCGCTGGCTTCCGGTGGCGCCAAAATCTTCTGGTGGCAGGCCAACGTCACGCCACCCAAGGATTATGCCAAATGGGACGCGCTCATCGCGGCGTTGGTTCAACACTGGACGGATCGCTACGGTGCGGCGGAGGTGGGAACGTGGCGCTTTGAGATTTGGAACGAACCAAATTATCCCGGCTTCTGGCATCCGGCGGAAGGCGCCAGTCCGCGCGATGAATACTTCAAACTTTACGAGCACACCGCCCGGGCGGTGCAAAGTGTGAACACCAATTATCTGGTGGGAGGGCCGGCCGGAGCGGGGCCCGTCTGGACGGCGGACCTGATTGAGTTGTGCCAGCGGAAGAATATACCCATCGATTTCATCAGTTACCACGCTTACGGCCTGGGCGGCGGTCCGAGCGGGCTGGATGAATACGGCAACCGCAAACTTTATCTTTCGCCGGACCCGGACGCTGTGGCCGGGATTGTGAACAGCCAGCGGCCGATCATTGAGGGATCCCCGAAACCGGGCCTGCCCATAGAGATCACGGAATGGAGCGCGTCCTACTCGCCGCGCGATCCGGTTCATGACGCGTATTTTTCAGCGGCATTCATCCTGGAACAACTGCGCCATACGGAATCGGTCAGCGCCATGAGCTATTGGACGTTCACGGATATCTTCGAGGAGAACGGTCCGCCGCCCCGCCCGTTTCACGGCGGCTTTGGGCTGATCAATTCGCAGGGCATTCGGAAACCGGCTTTTTGGGCCTATGATTTCCTGGCGCAACTGGGTTCCGTCGAATTGAAAAACAGCGACGCCTCCTCCTATGTTTGCACCGACAAATCGGGTGGCGTGCAGGTTTTGTTTTGGGATCCGACCAATCCGACTGGCGGCAAAATGAGCGACCAGGATTATTTTTTTCACGAACAGATTCCGCCGGCCAAAGGCGAGGTGGCGATAAAACTGGAGAATCTCAAGCCCGGGAATTATCGGCTGGCGGTCAGCCGGATTGGTTATCACTTCAACGACCCTTATTCACGCTACTTGGAACTGGGCCGGCCGGCGGATTTGAGCCGCGCCGCCGTCGCGGAATTAAACCGCCTTTCCAGCGGGGAGCCGGTTTCGGAAAGCCGGGTGAAGGTTTCGGCCCGCGGTTCTTTTGAAACCACCGTCCCGTTGCGCCAAAACGACGTTTATCTGCTCTCGCTGCGGCGTGATTAGGCGGAGGGGCATTTGAATGATTGCGCCACGGATTTCCGGCGCGGTACGATGCGTTCCTCATGTCCCCAAGGGATAAATATTTGTTGCGTTCAGTTGGCTGCGCGCGAACATCACCGGCCATATTTGTGGCGGCGCTGGCGGGAATGTTATGGGCGATGACGGGGACGGTTGCCGCGGAAGATTCATCCCCGTTTACGGTAACCAATTTGCAACAATTGCGCGAGGTGATGGCATCCGCCCCACGGATCTCCAGCGGAGTGCGATTGACCGTTACCGTGTGCGCGGCCAGCCGTTCCGAAATCGGAGTGCTGGCGGTCAGGGATGAAACCGGTGTCGACGTACTGGATTTAGAGGGTTTCCCCCAGCCGCTCCAGGCGGGTGACGAAATTTTGATCGAGGGGGCGCATTGCTTGTTGCGGCAGCGAGACACCGGGGTGCAAATAACCGCCGCGCCGGTGGTGGACAATGACGGGCTTCATGGCAGGCACACCGAAAGCGGCAAGGTGACTCTTTCGGCGGGATTTAACCCGCTGCGGGTCGACTGGTTTAATAGCATACTCGGTTCGGATTTGGAGCTTTCGGGGCAGGGCCCGCAACTGCCGTCGCAAGAAATGCCGATCGACGCGTTTTGGCATCGGCCGGATGGCGGCGACACCAACTTGATCCCCGGGTTGGGCGTGGAATGTTTTGAAGGTTCGTGGGAAAACGCGCCCGCTTTTAATTTGCTGAAGGTGGTGAAGTCCGGATCGGTTTCCAATTTGGGAACGGATTTTTGCACGCAACGGGAATTTGTCGGTCTGCGCTTCACCGGATTTTTCCCGGCGCCCGCCGCCGGTGAATACACGTTTCATCTCACCTCGGATGACGGGGCATTGCTTTTTATGGGGGAAGAAAGTCCGCAGGTGCGGGTGCTCAACCATGTTGCTCCGCCGCCGCCGACACCCGCTTCGGCCAATCAGGTGATGACCGTTCCCGCCGACTGGGTGACGGTGGCAGGCAGGGTTGGCTTTGTTTCCCGGACCGGCCGGGGTTTTGAGTTGGAACTGCATACCAGCACGGGCATCCTGGAAGTCCGGGTGCTGGATGCGGCCGGTTTGGATTCGGCCGAACTGCTGCAGGCGCGGGTTGGTGTTGCGGGTGTCGCGCTCAGCACTTTGACGTTGGATAATAAGCGGGTTTTTGGGCGCCTGTTGGCTTGTGGCGCCGATGACGTAAAGGTCGTTGCCGATTCCGGGGGAGCGGATGGTTTGACCAATGTGCTCACCACGGCGGAACAAGTGCAGCGCCTGGGTCCCGAAGCGGCCGCCCGCCATTTGCCGGTGCGCATTCGCGGGGTGGTGACGAGCACGTTGGAGCGGTTTTATCGCGGTTTGTCCCTCGAGGATGACACGCGCGGAATTTATGCGGATCTGCACGGCGTCTCGGACGCAATCGGTCCGGTGGCGGGTGAAATCTGGGAAATCACCGGCTACACCATTCCCGGAGACTTTGCGCCGGTGGTTTACGCTGAACAATTAAAGCTCCTTGGCCCGGGAGAACTGCCCGAACCCGCCCGCCCGACTTGGAATCAGCTGATCAATGGGAGCATGGACGCGCAGTGGGTGGAGATCCAGGGAGTGGTCACCGAGGTGTCCTCGAACCAACTAACGCTGCTGTTGCCGGAGCGGACGCTGCGGGCTAAAATAGACGCGCAAAATGAGTCCTCGCTAAAGCCCCTGCTCCACAGCCACGTGCGAATTCACGGCGTGCTGTTTGCCGAATGGAGCGCGCAA